>Ga0111538_10002108_pt1 | contig 27981 bp, 23 predicted proteins | sample SoiMethybrSBSTD1_FD_79669 | JGI IMG/M metagenome (GOLD analysis project Ga0111538, IMG submission 79669) | Bulk soil microbial communities from a Populus tree surrounding site in Tennessee, USA - Soil MetaG P. TD hybrid SBSTD1 (version 2)... | ecosystem: Environmental > Terrestrial > Soil >...
AAGTTGCGGAAGCCGCTCTGTTTGGTGCGCCAACGGACCTTGGCGAGTCCGGTCAGATCCACGAACGCGTCTCTGCTCCGGAGCGCAATCGCGCAGCTCGACGGACACGATCCGAGCCAGATGTAGTACGGGTCGTCCTTGGGAGTGTCGTGATGACTCTTTCGGACACCATCTTTCCCGGGTCCGTACAGCCCGAGCAGCAGTGCCGGGTTGGCCACGTGCTCCTGGGTCACGGGCGTGGCCGCGGCGATCTCCTTCCAGTCTTCGCGGAAGAACAAGGACGGCCGGCTGTCCTCGGGCGCCTGCGCGGCGGCGTGCAGCACCAGCAGGAATGGCGCGGCCAGAAGGAATCTGCGCATGGGTGATCTCCACCGGGAGTATACGTCCGGCGCATCACCCCTTGGACCGTGAGCGCTCAGCCCTCTCGCAGCGCTACCATCGGATCCAGCCGCATCGCCCTGCGAGCAGGGACATAGCAGGCGGCCAGCCCAACGATCGCCATCAGCGCGACGACGCACACCAGCGTGACAGGATCGAAGCGGGATACGTTCGTGAGTTGGGCGGCAAGGACCTTCGACGCGGCAAGGCTGGCGAGAAATCCGATCGTCCCGCCGATCCCGACGAGCTTCAGGCCCATGAGCGCGACCATCTGCAGCACGCTCGAGCGGCTGGCGCCGAGCGCCATGCGAATCCCGATCTCGTGGGTCTGCCTGGAGACGGTGTACGCGATCACGCTGTAGACGCCGATCGCGACCAGCACCAGGCCGACGGACGCAAAGACGACGAGCAGCAGCAAGAAGAATCGCGGCCCCGCGTACGAGAACTGCCGCAGATAACCGGTCAGCGAGCCCGTGAGCGTCAATGCGACGTTGCGGTCGACCGCCCAGATCTCGCGGCGCACGCTGCCGATGAGCGCCTCGGGGTCGCCGTGGGTCCGGACCAGGACCCCGCGCTCGAACCCGCCCGTCAGGGTGTAGGGGACGAACACCTCGGGCGACACAGGCTCCTCGATGCCCTGGTTCTTCGCGTCCGAGGTCACGCCGATGATCTCGAACACCGGATCGGCGACCGGGCTGTCGCGGAACGTTTCGAGCATCGAGAGCTTGATCCGCTGCCCGATCGGATCCTCCTGGCCGAAATACCGCGTGACCAGCGTCTGGTTGACGACGGCGACCTTACGCGCGTCGTTGACCTCGGTGGCGGTGAACGTGCGGCCCCTGGCCAGGCGAAGGCCGAGCGTCTGAAAGTAGCCTTCGCTGCACAACTGGAAAATCGCGCGCCACTTTTCCGTGTGGGTTTTTCCCGTGATCTCGATGTCGGTGCCGATGCCCCCATACGGCGGCAGTGTGGAGGTTTCCGTGGCGACCACGACACCCGGCAACGCGTGGATGCGATCGAGAAGGGTCCGGAAGAACCGCTGCTTCTCCGCGGCGGTGGTGTACTGACCGCGCGGCAGAGGTACGCGCGCCATCAGCACCTTGTCTGGATTGAATCCCAGATCGACGGTCTGCAACCCGACGAAGCTTCGGATCAGCAGCCCCGCGCCAACCAGCAGCAGCAGCGAGAGCGCCACTTCCGCGACCACCAACGCGCTCCTGAGCCTGCCACGCCGGAAGCCTCCGGTCACGCCCTTGCCTGCATCCTTCAGCGGCTCGACCATGTCGCGTCGCGCCGTTTGCAGCGCGGGAACGAGCCCGAACAACAGTGTCGTGAGCATGGCGATCGTCAGGCTGAACATCAGCACAGGTGTGTTCAGCGTGATGCGCGCCTCGCGTGGGATGAAGCCGTCGGGAATCAGGGCCGACACGGCCTTGACGCCGCCGTACGCGAACAGACAGCCGAGGACGGCGCCGCCAGCCGCGAGCAGCACGCTTTCGATCAGCAGCTGCCGGACCAGTCGGCCCCGGGTGGCGCCGAGCGAGACCCGAATCGCCATCTCCTTCTCACGCGTCGTCGCCCGCGCCAGCAGCATGTTGGCGACGTTGCTGCACGCAATCAGCAGCAGCAGTCCCACCGCAGCGGCGAGCGTATAGAGCGTGGTCTTGAACTGTCCAACGATGCTGTCCACCCAGCTGACGGCATTGACAATGAACTGCTTGGGATAGAGGTCGGGATAGATGGCGGCCAGGCGATGCGCAATGACGTCCATGTCGGCAGCCGCCTGTTCGAGCGTGACGCCGGGCTTCAACCGCGCCTGGAACATGAAGTACTGCTGGCTCATCTCCTTGTTGGCCCGGTCCAGCCTGACCGGCCGCCACAAATCCGCCCCCAGCTTCGTGAATCGTGACGGCATGATTCCGACGAGCGTCGTCGGAACGCCATTCAGCACGAGCGTCTGACCGACAATCGAGGGATCGCGGCTGAACTTTTTCGCCCACATCTTGTCGGCCATCACGAAGACGCGAGGCGCGTCGGGCTTCGCATCGTCGTTCGTGAGCGTGCGTCCAAGGACGGCCGGTACGCCGAGGAACGTGAACATGTTGGCCGTGACGACACCGCCGTCGTACTGCTCGGTGCCTTCCGTCGTCGTCAGGAGGACGTCCTCGAAGCTACCGCCGATGACCTCTTCGAAGACGTGATTCTGTTCCTGGTAGTCGAGAAACTCGGGCACCTGAAAGAAGCCCCTGCCGCCAGGACGGCCGGATGTCAGGTCATGGATCTGGATGGCGGCGACCCGCCGGGCATCCGTGTATGGAAACGGATCCAGCAGGATGTTCTGAATCGCGCTGAAGATGGTCGTGGTCGCCCCCATCCCCAGGCCAAGGGTCAGGATTCCCAGAAACGCAAATCCTGGACGATTCCAGATGCCGCGGATCCCGTAACGGACGTCCTGCCAGAGCGTGTGCATGATGGCACTTAGACGCCACAGGCGCGCAAAGGTTTGCGGTTCGGCCCGGTCTACGCGAGCCCGGCGAGCCGCATGCTCTCATTCCAGAGCCGTACACCCAGGGCCCCGTCGCGAGCCGCCGGTGATGGCTGCACCAGTCGATCTTTCTCGTAATAACCGCCGCTCGCGCCTTCGACATCAGGACTCGTGGCCAGGTGGAGGATGCGATCGGCGCCTTCGGATGGCGTGGTCATGAAGAGCCTCTTCGCGAGAGCGATGGGCGCGCGCGCGTACCACGGGAGTGTCTCTTTGGTCCAGATTCCGGTGGCGACCGTGCCCGGATGCAGCGCGTTGACGGTGACTCCGCTCCCCTGCAGCCGGCGCGCCAGCTCGCGCGTGAAAAGGATCTGCGCCAGCTTGGACCGGCCATACGCGCTCATGATCCTGTAGCCGCCGTGTTCGAATTGAAGGTTGTCGAAATCGATGCTCCCCTGCCGATGGCCGACGCTCGATACGTTGACGATCCGGGCCGGTGCGCTTCGGCGCAGCAGATCGAGGAGCAGGTTGGTCAGCAGGAAATGTCCCAGGTAATTGGCCGCGAACGTCCATTCGAGACCGTCAGGAGTCGTCTCGCGTGCCATTTTCACGGAGCCCGCATTGTTCACGAGTAGGTCGAGCCGATCGTGGTGGGCCGCGACGTCCTTCGCCAACGTACGTACCGCTGCCAGTGACGCCATGTCACAGAGCAGCAGCGACACGCTCGCTGTTCTCGCGACGCCTGTGACCGCGGCCAGGGCGGCTTCGCCGCGCCGAGCGTCTCGAGCCACCATCACAACGTTCGCGCCCAGCCCGGCAAGTTTCAGGGCCGCTTCGTAGCCCAGTCCGGAGCTGGCGCCGGTGATGAGCACGGTTCGTCCGCGCATTGGGGCACTCACGTTGAACGTCTGGTTCGGAGGTCGTCGTCTCCGGCGTAGTGGCTATGCCGACGTGGACGGTGACCCACCATCGAAATCATTGGTGCTGCAATGCACGTAGAGCCGGTCATGTTCCGGCCCCAGATCGAAGATAGTGGCCACCCGCATGACGCCGTGATGCGTCGATTGATAGCGCAGCTGGGCCGGTGCGGCCGGTGTGACTGTTCGCAGCGCCTGGCAGAACTCGCGCCCGAGGCGGGGCTGACCGGGCTCCATGATCCCCAGAATGGTCGTCACGGTGCGATTGATGAGGGCGGGGGTGACCGGAGCCTCTGATGCGCGCACGTGACGGAGCCGGAACGGCTCCGTTCGCGAGACTTCGTAGATGCAGTCGCTCTCGCTGTGGAGCATTTTGTTGATCCAGAAGTCCGTGAGGGCGAGATCCCGCTGCTCGGGTTCCTGGACCGGCTCCTTCTTTCCCGCCTTGTTCAGCAGATCCCGGAGCCAGTCAGCGATCATGGCTCGTCACCGTTCGACTTCGGGCCAGCACCAGACGCCGGAAAGCAAGGAATCCCATAGAGCTCGCCAGCGGCATTGGACCCGCGGACGATCCTACCAGCAGTGCTCGCTGAATGAGCACTCGCGTCCGTGCCTTATGGGTTACCCGGTCACGCTGGACCGTGTCCTGCACAGATCAATCACGCAGCGCGGCGAGTACACTCTTCAGAGCGCCAGATCTTCGCCGCTGAGCTGAAGAGAGCAGGAGGGCACGACGGCGACCGTGCGGCTCGGGAAACGTCGCACCAGAACGATGAAAGCCGCATTCCTGACGATCGTTCCCGGGTTGCACGCGGCCGCCCTCGCTCCCGTGCTCGATGCTGGTGATTAGCCGTCCGCTGGCATGGAGGGCACAGATGAGACAATGGACAGCGCTCCACCTGTCGGCGGTTTCCCCCGCTCATGCCGTGGCTCTGACCTTGTGGCTGTGGAGCTTTGGTGCCCAGGCTGGCCCTCAGACGAGCGCTCCAACGGCTTTTTCGCTTCGGTCGGTCCCGGATGGTTTGAATGTCTACGTCGCCCGCGCAGATCAGCGGGACACAGTTTTCAACCAAGACAACTTCAAGGGGCAAACACCCCTGACGCTGCGGGTTGAAGCGGGAGACTACCAGCTCGGTTATCTTGCCACGAAGGCGCCCGCGCCAGCCCAACTCGGCGCGATCGTAGAAATCCAGCCAGGGGTTCGGGTCGCTTCTCTCTATCGCGATGCGGCACTCATTCAGTACCCCGACAAGGTGACGGCGCTAGCCAGCGGCAGCCGAGAAATTGCCGTACCACACCGGACCTCTTTGAAACCGTCAGAGACGGAGCCGTATGCGTGGGATCGCTCACCCGTGAGCGCCAGCGGCCCGGAAGCGTTCAACGCCTTCTACTACAAGACGGACGGCATCGACATCGCGCAGGTCGGCGCCATCTACACCGTCCACGTCAGCCAGGCACGGGACGAGCATATCGGAATCATTCTGCCCTCCCGGTATCTGCGAGCTGGCGAACGCATCCAGGAGCTACGTCAGTACTATCCGAAAGAACGGCGGTTCACGTTGCCGCCGGCGAGCGAGGTCGATGCGGTCCTCAAAGCCTCTGGAATCCTTGAGTATAGAGATGTGCTCGTCGAACTGCTCGAGCGGGGCGGAAAGGTGATCTACGACGGCCCACGGCCGGGTGGATCGGTGAATCTCAAATCAGCCGAGCAAGTTCCTGTCGTCCACGCGGCGCAGGAGGCCGCAACCGGCCCATCGACGACGATGCGGATCCGCGACGTGCTCAGCGTCCAGGGCGGGAAGCTTGTCGTCACTCGCTACGGGACGTCAGTCCATCATGAATAGAAGATCCGAAGAGTGATCCTGCTACCAATACAGCTTCACCCCGAACTGCATCTGTCGCGGAGAATTCCCCTGCGACGTAATCTGCCCGAAGTTGGGGCTATTGAAGTTCTGCTCCGGAGCGCCCCAGATCGTCCGGTTGAAAAGGTTGAACGCTTCCACCCGCACATCGAGCCGCAGCTTGCTCGACATGGAGATCGTTTTGGCCACGCTCAGGTTCTCCGTCAGGTTCCACGGCCGCCGCACGTCGCCGTTCATCCTGGGGGCATCGCCAAGCTCGCCCACCGGCTGGACGAAGGCCGTCCGATTCAGATACCGGTCGACGAGCGGATCGAATTCGTCGCCCGCGATCGGCGCGCGCCAGTCGGCGCCGGTCACGTTCGGGCGATTCGTCCCGTTGAAGATCGGAAGGGGCGCGGCGCTCGTCGTGACGCCGATTGGCAGACCGCTGGCGTAAATCTGGATGGCGGCGAGCCGCCAGCCGCCGAGGACATGGCCGAGGACGCCGTTGTTCAGCCAACGCCGTCCCGGCCCGAAGGGCAACTCGTACACGCTGCTCAGCTTGATGCTGTGGGGCTGGTCGAAACGCCCGATCGAGTACTCGAGCTCCGGCTGGGCGGTGTCCATCGATCCGGTGCTGCCGCTGAAGGTATCGGCATTGGTCATGAGCCTCGAGTACGTGTAGCTGCCCTGGAACATGAACCCCTTCGACAACTGCTGCGTCAGCTTCAGCACGCCGGCGTGGTACATCGACCGCCCGGTCTTGTCGCCGCCACTGTTGGTCGTATTGATCGTCGCGTACTGCGGGAAGGGCCGCAGCGACTGTGCCACGCTCCGGTTCGTCTGCACCGACGGATTGGTGAAGTTCGGGTAAGGCGGGGTGATGCCGGCCGCGACCGCGGCCGCCGACGTGATCTGGGAGTTCAGCAGCGACACGGCGCCGGCGGCGCCGAAACGCGCGATGAGGCCTTCGATCACCGAAAGCGGCACCTGGTTCAGATTCAGCAGGTTTGCCTGCAGGTTTGTGCCCTTCGAACCGTTGTAGTCCACCTCCAGCGTCATCCCGGAGCGCAGCTCGCGCTGCATCGAGACCGTCCACGAATCGTAGGTTGCCGGGAGCATCGTCTCCCTGCCGTTCCAGTAATCGATGTTCGTGTTGTTGGAGAACGACGGATTGATTTGCGGAGGCAGCGGGTACGCCGGCAGCCCGCGATCCAGCAGGAACGTCGGCGTGACCCCGGAGTCCGTGTTCAGGAACTCGTACTGTCCGATGAAGCCGGCGAAATGGCTGGTCCCCGAGATCACGGTCACGCGGCCGAACGAACGGCCGACGCCGGCACGGAACGTCGTCTTGTCGTTCAGGCTGTACGCGCCGCTCACCCGCGGCGCCCAGGCGCCGTAGTAACCGGGAATCAGGCTGCGTTTTCCTTCACGTCCCTCCCCATCTCCTGCGAACACGAGCGCGCCCGGATAGTTGTTCACTGCCGGATTCGGCTTCGCTGGATCCAGGTCCGAATACTGGTCGCCGCCGGCGACGGGCGGCTCTGTGAACTCGTAGCGCACACCGTAGTTGATCACGACCTTGGAGTTGAGCCGCCAGTCATCCTGCGCATAGAACCCGTAGTACGGGTAGATCTGCTGGAGGTAGCGAATCGTTTCGGTTCGCCCTTCGTTGGCATACCCGAGCAGAAACGAGGCGAACGAACTGCCGCCGGCGTTGGCGAAGTTCGTGACGCCGGGAACGCCCGTCTGAAGGAAGCTGAATCGTGCCCTGCCGCCGATGTCCTGCTGGCCGAAGCCGTTGGCCTGCTGGCGATCGTAGGTGAATCCGGCCTTGATCGTGTGCGAGGCCTTTGTGAACGTCAGATCGTCCTTGATCGTGAATCTTGGCTGCTCGGTTCCGTTGTACGACGCGCTGCCCCACGTGGAAAACTCGGTGAACTGGATCGCGCCCATGTTCTGGTTGCAATCCACGGAGTTTGGAATGCAGACCCGTTCCTGCCAGTCCTGGTCGACATTGGGGGAGAACGAGTTCTTGTTGAACGTATTCACGCCCGCCGTCAGGTGATTCACGATGCGGGCGCCGGTCCAGTCCCAGCTCACCCGGTGGAGGTCGCCGTCGAACGTGGTCTGCTGAATCTCGTTGAACGGCATCGGAAGTCCGGTGGCGCCGTCCGGGCCGGGTTCCGTTCCGTTGTTCGTCCGGTTGAAGAGGTACGCGACCCGATGCCTGGCGCTCAGGGTGTGATCGATCTTTACGCTGTACTTGTTCGTGTTCTCGATCGTGCTTCGATCTTCGGAAACGTAGTTGTTGTTGACGTACCCGAAGGTCCCGGGCACTGTTCCCTGTCGATTCGGGACGAGAATCGATCGAGCAAGCGCCGCGTACTGCCTGGCAACCGCGCTGAACCGGTCGGCGGGAATCATGTTGTTGGGGAACGGATCCCGTATGAAACCGGTGCCGCCGGGATTCGGTCGCGTGGTCGCGGGATCGTAAATCGTGATGCGCCGCCCCTGGCTGTCGACCCAGTTCGAGAAGTCGCCGTTCCACATTTCGGGCGTGGGTACCGAGCGGAACGCGGCGTTGCTGCCTTGCTGGTTGTAAAACCCCTCGTACGACGCGAAGAAGAACGTGCGGTTCCTTCCGTTGTACAGCTTGCCGAGCACCACCGGCCCGCCGAGCGATCCGCCAAAGTCGCTTTGCTCGTAGATGCCCTTCGTCTGTTCGAAAAATCCCTTGGTGTCCAGGGCATCGTGCCGGAAGAACCCGTAGGTCGAACCTTTCAGGCTGTTCGTTCCGGACTTCGACGCGAAGGTGATGCCGCCGCCACCCGCCTGGCCGAACTCCGGCTTGAAGCCGTTGGTCTCGACGGCGAACTCGGTAATCGCCTCCAGCGAAGGCGTGAGAAACGCCGTTTCGGTGATATCGGCCTGCCGGTTCGTGTTCACGGACACGCCATCCAGGGTCGCGCCGAACGCGCCTCCCTGACCGCCCCCCAGGGATACCGCAGTGGCGCCGATCCCGCCTCCGGTCTTCGCCTCGGCCACCGTGGAAATCAGATCGAACGGGCTGCGCATCGCGCCGCCGACCACCAGCGGCAGCTCGTCGATGAGCCTGTTCGGTACTGTGGTCGCAACCTTCGCGTCCTCGGTCTGGAGCGTCGTATTGTCGGCGACAACGTTTACCGTCTCGGTCATCGCACCGAGATTCATCGACACGTCGATACGCGTCGTTGCTCCTGCAGTGAGAACAATCGTGTCGACGACTGCCTTCCGGAAACCTTCCAGGGAGGCCTCCAGCCGATACGTGCCCGGCGGCAGGTTGGCCACGTTGAACCCGCCCGATTCGGACGAGATGACGGTAGCCGTGACGTTCGTCCCGGTATTGATCACTTTGATCGAGACGCCCGGGACAGCCGCCTTGGTCTCGTCTGTCACCAACCCCGATATGGCGCCGCGCTCGGTTTGAGCAAGGGATACGGTGGGAATCGCCAGGATGGCGGCCACCACAACGGTGAGTACCTGTCGGTGGATGGTCATGGCTCCCTCTCCGAGTTACGAGTTGCCGGCGACAATCCTTTTCGGGCGAGTGCGACGATTCGCCCCGGCCCGCGCCGTAGAGACGGCCGGCGCGTCACTGACCGTCGGCCTCACTTCCTCGTGACGACCACACCGCGTCCTGGCGATTGGGCAGCTGGTGGCGGTGATTCGGCGGCGTAATCACATGAGTGCCGGGGATGAAACGCATGCGGTCCCGGCTGCGGACGATGGTCGTACGGTGCGCGCAGTGTATCGCACCTGTTCCGGCGGGAGAACGTGGCTCCTCATTTCCGCTTTTCTGCAGCGTTGGGGGCGCGTAGTCGTGATCGGGACCGGTGCGGCCCCGGGCGCGGGACCCTTCAGTCAGCCGTGGACAGCCCGCCTTCAGCGCGCGTGATCATCTGGATGGCGAACGTCGTCGCAATCAGCGGATCGTCCTCCTTGACGCAGCCGTTGGCGTTGCGAAAACTGCCGTCGTCTGCCTGCTCCGGCAGTCGAACGTGCTGCCGAGGGCGCACGCCTGCGATCGCGGCGGCGTAGTAGAAGCGCAATCCTGTGCCCCACGAAGCCTGCGGACTCTCACCCTCGTCGAAGCCGGGCACCCGGTCGGACTGGTGATGGCTGTCGAGCCATGCGATCGCTCTGGCAATTCGGCCGTCGCTGTCCGGAACTCCAGACGCCCTGAGTGCCAGCACTCCATCGGCCGTGGTCGTGCCGTAGCTGATAAACCCTTTGGCGCTCTGGCCCGCCTTATTGAGCGCTGGCGTCACGGGTGAGAAGAAGAATCCGCCGTCCTGATTCTGTGACCGCTCGAGAAACACACGCGCTCGAGTCATCGCCGGATCCGAGCCGTCAACACCGGAGGCGCGCAGCGCTTCGAGCACGAACCGCGTCATCGACAGGTCCACATGGCCGGCATCGGGCGGACGACGAGTCGCGCCTCCCATTCCCCAACCGCCGTAGGCCGTGTGTTCGGGTGTCCAGCCGTTGGCCTCGGTGAACTGCTGCGCACGCAGCTGCTCGACCATCGGCGCGATATCCACCGTCCACGTGCCCGCCTTCGCTCTATGAGCTACGGCGGGCAGGCGGCGCTGCGCCGCCACCAAGGCATCGACGGCGAGCGCCGTGGCGTAGTTCGGGTACTCCGCATCGCCGCCCGTTACCCCCACGGCCCCGTCGACATTCGTAGGCTTTCCAATGAACGCAATCGCACGATCGACGGCGCCGGCCGGGGCGGGGACGATGGTGTCGGGAACGCGCAGCAGCGCACCGAGTACGAACGGCGTCAACGACTGGCCGGAACGAAGCAGTCCGTACGTGGCGCTGTGGAAGCCCCCGTCGGGCGCCTGCTGCGCCCAGAGATATTGCGCGGCCCGCGCAAGCGAGCTGCGCTCACGTTTCCACGAGCACCCGGCGGCGGCCGCCGCCGTCATCAGGAAGACGCGGCGGTCAACGCGCACGGTCGACCGTGAGGTTCAGAATCGCCGCGCTGGTCATCGCTACCCTTCCAGTGATGCAGTGGTGACCGGCCCACGTGCCATCGCTGTTCTGCAGGCCGAGAATCTTCTGTGTGATGCCCGCATGCCATTTCGTCCAGGCGTCGCCGCCGACGCGCTTCATGCTGTCGCTGATGTTGAGATAGGAGAAGAACTCCTCGCCGCCCATCGACCCGAATCCACCGACGAAGGCGGCATTGGCGAGCTGACCCTGAATCGCGCTGATCTGCTTGGCGTTCTTCACTCTGTCCGCCGCCGTGCGGCTCAACTGCTCCAGCGCCTGTGCACTCTGATACAGGGGAACGCCTGCGGCTTCGGCGCGCGCGGCGGGCGACACAGCGACGGATTCGGCGGCGGACAGCGCACTGCCTGCGACTCGAGCCGAGGGCAGCGGGGGGCCGCTCAGGGCGCTCACCGTGTAATTCTCGGCACGCTTCATGACCGCGGCATCAACCGCGACGCCCCTGTTTTGAGCCTCGAAGAGGCTGCGCGAGGCCATGGATGTGCCGAGCACCGGCGCCCAGCCGCCCGCAATGTTCCAGCTTCCGTCCGACTGCTGATGCTTCTCGATCTTCGCGACCGTCTTCTGCAGCGCCTTCCGGGCCCGAGCGTTCAGCGCCGGTGTCGACGCGCGTCCGTCAATCTGCGACAGCAGCATCGATGAGAGAAACGTGTCGATGCACGGGCCCAGCTTTCGCTGGATCTGCGTGCCCTGGCGATCGGTGATTGCAAGGCCGTCGGCTGGACTCGCCTCGATCTGCCGCAGGACAAATGCGAGTGCGCGCTCCACCTGCAGGTCGTACTGCCTGCCGGCCTGCAGGAGCGCAAGGGCCGCGACCGCCGTATTGGCGACGTCGTTGCCGCTCGATTCCAGCCGCTCTCCCGGCCGCGCGGAGGACGCCTCGCCTCCGTCCTGACCCCACCCGCCGTCGGCGCCCTGCACGGACGCCAGCCATCGGGCCCCTTTGGCGACCGCAGCCGACACCGGCGCCGACGCCGGCGCAGTCTTCGGTTCGGGCGTGGTGCGCTGGGTCTGCGCCCAGGCTGCCGCGCCCCCCACCACCGCCACCGACATGACAACGGCCAGCAGTCTCATACCGTCTCCTTTCGCTGATTCCAGTGCTTCCTTTGGACGTTGCCCTCGCGTCAGTGGCTGTAAGGGGCACGAGACGCCGAGCCGGTGCGAACTTCTCCCGTGGCGTCACACGGTAAAGTGCGACAGCTCTGGATCCCGACACATCAAGACACCGCGGCAGGGACGATGTTCCGGCCACCTCCGCCTTGTAACAGTCAGAACGAATGGACCCGGAAATCTTGCACGCCGCCGGAACCCGTTCGTCATTCAAAGCGACATCGGTTCAAGGTCGTGCTTCGGACGTTTTTCGTAACAAGCGATCAAGCCAGGCCCGCTCCAAGTCGCGAGCGCGGTGCCGCAAGCGGCGGTGCGCCTATAATCGGCGCGATGAGCATCCGATTCCATCTCGCGCAGGTGAACATCGGCCGCCTCCGCGCGGCGATCGACGATCCGATCATGGACGGCTTCCGCACGCAGCTCGACCCGATCAACGCGATCGCGGATCGCAGCCCGGGCTTCGTGTGGCGCCTGCAGACGGAAGACGGCAACGCCACGGCCATCCGGCCATACGCGGACGAGCGCATGGCGATCAACATGTCGGTCTGGGAGTCGCTCGAGGCGCTGCAGCAGTACGTCTACAAGAGCGCGCACGTCAAGCCGCTTCGCGACCGGAAGGAATGGTTCGAGCCGATCGAGGGACCGATCCTCGCCTTGTGGTGGGTTCCAGCCGGCCACATCCCGACCGTCGCCGAAGCGCTGGACCGTCTCGAGCACCTCAAGGTGCACGGCCCGACGCTCACGGCGTTCACGTTCAAGACGCCGTTTGCGCCTCCCGACGCGGCCGGCGAGCTGCCGGGCCTCGACGCCGAATTCTGCGAGTGGGCAACGTAACGCTCAGGCCTGCCGCGCCGCTAGGTTCCGCCTCCACCGTCGCAGCCCCCACCCGCGTCCCCGCCACAACCCCCGCCCGCGTCTCCACCGGAGTCACCGCCGAACACCCACGCTGACCCATCTGCCGCCCGGCTGCGCTTCCGCGGTGGGAGGCGACTGTCCCACCACGAAGGCTCCCTGCGATTGTTGATGACAATCGTCAGAAGAAGAACCCCCGCCATCACGACAAGCGCGAACAGCATCGGAACCTCCTGTTAGGTCAGTATCGCAGGTCGATGTGTCGGGCCTGTTTCGGACAACGTGACTCAGCCAAGATGGATGCCATGGTGGCTTGTTCCAGCGACGCTACAACCGAGGCACATGAGGTCAAAATGCCTGCGTCAAGTCGGCTCCCCAGTAAACACCAGAGACGATGCGCGCTTCGAAGCATGCTCGCGCGAGGGCCTTCGTCGATCAGACCCTGGTATCGCATGGCGGGTGTCCGTGCGGCGGGTACTGTGCTTGGCTTCAGGCCGATACGAAGGTGCCGTCGATACCATCGTCTGATAGATCCCACGCGGCACGTCTGGTTTGATGCGTCCGAGGAGGACAGCATGACACCACTCGAACGACTGACAGACCGCGTGCGCTTCCGAACCGGGATCATCGTGTTTGGCGCAATGACGTGCCTGGCACTCTCATCAACGTCCGGAGGCCCCGCGGGAGCCCTGGTACCCGGAGCGACCGCCGTCGGCGCAGCGTCACGGGAGTCCGTCGCTGCCGAGAACAACGACACAGCGATCCGGCCGTTTCGGGTGACCATCCCAGAGAAGGAGCTCGTCGAACTTCGCCGCAGGATCTCGGCGACACGTTGGCCCACCGGCGAACTCGTGAAGGATCGGTCGCAGGGGGTGCAGCTGGCGACGCTGCGGGAGCTCGCCCGCTACTGGGCCACGGACTATGACTGGCGGAAGGCCGAAGCGAAATTGAACGCGCTTCCGCAGTTCGTGACGAAAATCGACGGCGTGGACATCCACTTCATCCACGTCAGATCCCGGCATGAGAACGCGTTGCCGCTGATCATGACGCATGGGTGGCCCGGCTCGGTCATCGAGCTCCTCGACACCGTCGGTCCGCTGACCGACCCGACCAAGTACGGCGGCACCCCCGGCGATGCATTCCACCTGGTGCTGCCATCCTTGCCTGGCTACGGCTTCTCGGGCGAGCCGACCGAGCTCGGCTGGGACTCGGGCCGCATCGCCCGCGCGTGGGCGACGCTGATGGAGCGCCTCGGCTACACGCGCTATGTCGCCCAGGGAGGCGACGTGGGCGCCTCCGTCACGGACGCGATGGGGCGCCAGGCGCCCAAGGGGCTGGTCGGCATCCACCTCAGCTTGCTCGCCGGGGCGCTGGGCTTTGCCGATAAACTGCCGGCGAAATCCGAGCAGGAACGCGCGGCGCACAAAGCGCTCGCGACGTTCAGGACGAGCGGCTTCGGCTACTTCCTGGAGCAGTCCACCCGGCCACAGACGATCGGCTACTCCCTGCTGGATTCACCCCTCGGGCTCGCGGCCTGGTTGCTCGACCATGACACGGACAGCTACTACAAAATCTCACGCGCGTTCGTCGACGGGAAGCCCGTGGGCAGCCTCACTCGGCAGACCATTGTCGACAACATCACCCTGTACTGGCTGACGGGCACCGGTGCCTCGGCCGCCCGGTGGTACTGGGAGTTCGGACAGTTTCTGGCCGCAGTCGGTGGCCAGGCTCCTCCGCCAGTCAAGGTCCCCGTCGGCTTCACGACCTTCCCCGGCGAGATCTGGGCTGCCCCGCGCAGCTGGGTTGAGACGGTCTACCCCGGCCTCGCCTACTTCAACGAGGTCGAAAAGGGCGGGCACTTCGCCGCCTGGGAAGAACCGGCACTCTTCACGTCGGAGCTGCGTGCGGCGTTCAAGCCGCTGCGGTAACGCGTGCTCCGCCGCCGACCCCGTTCACATTCGGCTGATAAGGGGCGAACACGAGTGCGGGAAAACGCCGACTTGAAGGCCTGGTGGTTGCGGCGAACCTACTACGTCTTTCAGATGCCTCGCTGGGACCGGCGGCTCTTGGACTCATACCACGCCTACCAATCACCAACCCTCGGAGGAGAACGATGATCCAGGCGCTCGAGAACCTCGCTGTTGCTGACGGCGATCCCGTCAGGACAGAGCACATCGCAACGGCCTTGACAGCAGCAAGATTTGCCTATGACGACGGTGCCACTCAGACCTTCGAACCCGGTGGGGGCACCACATACGTCGAGCACGAACGGCGCTCGCATGGGGAGTGGTACGTGGACAGTGAGGGCCGTTTCTGCTCGTTCTGGCCGCCACGTGACCGTGCCTGTTACGATCTCCATTGGATCGTGGAGAATGACACCGTCGTTGGTCTCAGATTCACCGAGCGCGCCCGCGGATCAGTATTTGTTGGCCGTTACCGGTGCCAACGTCCAATGGATTCGCCTCTCGACCATCCTGTGTAATCGGTCACTGAGCGTAGTCTGGCCGAGGTTGGCCGAAGAGACGGTCGGGCGTTCTGAGACGAGCTTCATATGACATCGACTCGCGCCTGGATCTGACGGTTGCGTTATATTCCGGATCGCCTGTGGACCTGAATCTGCGCGGCAAGATCGCTGTCGTGACCGGTGCGAGCAAGGGCATCGGTCTCGCGATTACCAAGAAACTAGTCGCCGAGAGTGCGCGCGTGGTCGCTGGCGCGCGCGACGTCGGTGGTGAACTCGGCGCGCTGGCATCACGCGAAGCGGTTCGCGCGGTGTCCATCGATCTCTCCGCGCCTGACGGTCCGCAGACGCTGGTTGCCCACGCGGAGGAGTTCGGCGGGCTCGACATCCTCGTGAACAACGTGGGGGCGGTTGCGGTGCGGCTCGGAGGATTCGCGAGCGTCACCGACGACCAGTGGTTGTCGTCGCTGAACCTGAACTTCATGGCGGCGGTACGAACGACGCGTGCGGCGCTCACGCCGATGTTGAAACGGAACAGTGGCGTCATCGTGACGATCAGCTCGGTCAATTCCTTCCTTCCCGATCCCGGCATCATCGATTACTGCGCGTCGAAGGCGGCGCTGACGAATTTCTCGAAGGCGCTGTCCAAGGAAGTTGGTCCCAAAGGGATTCGGATGAACACCGTGAGCCCAGGCCCGGTCGAGACAGCCCTGTGGCTGGGTCCGGAAGGAGTGGCCGCGACTGTCGCGAAGGCGTCGGGCGTCGATCCGGAGACTGCCCGCAAGCAGGTGGTCGCATCACAGGGAGGCCTGGCAACGGGGCGATTCACCCGTCCCGACGAAGTCGCCGATCTGGTGCTCTTCCTGGCCAGTGATCGCTCGGGGAATATCACGGGCGCGGATTTCGTGATCGACGGCGGCCTGATCAAAACGCTGTGAGCACGCCGATGTCGCGACGCCTCGAGTGTGCGGAAACCTGGGCCGGCAACAAGAAAGCGGCCAGCCTGATCGAGCTGCCGGGTTTGCAGGCTTGGGTCCATTCGGTGCCGGCCGGGTCCGGTGACGGCGGTGGCGACGTCCACTACCTTTCCGTGTGCCCCAGCTGCATCGTCTCTCGTATCGCACTTGCCGACGTGAGCGGACATGGACCGGCGGTGGAGGCGCTGGGGGAGAAACTGCAGGAACTCATGCAGCGCTACCTTCGCGCGCTGGAGCAAGTCGAGCTCATGCGGGATCTCAATCAGGCGGTTCGAGAACAACTCGACACTGTGCACTACGCCACGATGGTGGCGGCCGGGTGGCACGGTCGCAGGGGGCTGCTCGTTCTGACGAATGCGGGTCACCCCCCTCCTTTCTGGCATCACGCGTCAGATGGCGAATGGAGCTGGCTCGACACACGTCGTCCAAGCGAGCGAGGTCGACCAGCCGGTGTGCCGCTAGGCCTGCTGCCCGACATCGACTACGAGCGGACGGTGATAAGACCGCAAGTCGGCGACCTCGTCGTGCTGTACAGCGATGGCGTCTCTGAGGCCACCAACGGGACCGGAGAGGAGCTGGGGCGCGACGGGCTGATGAAGATCGCCCGCGAGTTGGATCCCGGTTCCGCCGAGGCGTTCGGCACTGGACTTACCTCGGCATTGGGGAGGTTTCGTGATGGTGTCGAGGCGGCCGATGATGAGACCGTCATCGTGCTGCAGATCAGAGCCATTCCTTCCAACAGCGAGTAGCGTCAGGGTCACACCGCATACTCACCCGCCCGCGCTCCTCGTGCAACGATTGGAGTGAACATCGTACCTACCTCGCCCCCAGCGCGTCGTTGACGGCGTCGAGCAATTCGTTGTCGCTGAATGGCTTGAACAGGCATGCCGCCGCCCCGCGACTGAGAAGGCTGGGACGGAGCCATTTCTCGCCTTGCGCGGTGATGAAGACGATCGGGATGTTCAGGCCGCGGTGCGTCAGTTCCAATTGAAGATCTGGACCACTCATCCCTGGCAGTCCGACATCGAGGACCAGGCAGCTCGTCTCACTGATCATTTCCGACTCGAGGAAGGCCTCTGCCGACTCGAACGCATGCACATCGAAGCCCGAGTACCGTAACAGGTCGGGCAGCGACTCGCGTACCGATTCGTTGTCGTCGACGACGGAGACCAATGAACGTTTGCCCATCATGAGTGCCTCGCAAGGGCGCTGCGTGTGCGACGCCCTGGACCCCGGGACTCGAAAGCGAGACAAGGACACCCCTCCGATGCAACCCGATGAGCACAATCACCGCTCGGTGTTCCGTGCGTCGTTGAAGGATGCGCCAACCCACCGTTGACCGTCTATTAGACTTTGGTATTGCCCGTCGTCCGTAAGCGCCGGGCGTCACGAACGCCCATACATGGCGTTCGAGTCTTCGGCTTCGCCGGGTATCCAGAATGAAAACGTCGCGCCGGGACTGAGATCGTTGGGCTCGGCCCACAGACGGCCATGATGCCGTTCGATGATCGAGCGGCTCACGGACAGACCGATACCCATGCCGTCGGCCTTGGTCGTATAGAAGGCATCGAACAATTTGCTCATGGTCTGCGGATCGAGGCCGACGCCAGCGTCCCGCACGGTCAACCGAACGCGGTCGCCCTGGTCCCGTTCCGTTCTGATCAACAGGTGTCGTGGTCGATCGTCGACCCCGACCATCGCATCCGACGCGTTGCGCAGCAAGTTCAGGATCACCTGCTGGAGCTGGATCCGATCCCCGGTGATCAGGGGCAGTTCGTCGGCAAACTCCGACTGAAGGACGATCCGGTTTCTCTGCAGCTCACTCAACGAGAGGGCAACGACCTCACGCGCGGCCTGGTTCAGATCCAGCGGCTCGAGCGTGAACTCCTTCTTGCTGAACAACGCACGCAACCGCGTGATGACATCCGCGGCGCGGTTGCCATCACGCATGGTCCGCCTCGCGGTCTCTCGCGCCCCCTCGATATTCGGGGGATCCGCAGCGAGCATTCGCAGGCAGGTGCCGGCGTTCGTGATGATGCCGGAAAGCGGCTGATTGACCTCATGGGTGATCGAGGCGGTCAACGCGCTCACGGTTGTGACGCGCGCGACGTGGGCGAGCTCGGATCTCGCCCTGTTCAGGGCCTCCTCCGCGACCTTGCTCTCGGTCACATCCTGAAGCGCGCCCACGAACAGCGGGCGACCCGCCACCTGTTCGACGACATGGGCGACACCGCGCACGTGCTTCACCGTGCCGCGGGTGCTCACGATGCGGAATGCGAACGTGACGTTCTCGCCCGTCATGCCACGTGCGATCACCGATTCGAACGACGGCAGATCATCAGGATGGATCAGGTCCCGAATCCGCTGTACCGACACCTTCGTCGCGGGGTCGAACCCGAAGATCCGGAACGCCTCTTCGGACCAATTGTGATCGTCGCCGACCAAATCGGTGATGAAGCTGCCAGTGTGGCTCAGTCGCTGGGCGTCGGCGAAACTGTCGTAGGCCCGTCTGAGCTCCATCTCGGCCCGCTTGCGGTCCTCGATGTCGATCACCAGCCCATACCAGTTCGCGATGCGACCTTCCGTGTCATGGAACGGCTCGCCGACCGACTGGATCCATCGATATTGACCGTCCGCACGCCGCAGGCGGTACTCATCGGCGTACGATGATCCGGTTGTGACTGAATGCATCCATCGTTGGACCGTTGCCTCGCGGTCTTCGGGGTAGACGAGCTCGAGCCATCGACCGCCGGTCAGGCTCTCGGCCGTGTGGCCGAGATATTCCACGGCTCTCTCGTTCAAGTAGTCCAGCTCGCCCTCAGGAGTACCGCGCCACACGAGCGCCGGGATCGTCTCGACCAGGAGGCGGAATTGCCGCTCGCTCGCGCGAATCGCGTCCTCGGCGCGCTTCCGATCGTCGATGTCGGTGAGGAGAACGTACCAACGGACAATGCGCTCACCTCGATCGCGAAGCGGCAGCCCACGAACCTGAAACCAGCGGTAGACCCCATCGAAGCGCCGAATGCGGGCCTCGAAGTCGTATGGCTCGCCTGCCACGATCGCGTGTGTAAACACCTGCGCGACCCGAGGCACATCCCCGGGATGCACCGTTCCATTCGTTCCCCACTCCTTCATCGCATCGAGGGGCTGGCCGCAGTATTCGACGAGCTGGTGATTCACCACCTCCACTTCACCCGCCGGTGTCAGAGTCGCGACCAGCCCAGGGATGGTGTCTACGATCAGGCGCGACTCGCGCTCACTTTCGCGCCGGGCTGCTTCGGCGCGCTTCCGCTCGTCGATGTCGACATGCAGGACACACCACCGCATGATGGTTCCGTTGGCGTCTCGCAGAGGGACGCCAATTACCCGAAACCATCGGAAGATGCCGTCGAAGCCCAGATGTCGTTCTTCGTTGTCGTAACGATCGCCGGTCGCGAATGAATGCCGAAAGCGCTCGAGCACTCGGGGACGATCGTCGGGATGGACCGCCTCACCCGTCAGCCAATTCTTGAGTTCCTCGAACGTCCTGCCGAAGTACTCGAGCAGCTGCCGGTTGATGACTTCGACGTCGCCCTCCGGTGTCATGAGCGCGATCCCGGCAGGAATGCTGTCGATGATCGAGCGCGACAGCGAGATTTGCTCCTTCAGGCGTTCGTTCGCCGCGAGCAGCTCACTCGTTCGCTGAGCCAGACGTTGGTCGAGATTGGCCGCGAATCGCTTCGCGTCGAGCAAGGTGTTCAGAATTGGACTCGGCTCCGCCGTCGCCAGCGCGGGGACCGCCGCCATCATGCTGACGAGATCGTTCAGACAGCCACGCAGTCGCGCGACTTCCTCACCGGGCGACTCGCGTGCCGCCTCGTTCGACATGGTGCACACTCCCCATGCGTGTTCGCCATCAGGCGTATCCGCACAGCGTAGCGCATTACCACGCGGCTGAGTCCGAGGCTCCGGGGGGCAGCTCGAGAGCGCCCGAGACTGCCTCCGCGATCGATGCGTGCTAGTCGTCCAGCCTGCCCATGGTCAAATTGACGATGGTTCCTGTCATCCCGCTTGCCTTTTCGGAGGCCAGGAAGACCGCCACGTTGGCCATCTCCTCGAGCGACATGAGCCGACGCGCGTGAGTCCTGCTCGCGAGCATCTCTTGCCACTGCTCCCAGCTCACTCCCGATGCCCTGGCGCGCGGCTCGAAGGCGTCCTTGATCGTGCTTGTCTCAGGCATCGCATACGGTCGCAGACCGACCACGCGAATGCCCTGAGGTGCGAGTTCGGCGGAGAGATCCCGAGTAAGCGCTTCCTTGGCCGCCTGCGCCGGACCGTACCCTCCCACCAAGGGGATACCCTCCCGCGCATGGGTTGCCGTAACGGTCATGATCACGCCAGACTGATGCGCGATCATCCGCCTGGCTGCCAGGCGTGCGGTCAGGAAGTACGACTTCACGAGAGTCGTGATCGGCAAGGAGAACTGCTCGACATCCAGCTCGGCCAGTGGCACACCCAGGATCCCGGCATTTGGGATGCCGACCGCGTTGAACGAAATGTCGAGACGGCCCACCTGATCGATCACGGACTGTAGATGTGTCTCCACGGCCCGCTCGTCGAGCGCGTCGACCTCCGCCGCCCTGGCGGATCCGCCCGAGGAATTGACGTCCGTGGCGAGAGCTCCGACGGCCGCCAGATGTGGGCCAGTCAGAAACAGCGTAGCCCCCGCGCGCGCAAAGGCGCGGGCGACAGCGCCGCCGACTCCCCCTCCGGCTCCGTAGAGCACTGCGACCTTGTTGTCGAGCATCATTTCTGGTTTCCTGACTTCCGCCATCGAAGATGTAGACAACACGGCGTCGAGAAAATGGGCAGGGGTCGGGGCACTTTTCGCGGTACACACTGCGGCGGGGAAGCCCAGTTCGTGGGTCGGCCGGTGTCGATATTGGAGAGAGCGAGCAAGTGACGTCGGGAGGCGCGTTGACGACCGAACTGATCAGCAGGGCCCACGCCGGGGACGGGGAGGCGTTCCGAGAGCTGACCGAGCCGTACCGTCGAGAGCTACAGGTGCATTGCTACCGGATGCTCGGTTCCTTGCAGGATGCCGAGGACGTCCTCCAGGACACACTGGTGGCCGCGTGGCAGGGCCTCGGAGGGTTCCAGGGACGCGCCTCGATCCGCACTTGGCTCTACCGGATCGCCACCAACCGGTGCCTCAACGCGCTTCGCTCGGCCAATCGGCGGCAGGCCAAGGAGTGGGACATACCGCAGGTTGAACCGCCCGAGCCGACTCGCCTCGGCGAAGTCATGTGGCTCGAGCCCTATCCCGATGCCCTTCTCGAGAGTGCGATCCAGATTCCGCTCGGCCCGGAGGCACGCTACCAACAGACCGAAGCCATCTCGCTGGCCTTCGTGACCGCCCTGCAGCGGCTGGCCGCTCGCCAGCGCGCCGTGTTGATCTTGCGCGAGGTGCTCGGATACCACGCCACCGAAGTCGCCGACATGCTCGGCTCGAGCTGCGAATCAGTGAACAGCGCTCTTAAACGCGCCCGGGCCAGCCTGCGGCCGCGCTCGGCGCCGAAAGACCATCCCGAACCACCTCCGGCCGCGGGCTCACCCGCCGAGCGTGCGCTCGTCACAAAGTTCGTTCGGGCGTGGGAAGCCGGTGATGTCGACGCGCTGGTCGCCTTGCTCACTGCCGATGTGAGCATCTCGATGCCACCAATCCCCCTCGAATACCACGGCCGCGATGTCGTCGCCCGCTTCTGCGCCAGCCTGCTGCGCCGCCGACGGCACGATCTCGTACCGACGCGGGCGAATGGTCAGCCGGCGTTCGGGGCCTACTTTCGCGCCCACACCGGCGGCATCCGCCATGGGAGCGGTCTCTTCGTGCTCACCCTCGCCGGTGATCGGATCTGCGCGATGACCCGCTTCGACAGTTGTGTGCTCCGATGGTTCGGGCTGCCGCAATCGCTCCCTGACAGATGATTCAGTTCTCGGCGATGCGTCCGTCAATCGGTTAGCAGAGAGTCTCGAGCAGCGTGGCCAGTCGCGTCGCACAGGACTGGTCCGCGTCCAGCGCGGGGTCGTAAATCGTGAGTTCCAGGCCAAGCGCTCTCGGGTGTTCCACCAGCGGCTTCAGGAGCCCGATGATTTCCTCGAACGTCGGGCCACCAGGCTCTGGTGAGTCCACGGCCGGCATCTCGATGGGGTTGAGCACGTCGGCATCCAGGTGAATCCAGAATCCCCGCAAGCCTGGCGATGCCACTCGAGCGAGGGCGGCTGTCGCGGCCGCGGCAAGACCGCGGGCAACGAGCGCGTCAGCCGGAAGATCCAGGATCGGCGACACCGCGAGTGCCGCGTGACCGTAGGACGGTTCCGCCGCGTCGCGGCGACCCAGGAGCGCGACATGTTCAGGGCGCACCAGCGGGTCATGGCCGCCAAGTCGAGCCAGCGGGGTGTCTCCCCGACCTACCGCGAGAGCCAGGCACATGCTCGCCACCGATCCCGTCTGAGATTCCTGTGGCGTGGCGAAATCCGCGTGTGCATCCACGTAGACAAGACCCGCGGGGCCACCGACTGCTCGCTTCGTACCCAGGAGGGCGCCAAGGACGATGCTGCAGTCACCGCCAACGAGCACAACGAAGTGTTCCTGCGCCACAGCCATCGCGATCCGATCGGCGAGCGACGTGCAGTATTCCAGTACCTCCGGCTGGTTGCGGGCACGACCCGGAGGGCGAACGTAATCTCGATATGCAGGCGGCGTCACGTCACCAAGGTCGATGGCATCGAGGCGCTCGACGATCCCGAGTTGCCGGAGCACACCGGGCGCCCGGTCAAGGTGTCGCGCCTCGCCGGTGTCATAAGGTCGGATGCCGATACTCGAAGGCGCGCCCACGATTGCGATCCTGCGGCTCATGTCGTTCCTCGTACCGGAGTGGATGAGCCCCCGGCCGGGCGAATAACATTTGAGGTATCAGGCTCGGCGACGGAGCGCCGCGTGGTGTCGGATTTGAGAAGGAACACTGCCGCCAGGATCAGTCCGGTGGCGCCAATGATGCGCGGCGTCAAGAGCTCGCCGGCTGCCAGCCATCCGAGAAGCACCGCGACGACCGGATTGACGAAGGTGTGGGTGGCGACGAGGGTCGCCGAGCGGCGCTCGAGCAGCCACAGATAGGCTGAAAACGCCACCACGGAGCCGAACACGACCAGGTAGCCGAGACCGAGCACTGAGCGCCCTGAGATCGCGCGCACGTTGACGCGCCCGATCTCTCCGGTCGCTGCGCTGGCGACGAGCAACAGCACCGCCCCGCACAGCAACGTCGTCGCCGCCCGCACCAGCGAATCTCGGGGAAGCGTCGCCGTCGATGCATAGCGCACTCCAACGGCCCATGCCAGTGCGCCCACCAGAACAGCACTCGAACCCCACAACTGTTGCGAACCGACCGTCAGCGCCTCTCGAGGCACCAGCAGCGCCACGCCAGCCAGACCGGCGGCCAGCCCACCGGCCGTGCGCAATCTCGCCTGCGGGCTCCGTGCTGCGGGCATCAGGAGCGCGATCCACAACGGCTCGGTCGCGATCAGGAGAGCTGCGATGCCCGAGGGAACAGTCTGTTCCGCCCAGTGCAGCGATCCGTGCCCGATCAGGAAGAACAGCGCGGCCACCACGAAGCTGGCGCGCCATTCCGGTCCACTGAGATGGATGCGCTGGCCGCGCACCCACCGGGCGATTGCATACAGCACCGCTCCGGCGACGAGGTGCCGCACGCCAGCCGTCAACAGCGGCGGAATTGACTCCACCGCGTAACGAATAGCCAGGTACGTCGAACCCCAGATGACGTAAATCGCGAAGAAGGCGAGAAGCTCACGAATATCGAGGCGTTTCATCAGGCTAACCTTCATATGTCACTACACAGGTTAGACGTTAGTGCGAGCCCATCTAACCTGTCAATGTCATTATATAGGTTATACTCGAGCCATGGCCGCTACTGCCTTCGAGCTCATCGGCGGGCATCTCGCGCTGGATTTCATCAATACGGTCGACTGGCGAGGTGATCCCACCCGACGTCGGGATCTTCTGGTGACGTTTGAGGATCTCCTGGGATGGGCGAAAGCGGCGAAGGTATTGACGGCTGATGCTATGCGGGCGATGAGTGTGGCGGCTCAGCGGGACCGGGCGCGCGCCATGCGGTCTTTACGACGAGCCCGGCGCTTGCGCGAGGTGCTCGCTCGCGTGCTGGGGGCTGCCGGCGGCGATGCCACAGCAGCAGCCCGCGATGTGGGTCGGCTCAACGCGTTCCTCGCCGCAGCCTTGAGACGCCGGCGCCTCGAGATCCGCCGGACCGCCTTCGTCTGGAGCTGGGCCAACGAAGAAGGCGATACCTTCGACTCGCTGCTATGGCCGGTCGTGCTGGCCGCCGCCGAACTGCTGGCGTCTGACCGCCGCACGCAAATCCACGAGTGCGGCGGTGAAGGATGTGGCTGGCTGTTTCTCGATACGAGTCGCAATCGGCGACGACGCTGGTGCACGATGCAGGGTTGCGGTAACCGCGCAAAGGCGCGCCGTTTTTACGAGCGGACGCGCGTGGAACGCCGCTGACCTCACGCTCGCGCAGCCGAAATGGCCCGCCGTCACCTTCCGCCTGAAGGCCGAAGCCACGCGACAGCCCGGACGAAGTGATCGTCGCTCCTGGTCAGTAAGCTGCAAACGGCGAGTTCGACGCGAGGAATGCCGCCGCCTGACGGGTGAAGGACTCGTGAAACTGAAAGAGCGAACCGTGCCCCGCGTCTGGATAGACCAGAAGCACGGCGTTCGGAAGGTTCTCGACCAGCCGATACGAGTTCGAGATCGGGATCATCTCGTCGTGGATCCCGTTGACGACCAGCGTGGGCTGATGCATGCGCTCGAGTCCCGCGAAGCGAGTGCCGGCGGAGCGCTCCCATTCGCGAAATGCCGCGATCTGCGCGGCGGCCACATCGGGTCCAGACGGCGTATCGAGATCTTCCGTCCGTAGCGCCAGCCTTTCGAGAAGGGCCGCGCCGGCGCTCTGGCTCGTCGGAGTCGGCGCAAAGAAGATTTTCTGCAACACCGCGAATCCGGTGAGCGCCGGATCGGCCAGGTGCCTGGCCAGGCTCGGCTTCTCCAGGTGCATGATGTCGTCACCCCCTCGCGGAGCGGTGCCGACGAGAATCATCCGGTGGACGCTCGAAGGCCGATCGACGGCCATCTGCTGCGCCACCATTCCGCCGAGCGAGAACCCCAGGACGTCACAGCTCATCACGCACAGCGCGTCCAGGAAGTCCAGGGCATGCGCCGCCATTCCGTCGACGGTCGAGGGGACCTTGCCGGTTGATCGGCCGACTCCGGCACTGTCGAACAGAATGACTTCCCTGCCGTCGCCGAGCGCATCGGTCACCGCGGGATCCCAGTTGTCCAGCGTGCCCGTAAAGTGTTGAAGACAGAGCAGGGGACGCCGGACGCCACCGCCGATTCGGCGATACGCATAGGTTTCGTTCTTGCCTCGGAGGAACTGCGTCGGAGCGCTCGTCGTCCTGGCGGTCGTTGCGACTGACATCTGTGATCTCCTGGCCCGGGTTCTGAGTTCGCGTCCGGCGTTAACATCCGTCTGTCCGCCGCGGTTGTCCATAAGACGTTGGTATTGGTCACCTCTGCCGATCGATGTCAGGGTCTCGACAATACCTGGGTGTGAGGCTCCGCGAGGTCAGTGCTTCGTGGCAGGTATTGGTTTTTCGCGCCGATCATTCCGGTCCGGCGAGGACCTCTGCTCTGGTTCTTCCGTACGGGTAGAACTGTGCCTTGTCGTCCCGCTCCCAGGCCGAGCGCTGCTCTGCGCTGCTGATGTCCCAATCGGGACGACAGCGCTGCAGCACTGCGCGCAGGTCCAGGCGCAGCTCCTCCACCGTCGGCCGGCCGAAGAACCAGTAGCCGTTGTAGATTTTGTAGACTCGCAGGCCTGGCTCGAGCACAAGCGTGTGCGGGATCATCGGATTGTGATCGGGGTCGGTGCATTCCGCGATGTCGAGATCCTTCTGCACCTTGCGGCCCGGGTCCGAGAGAAAGGTCCAGTGCGCGCCGATGCCAGCGCGGAACTCGTTTGTTTCGAGCAGATTGTCGGTCGAGATGGTGACCAGGCGGCTGTACCCGACCTGCATCTCGCGATGCAGTTGCAGCAGCCCCTCGTGTTGCCTCCTGTCTTTCGGGCAGAAACCGCCACGGGCCAGCACCAGCACCAGCGGATCCCCTCCCTGCAACTCGGCCAGCGTGCGGTGCGTGCCGCGGTGGTCGGAGAGCTCGTAGTCGGGAAACACCGCGCCGGCAACGATATCGGGTCGCATGACACCCCCTGCGCCAGCGTAAGCATGCTCGCCCTCGGCACGGTCGTCCATCAGACCTTGGTATCGGTAGCAATCGATACTTTCGTCTGATAGATCGCCCGCCGGCGATCTGGTTTCATGCCTTCGAAAGAGGACGGCATGAAGCTACGACTCACCTACCCGGCGTTGCTGTCCGGCTTGCTCCTGATCGTCGGCGGGTGCAGCGGCGGCAAAGCCGCCGCGCCACCTCCCCCGCCAGAGGTGGAAGTCGCAACCGTCGTCGAGCGCGACACTCCGATCTACAGCGACTGGGTCGCGTCCCTTGATGGGTACGTGAATGCGGACATCGAGCCCCGAGTTGCCGGTTACATCATCAAGCAGAACTATCGGGAGGGAGCGCTGGTCCGGAAGGGCGAGGTCCTGTTCGAGATCGACCCGCGGCCGTTCAAGGCCGCCCTTGACTACGCCAGGGCGCAGCTGGCACAGGCGGAGGCCCAGCTTGGCAAGGCGACGCTCGATGTCGAGCGCGACACACCGCTGGCGGAGGCCCGCGCGATTGCGAAGAGCCAGCTCGACACCGAGGTCCAGGCCAAGCGTGGAGCGGAGGCATCGGTCCTCGCCGCGAAGGCCAACGTCGAGCAGGCCGAACTGAATCTGGAGTTCACGAGGGTGACGTCGCTGGTGGGCGGGATCGCCGGCATTGCGCGCGTGCAGATCGGGAATCTCGTCGGCCCGAGCTCCATCCTCACCTCGGTCTCACAGGTCGATCCGATCAAGGCCTATTTCACGGTCGGCGAGCAGGTATTCGTGGACTTCCATCGCCGCTTTCCGACCGAAGCGAGCGTCGAGGAGCAGCGGCGGCGGATGCCACTGCAGCTGATTCTTGGCGATGGGCAGGTCTACGAACACACCGGCCGGATTTCGTTCGCCGATCGTGAGGTCAACGCCGCCACCGGCACGATCCGGATCGCAGGTGTCTTTCCCAACCCGAACAACCTGCTCCGCCCCGGCGGCTATGGACGGGTTCGCCTCTCGGTCCGGACAGAGCCGGGAGCCAGGCTGGTTCCACAGCGCGCCGTCACCGAGCTGCAAGGCAGTCATCAGGTCGCAGTCGTGGGCAGCGATAACAAGGTCTCGATCCGTCCGGTGACGGTCGGCGACCGCGTCGGGAACCTCTGGATCGTGACCGACGGCCTGAAGGCCGGTGAACGGGTCATTGTCGAGGGCCTGCTGAAGGTGCGAGACGGCGCCATCGTCAATGTCGTCGCGGGCAAGTCTCCGCAGACGGAGAAGTGACGTGTCCCGGTTCTTCATCAATCGCCCCATCGTCGCCATCGTGATCTCGGTGCTGACCGTCATCGTTGGCGCGATCACTATCGTCACTCTGCCCGTGTCGCAGTTCCCGTCAATCGCGCCGCCGGAAGTGCAGGTGCAGACCACTTACGTGGGTGCAGATGCGCAAACCGTCGAGCAGTCGGTCGCCACTCCCATCGAGCAGCAGATGAGCGGCGTCGACAACATGAACTACATGTATTCGGTCAACGCGTCGAATGGCGAGATGCGGCTGATCGTCGACTTCGACGTGGCGACG
>Ga0111538_10002109_pt1 | contig 27978 bp, 25 predicted proteins | sample SoiMethybrSBSTD1_FD_79669 | JGI IMG/M metagenome (GOLD analysis project Ga0111538, IMG submission 79669) | Bulk soil microbial communities from a Populus tree surrounding site in Tennessee, USA - Soil MetaG P. TD hybrid SBSTD1 (version 2)... | ecosystem: Environmental > Terrestrial > Soil >...
AGCACGCGGTGATCCGGCCCGACCAGGGCGCGCAGCGCGTGCGGCACCACCAGGCCGACGAAGCCGATCGGGCCGGCCAGCGCGATGGCGCCGCCGACCAGGAGCGAGGCGGTGGTGAAGGCGAGGCCGGTCGCGCGGGCCGGGTCGACGCCGACCGAGGCAGCCGCGTCGCCGCCGGCGCTGAGCGCGTTGAGATCGCGGCCGAGATAGAGGAGGAGGGCGAGGCCGATCGCGATGGGGGGAGCCGCTCGGACGAGCGCCGGGAACATGAGGCCGTCGAGCCCGCCCATCAGCCACCTGACCATCCGCTGGGTCTCGCCGAAGCCGGCCAGGTACTGCACCAGCATCGAGGCGGCCGAGCAGAACATCGCGATGGTGATGCCGGCCAGGAGGAGGGTGGCGGGCGGCAGGTCCTGTCCGACGCGGGCGAGGCGGTGGACCACCAGGACGGTGGCGGCGGCGCCGACCAGCGCGGCCAGGCCGACCCCGCTCTGGCCGAGCAGCGAGCGATCGATGCCGAGCTGGATGGCGACGAACGCGGCGAGCGAGGCGCCGGACGAGACGCCGAGCGCATAGGGCTCGGCGAGCGGGTTGCGCAGGACCGCCTGGAAGGCGCAGCCGGCGCCGGCCAGGCAGGCGCCGACCACCGCGCCGCCCAGGACGCGAGGCAGGCGGTAGTCGAGGAAGCGCTGGTCGCCGAGATCGGCCAGCGCGTAGAGGCGCAGCCGGCTGCCGTGCGCGACGTCGATGTCGAGGAGGAGGGCGGCGAGCACCGCCAGGGCGGCGACCGCGGCGCAGGCGGCGACGGCCGCGGCCAGACGGGCGGCGGTGAGGCGGCCGATCACGGCCGCTCGAGCTCCCCGGGGACCGCGAAGGGCGCGCCGCCCGGCAGGGCGCCGACATGGAGCGCGACGGCGAATGCGTCGGTGGCCGCGGAGGAGGACAGGACCTCGACCGGCGGGCCGTCGGCCACCACCCGACCGCGGTGGACCAGGACGATGCGATCGGCGGCGCGGGCGGCCAGGTTGAGGTCGTGGGTGACGACCAGCGCGGTGGCGGCGCGCCGGTCGCGCTCGGCGGCCAGCGCGGCGAACAGGGCCAGCGCGTGGGCCGGGTCGAGCGACGCGGTCGGCTCGTCGAGCAGGATGAGCTCGCTCTCCTGGCAGAAGGCCTGGGCGAGCAGCACGCGGCGCTGTTCGCCGCCCGACAGCTCGTCGAAGCGGCGATCGGCCAGCTCGAGGACGTCGCAGCGGCTCATGGCGGCGCGCGCGGCCGCCACGTCCTCGTCGCGCTCGAGGCCGAGCGGCGAGTGCGGATAGCGGCCCATCAGCACCACCTCGCCGACCCGGTAGGGGAAGACCAGGCGGTAGGTCTGCGGCAGGTAGGAGAGCCGGCGGGCCAGACGGCGGCGCGGCTCGCGCGCCGGGTCGACGCCGAGGACGCGCACGGTGCCGCCGGTCGGCGCCAGGAGGCCGGCGACCAGGCGGAGGAGGGTGGTCTTGCCCGCCCCGTTGGGTCCGACCAGGCACGTGATGTGTCCGGCCCCGAGCGTCAGGTCGATGTCCTCGAGGACGGGCGGGGCGCCGGAGCTGAAACGGAAGCCGACCCGCGCGAGCTCGATCACGGGGTCATCTTGCACCAGGTCGCCGAGCCGAACGAGAGGACCAGCGGGGTGGCGGTGGCGTAGTTCTCGCCCCAGAGCGACAGGCGGGTGCTGGCCGGCAGGTCGATCGAGCTGGCCACCCCGAGGTTGCTCCAGGTCGAGCCGTCGGGAGAGCTCGAGAAGCGGATCTGGTCGCCCACCTCCTCGATCCGCCAGAAGCGGTGCTTGTCGGGCGAGAAGGTGTCGCTGAATTCCTCCGGCGGTGTCGTCGGGCCGTCGACCTTGGTGACGAGGTCGTCGTTGTCGCGGCAGAATGTCACCAGCGCGGTGCTCGCTCCCTCGGCGAGGAGCTCGACGCCCATCGTGCTGGAGCTGTAGTCGTCGGGGGTGATGACCTCCACCACCAGCGAGCTCTCGTCGAGAGGCGAGGCCGCGAGCGTGTAGACCCCGCCTCCCTCGTCGTCGGCGTGGGCGGTGATGTCGAGCCGGCTCTCGGCGAGATCGACCGTCGTCGTGCCCTCGCTCCACGACATCCAGAGCGAGAGGTCGAGCTGGTTGGAGTCGAAGTCGTCGACCAGGAGCGCGCCGCCGGGAGGGCAGACGCTGGTCACCAGGGGGGCGTCGATCAGCGCCGCGTCACCGGCCGGTGCCTGGTCGCCGCAGAAGCCACCCGAGCAGGCCAGCCCGTCCGGGCAGTCTCCGGCGCTGCTGCACCGGTAGCGCTCGCCGGCCTGATCGGCGGCCGAGAACGTGCAGCCGCCGGCCGCGGCTGCCGTGGCCAGCGCCACTCGCGACAGCATCCCGCCCCTCACCTGGACGAGGATACACCGGTGAGCAGCGGTTCCAGCCCGGTCAGCGCGAGGTCGAAGCGCGGGCCGGGCGAGATGTAGTAGCCGCTGCCCTCGCCGCCGATCATGTGGACGCGGCCGCTGGCGACCGCCGGGACGGAGTCGAGCGCTTTCCAGTCGGCGAGCGCCGCCTGTGGATCGTCGGTGTGGGTGGCGTCGAGGATGATCTCGGGCGCCGCTTCGATCACCGTCTCCGGCGAGATCTTCGGATAGCGGACCGAGGAACCGGCCAGGACGTTGTCGCCGCCGAGCAGGCCGACCAGCTCGTCGAGGTAGGAGCCGGGGCCGGACGCGACCAGGCTGCGCAGCGCCCCGACCTCGCGGTCGACCACGAGGAGGACCCGCGGGCGGCGAGCGCGCGACGAGCCGCGGGCGCGGGCGCGGGCCAGGGCGTTCTGCAGCCGCGCGCGGGTCTGCGCGGCGCGCTCGGCGGTGCCGAGGGCGCGGCCCGCCTGGGTGACGCCGTCGAGCACGTCCTCGACCGTGTGCATCTCGAGGACGAGGGTGCGAACGCCGCCCGCGCGCAGCGCCTCCGCCGTGCGGACCTGGACGGCGTCGAGGACGACCAGGTCGGGGCGGAGCTGGAGGATCGCCTCGACGCTCGGCGAGACGAAGTCGCCGACCTTGGGCAGGCGCGCGACCTCGGGCGGATAGGTCGAGAAGCGATCCACCCCGACCAGGAAGCTGGCGTCGGCAGCGGCCGCGACGATCTCGGTCGAGGACGGGGTCGTCGCGACCACGCGGTGGGCGGGGCTGGCGGCCGCAGGCGGGTCGGCGCCCGAACGCTCGCATCCCGCCGCCAGGAGCGCGGCCATCAGCAAAACTGTCCGAACCGGGATCAGGCCGGCGGATTTCTTATCAACAGAAGGGTCCACTTGTCCTCAGACTTGTCCACAGGCTGCCACAACCGCTGGAGATCGCCGCTGAACCGGCCGATCGATCCACAACGAGTCCGTTCACAGTCCACACGTTGTCCTACGGCTCCACACACAATCCCTAGTGGGGCAACTCGAGTTGACACTCTACATCTAGTTGACGGTGTCATACGCTAGGAGTATGGTGTCGTTCACGCACGAGGGGTCAGGGCTGGCAGGGGGCGCTCGGCGATGATTCAAGTATTGGGAATCGAAAGATAATAGCGCTCATCATCGCCCCGCTCTCCCTCGGACCTCGGACCGCTCGCAACAAGGACAAATTTCTTCTTTTGTCTCCAACCGTTGGGTGCTCGATAGGGGGAACGAGACATGGACTTCAGACTCGAGGGCCGCAAGGCCAGGACGCCCGGGAACGACGCTGGAACCAGCGCTGATGTAGGCAACGGACACACGAGCCAGAGCAGCCAAAGAAGTACGGCAGCCCACCGCTCTACGCGTCGCGTCAAGAAGCCTGGAATGCGCTTCGAACGCCATTTCACCCGCGCCGGGATCGACCCGCTCGGCGAGGTGACCTGGGAGCTGCGGGACGCCTCGATCAAGGGGGCCGACGGCAAGGTCTACTTCGAGCAGAAGCAGGTCGAGTTCCCGACCTCCTGGAGCCAGACCGCCACCAACGTGGTGGTGCAGAAGTACTTCCGCGGCACGCTCGACACCCCCCAGCGCGAGCGCTCGGTCAAGCAGATGCTGAGCCGGGTGGCCGACACCATCTATGGATGGGGCAAGGCCGACGGCTACTTCAAGTCGGGCGACGACGCCCTCGCGTTCCGCGACGAGCTGATTCATCTCCTGCTCCATCAGAAGATGGCTTTCAACTCGCCGGTCTGGTTCAACGTCGGGGTCGAGGAGCACCCGCAGTGCTCGGCCTGCTTCATCAATTCGGTCGACGACTCGATGGCGTCCATCCTCGAGCTGGCCAAGACCGAGGGGATGCTCTTCAAGTACGGCTCGGGCACCGGCTCGAACCTGTCGAGCCTGCGGTCCTCGGCCGAGCTCCTGAACGGCGGCGGCACCGCGAGCGGCCCGGTGTCGTTCATGCGCGGCTTCGATTCCTTCGCCGGCGCCATCAAGTCGGGCGGCAAGACGCGGCGAGCGGCCAAGATGGTCATCCTCAACGCCGACCATCCTGACATCATCGACTTCGTCGAGTGCAAGGCCTCGGAGGAGAAGAAGGCCTGGGCGCTCATCGACGCCGGCTACGACGGCGGCTTCAACGTCCCGGGCGGGGCGTACGACTCGGTCGGCTACCAGAACGCCAACCACTCGGTGCGGGTGACCGACGCGTTCATGAAGGCGGTGGCCGAGGACGCCAGCTGGCAGACCCGCGCGGTGGTGGGCGACAAGGTGGTCGCGACGATGCCGGCGCGTCAGCTCATGCGCAAGATCGCCGACGCCGCGCACCTGTGCGGCGACCCGGGGATGCAGTTCGACACCACCATCAACGACTGGCACCCCTGCATCAACACGGCGCGCATCAACGCGTCCAACCCGTGCTCCGAGTACATGTTCCTCGACGACTCGGCGTGCAACCTGGCCTCGCTCAACCTGCGCAAGTTCCAGGACGAGCGCGGCGAGCTCGACGTCGAGGGGTACCGGCGCGCGATCCGGACCACCATCACGGCGATGGAGATCATCGTCGACCGCTCGAAGTATCCGACCGAGAAGATCGGGGCGAACTCGCACGCCTACCGTCCGCTCGGGCTCGGCTACGCCAACCTGGGCGCGCTGCTCATGTCGCGCGGCCTGCCGTACGACAGCGAGGCGGGGCGCGCCTACGCGGCGGCGGTCACCGCGATCCTGTGCGGTGAGGCCTACCGGCAGAGCGCGGCGATTTCCGCCGAGGCGACCGGTCCGTTCGAGGGCTACGCGCACAACGCCGAGCCGTTCCTCCATGTGATGGGCAAGCACCGGGCGGCGGTGGACGGCATCGACCGCGGGCTGGTTCCGGCCGACCTCCTCGCCGCGGCCCGCGACAGCTGGGATCAGGCGATCGAGCTCGGTCGCGAGCACGGGTTCAGGAACGCGCAGGCGACCGTGCTGGCCCCGACCGGGACCATCGCCTTCCTGATGGACTGCGACACGACGGGCATCGAGCCGGACATCGCGCTCATCAAGTACAAGCGCCTGGTCGGCGGCGGGATGCTGAAGATCGTCAACCACACGGTGCCGGAGGCGCTGGCGAAGCTCGGCTACGACCAGAAGGAGATCGAGGACATCTGCTCGTTCATCGATCGCGAGGAGACCATCGAGGGCGCGCCCGGGCTGCGCGACGAGCACCTGGCGGTGTTCGACTGCGCCTTCCGCTCGCCCAAGGGGACCCGCTCGATCCAGTACATGGGTCACATCCGCATGATGTCGGCCGCCCAGCCGTTCCTGTCGGGCGCGATCTCGAAGACGGTGAACCTGCCCAACGACTGCACGGTCGAGGACATCGAGGACGCGTACCTCGAGGCCTGGCGGCTCGGCCTCAAGGCCATCGCGGTGTATCGCGACGGCTGCAAGCGGACTCAGCCGCTGTCGACCAGCGCCGCGCAGGCCAACTCCAACGGGGCGCAGGCTCAGGCGCAGGTTCAGGCGGTGGCGGTGGCCGCGGCTCCGCTCGGCGGGGATCCGGTGCTCGGGGCGCTGTCGGCCGAGGAGCGGCGGATCATCGAGACGATGCGGTCGCGCGGGCGTCGTCCGGCCGGGCCGCCGCCGGCCATGCGCTACAAGCTGGCCGACGAGCGCCGATCGCTCACCCACAAGTTCTCGATCGCGGGTCACGAGGGTTACATCACGGTCGGGCTGTACGCCGACGGCAACCCGGGGGAGATCTTCATCCGCATGGCCAAGGAGGGCTCGGTCATCGCCGGGCTGATGGACTCCTTCGCCACCGCCATCTCGCTCGCGCTGCAGCACGGCGTGCCGATGAGCATCCTGAGCGAGAAGTTCAAGGGGACGCGGTTCGAGCCGAGCGGCTTCACGGGCAACCCCGAAGTGCCGATGGCCACGTCGATCATGGACTACCTGTTCCGCTGGCTTGCGGTCAGGTTCCTGGGCGACGAATCGCACCCGGCGGCGCGCGCCGCGGCCGGCCAGCTCGACCTGCCGGGCGTCCCGGTGCTGGCGGCCGAGGAGGCGGCCGAGGCCAGCGGAGAAATTCGGATCCCGCAGCTGGCCCCGGCGCCGGTGGTGCCCCGGATCGTCATCGAGAAGCCGAGCGCCCCGCGCGGGTTCGTCAGCGAGACCGATGCTCCGCCGTGTCACGAGTGCGGGACACTGATGGTGCGCAACGGCGCCTGCCACAAGTGCCCCAACTGCGGCTCGACTTCGGGCTGTAGCTGAGCGTACGCACCTGGAATGGAGTAAACTCCGTTCGTGGGGCGAGCGACCGAGGAACGGCGGCGGTGGCGACGGCTGAAGATGGAGCTGCGGCTGCAGCTCCAGATCATCGACCCGGTGGCCGGCGGACGTACGCTGGCCGCCGTGGGTAGCCACCTCAACCCGGAGGGCATCTTCGTCCAGCTCGCCGATCCCCCGGTGAAGGGGACGCGGGTGCGCGTCACGCTGGCGGCGGAAGGGACCGACGGCGTGCTGACCGCGGAGGGCGTGGTGGTCGATCGCGTGGTGCTCGACGACGAGACCGATCGGCCACCCGGCGTCGGGATCCGGCTCGATCACACGGGACCGGGCTGGTCCAAGCTCTACCAGTGGCTGCTCGACGAGTGACCCGCCTCGCTCTCGTCCTCATCGCACTTCTCGCGTGCCGATCGGGGTCGGAGCCGGGATCGGAGTCGGGATCGGAGTCGGGATCGGGGTCGGGATCGGGGTCGGGATCGGGATCGGGATCGGGATCGGCCAGCGCGGTGTCGCGCGAGGACTGCTCGGCGATCCTCGACAAGGCCGACCAGCTGATGGGCCACGACTCGACGACTCACCCGCGCGACCCGATCAAGCGCGCGAGCGAGATCGACGAGTGCGTGGCGAACGCGACCCCGGCCATGCTCGCGTGCGCCAAGGCCGCGACCACCTGGGACCAGCTCCGCGCCTGCGAGAAGCGCTGACGTGACGGTTTCCGACGAGACCTGCCGCGCCGCGCTCGAGAAGCGCACACGGTTGGCGGGTCGGCCGCCACCCACCCGCGGCGAGCTCGAGCCGGAGATCGAGCGGTGCAACAAGACCTCGACCCGCGCCGGGATCGAGTGCGCGCTGAAGTCCAGGGGCCTCGCGGAGCTGGAAGCCTGCGAGAAGCGCTGACTTGACACGCCGCGGTCGGCTGGCCTAAGACGGCGCCAGGCTCGACGACCAACATAGCCAGCGCGCGGGTGCTCGGGAAGCCGGTGAGAGGCCGGCACAGCCCCCGCTACTGTATCTGGGACGAACGCGGCGCGACCACGGCGATATGCCGGAAGGGGCCGCAAGTAGGGTGAACCAGGAGTCAGGAGACCGGCTCGCGCGCATGTGACGTCCTCCGGTGGGGAGGAAACGACATGCGATACGCAATCTCCATAGCTCCTCTCCTCGTGTGCGCCGCTGCGACGGCCGCGCGCGCCCAGCCGGACGCCGGCGTGGCCGAGGACGAGGCGTCGCCCGAGCCGAGGGGGGAGGTCATCCTGGTGCCGCCGGTCGACACCCGGAGCGGCGACCGGGGCGATCTGGTGTCGCCCGAGGCGCGGCACGCGGGCGCCGACCGCGTGCTCCGCGAGTCGGGGTTCGTCACCGTGGTGCGGCTCGACGAGCGGGCGGGAGAGACCGCGACCCTCGCCGAAATCCTGGCCGAGACGGTCGGGGTCCACGTGCGATCGCTCGGCGGGCTGGGCAGCTTTTCCTCGCTCTCGGTGCGCGGCGCGGCGCCCGGCCACACCGCGGTCATCGTCGACGGCGTGCCGCTGGCGCGGCTCGGCTCCGCCAGCGCCGACCTCGGCCGCTTCGAGCCGTCCAGCTTCTCGCTGGTCGCCCTGCACCGCGGCGCCATTCCGGTCGGGCTCGGCGGCTCGGCCCAGGCCAGCGCGCTCGAGCTCGTCACCGCGGTCGGGCCGCCCGCCGACGGCCATCCGCTCCTGGTCTCGGCCGGCGCCGGCTCGTTCGGCGCTCGCCACCTGCGCGGCCGTTACCTCGGCGGCCGGGACGACGGCACGCTCGGCTACCACCTCGCCCTCGGTTACGCCGGCGCCGAGGGCGACTTCGACTACTTCGACGACAACGGCACCAACCTCAACCAGTCGGACGACAGCTTCGCGGCCCGCAGCAACAACGGCTACGACCAGGTCGACGCGGTCGGACGAGTCGCGCTCGCGTCTCCCGCCTGGTCGCTGGCGGCCGGTTCGCGCTCGCAGTGGAAGGACCAGGGCGTCCCGGGCAGCGCCAGCGTGCAGTCGAGCAGCGCCTCGCTGGCGACCTGGAGCCAGCTGGTCGACGCCTCGGCGGCCCGCCAGGGGGCGTTCGGCCGCTCGGAGCTGACCGCGCACGGCGCCGTCTACGGGCTGGTCGAGCTCCAGCGCTACCGCGATCTCGCCGGCGAGGTCGGGCTCGGCACCCAGGACCGCCGCTACCTCACCTCCTCGTTCGGCGCCCGCAGCGCTCTGGACGCCGCGATCGGACGCCACCTGGCCTCGGCCGGCGCCGAGGCCGGCCTCGACCTCTTCAGCGACCGCGACCTGGCCGAGGGCGGGACGCGAACGCGCGGGCGCCGCTGGCTCGCCGCCGCCACCGCCGCCGACGCGATCCGGCTCGCCGGCCAGCGGGTCCGCCTGGTGCCGGCGGCGCGCATCGACTTCCTGCGCACCGAGCCGATCGGCGACCCATCGGCCGGGATCCCGGACGAGATGCCGGCTGCCGCGCGCAACCAGGCGTTCGTCTCGCCGCGCCTGTCGCTCCTGGCGCGCCTCACGCCAGACCTGAGCGGCAAGCTCGACGGCGGTCGCTACCTGCGCGCGCCGACCGCGCTGGAGCTGTTCGGCGATCGCGGCTTCGTGGTCGGCAACCCGGACCTCGAGGCCGAGACCGGCGAGAGCGCCGACGCCGGCCTGGTCTTCGCCCCGACCGAGGCGACGGGGGCGGTCGATCGCATCTACCTCGAGGCGGTCGCGTTCGGCTCGCGTTCGCGCGACACCATCGTGCTGGTGCCGACCGCGGCGCTGGTGGCCGCGGCGCAGAACCTGGGCGGCGCGCGGGTCTGGGGCGGCGAGCTGGTCGCCTCGCTGCGGGCCTGGCGCGCCGTGACCGCGACCGGCAACTACACCTTCATGCGCAGCCGACAGCGCGACACGCTGCCCTCCTACGAGGGCAAGGAGCTGCCGCAGAGGCCGCGCCACCGGCTGTACGGACGGATCGACGTCGCCCAGCGCATCGCCGGGCGCCTGACCGCGCTGTTTGGCGATGCCGCGCTGGTCAGCGGCAACCAGCTCGATCCGGCCAACCTCGACCGGGTGCCCGACCGCGCCCTGCTGGGCGCCGGGCTCATGCTCGAGCTCGGCGCCGGGCTCAGCGCCGTCCTCGAGGGCAAGAACCTGGCCGACCAGCGGGTCGAGGACGTTCCACTCGACCCCCCGCCGCGCCCCGACCTCACCAGCGCGCCTGCCGCGGTTTCCGACTTCTTCGGCTATCCGCTCCCCGGCCGCGCCTTCTACCTCACCCTGCAATGGGAACCATGACCATGACGACAAGATCATTCCATCCAGCCGGCCTCGCGCTCGGCACGGCCCTTGGCCTCCTGGCCGCTGCCTGCGGCGACGATCTGCCCCAGGGGGGACCCGGCGCCGACGCCGGCGACCAGCTCCCCGATGGCGGCAGCGAGAGCGCGACCGCCTTCGCGGTCGGCACCGACTTCGTCTCGGCCGGAATCGCCTCCGCCATCGACATCCCGGCCCTCGACGTGCGCCAGAACGCGGTCGACGGAGTGGCCTCGACCGATCCGGTGATCCGCTACCTCGACGGCCGCATCTACATCGTCAACCGCTTCGGCCACGACAACGTCACCGTGCTCGACGCCGCCTCACTTCAGCTGGTGGCGCAGATCTCGACCGGCGCCGGGTCGAACCCACAGGACGTGGCGGCCGACGGAGACACGCTCTACGTCCCCACGCTGGCCGGCCGCGGCGTGGCGGTGCTCGACCTCGCGCGGCCGGACGAAGGCGTCATCGACACCATCGATCTGTCCAGACTCGACCAGGTCGACCACCAGCCCAACTGCCACAGCGCCGTGCGGATCGGCCGCCGCCTGGCGGTGGTCTGCGGGATCCTCGACCGGCAATTCAGGCCGCGCGGGCGCGGGCGGGTGGTCGTGATCGACCTCGACGATGGACAGCGGCTCGGTACGATCCTGCTCGAGCACAAGCGCCCCTTCGGGTTCGCGCTGGGGGTGGCGTCGGGACCGCTGGCCGGCGACCTCCTGGTCCCGACCGCACCGAGGTTCCTCGAGCCGGCCGCCGCCGGCTGCCTCGAGCGCGTTCACATCGGGGAGGGAGACGCGCCGGCCGGCGCCGGCTGCCTGGTCGACAACGAGGCGCTCGGCGGCTTTGCCGCTGCGCTGGCCGAGGCCGCCGACGGGCGGATCTGGATGGCGGTCACGACCGGTTTCGATCCCGACGATTATGGAGCGCTCGGCTTCGCAGCCGCCTGGGACCCGGAGGCCGGATCGCTCGCGGAGCCGCTGACCGCGGACGGTGTGCGCGCCATGGACGTGGCGGCCTGCCCGGGCGGCAGCCTGGCCGTTTCCGACGCGACACTCGGGGTCAGGGTGTACGCCGCATCGGGTGACGAGATCACGCAGGCACCACTGGACGTTGGCCTGCCACCGGTCGCCAACGGCCTGGTGTGCTACTGAAGGGGTGGGTACCGGGCGACACGGTGAATCTCTGGTCTGGGTACAAGAGGGAACAGTCGGCCTCCTGGCGCCGGCGCTCACTCGTGTCGCGAGCGCACGCCGTGACAAAACCGCCTCGGGGCAGTTCTCTCCTGTGGTGCGCACGTCGGGACGCTGATATAGCGGCACCGTGTCATCCACGCCTCTTAGCGGTCGCGGCCGCGGCACGCGGGCGGCGCGCCCCTTGCTTGGCTCGTCCGACGTGGACGATTCCATCCAGGTTAGCGAATACCCCGCCGTGCGCCCCCCGCGGGCTCCGGATTCCTCCAGCCGCAACGTCAGGATCGGGATGAGCGGCCACGTTCTCGTGGTGGATGACGACCGCGACACCGCGGAGCTCCTCCGCGACGGGGTGGCCAAGCGGGGGTTCACCGCCGAGTGCGCGGTGAGCGCGGAGGACGCCCTGATGCGCCTGCGCGAGCAAGAGTTCGATGTCGTGGTCACCGACATCCAGCTGGGCGCGCTGTCCGGCATCGATCTCTGCCAGCGGGTCGCCGAGAACCGGCCGGATGTCCCGGTCATCGTGGTCACCGGCTTCGGCAGCATGGAGACCGCCATCGCCGCGATCCGGGCCGGCGCTTACGACTTCATCACCAAGCCGATCGCGATGGACGTCCTCGTCATCGCGCTCGGCCGCGCGGTGGGCCACCGCCAGCTCAAGAGCGAGGTGCGCCGCCTGCGCGAGGCGGTGGCGTCCCGCAAGAGCGGCGCCATCGTCGGCGAGAGCCCGGCGGTCCGCCGGTTGCTCGACCTCATCGAGCAGGTCGCCGACAGCGACGCCACGGTGCTCATCACCGGTGAGAGCGGGACCGGCAAGGAGCTGGTGGCGCGCGAGATCCACGCGCGCAGCCCGCGCGGCGAGCACCCGTTCACCGCGGTCAACTGCGCGGCCCTGCCGGCCACGCTGCTCGAGAGCGAGCTGTTCGGCCACACGCGAGGTGCCTTCACCGACGCCAAGCGCTCGCGTGACGGCCTGTTCGTCCAGGCGGCGGGCGGCACGGTGTTCCTCGACGAGATCGGCGAGATGCCGCTCGAGATGCAGGCCAAGCTGCTCCGCGTACTGCAAGAGCGGACGGTCCGGCCGGTCGGCTCCGACACCGAGGTGCCGTTCAACGCGCGCCTGCTCACCGCGACCAACCGCGACCTCGAGTCGGAGGTCGAGGCCAAGCGCTTCCGCAACGACCTCTACTACCGGATCAACGTGGTGCAGCTCGGGGTGCCGCCGCTGCGCTCGCGCGGCAACGATATCCTCCTGCTCGCCCACCACTTCCTGCAGCGCTACGCGATCGAGACCGGCAAGGACGTCATCGGGATCTCGGGAGCCGCGGCCCAGCGCCTGCTCGACTACGACTGGCCGGGCAACGTGCGCGAGCTGGAGAACTGCCTGCAGCGAGCCGTCACCTTGACCCGGCTGTCCGAGATCTCGGTGGACGACCTGCCGGAGAAGATCCGCGACTACCAGAGCTCGCGCATCGTCATCGCCAGCGACAACCCGGACGAGCTCTTCTCCCTCGAGGAGATGGAGCGGCGCTACATCCGCAAGGTGCTGGCCGCGGTCGGCGGCAACAAGACGCAGGCGGCCCGCATCCTGGGGCTGGATCGCCGGACGCTGTACCGGCGCATCGAGAGCCTCGGGATCGACGCCAAGGTCGCTCAGGTCTAGCTGCTCGGTCACGTCGTCGTCACTCGGCCTGCGGCCCGCTCTCTCAGCTGGGCGCAGGCCAGTAGAGCCCCACGAGAACCCCGCCGCCCGGCGCCTGATCGATCCAGGCCCGGCCGCCGTACGCCTCGACGGTGCGGCGGGCGATGGCGAGGCCGAGCCCGGCCCCCCTGCCGCGCGCTCTCAGGGTCGCGAACGGGCGCAACACCCGATGGCGGTACGGCGCGGCGATGCCGTGCCCGTTGTCGCGGACCGACAGCTCCCAGCCGCCGACCCGGCGTTCGGCGCCGACCCGGACGTGGACGTCGGAGCGCCCGCTGTGGCGGAGCCCGTTGTCGATGAGCTCGCAGAGGACCAGGCGGAGGGCCCGGCGGGGCAGCCGGATCGAGGCGTGATCGGCTTCGATGACTGCGCCCGGCGGGGGAGACAGCTTGCGCGACACCTCTGCGACCATGCCGGGCAGGTGGACCCGGCTGGGCGACTCGGCGACCTCGCCCGCGCGCCAGAACCTGGTCAGCCTCGTGAGCAGCCGGTCGAACTGGTCGGCACGCTGCCGGATGAGGACCAGCCGCTGGTTCACCTCGTCGGGCAACTCGGCGGCGAAGTCCTCCTGGATCGATTCGACGAGCTGGCTGATTGCCACGATGGGGGCGCGGAGGTCATGGCTGGCGGCGTAGGCGATCTCACTGCCGTCCGCGCGCGGCCGGCGCCGCCCCGAGCGTTTCGCCGCCACACCCATCGATCGAGCTCATCTGCGTCGAATTGCCATCCGGTAGATGCCGAGCAGGACCATCGCGCCCAGGATCGACGCGATGATGCCGGGGCCCTCGCCCGGTTCGTCATACCAGCCGACCACACGGCCGAGGAGATAGGCGACGACCGAACCGGCGACGCCGAGCAGCATGGTCACGACGACGCCTCCCGGATCTCGGCCGGGCATGATCAGCTTGGCGAGTGCCCCGGCGATGAGACCGATGATGAGCGCAATAATGATTCCCATGGGGTTCTCCGTTGGACAGGTCAACCTGCGGATCTGCAGACGCGATGCCAGTGATGCGGCCTTGGTGTTGCCGCTCGCAAGCAGAACGGATCCGCGTCAGTCGACGCCGTTCCCCCACACCGTGTCGGTCGCGCACGAGGCGTCCGACTGGGGCATCGAGACGCGATGGGCCGCCGGTGGAGCGTTACCGCCACGACCCGAAGCTGGTTCTGGCCCGCCCCGGCGGACACCGCAGAAGATTGCGCTCGCAGGGCCGGGCGGCGCGGTCTCGAATCGAGAACGCTTTCGCTTCACTTCGCGAGTCTGCCGGTCGCGATTTCGCTGGCATGTCGCTTGCTGGAAGTCCCGTCGAGAGCAGCAAGAACAGGCGCGCGGCGACGGCCCCCGCGCAACACCGCGGGTGCACGATGTCAGAAAAGTTTCACATCCTACACATCGAGGACGACGAGCTGGACGCACTGAACGTCCAGCGCTTCCTGCGCGCGACCGATCTGGTGCTGGGCATCACCTACGCCTCCGACGGTGTCGACGCGCTGGAGGCGCTGCGCGGCGGCGACATCCCGCTGAACAACCTGGTCGTCCTGCTCGACATCCGACTGCCGCGGATGGACGGATTCGAGTTCCTGCGCGAGTTGCGCGCCGACCCGGAGCTGCAGCACCTGCCGGTCGTGGTGCTGTCGACCTCGGAGGACGAGGAAGACCTCGCCACCGCCTACATGCTCAACGTCGCCGGCTACCTGGTGAAGCCGCTCAGCGTCGAGCGCCTGCGCAGCTGCCTGTCGGCGTTTGCCCGCTACTGGGCGGCGCAGGAGCTGGTCTGATGGATGCGGTCCGCGGAGTTCCGCTCGCGCCGCGCGCGCTGTCCGCCAGCGTCGACGATCCGGGCGCGACCGGCGAGATCGCGGTCGACCCGCCGCGCCGCGACCTGGACGAGATCATCGCGGTCATCTCGCACGACCTGCGCGGGCCGCTCAGCGCGCTCAACGTGGCGATCGACGCGCTCGAGGACGACGGGCTGGACGCCACCACCCGCAAGCGCTACACCGACGCCATGCGGCGGGCGATCGCCCGCGCCGAGCGCTTCCTGACCGACCTGTTCGACGTCGGCCGCATCGAGTCGGGCACCCTGCGGGTGGAGCTCCGGTCGACTCCGGTCTTGCCCTTGCTCGAGGAGGCGGCGCGGCGCAACGAGGAGATCGCCCACCAGGCGGGCAACTGGTTCACCATCGAGGCGGCGCACGCCGCCTGCAACGTCCAGGTCGACCGCGAGCGGATCCTGCAGGCGCTCGACGCGCTGATCGCCAACGCGATCCGCTTCGCGCGCGGCACCGGTCCGGTCACCCTGCGCGGCGAGGTCACCGACGACCACAAGGTCTTGCTCTGGGTCATCGACCGGGGCCCGGGTATCCCGCACGGCCAGGCGGAGCGGCTGTTCGATCGCCCCTGGCGGTCGCGCGATGAGCGGCGCACCGGGGCCGGGCTCGGCCTGGTCATCGCGCGCGGGATCGCCCGGGCGCACGGGGGCGCGCTGCGCGCCGTCGGCGGCGCCAGTGACGGAGCTCAGTTCTGCATCGAGCTTCCGGTCGCCGCCCGGTAGCGAGAGGAGGAGTCCGTGTTCAGCTGGGTCATCGCGCTCGTCGTCATCGCGATCATCGCGGCCATCTTCGGGTTCGGCGGCCTCGCCGCCAGCGCCGCCGGCATCGCGCAGCTGCTCCTCTGGATCGCGCTCATCGTCGTGATCGTCGGCTTCGTCGTGAACCGGAGCCGGCGGTAGACCGCCGCGCCGAGAGCGGGGTCGCAGGCGGGCCGGGGTCTCTCAGGGAGACGGCTCGGCGCGCGCCGTCAGATCGCGCGCCAGATCCGCTTCGCCGGCGGCGTCGAAGGCGTCGGGCGAGATGGTGGCGAACTCGGGCAGGTGACCGGTCTTGGCCAGGCGGAGATCGACCGGCGCGTCGGTCGCCAGTGGGTCGGTGCGGCCGGGCGTGATCGCCACCAGCAGCCAGGCGGTGGCCGCCGGCGGATCGCTGGTGATCTTGATGCGCCCGGGCGGAAGCGCGCCCGGCGAGGGGGAGGCCGGCTCGCCCGGCAGGGCGGTCGGCTCCTCAACCGGAGCGGCTCGCTCGCTCGGCTCGAGCTGGATCGCCATCTCCGCCTGGCCGGCGGCGGCGAAGGCGGCTGGCTCGACCGCCACGTCCTTCACCTTGTAGCCGTCGTGCTCGATGCGGACCAGGTGGGCCCGCTTGGGATCCACCGGGATGCTGGTCAGCGGTGTGCGTCCGAGCCGCACCCAGACAGCGGCGCCGTCCGGCCGGCTGGTCACGCGGATCGCCCCGACCGCCGGGGGTGGGCGGCGCGCCGGGCCGGCGTCGGTGACGGCCGCTGCCGCCTGCTCCGGCCTGACGCGCTGGTAGTAGAAGACGGCCGCCCCGCCGGCGACCAGGAGCAGGAGCAGGACGATGGGCCAGAACGAGCTCCGCCGCAGGCGGATGTCCGACAGGTCGGGCGCGACCTCGATGATCGAGGGCTCGGTGTCGAGCCGGATGGAGGCTGCTCGCCGGATGGGGGTGGCGATCGTGTGGTCTCCCTCGGGGTGCTGCTGGGGCGCCGCCACCTCCTTGCGCATCAGCGCGCCGGGTGCCGGCTGGGCTGCTTCGCCGCCCTCCTCGGTGTTCTGGGCCAGCCGGCGCTGCATGCGCTCCTCGACCTGGCGCTCGGCCTCCTCGAGCAGCGGTGAGAGGAACTCGGCGAGCGCGAGCGATGACCCGACCACGCCGCGGGCGCGGGCGAACCGCTCCAGGTCCTGGTGGAAGGCGAGCGCGCTCGGGTAGCGCTGGTCGCGATCGCGCGCCAGCGCGCGCAGCACGATCTGCTCGAGGTCGGCCGGGTAGCCGGGCAAGAGCGTGCTCGGGGCCGGGACGTCGGTCTCGATGACCTGCTTGAGCACCTCGTACTCGCTCAGGCCGCGGTACAGCCGCTTGCCGGTGGTGAGCTCGAAAAGGATGATACCGAGCGAATAGATGTCGCTGCGCCGATCGACCTGTTCCGAGCGGCACTGCTCGGGCGACATGTAGGCCAGCTTCCCCTTGAGGGTGCCGAACCCGGTGCTGGTCAGCCGGTTGGTCGCCTTGGCGATGCCGAAGTCGACCAGCTTGATGCCTCCCTCGCGGGTCAGGATGACGTTCTGCGGGGTGACGTCGCGGTGGACGATCTCGAGCGGGCGGCCGTCGAAGCCGCGCCGATCGTGGGCGTAGTGCAGGCCGGAGGCGACCCCGCTCACGATGAAGACCGAGTGCTGGATCGGCAGCCCCTGGCGCCTCTCGGCCAGGACCCGCCGGATGGTCAAGAGGTCGGCGCCGTCGAGGTACTCCATCGCGATGAAGTGCTCGCCGCCGGCGTTCTGCGCGTCGAAGACCTGCACCACGTTGGGGTGCTGCAGGGTGGCCGCGATGCGCGCCTCGTCGAGGAACATCTGATAGAACTCGTCGCTCTGCGCCAGCTGGGGCAGGATGCGCTTGACCACCACGTTCTTCTCGAAGCCGGCGGCTCCGGTGACCCGCGCGAGATAGATCTCGGCCATCCCGCCCACCGCGATCTTGCGGAGGAGCTGGTAGCGGCCCAGCCGCTGGGGGTCCGCGTGTGGATCGGCCCGGGTCACCGCCAACAGGATCCGGCACGGGCGCCGCGGGCGCAATCGCCCCGGAGGTTGACGAACGCCGTTTTGTTGCCCGGGCGGGGCCTGCGTCGTACGACGAGGCATGATCGCCCTACGCTCGGTCTCCCTGCGCGGGCGCGCCGGGGGCCTCATCCTGGACAGCGTGAGCCTCGAGGTCGGCGGTGGCGGCGTGGCGCTGGTCACCGGCCCGTCCGGATGCGGCAAGACGGCGCTCACGCGCCTGCTCTACGCGGCGATGCGCCCCGACGGCGGGCAGGTGCAGGTGTTCTGCCGCGACCTGGCCCGCCTCCGCTCCTCGTCGATCACGCTCCTGCGGCGGCGCCTGGCGGTGGTGACGCAGGAGATGTCGCTCATCGAGCGCGACAGCGCGGTGGCCAACGCGTCGGTCCCGCTGGTCGCCGCCTCGGTGTCGCGGCGCGAGCGGCGGTCGCGGGCGATCGCTGCGCTGACCCGTTTCGGCCTGGCCGATCTGGCGGCGGTGCCGGTCGCGCGCCTGTCGTCCGGCCAGCGGCGGCGGGTCTGTCTGGCGCGGGCGGCGGTCATCGAGCCGGCCGTCCTGGTCGCCGACGATCCGACCGCACACCTCGACGGCGACGGGCGGCTCGCGCTGGTCGAGCTGGTCGGCGAGATCGGCGAGCGAGGCGGGGCGTCGCTCATCGCCTCGAGTGACCCGGCGCTCGCCGCCATCGCGATGCGGCTCGGCTGGCAGGTGATCGATCTCGGAGCGCGGCGCGCCGAGCGCGAGGCAGCCGGCGAGCTCGACAACCTGGTTCCGTTCCCCAAGGTCGAGCGGAGGAAGAAAGCATGAGGCTGGAGCGCTACCGGCAGTTCCTCGGCCTGCGCCAGGAGGAGCGCGAACGGCGGAGCCGGCTGCGCCGGCTGGTGGCCAGCGGCCTGGTGCCGGTGCCTGACGAGCCGCTCGAGCTGCCGTCGGAGTGGATCGACGTCGCCACCGGGCGGCTCTTCGATAGAAGGCGAAGGGCGCGCAGTCGATGAGGCCGGCGGCGGCCGCGGAGCTGGCTCTGCGCGGGGTGCGCGGGCTGGGGCAGGCACCGCTTTCCAGCGCCGCCTCGTGCGCGGCGGTCGCCGCGGCCTTCGCCCTCTTCGCCACCACGGCGGTCGCGGCGCAGAACGTGTCGTCGTTGACCCGCGCCTGGTCGGCCGGCGCCGGGATGATCGTCTACTTCGCCGAGGGGGTCGACCAGGTGCGCGTCGAGGAGGTCGCCGGCGCGCTGAGATCGCTGCCCGCAGTCGAGCGGGTCACCTATGTCCCGCCCGAGCGCGGCCTCGAGCGCCTGCGCGCGCTGTTCGCCGCGTCGGACCCGGAGGTGGCGCGCGATCTCGAGGCCGGACTGGTCCCCGCCGCGCTCGAGGTCGAGCTCTCGGCGGGCGCCCTCGAGGTGGCACGGGCCCATCCACTCATCCAGCGACTCGAGCGCTCGCCCGGCGTCGACGAGGTGGTGTTCGCCGGCGACTGGCTGGGGCGGGTGGAGGCGCTGGCGGTCGGTCTCGAGCGCGCGGCCTTCTGGATCGCGCTCCTGGTCGCGCTCGCCTGCGCCGGGGTGCTCGGCGTGACCTTGCGCCTGCGCCACGCGGGTGGCGGCCGCGCCGCCGAGGCGCGCACCTGGGAGCTGGTCGGCGGATCGAGCTGGCTGGTGCGCGGACCGCGCATGGTCGAGGGGGCGCTGCTCGGTGCGATCGGTGCGGCCGCCGGTGTGGCCCTGTCGGCCTGGCTGTGCGACCTGGCGCGCGAGCCGGTGCTGGCGGCCCTGAGCGCCGCGTTCGGCGGTCCGCTGTCGCTCGAGTTCCTGCCGGGCAGCGAGGTCGCGCGGCTGGTCGCCTTCGGCGCTGCTCTCGGCATGGTCGCCGGCCTGTGGCGGGGCAGGGGCGAGCGGATCCATGCACTGGCGTAGCGGCCTCCTGCTGCTGGTCGCGCTGTGGCCGCGCGCCGGCGGCGCCGAGGAGCTGGCGGCGGAGCGCGTGGCGCGCCTGGCCGCGGCGGAGCGCACCATCGAGCTGGTCGCCGCGCGCGATCGCGAGCACCGCGCCCGGCTATCCGCCCGGGTGCGCGCCTACTACAAGCTCGAGCGCCCGGGCTTCACCCGACTCTGGGTCGAGCCGGGCTCGCGCATGGAGTGGCTGGCGCGCCGGGCGGCCGTGACGCGACTCCTGCGGCGCGATCTGCGCGAGCTGGCCATCCTTCGCGCCGAGCGCGACGCGGCGGTGGCGGCCTCGGACCGCGCCCGCGCCGAGCTGTTGACCGGGGCCCCCGAGCCGCCGGCGGCCCGATCGCTGGTGAGGCCGATCCGGCGAGCGGCCATTCGATCCGGTTTCGGCACGCGCCGCCATCGGTCGAGCGGAGCCGCTCTGAGCGCGCGCGGGGTCGAGCTGGCCGCGCGGCCGGGCGACGAGGTGATGGCGGTCGCCGCCGGCCGCGTCCTCTGGACCGGACCCCTCGCCGGAGGCACGCCCGCCGTGTTGATCGATCACCAGAGCTTCGTCTCCGTGCTGGTCGGTCTCGCCGGCATCCGCGTCACCCCGGGGCAGTCGGTCGGTGCCGCGCAGGTGGTGGGTGCAGCGGCGGGGGAGGAGGTTCACCTGGAGATCCGCTTGCGAACCGGAGTTTTTGGACACCCGATCGACCCCGCGCCTTTGCTGGCCCGCTAGCTGGCCCGGGTGATCACTTCTTGCACTACGACGAGCCGGCGGTCGACAACGCGCGCGCGGCTCACCGGAGCGAAACCGGCGCTATACTCCTCGATCGGTGCGCAGGAGCACAACCGTTGCTTCGCACGTCGCCGCGTTCGTGGCCGGCGTGGTACTCGCGACCGCGCTGATCGCGCGGGCGGTTCCCGACTCGGGAAGTCGCTCTTCGCGCGACCGCTACGCCACCCTCGACTCGTTCGCGCAGGCGCTGTCGTACATCGCGAGCGAATACGTCGACGAGGTGCCGGAGCGCGATCTCGTGTACGCCGCCATCGGCGGCATGGTGCGCCAGCTCGATCGCCACTCGGCGTTCCTCAAGCCGAAGAGCTACCAGCGGCTGCGAGAGGACACCAAGGGCGAGTTCGGCGGCGTCGGGTTCGAGCTCGGCGAGGCGCCCGAGGGCGCGCGGCCTGCCTACCCGGTGGTCGAATCGCTCATCGCCGGTTCACCGGCCGACCGCGCCGGCGTCCGCAATGGAGACCGGGTGGTGGAGATCGATGGCAGGAAGACGGTCGACGGTGAGGCGAAGGCGAGCAAGGCCGCCTCCGCCGAGGCGGACCGCAAGGCGCGGCGCCTGGGAGCGCTCCTGCGCGGTCCGGCCGGCACGCGCGTCGAGCTGCTGATCGTGCCGGCGGCGAGCGCCGCAACGCTGCGCAAGACGCTGGTCCGCGAGCTGGTCAAGGTGCCGACCGTCGAGTGGATGGTCCTGCCGCCGCGCATCGGCTACGTCTCGATCCGTCGCTTCCAGGAGGCCACCGCGGCCGACGTCGAGGCCGCGCTGCGCGAGATCCGCGTCCAGCTCGGCGCCATGCCGGCGGCGCTCCTGCTCGACCTGCGCGGCAACCCGGGCGGGCTCTACGACCAGGGCGTGCGGGTGGCCGACCTGTTCCTCGACCAGGGCCTCATCGTCAAGGTGGTGAGCCGCGGCGGCCGTCACGTCGAGACCGAGGTGGCGCAGGAGGCCGGCACCTGGCGCGGCTTTCCGATGATCGTCATCGTCGATCAGGGCTCGGCTTCGGCCGCCGAGATCGTCGCCGGCGCCCTGCAGGACCACGGGCGCGCGACCGTGCTCGGACTTCCCACCTATGGCAAGGGCTCGGTGCAGACCTTCCTGGATCTGGCGGACGGCAGCGGCCTCAAGCTGACGACCGCGCGCTACGTCACGCCGTCCGGTCGATCGCTCGAGGGCACGGGCATCCAGCCGGACGTGGTGGTGGAGGCTTTCGAGGCCGAGGTCATCTCGGCGGGACCAGGCAAGGGAACTCGCCCACATGCGTCTGGCGCTGGCGCGAGCAAGGCGATTGGTGCCAAAATCCCCCCTGGCGTGCCCGACAACGTGCGCTCTCGTCTCGAGGAGGACCTTCAGCTGAAGGTCTCGTACGAGACCGCGCTCGGTTGGTCCCGCGGGCGTGGAGCCGCGGGTAAAGGCTCTGGCGCCGCTCGCGTAGAGCCGTCGTCGCCTTGACCTGGCTCCGGTGCAAATCTAAAATTTACGATAGCTTGTCGAGCTGACCGGAATCCGAGCGAGCATGTACAAGCTGGTCATTCAAGACGACGAGGGGAAGACCACCGTCGTACCGCTCATCCGCGACGAGCTCACGATTGGTCGCAAGGAGGGCAATACGATCCGCTTGACCGAGCGGAACGTGTCGCGCCGCCACGCGCGACTGGTTCGCTCGAACGGCTCGATCACGATCGAGGACCTGAATAGTTACAACGGCATTCGTGTCAACGGGTCGCGCATCCAGGGGCGCTGCCAGATCCGGGAATCCGATCGGGTCCAGATCGGCGATTACCTCATCGAGATCAAGAGCGAGGCACACGACAAGGTCGACACGCTCAACGAGCGGACGATTCCGATCGAGCGTATCGATCCGCATGCCCACACGCCGGTGCCGGAGGCGGTGCCGACCAGCGCCGACTCGTCGGCGGTGCCGACCACGCGGATGGAGAAGAGCGCGACGCCGTCGCCGTTCGCACCGGCGGTGACCGAACCGGTGGCCGCCGGGCTGGCCGAGACGGATCCCGGGACCGGACAGACCCTGGCGTCGCCGCCGCTGGCGATGACGAGCGCGACCGCGCGCCTGGTGGTGCTGTCGACCAACTTCGCCGGCCGCGAGTTCGAGCTCGACAAGCCGGCCATGGTCATCGGTCGCACCGAAGAGAACGATATCTGCGTCAACCATCGCTCCATCTCGCGGCATCACGCCAAGATCGTTCGCGAGAACGGGCGCTACGCCATCGTCGACCTGCAGTCATCCAATGGCGTCCGGGTCAACGGCGAGGAGTACGGCAAGGTCGAGCTCAGGCGCGCCGACGTGGTCGACCTCGGTCACGTGAGGCTGCGCTTCGTCGAGCCGGGCGAGGACTTCGTCTTCGGCCGCGACGCGCAGGTGGTCGACGTGTCGCCGTCGGGGCCGCCCCGCATGGCGATGTGGATCGCCCTCGGCCTGCTGGTGACCGGCGCCTCGGTGGCGCTGTTCCTCATCCTCAACAACCGCGGCGGCGACAAGGACGAGTCGAACGAGAGCGACACGCCGCCGGCGGTGACCGCGGCCAACCCGGCCGAGGCGAATCCGGCAGCGGGCGCGGCCGACGCCGGGCCCAGCCAGCAGGCGATCTCGCCGCCGGTCAGCGACGAGCTGTCCAAGCAGCTCGAGCTGGCCCGCCAGGCGATCGACAACGAGAAGTGGGCCGACGCGCAGGCGGCGGCGCGCAAGGCGCTGGTGACCGATGCCACCAACAAGGACGCCCAGTCGCTGTTCGAGCAGGCCAAGGCGGAGATCGCCAGCGAGAAGGTCTACAAGCTCTTCGCCAAGGCGGTCGCCGCCAAGAACTTCCCGGACGTGGCCGATCTGTTCAACAAGCTGGCCGCCGACTCGGTGTACCGGGTGAAGGCGCAGCCGGATCACGATCGGCTCAAGGGCGACTTCGTCCGCACCCGGGCCGCGCAGGGCAAGAAGCTCGCCGACCGGGGCAAGTGCAAGGAGCAGCGGTCGCTGGCCCGCGAGTCGGGCAAGGTCTGGCCGGAGGCGGAGCAGGCGGTGCTCGCCCACCCGTGCAAGGACTCGTCGGTCGCCAGCGGCGGCAGCACGAGCGGCGGGACCTCGGGCGGCACGACCAGCGGCGGCACGACGAGCGGCGGCACGACGAGCGGCGGCACCACCAGCGGTGGCGCGACGCCGCCGCCGAGCGGACCGACCTTCGAGGAGCTACTCGAGGAGTCGCGCAAGGCGGCGTTCGACGGCCACTACGGCAAGGCGCTGCGCTCGTGCGAGGCCGCGCTCGAGAAGAAGCCGAACGACCAGGAGGCCATCAAGACCTGCGCGGTCGCCTCCTGCAAGCTCAAGAGCTCGGCCCGGGCGAAGAAGTACATCCGCAAGCTCAACAGCGAGACGCGCCAGCAGATGGTGCGCCAGATGTGCCTGCAGTCCGGCGTCACCGACATCTGACTTCACGGCGACTGACCTCCCGGCGACCTCACGCGGGCGCGCCTCGTCCGCCTTCTGCTGATCGAGTGCGCAGTCCCGAGGCCCTTAAGCCCGATGTTGGGCCGGTCAGCAAATTGACTCTCTCCGCGGCGCGCGCGAAGATGCATTCAGCAATATCGCAGATTTGCTGGCCGCGGAGTCTGACGGCCGGGAGGCGTCATGCGCGTTCTGGTTCCCATCTCTGTCGTCGGTACCCTGCTCGCCTTCGGTGGCGTGGCACGGGGACAGGTCGGCGGCAATATCGATCTCAACGCCTTCCGCCCGGCGATGGATTCGCGCGGGTACATCACGGTGAATGCGTCGCAGGTGCTGGGTCACACCGAGCTGTCGTTCGGCCTGGTGACCAACTGGGGCTACAAGGTCCTCCAGTTCGAAGAGGGGGACAACCGCTACGACGTCGTCAACATCATCACGCCGACCATCATCGGCGCGATCGGTCTCAAGCTGGGCCCGATCGAGCTCGAGCCGGGCGTCTCCATCCCGTTCCAGGTGATGTCGGGCGACGAGGATCCTGACTCCGACGGCGGAACGCCTGGGAACCCAAACGATGACGAGGACTTTGGCTTCGACGGCCAGGGGCTCGGCGATATCGGGCTCCACCTCAAGTGGCGCATCCTGTCGACCTCGAAGGGGCCGCGAATCGGGCTCGCGGTCATCGGCTCCCTCTATCTGCCGACCGCCAGCGAGGAGGACCGCTGGCTGGGAGAGAACAAGGTCACGCCGCAGGTCCTCGGCGTGGTCGACAAGGAGTTCGGCGCCCAGTCCGAGCTGCGCGTCGCGGCGCAGGGCGGCATCCGGGTCCGCTCGGGCAATCACGACTTCACCGACACCGACCAGACCGGCGCCCAGCCACCGCCCAACCCGGCCACCGGCGACTCGGTCGAGGCGAAGAGCACCGCGCCGCTCGGGCTCGGCATCGCCTACGGGATCGTGCCGCAGCGATTCGACGTCATTGCCGAGGCCTTCACCGAGATCCCGCTGGGCGGAGACAACTTCAACCCGGGTGAGGCGATCGGCGGAATCAAGCTGTACCTGGCGCGGAACTCGTTCCTGAGCCTCGGCGGCGGCGTCGGGTTCATCCCCGACAAGGTGGCGAGCCCCGATCTTCGGGCATTCGTGGGGATCGTCTTCGAGCCGAACATCGGCGACCGTGACGGCGACGGCCTCAAGGACGACGTCGACCAGTGTCCGGACGACCCGGAGGACAAGGACGACTTCGAGGACGAGGACGGCTGTCCCGATCCGGACAACGACCGCGACGGCATCCCGGACGAGAAGGACGACTGTCCGAACGATCCGGAGGACAAGGACAACTTCGAGGACGAGGACGGCTGCCCCGAGGGCAACAAGTTCGATCGCGACGGCGACGGCATCCTCGACGACGTCGATCAGTGCCCGGACGACCCCGAGGACAAGGACGGGTTCGAGGACACCGACGGCTGCCCCGATCCGGACAACGATCAGGACGGCATCCTCGACGTGGACGATCTGTGTCCGAACGATCCCGAGGACAAGGACGGGTTCGAGGACGCCGACGGCTGCCCCGAGCCGGACAACGACAGCGACCGCATCCTCGATCAGGACGACTCCTGTCCGCGGCGCGACGGGGAGACCGCCAAGCAGACCGCCGAGACCTACAACGGCGTGGACGACAAGGACGGTTGCCCGGATCGCGGGCGCGTCATCGTGACCGACACCAAGATCGAGATCCTCGACAAGATCTTCTTCGAGTACGACTCGGACGTCATCAAGAAGCAGTCGTATCCGATCCTGGACGCCATCGTCGCCACGCTCGAGGGCAACCCGGACATCCTGCTCGTCGAGATCCAGGGCCACACCGACGAGCGCGGCTCCGACGCCTACAACCTCGACCTGTCCGACCGGCGCGCGGCCTCGGTGCGGCGCTACCTCACCGAGCACGGCGTCGCGGCCGACCGACTGCAGTCGCACGGCTACGGTGAGACCCAGCCCATCGACCCGTCGCACGGCGAGAAGGCCTGGTCGAAGAACCGCCGGGTCGAGTTCCTCATCCTCAAGCGAGCCAACGACTAGAGACGGCCGCACCACCGCGCGGCGCCCGTCCCACCACGGCTCGCGCCGCGCGGTCGCGCCACCACGCCACTCGGTCCAGTGCGCGCTCGCCGCGCGGTAGTCCCGCCACCACGCCACTCGGTCCAGTGCGCGCTCGCCGCGCGGTAGTCTCACCTCGCGCTGCCGGCGCCGCGGAGCGCCGCGCCGCTGCCGGCGCCGCGGAGCGCCGCTCGCTGCCGGCGTCGCGCCCGTGTCAACTCGACCGGGAGGTCGTCATACCAGCGACCTACGAGCCCCGCGCCCGGCACCGCGCGCCGCTCGTCAGCCGTCAGGGCGAGCCTGTCTTCTCGATCTCGCGCTTGGCAGTGTCGCGGGCGGCGTCCTTGGCGGCGTCCTTGCCTGCCTCCTTCGCCCGATCGGCGGCGTCGCTCTCCTTCGCCTCGTCGACCCCGGCCTTGACCCCGCGCTTGACCCGATCCACCACCGGCCCGGCGCTGTCCTTGAGGTCCTTGACCGCCTCCTTGGTCCCCTGGCTGGTCGCCTTCTCCTTGACGCCCTCGCGCAGATCCTTGGTCTCGTCGCTGCTCCAGATGCGCTTCACGTGGCCGGCGCAGGTGTACTCGCCGAACTTCACGGTGGTCGAGCACCAGGTCACGAACAGGACCAGGACGATGAAGAGAACGATCCGGATCACGCTGTCAATCTAGCGCGCTCGGGCCGGCGCGGCCACTCGCGCGGCGGAAGGTCACGCGAGCTCGAATTCCTTGCAGAAGTGGACCTCGCTCGGGCGCGTGCCGTCGGGATCCGGAGCATCGAGCGGCCAGCGCCGCTGCTCGTCGTTTGGCCACCCGAGTCCGCACGAGCCATCCCGGAGCTGGTGGCCGCAGTGGGGGCACGCCGACCGCAGGTGGAAGCGGGCCGCCTCCGCCAGGAGCTGGTCGGTGAGGGGAAAACGCACGGATGGGAACTATGGCACGATTGCCGCCGATGATCCTGGTCAGCGAGGAGGTGCGGCAGGCGCTCGACACCGGTCGAGCCGTCGTGGCTCTGGAATCCACGCTCATCGCGCACGGACTGCCGTTTCCCCAGAACCTCGAGACCGCGATCGACCTCGAGGCGGCGGTGCGGGCCGCCGGGGCGGTTCCCGCCACCGTGGCCGTGATCGAGGGCGTCGCCCGGATCGGTCTCGACGCGGCGACACTCGAACGACTCGCCCGGCCCGGGGTCGGTGTCGCCAAGGCGGGCGCCGCTGACCTCGCCGCCCTCGCCGTACAGCACCGGGACGCGGCCACCACGGTGAGCGCGACGTGCGCGCTCGCCGCGCGGGCCGGGATCAAGCTTTTCGCGACCGGCGGCATCGGCGGCGTCCATCAGGGCGACCCGAGCGACGTGTCGAGCGACCTCTACACCCTGGCGCGAACTCCGATCGGCGTCGTCTCGTCAGGCGCCAAGGCGATCCTCGACCTGCGGCGCACGCTCGAGACGCTCGAGACCTTCGGCGTCCTGGTCATCGGATACAAGACCGACCAGTTTCCCGCCTTCTACAGCCGGCACTCGGGGCTCCCCATCGAGCACCGCATGTACCGCCCCATCGACGTCGCGCAGGCCCTCCTCACCCGGTTCGGTCTGCGGCAGGGGGGCGTCCTCGTCGCCAACCCGGTGCCGGCCGAGGCCGAAATTCCGCCGGAGCAGATCACCGAGTGGATCGACGTGGCCAACACCGACGCCGAGCGCGTCGGCGTGCGCGGCAAGGACCTCACGCCGTTCCTGCTGGCCCGGCTCGCCGGCCTGTCCGGCGGCCGCACTGTCATGGCCAACCGCGCCCTCGCCGTCGCCAACGCCCAGCTCGCCGCCCAGATCGCCGCTGCCCTCGCGCTCGAGATGACCACCGCGATTCACCCGCGGCTCGACCAGGACCCATAGTCCCGCACACGCCATGGCCGGGCCGCGCAAGAGCACGACGACGGGGGCAAACACCACCGCGCGGCCGCGCAAGCTCACGACCTCGGGTGTCGACCGCGGTCGCCTGCTCGCCGACTTCCTGGCCGAACGCCTGGCCATCGACCCCGCCGACGCCGACACCCTCATCCGCCGCGGCGCGGTCTACCTCGGCCGCCGCCGCATCGAAGATCCAGCCCACGTCCTCGCCGCCGGCCACCGCGTCACCGTGCACCTCGCCTCGCCCCCGCCC
>Ga0111538_10002111_pt1 | contig 27965 bp, 39 predicted proteins | sample SoiMethybrSBSTD1_FD_79669 | JGI IMG/M metagenome (GOLD analysis project Ga0111538, IMG submission 79669) | Bulk soil microbial communities from a Populus tree surrounding site in Tennessee, USA - Soil MetaG P. TD hybrid SBSTD1 (version 2)... | ecosystem: Environmental > Terrestrial > Soil >...
CGACCACATGCTCCCGTTGCGCGTCCCGGAGGAGCTGACCCGCCTCCTCCTCGCCCACATGCAGCAACGCGGCGACGGCTAAAACAGGTCGATCTTGTTGAGCGCCGCGATCTTGGACTCCGGTCGGTGCCAGGGCACCGACAGGAGTCCAAGATCGCCAAGCCTCAGGACAGGCCGTACTTCACCTGGGCGCCGCCGTCGACCACCAGGGTCTGGCCGGTCATCCACCGGGCGGCGTCCGATGCGAGGAAGACGATCACCTCGGCGATGTCGTCGGGCTCGCCGATTCGCTTCAGCGGCAACGCCTCGCTGATCTGGGCCTCGAAGTTCTCCCACAGCGCCTTCGCCAGGTGCGTCCGCACGACGCCCGGCGCCACCGCGTTCACCCGTACCCCGGGCGCGAGTTCGGCCGCCATCTGCCGGGTGAGGTGGATCAGGGCGGCCTTGGTCGCGTTGTAGTACCCGATGCCCGGCTCGGTCAGCAGCCCGCCGACCGACGCCACGTTGACGATCGAGCCGCCGTGCTCGGACATCGACGCCTTCCAGACCAGCCGCGACCACATCACCGGCCCGTACTGGTTGAGCCGCACCGTCTTCGCGGCGCGTACCTCGTCGATGTCCACCAGCGGGCCGAAGTACGGGTTCGTGCCGGCGTTGTTCACAAGCACGTCGATGCGCCCGAACCGGGCGATCGTCGCGTCCACGCAGGCCTGCGCCTGGTCGGCCTCGGCCGCGTGCGCGGCGACCGCCAGCACGCCCACCGACGGATGGGCGGCTGTGATCTCGGCGGCCACCTCGTCGAGCGCGTCCTGCCGCCGGGACGTCAGCACGACGTTGCACCCCTGCGCCGCGAACGCCGACGCGCTCGCCTTGCCGATTCCCCGGGACGCCCCGGTCACCACAACGGTCCGCATGGTCCGCCACTCTATCGGCGGATCTTGGAAATCCGGGGCTCGCCTGTGCCGATGATTCGCTCGCTCCGCTCGCGGATGGAGCCCCGGATTTCCAAGATCGCGAAGGGGTCACACCGTGCGGACCACCGCGGCTATCCGCTCGGCGGCGTGCTGCGCGGCGTCGTGCGTCGCCGCCTCGACCATGACCCGCACCAGCGCCTCCGTGCCGGACGGCCGCAGCAGCACCCGCCCGGTCCCGCCCAGTTCGGCCTCGACGGCCTTGACCGCGTCCTGCACCTCGGGCGCCGACGCGCCGGCCACCCGGTCGGTGACGGGGACGTTGATGAGCACCTGCGGCAGCCGGTTCATCACGCCGGCCAGGTCGGCCAACGGCCGCCCGGTGGCGGCCATCCGCGCCATCAGCTGCAACGCGGTCAGCAGGCCGTCGCCGGTGGTCGCGTACGCGGGCAGCACCACGTGGCCGCTCTGCTCGCCGCCGAGGGCGAGGCCGCTGCGCCGCAGTTCCTCCAGCACGTACCGGTCGCCGACCTTGGTCTCGATCATCCGGATCCCGTGCTCGGCCATGGCCAGCCGCAGCCCCAGGTTGCTCATCACCGTCGCGACGAGGGTGTCGCCGGTCAGCGTGCCGGCGTCGCGCATCGCCAGCGCGAGAATCGCCATGATCTGATCGCCGTCGACGGGCTCGCCGGCCGCCGTGACGGCAAGGCACCGGTCGGCGTCGCCGTCGTGAGCGATGCCCAGGTCGGCACCGTGCTCCAGGACCGCCGCCCGCAGCCCGTCGAGATGCGACGAGCCGCAGTCGTCGTTGATGTTCAGCCCGTCGGGTTCGGCCGCGAACGGCACCACAGTCGCGCCGAGCCGCTGATACGCCTCGGGTGCGGCTACCGACGCCGCACCGTTCGAGCAGTCGACGACGACGGTCAGCCCGTCCAGCCGGTGCGGCGTCACCTTGACCAGGTGGTCGATGTAGCGCTCGACGCCGTCGAAGCGGTCGAGCACCCTCCCGATCCGGGCGCCGACCGGCCGCGTCCACTTGACCGCGAGCGTCGCCTCGATCTCGTCCTCGATCTCGTCGGGCAGCTTGTGCCCGCCCGCGGCGAACAGCTTGATCCCGTTGTCGGGCATCGGGTTGTGCGACGCCGACAGCATCACCCCGAGATCGGCTTGAAGCTCCCCGACGAGGAACGCCACGCCCGGCGTCGGCAGCACACCGACCCTGTCGACTGTCGCCCCGGCGCTGGTGAGGCCGGCGATGACGGCCGCCTCCAGCATCTCGCCGCTGGCCCGCGGGTCGCGGCCGACCACCGCGACGGGCGGGTGCGACCTGTCATGTTCGGCCAGCACGCGGGCTGCGGCGGCCGCCACGGCGAGCGCGATCTCGGGGGTGAGGTCGGCGTTGGCGCGACCGCGCACCCCGTCGGTGCCGAAGAGACGACCCATGCGCAAGACCTCCAGTGATGGCGTGAGGAGCGCGACATGCGGGTGGGCGACATGCCACATTTTGCCGATCTTGGACTCCTGTCGGTGCCCCGGCACCGACCGGAGTCCAAGATCGCGGTGAACCAGGAACGGGGAAACCAGAACGGGGAAACCAGAACGGGGAAACCAGGAAGACAGCAAACGGCCGGCCCCAGCGTAAGGGGGTGCCGGCCGTTTGAGGGCGGACTTACCGCTTCGAGTACTGCGGAGCCTTGCGGGCCTTCTTCAGGCCGTACTTCTTGCGCTCGGTGGCGCGGGCGTCACGCGTGAGGAAGCCGGCCTTCTTCAGCGTGGGCCGGTGCTCGGCGTCCAGCTCGACGAGCGCCCGGGCGATCGCCAGGCGCAGGGCGCCGGCCTGCCCGGTGGTGCCGCCGCCGCGCAGGTTGGCGAACACGTCGACGCTCTCGGTGCGCTCGGCGAGCACGAGCGGCTCGCGCACCAGCTGCTGGTGCACCTTGCTCGGGAAGTAGTTCTCCAGCTCGCGGCCGTTGAGCGCGAACTTCCCGGTGCCCGGCATGAGCCGGACCCGCACGATGGCCTCCTTGCGGCGACCCACGGTCTGGATGAGGCCACCGGCGCGCCGCGGCCGGGTGGCGACGGCGGTGGTGCCGGCGGTCGGGGCGGCTGCGGGCTGAGGCGTCTCCGCGGCCGGCGCGAACGCGGCCGGGCTCGGGGCGAATCCTTCGGTCACTGGGCTTCCTTCGGGTGCGCTCACTGCGCGATCTGCTTGATCTCGAAAGGCTGCGGCTGCTGCGCCTGGTGCGGGTGCTCCGGGCCGGCGTAGACCTTGAGCTTCTTGATGATGCGGTTGGAGAGCCGGTTGTGCGGCAGCATCCCCTTGACGGCCTTCTCGATGGCCCGCTCCGGACGCTTCGACAGCAGCTCCTCGTACCCGATCTTCTTCAGGCCGCCGGGGTAGCCGGAGTGGCGGTACGCGACCTTGGTCTGCCGCTTGTTGCCGGTCAACGCCACCTTGCCGGCATTGACGACGATGACGAAGTCACCGGTGTCGACGTGCGGCGCGAACGTCGGCTTGTGCTTGCCACGCAGGAGGTTGGCGGCGTGGCTGGCCAACCGGCCGAGCACGACGTCGGACGCGTCGATGACGTGCCACCGACGCTCGATCTCACCCGGCTTCGGGCTGTACGTACGCACAGGCTTACCTTGTCTGTCGATTTGGGAGCGGCGCAGGCCGCGAAAAACCGCGGCAAAGTCCCAGCGTACCGCGCGGGCACGCTCGTCGACTTCACACAACAGCCGTCAACGATACCCGGCCGGGGGCATCAGGGTCAAAACCGGGTCGGCCCCGCATCGGCTGGCGCTGTGAGCCGGTCTTAGCAGGCCGGAAACATTCGGGTCGCGGCCGCGAAATCCCGCGCCGGCAGCCTCGTTCCATGCCTGCGCTGGCCGACGGGGAACCGCTCGCGGGCTTCACCGTGGCGGTCACCACCGACCGCCGGCATGACGAACTCGCCGGTCTGCTGGAGGTCCGGGGTGCCCGTGTCGTCGTGACGCCGGCGCTGCGGGCCGTGCCGCATCCCGACGACGCCGACCTGCGCACCGCGACGGTGGCCTGTGTCGACGGGCCGCTGGACATCGTCGTCGCGACCACCGCGATCGGGCTGCGCGGCTGGCTGGAGGCGGCCGAGGGCTTCGGTCTGGCCGACGCGCTGCGCGGCCGGCTCACCACCGCCCACCTGGTGGCACGTGGTTCGCAGACCCGGGCGGCGGTACGCGGCGCCGGCCTGGTCGAGGACCGGCTCGTGGACAGCGCCGACGCCGTCCACGACTACCTGACGACGCGCGGCGTGGCCGGTCAGCGCGTCGCCGTCCAGCTGACCGGGGAACCGCAGCCCGACTTCTGCGCGGCCTTGCGCACGGCGGGCGCCGATGTTCTGGAGATTCCGGTCTTCCGGTGGGGCCCACCCACCGATCCGGCGCCGCTGCGCCGGCTCGTGGACCTGATCGGCGGCCGGCTCGTCGACGCCGTCACGTTCACCAGCGCGCCCGCCGTGCACTCGCTGCTCGACGCCGGTGGCGTCGAAGTGGTGGCGCGGCTGCGCGACGGGAAGACCGGCGGGGTGACCGCCGCGTGCGTCGGCGAGCACGCCGCCCGGCCGCTGGTGGCGCGCGGCGTGCCCGTGGTGACGCCGCGCCGGCCGCGGCTCGGCGAACTGGTCCGCGAACTGGCCGCAGAGCTGCCCAGGCGCGCGCCCACCCTGGAGGTGGCCGGCACGGCGGTGACCCTGCGCGGCCACGCCGCCGTGGTGAACGGCCTGCTCAAGCCGCTCGCGCCGGGCCCGATGGCAATACTGCGGGCGCTCGCCGAGGCGCGCGGCAAGGTCCTCTCCCGCGCGGCGCTGCTGCGCGTGCTGCCCCGCGGCGCCGACGAGCACGCCGTAGAAATGGCGGTGGCGAGACTGCGCGCCGCACTGGGCGGCACGAGATACGTCCAGACGGTGGTCAAGCGCGGCTACCGGCTGGCCCTCGACTGATTTCGGCGATCTTGGACGTTTCCTGTCGCCCCAGCGACAGCAAACCTCCAAGATCGCGGAACGGAAGCCGGCGGCCTCACACCACCGGAGTGGACCAGCCGCAGACGTCTATCGGGCCCGGCCCGGAGCCCATGCGCCACTCGGCCGCGTCCTGGATCGCCCGCCCGACCAGGCCCTTCGCGTACGCCAACGCGTCCACGACCTCGTCGCCGTGTGCCAGGCGCGCCGCGATCGCCGCGGAGAACACCGCCCCGCTGCCCACCGAGTTGCGGCCGGATATCCGGGGCGCGCTCATGAACCGCTCCTTGCCGGCGGCCCACACCGCGTCCAGCGCCTCGGTGCCGGTGACCAGGTCGCCGCCGGTGACCACCACGTACTGCGGCCCGCCGGCGACGAGCTGCCGCGCGGCCAGCGCCATGTCGGCCGGCGTGGCGACCTGCCAGCCGAGCAGCGCCGACGCCTCGTCCCGGTTCGGGGTGGCCACCAGCGCGAACGGCAGCAGCCGCTCCAGCGCGTTGGCCACCTGCTTGCGCGACTTCAACCCCTCGTTGAGCAGCACCGGGTCGACCACGAGGTTCGGCAGGCCGGCGGACTTGGCCCGGCCCACCACGGCGCCGATCGAGTCGGCGTCCGGGAACATGCCGGTCTTGACGGCGGCGACCGGCATGTCGTCGAGCACCGCGTTGAGCTGCGAGGCGATCATCGCGGGCGTCATCGCGTAGACGTCGGCGGCCTGGCGGGTGTTCTTCGCCGTCACCGCGGTCAGCGCGCACGTGCCGAACGCGCCGAGCGCGGCGAACGTCTTCAGGTCGGCCTGCACGCCCGAGCCACCGCTGGAATCCGACCCGCCGATCGTCAAAACGACAGGAGGTGTCACAGCGCGCGACGCTAGTCCCAGACGGGCTCAGCCGTCTCGGAAACCTCACCATCCCCGCCGAAAAGCACGTATCGATCGAACGAACGGGCGAACCAGCGATCGTGCGTTACGGCGATGACCGTTCCGGTGAATGCCTGCAGACCCTCCTCGAGGGCCTCGGCGCTGGCGAGGTCTAGGTTGTCGGTCGGCTCGTCGAGCAGCAGCATGGTGGCCCCGGACAGCTCGAGCAGCAGCACCAGGAACCGGGCCTGCTGGCCGCCGGAGAGTGTCTCGAACCGCTGGTCACCCTGCCCGGCCAGCTCATACCGGGACAACGCCGGCATGGCGCCCTCGCGGGGTAGACCCGTCCGGTGCTCGTCGCCCCGCCACAGGATCTCGACCAGCGTCCGACCGGCGAGGTCCGGCCGGTCGTGCGTCTGCGAGAAGTGCCCGGGCCGCACCCTGGCTCCCAGCCGCGCCGTGCCGTCGTGCGCGACGGCGGCCAGCAGCCGCCCGTCGACCGGAGCGTGCTCGGAGTCGGGATCGGTGCCGCCGCGGGCCAGCAGCCGCAGGAAGTGCGACTTGCCCGTGCCGTTGGCGCCCAGCACCGCGACCCGGTCGCCGAACCACACCTCGAGGTCGAACGGAAACGTGAGGTCGACCAGTTCAAGGCGGGAGCACACCAGCGCCCGCTTGCCGGTGCGCCCGCCGGTGAGCCGCATCCGGATGTCCTGGTCCTTCGGCGGCAGCGGCGGCGGCCCGCCCTCCTCGAACTTCTTCAGCCTGGTCACCGCGGCCTGGTACCGGGAGGCCATCGCGTCGTTGTAGGCGGCCTTCTGCTTGTACATGAGCATGAGCTGGCGCAGCTTCTCGTGCTCCTCGTCCCAGCGCCGCCGGTTCTCCTCCAGCCGCTCGTGCCGGGCGTGCCGCGCGTCGTGCCAGGACGCGAACCCGCCCGGGTGCACCCACGCCGAGCCGCCCTCCACGGCCACTACCCGGTCGGCGGTCTGGGCCAGCAGTTCCCTGTCGTGCGAGACGTACAGCACGCTCTTGCCGGACTCCGCCAGCCGCCGTTCGAGCCACCGCTTGCCCGGCACGTCGAGGAAGTTGTCCGGCTCGTCGAGCAGCAGCACCTCGTCGGTGCCGCGCAGCAGCAGTTCCAGCGCGAACCGCTTCTGCTGGCCGCCCGACAGCGTGCCTACCTGCCGCTCCCGGGTCTCGTCCCACGGCTTGCCCAGCACCGCGACGCTCACCGTGTCGAACAGCACCTCGGCCTCGTAGCCGCCGGCCTCGCCCCAGGCCGCCAGCGCGTCGGCGTAGGCGAGTTGCGCGCGGCCCGCGGCGCTGCTGTATTTGCCGCGCCTTTCGGCCGCGTGCAGCGCCAACTCGGCCGCCGCGAGGGCGGCGCCGGCATCGCGTACCGCCGGCGCCGCGAGAGAAAGAGCAAAAGCGTCAAGTTGACGGGGGTGGGCCGCCTCCGTGCGATCGTCATCCGTCGGCGACGTGGTGGTCCCGAGTGTCCCGATGAACTGCCGCATGACGCCGAGCCCACCCGATCGGGCGATCGTGCCCCGCTGCACGGGCAGGTCGCCGGCGACCATGCGCAGCAGCGTGGTCTTGCCGGCGCCGTTCGGGCCGACCAGCGCGACCTTCGCGCCCTCGCCGACCCGGAAAGACACGTCGGCGAACAGTTCCCGGCCGTCGGGCAGCGTGTGGCCGAGCCCGGCGACGTCGACGTACCCCATGGTTCAGGAAGTCTGCGCGTCGACCCGCAGGATCCGGTAGCCATTTCCGCTGGCGTGCCTGGTGACCGGCCAGCCCTGTGCGGTAAGCCACTGCTGCAGCGAGTCGGCGCCGAGGTTGCGGCTCACCACGAGCCACGCGGCGCCGCCCTGGGCCAGCCGGGGCAGCCAGGTGGTCAGCAGCTCGTGCAGTTCCGCCTTACCGACCCGGATCGGGGGATTGGACCAGATCTGGGCGAAGCGCACGCCGTCGGGAATGTCCCCCGGCTCCGCGACCACGACGTTGCCGGCGCCGGCCGACGCGGCGTTCGCCCGGGTGAGGTCGAGCGCGCGGCGGTTGACGTCGACGGCGTGCACCGTCGCGCGCGGTGCGGACAGCGCCAGCGCGACGGCGATCGGCCCGTACCCGCAGCCGAGATCGAGCAGGTCACCGGTGGTGTCGGGGCCGGGCAGCGGCGCCTTGCGGAGCAGGATCGCGGTGCCCGGGTCGAGTCGGTCGGCCGAGAACACGCCGGACGACGACTCGAACCGCAGTCGCCGTCCCGCGACATTGATGTGGATCTGTCGGCTCTGTGCCGGAGACGCGGGTTCAGCGCTGAAATAGTGATCGGCGGTCACTCACCGCATTCTGCCCGGAAGGCGGACATCTGTGCGCTGTACCCCGTTGCGGAGTCGGCTAACCTACCGTCATGACTTCCGGCTTCGGACCGAGGCGACGCCGACGAACCGAACCGGCGCCCGAACCGGAAGCCGAGGACTGGCTCGCCGGTTACCGTCCGTCATCAGAAGACTCCGAGGACGACCTCTTCGCTCCCCGCTCGCGGCGCTCGTCGCCCGTCTCTCCGGCCGCTCCGCCGGAGGACTACAGCGAGACCACCGGCTCGTTCGGCCCGAACGGCTCGTTCCGGCCCGGCGGGTACGGCGCACCCGTCGAGCCCTCGCCACCGGCAGAGCCGGCATACGGCACGAACGGGTCATACGGAACGCGCGGCTACGTCGATCCGGAGCCCACCTCGTCGTTCCCCGCGCGCGGCGGATACGAGCCCGAGCCACCCACGTCATCGTTCCCCGCGCGCGGCGGATACGAGCCCGAGCCGCCCACGTCATCGTTCCCGGCCGCCCGGGCTGCGTACGAGCCCGAGCCACCGACGTCGTTCCCCGCCGCGCGCGGGGACTACGAGCCCGAGCCCTCCGGTACGTCGTTGCCGGCCCGTGGCGCGTACGATCCCACGCCGCCACCGACGACGTCGTCGTTCGGTCCGCGCGGCTACGTCCCCGATCCCCCGCCACCGCCGCCGACGTCCTCGTTCGGCTCCCGCTACAGCGAGCCGGTGGGTGCGGCTCCGCCGCCGCCGACGTCGATGTTCGCCGCTCCCACCGGCTTCACCGCGCCCGCGAGCCCGCAGCCGGCGGTCCCGGCGCAGGCCCCGCCGGCCGCGGAGACCACCGCGTCCACCGCGTCCAGCGCGTCCAGCGCGTCCACGGCGCCGGTGAGCGGAGCCACCAACGGCAACGGCGTCGTGCCCCGCCGGCCCCCACCCGGCCCCGCGCCGCACCCCGACGAGGAGCCGATCTTCCGGCGCTGGGACCTGTCGCCGTCGAGCGTGCCGGCGTCGGCGCCGCAGGAGGAGCCGATCCTCAAGTACATGGAGCCGCGCGAGCGCACGGGCGCGGCCCGCAGCACGTACGGCGGCCGCCGCCGGGCGCCCGAGCCGCGGGCCGGCCTGGGCGCGTCGTCGGTGGCTCCCGTGACGCCGGCGCCCGTCAGCTCGGCGCCCATCAGTTCGGCCCCCATCACGTCTCCGCCGGGTTCCCCGGCGACCGTCGGCGGTCGGCGCCGGCGCTACCGCGACGACGACGAGCCCATGACCACAACGGGCGGGAACCCGGTGATCAGCAGCCGGCACTCGGCCGACGCGGAACCCGCGGCCGACCCGCGGTTCGCCCAGCCCGCCGCCTTCTCGGCGCCGCCCCGGCGGGGCGCGGAACCGCCGCTGGACTACCCGGAGACGCCGGGCTACACCGACCCGCAAGGCCGCAGCGCGCGCTATCCGATGGCCGAGCCCACCTACGTGCCGGGCCGCCCGTACGAGGGCGAGTCGCGGTACGGGGCCGACCCCTCGTACGACGAGCCGACCGCCTACGCCGGCGCGCCGACGTACCAGGACGCGCCGCCCTACGGAGAGCGGCCGCCGTACGACGCCCCGCCGTACCCCGATGGGCCTTCCTACGGCGACGCGCCGCCCTATGGCGACGGGACCTCCTACGGTGACGTCCCGCCGTACGGCGAGGTGCCCCGCGCCGGCGGCGTCCCGTACAACGAGGCCGCGTTCGGCGCGCCGCAGCGGCAGCTGGAGGCGCCGCCCGGGCGGCCGCGCCGGCCCGACGAGTCCGAGGGCGGCGACCAGCCGCCACCCGGCGACGGCATGCGCACGGTCCGGCCGGACACCACCGGCGGCCTGCCGCGCATGACCACGACATCGAGCGGCAGCATCCCCCGGATCACGTCGAACACCGGCAGCATCCCGCGGATCGGCTCCAGCACCAGCGGGACGATCCCGCGCATCGGGTCGAACACCACCGGCAGCCTGCGCCCGGTCCGCATCGACCCGGTGCGCCCGGCGCCGCGTCGCACGTCGAAGTGGATGGTCGCGCTCGCGTCCGTCGGCGTGGTCGTGCTGCTGGCCGTCTGCGGGCTGAGCACGTACTTCGTTTTCCAGGACGAGATCACCGGATCCAAGGGCGGCAACGGTTCCAACGCGAACGCGTCCAACGCGCCCGCACCGCCGCGGGACATCTCGTCGCGCCAGGTCGACCCCGACCCGCTCACCGAGGCCGAGGTGTTCCCGGCCGACGCGGTCAGCGGCGCCAACGGGGCGACCTACCAGTTGCTCAAGAAGGAGGCGGTCGCCGACTGCACCAAGGCGGCCACCGACGACCTCGCCAAGCTGCTCGTCGACAACGGCTGCAACCAGGTGGTCCGGGGCACGCTGAAGTCTGCCGACGGCACGTACCTGATCACGGCCGGCATCTTCAACCTCACCGACGAGGCGAGCGCGCTCAAGACGCACGAGAACATCAATGCGACGGTCGCCGCCCAGAAGGGCCGGTTCACCGGTCTGCTCGCCGGGGCCGGCACCGAGGTGCTGGTCCGCGCGCCGATGATTCTCGGCTGGCACGCCCGCGGCCACTACCTGGCCTACTGCGTGATCGCCCGCGCCGACGGGCAGGGCTTCGAGCAGGGCGACAAGGCGTACACGCAGATCCAGGCCGACATCCTCACCACACACCTGCGCGACGGCGTCATCGGCGCCCGCACGGTACCCAAGGCCAGCGGCCCCAGCGGCTCCCCCGCGGCGCCGTCCCCATCGACCAGCTAGCCGGTCAGGCGCGCAGGCGGCGGGTCGCCTCGGCCCGCTCCGCCAGCCCCGTCACGGGGTAGCCGACCGCCACCAGGGTCAGCCCGTGCGGCGCCACCACCGTCACCTCGCTCGCCCGTTCCCGCCGCTCCAGCAGGGTGCCGGGCCACTGCGGTGGGCGGCGCCCGTCGCCGGCGGCCAGCATCGCCCCGACGAGGCTGCGCACCATCGACTGGCAGAACGCGTCGGCCTGGACCGTCGCGACGAGGATCGCGTCCGGGCCGCGGCGCCAGTCCAGCCGCTGCACCGAGCGCAGTGTGGTGCCGTGCTCCTTGCGCCGGCAGTACGCCGCGAAGTCGTGCTCGCCCACCAGCCCGGCTGCCGCCGCGTTGAGCGCGTCCAGCGCGAGCGGGCGGGGCCAGGCCAGCGTGTCGTGCCGGCGCAGCGGGTCGACGCCGTACGGCGCGTCGGCCACCCGGTACTCGTAGCGCCGCCAGAGGGCGGAGAACCGGGCGTCGAACCCGTCCGGCGCGACGGTGACGGCCGGGACCCGGACGTCCGGCGGCAGCAGCCCCGCCAGCCGGCGCAATAGCGAATCGGCCAGCCGCTCCCATGCCGCGGCGGCGACGTCGACGTGGCACACCTGCCCGGTCGCGTGCACGCCCGCGTCGGTGCGGCCGGCCACGGTCAGCCCGTCGACGTCGCCGAACAGCCGTTGCAGCTCGCCGAGCAGCACACCGGCGACGGTGCGCCGCCCGGGCTGCGGCGCCCAGCCGGAGAACTGCGTCCCGTCGTAGGCGACGTCCAATCGAAGCCGGACCACGATGCTCACCCCGTCGGCGGAAATGTCGCGGGCCCGGCGCCCCGATGAGGGTGCCGGGCCCGCGGACCTGGACCGCGTCAGTCCTTCTTGTCGTCCTCGTCGTCCTCGTCGTCCTCGTCGTCCTCGTCCGAGTCGTCGTCGGCCACGTCGGCCGCGGCCACCGCGTCGTCGTCGACGTCGTCGTCGGTCTGCGCGGCCGGCACGAGGACCTCGTCCTCGTCGTCGGGCGCGAGGGCGGCCACGGCGTCGGCCTTCGCGGCCTTGCGCTGAGCGCGCTTGGCCGGCTTGGCGGCCTTGGCCGGCGCGGCCTCGGCCAGCTCCTCGACCAGCTCGATGATCGCCATCGGCGCGGCGTCACCCTTGCGCGGCCCGGTCTTGACGATGCGGGTGTACCCGCCCGGGCGGTTGGCGTAGCGCGGCGCGATGTCGCTGAACAGGGCGTACACCACGTCCTTGTCGCGCACGGTGGTGAGCACCAGGCGCCGGGCCGCGAGATCGCCCCGCTTGGCCTTCGTGATCAGCCGCTCGGCCAGCGGACGCAGCCGCTTGGCCTTGGTCTCGGTGGTCTGGATCCGCCCGTACCTGAACAGCGAGGTGGCCAGGTTGGCCAGCATCAACCGCTCATGCGCGGGGCTGCCGCCGAGGCGGGGACCCTTGGTGGGCGTGGGCATCTCTTCGGCTCCTATGGCTTTCCGAACTCAAAAGCCGGCGCCGGTCTCCGAACCGGCGCCGGCGTGGCAGTTACAGCTGCTCGGTCTCGCGGTAGTCGTCGGCGTCGTAGTCGACGTCGGCGAAGGAGTCCACCACGTGCGCCGGGTCGAACGTCGGCGCGGAGTCCTTCAGACCGAGGCCCATGCCGGCGAGCTTCATCTTGACCTCGTCGATCGACTTCTGCCCGAAATTCCTTATATCGAGCAGGTCGGCCTCGGTGCGGCTGATGAGCTCACCGACCGAGTTGATGCCCTCGCGCTTGAGGCAGTTGTACGAGCGGACGGTGAGGTCCAGCTCCTCGATCGGCAGCGCCAGGTCGGCAGCGAGCTGCGCGTCCTGCGGCGACGGGCCGATGTCGATGCCCTCGGCGGTCTCGTCGAGCTCGCGGCACAGGCCGAACAGCTCGACCAGGGTGGACCCCGCCGACGCCAGTGCGGTGCGCGGCGTGATCGACGGCTTGGTCTCCACGTCGATGATCAACCGGTCGAAGTCGGTGCGCTGCTCGACACGCGTCGCCTCGACCCGGTAGGTGACCTTCAGCACCGGCGAGTAGATCGAGTCGATCGGGATCCGACCGATCTCCTGGCCGGACTGCTTGTTCTGCGCCGCCGTCACGTAGCCACGGCCCCGCTCGACGGTGAGCTCCATGTCGAGGCGGCCCTTGCCGTTCAGCGTGGCGAGCTTCAGGTCGGGGTTGTGCACGGTGGCGCCGGCCGGCGGCTGGATGTCGCCCGCCGTGACGTCGCCCGGGCCCTGCTTGCGCAGGTAGAGCGAGACCGGCTCGTCGTGCTCGGAGCTGACGGTGAGCTCCTTGATGTTCATGACCAGCTCGACGACGTCTTCCTTGACGCCCGGGATGGTGGTGAACTCGTGCAGGACACCGTCGATCTTGATGCTGGTGACGGCCGCGCCCGGGATGGACGACAGCAGCGTGCGGCGCAGCGAGTTGCCGAGCGTGTAGCCGAAGCCGGGCTCGAGCGGCTCGATGGTGAAGCGGGACCGGGTTTCCGACAACGACTCTTCGGTGAGAGTCGGCCGCTGGGAGATGAGCACTTACGGTTCTCCTTGGGTTAGGGCGCCCGCTATATGACGCCCGGCCAATTACTTGGAGTAGAGCTCGACGATCAGCTGCTCCTGGACCTGGGTGTCGATCGACTGCCGCGCCGGCAGCGAGTGGACCAGGATCTTCAGCTGGCTCGGGATCGCCTCCAGCCACGCCGGAACCGGACGGCTGCCGGCCAGGCCCTGGGCGATCAGGAACGGGGTCAGGTCGCGGCTCTTCTCGCGCACCTGGATCACGTCGTGCTCGCGGACGCGGAACGACGGGATGTCGACCTTGCGGCCGTTGACGGTGAAGTGGCCGTGCCGCACCAGCTGGCGGGCGGCGTCGCGGGACGGCGCGTAGCCGGCCCGGTAGACCACGTTGTCCAGGCGGGACTCGAGGATCTGCAGCAGCACCTCACCGGTCTTGCCCGGCTTGTGCACGGCCTCCTCGTAGTAACCGCGGAACTGCTTCTCCAGGATGCCGTAGACCCGGCGGGCCTTCTGCTTCTCCCGGAGCTGCAGGAGGTACTCGGTCTCCTTCGGCCGGCCGCGGCCGTGCTGGCCGGGCGGGAAGGGCCGGGACTCGAACGGGCACTTCGGCCCGTCGCACTTGCTGCCCTTGAGGAACAGCTTCATCTTCTCGCGCCGGCAGCGACGGCAGTCGGCGCCCGTGTAACGTGCCATTTCTCGTGTTCCCCTTAGACCCGGCGGCGCTTGGGCGGACGGCAGCCGTTGTGCGGCTGCGGCGTGACGTCGGAGATCTGCCCGACCTCGAGGCCGACGGCCGTGAGGGAGCGGATCGCGGTCTCGCGGCCGGAGCCGGGACCCTTGACGAACACGTCGACCTTGCGCATGCCGTGCTCCATGGCCCGGCGTGCGGCGGCCTCGGCCGCGAGCTGCGCGGCGAACGGGGTCGACTTGCGCGAGCCCTTGAAGCCCACCTGGCCGGCGGAGGCCCACGAGATCACGGCGCCGGTCGGGTCGGTGATCGAAACGATCGTGTTGTTGAACGTGCTCTTAATGTGCGCCTGCCCGTGGGAGACGTTCTTGCGCTCCTTGCGGCGGACCTTCTTCGCGGCCGCCGCACCGGTGCGAGCCTTCGGTGGCATAAGTGGATGCGCTCCTGTAATTCTTTTGCGGCTGGCACCCTGATCGCGTCAGCGATCGGGGTGTTTGCAAATCGGTCGGGCCGCGCAGCGGCCCGTCCAGGCTCTTCCGGGCCCGGAACGGGCCCGTGCGCCCGAAGGGCGCAGTTACTTCTTGCCCGGCTTCTTCTTGCCGGCGACCGTGCGCTTCGGGCCCTTGCGGGTGCGCGCGTTCGTGCGGGTGCGCTGCCCGCGCACGGGCAGGCCGCGGCGGTGCCGGATGCCGGCGTAGCAGCCGATCTCGACCTTGCGCCGGATGTCGGCGGCCACCTCGCGCTTGAGGTCGCCCTCGACCTTGTAGTTGGCCTCGATGTGGTCGCGCAGCGCCACGATCTCTTCGTCGGTGAGGTCGCGGGCGCGCTTGTCCGGGTTGATGCCGGTGGCGGTGAGCGTTTCGATCGAACGGGTCCGACCGATTCCGAAGATGTAGGTGAGCGCGATCTCCATCCGCTTGTCGCGGGGAAGATCAACGCCGACTAGACGTGCCATCGGTAGGGCGTGCTCCTGTCGTGCTGCGCGGAGGTCTACGCCCGTTCCGTCCCGGAGTTGCCCTGATCTCCTCGATCAACCGGGCCCCGGCCTCCGACCGGGGGTCGGCCACGCGCACGCCGCCGGAAGCGACGCGGCCCGTGGCTGGAACGGGCTTCAGTTGTACGACGCCCGGAGGCGTCCGGTGGTGCTTGCGACGCCCGGAGGGCGTCCTTGGTGCACCTGTGCGGCGTCGGCCGTTGATCAGCCCTGGCGCTGCTTGTGGCGCGGGTCGGTGCAGATCACCATGACCCGGCCGTGCCGGCGGATGACCCGGCACTTGTTGCAGATCTTCTTGACGCTCGGCTTGACCTTCACGGTCATTCCCTACTTTCCCGTCCGCGCCGGCACACGCACGCGCGCAAGCACGCGCCCGACCCCGAGCGTGGAATCCAACATGACCGCCAGTGGCGATCCGATGTCATTTGTAGCGGTAGACGATGCGCCCGCGGGTGAGGTCGTACGGAGAGAGCTCCACGACAACTCTGTCCTCGGGCAGGATGCGGATATAGTGCTGCCGCATCTTGCCGCTGATGTGAGCCAGGACCTTGTGGCCATTCTGCAGCTCGACCCTGAACATTGCGTTCGGGAGCGGCTCGATGACTCGGCCCTCCATCTCGATGGCTCCGTCTTTCTTCGGCATGTCCTCCGCTGTCCTGACGTTGGATCGGTGTGGCAGGCTCACAGGTCCATCACGGGCGGTAGAGGGCCGCCCGCGCCAGCCGCGGTCTGTCGCCCGTTCAAGCGCAGAACAGGCATGACAGATCAGACGCTGTGCGCCGATTGACGAGTGTACGCGCGCGGACGCGCTACGCCAAACCGACCCTACTCGCGCCGGCCGCCCTTGCTCATGATCGTGGTGACCAGCAGGACGGCGCCCCACGGGCCGGCCACCCAGAGCGGCCACGGGTAGACGAAGTCCGTCGTGGTGACGCTGACGATCAGCCAGACCACCACGTTCACCGACACCGCGATCGCCCATGCCGCCCAGGCACGGCGCAGCCAGTCGGGGTCCTTGGCGGCGGCCTGTTGCGGCGGGGCCCACCCGCCGGTGGAGACCGGCGGATGCACGCTGGCGGCCGGCTGGACGGCCGAGCGCCGCGACGGGCGCGGGAGGTCCAGGATGACCTTGTCGAGGTCACCGTAGGTGCGGGCCGAGTACGTGCTCTGCAGCCGCTCGTCGTACTCGGACAGCGAGAGCCGGCCCTCGTCGACCGCCTTCTTGAGGATGTCGGCCACATAGCTGCGGTCGACGTCGGCGGCACGGAGATGGTCACGCCGCTGACTCATGCCATCGCCTCGCTTCGCTCGGCGATGCAATCGCAGAACGCTCTGCTGATGATGAGCTCGTTTCGCTCACTCATCGGCCGCCCCTCCCGGTACCTCGTGCGGCCTTCATTGTGGCCGACGCCCGCACGAGTTGCCGCCCGGTGGTCCACCCAGGGGTTGCCCGGATCTTTCGCGATCTTGGACGCCGCCGCTACTGCTCGGGCAGCAGCACGCCATCGGCGGCCGACGCCAGCAGATCGCCGAGCCGTTCGGCGCCGCCGTCCTCCGCCGTCAGCACCCAGACGCCGTCGTCGAACAGCGCGACGGAGTGCTCGACGTGCGCGGCCACCGACCCGTCGGCCGTCACGACGGTCCACCCGTCGGACAGCTCGACCGAGCGCGGGCTGCCGATCGTCAGCATCGGCTCGATCGCAAGGCACATACCCGGTACCAGGCGTGGCCCGCGCCCGGCCCTCCCATGGTTGAGCACGAACGGCTCCTGGTGCATCTCGCTGCCGATGCCGTGCCCGCCGTACCCGCGCACGATCCCGAACCGGTGCGCGCGGATCGACGCCTCGATCGCGGCCGAAATGTCGCTGAGCCGGCCCCGGCCGGAGCGCACCGAGCGGGCCGCGGCCGCGATGCCCGTCCAGAGCGCCTCGTCGGCGGCGTCGACGAGCCGCTGCCGGCCGTCGCGGTCCGGGCCGCCGCCCGAGCCACCGCCCGAGCCGCCGTTCGAGCCGACGAGCACCGAGATGGCCGCGTCGCCGTGCCAGCCGTCCAGGATGGCGCCGCAGTCGATGGAGATCAGGTCACCGTCGCGCAGCACCTGCTTCGGCGACGGGATGGCGTGCACGATCTGCTCGTTGACCGAGGAGCAGATCGTCGCCGGATACCCGTGGTAGCCCTTGAACGAAGGCACCCCGCCGGCCTCGCGGATCACGCCCTCGGCGATCGCGTCCAGGTCGGCCGTCGTGACGCCGGGTGCCACCGCCGGCCGCATCGCGGCGAGCGCCCGGGCGACCAGGAGACCGGCGCGACGCATCAGCGCGATCTGCTCCGGCGTCTTGTACTCGATCTCCGGATCCCGGCGACCCACGTTACGCGCCGTAGGACCGCAGCGCGTCGATCGCCCGCACCGTGATGTCCTCCACCGGCCCGGTCGCGTCGATGCCCACCAGCACGCCGCGGGCGCCGTAGTAGTCCACGAGCGGTGCGGTGTCGCGCGCGTAGACCTTCAACCGCTCGGCGATGGTCTCCGGCTTGTCATCGTCGCGCTGGAACAGCTCGGATCCGCAGCGGTCGCAGAAGCCCTCGCGCTGCGGCGCGTCGAACTCGACGTGCCAGATCTTCCCGCAGCCCCGGCAGGTGCGCCGGCCGGACAGCCGCCGGATGACCTCCTCGTTCTCCACGACGAGTTCGAGGACGACGTCGAGGCCCGAGCTCAGCTCGATGAGCATCTTGTCCAGCGCGATGGCCTGCGGGACGGTGCGCGGAAACCCGTCGAGCAGGAAGCCATCGGTCGAGTCGGGCTCCGCGAGCCGGTCGGCGACCATGTTGATGGTCACCTCGTCGGGGACGAGCTGCCCGGCGTCCATGTACCGCTTGGCCTCGACGCCCAGCGGTGTTCCCTGCGCCACGTTGGCCCGGAAGATGTCTCCGGTCGAGATCTTCGGCACGGCGAGATGGGCGGCGATGAACTCCGCCTGTGTGCCTTTGCCCGCCCCTGGCGGCCCGACCAGGACGAGCCTCATGCGGGAGCCCCGCCGTCTCCGGCAACCGTTGTCACTTGCGCAGGAACCCTTCGTAGTTGCGCTGCATGAGCTGGCTCTCGATCTGCTTCACCGTTTCCAACCCGACGCCGACCATGATCAGAACGGCGGTGCCACCGAACGGGAAGTTCTGCAGCGCGTTGTTGCCGCCCACCAGGCCGATGAACAGGTTGGGCAGGATCGAGATGATGCCGAGGTAGAGCGCGCCGGGAAGGGTGATCCGGCTCAGGATGAAGTCCAGGTACTCGGCGGTCGGCTTGCCGGGGCGGATGCCGTGCACGAAGCCCCCGTACTTGCGCATGTTGTCGGCGACCTCGGTCGGGTTGAACGTGATGCCGACGTAGAAGTACGTGAAGAACACGATCATCAGGAAGTACGTGATGACGTGCACGGGGTTGCTCTGGTCGACCAGGTACCGCTCGATGAAGACCTTCACCGGATTCGTGCTGTTCTGGCCCATGAGCTGGCTGATCAACGTCGGCAGGTACAGCAGCGAGGACGCGAAGATCACCGGGATGACACCGGCCTGGTTGACCTTGAGCGGGATGTACGTGGAGGTGCCGCCGTACATGCGCCGGCCGATCATGCGCTTGGCGTACTGCACGGGCACCCGGCGCTGCGCCTGTTCGATGAAGACGACACCGGTGATCACCAGGACGCCGACGCCCATCGCGACCGCGAAGCCGAGCTTGTTGGTCTGGTAGATCTGGAAGCCCTCGTACGGCAGCCGCGCCGCGATCGAGGAGAAGATCAGCACCGACATGCCGTTGCCGACGCCGCGGTCGGTGATCAACTCGCCCAGCCACATGATGACGCCGGTGCCGGCCGTCATCGTGATCACGATCAGGCTGACGGTGAGCCAGATCGACAGGCCGGTGTCCTCCGGGATGATCGGCGTGTCGTCGCACTGGTTCTGGAACAGCTGACCGGAGCGGGCCAGCGCAACGAACGCCGACGCCTGCAGGACGGCGAGGCCGAGGGTCAGATACCGGGTGTACTGGGTGATCTTCGCTTGGCCGGACTGGCCCTCCTTCTTCAGCGCCTCGAGCCGCGGGATCACGACGGTGAGCAGCTGAAGGATGATGCTCGCCGTGATGTACGGCATGATCCCCAGCGCGAAGACGGACAGGTGCAGCAGCGCGCCGCCGGAGAACAGGTTCAGCAGCGTGAAGACGCCGTCGGAGCCGTTCTGCTGGACCTTGTCGAGGCACTTCGCGACGTTGCCGTACGACACGCCCGGGCTCGGCAGGGTGGCGCCGAGCCGGTAGATGGCGATCATCGCCAACGTGAAGAGGATTTTCTTGCGCAGGTCAGGCGTCTTGAACGCACTGAGAAAGGCGGATAGCAACTTCATCCTCCTGCGCGCGGTGGCCGCCGAGAGGTGGCGGGATCAGGCACCGATCGGTGTGGTCAAGGGCGTCCTGTTTGAAACAGTCTGCGAACGGACTCTAACAGGACGCGTGAGTTCTCAAGTAGCCATGTGGCGCCCGCCCGACGGGGCGGGCGCCACGATGACGTCCTTCTATTAGCTCGCCGGCTCGTCGCCGACCACTCGTACGCTGCCGCCGGCGGCGACGATCTTCTCCTTGGCCGACGCGCTGAACGCGTCGGCGGTGACGTCCAGCTTGACACCGCCGAGGTCGCCGGTGCCGAGCACCTTCACCGGTTGGCGCTTGCGCACCGCGCCGGACTCCCGCAGGTCGTCGGCGCTCACCGCGCCGCCCTGCGGGTACAGCTCGGCCAGCCGGTCCAGGTTGATGACCTGGAACGTGACCTTGAACCGGTTGCGGAAGCCCTTGATCTTGGGCAGCCGCATGTGGATCGGCATCTGGCCGCCCTCGAACCAGGCCGGCACGTTCTTGCGCGCCTTGGAGCCCTTGGTGCCGCGACCGGCCGACTTGCCCTTCGAGCCCTCACCGCGGCCAACCCGGGTCTTGTCCGTCTTGGCACCCGGCGCCGGGCGCAGGTGATGGATCTTGATCACCATCGGTTACTCCACCTCCTCGACGCGCACGAGGTGGGTCACGGTCCGGATCATGCCCCGGATCTCCGGGCGATCCTCCTTGACCACCGCGTCGTTGATCCGCTTCAGGCCGAGCGAACGCAGCGTCTCCCGCTGGTTCTGCTTCGATCCGATCACGGACCGGGTCTGCGTGACCTTGAGCCGTGGCATTTAGGCACCTACTCCCGCGCGCGCCGCCAGCATGGCGGCCGGCGCCACGTCTTCGACCGGCAGGCCGCGGCGCGCGGCCACCGCCTCCGGCGACTCCAGCATCTTCAGCGCGGCCACCGTCGCGTGCACGATGTTGATCGCGTTCGACGAGCCGAGGCTCTTCGACAGCACGTCGTGGATGCCGGCGCACTCGAGCACGGCGCGCACCGGGCCACCGGCGATGACGCCGGTACCGGCGCTGGCCGGCTTGAGCAGCACGACACCGGCCGCGTCCTCACCCTGCACCGGGTGCGGAATCGTGGCGTTGATCCGCGGCACCTTGAAGAAGTGCTTCTTGGCCTCCTCGACGCCCTTGGCGATCGCGGCCGGCACCTCCTTGGCCTTGCCGTAGCCGACACCCACGGTGCCGTCGCCGTCGCCCACGACCACGAGGGCCGTGAAGCTGAACCGGCGACCACCCTTGACGACCTTGGCGACACGGTTGATCGAAACGACCCGCTCGAGATGCGGACTCTTCTCGGCGGGGCTGCCGCCGCGGCCACCGTCGCGGCGACCGCCGCCCTCGCGCCGGCCCCCACCCTCGGTGTTACCGGACCCGCCGCCCCTGCGCTGTGGACCAGGCATTGGACATTCCTTCCTAGAACTCGAGTCCGGCTTCGCGGGCGGCGTCGGCGAGAGCCGCGATGCGGCCCGCGTACCGGTTGCCACCCCGGTCGAAGACGACCTTGCCGATGCCGGCGGCCTTGGCCCGCTCGGCAAGCAGCGTCCCGACCTTGCGTGAGGCGTCGCTCTTGGTCCCCTCGCTGCCGCGCACCGAGGCGTCCATGGTCGACGCCGACACCAGCGTGTGACCCTTGATGTCGTCGACGAGCTGGGCGGTGATGTGCCGCAGCGACCGGGTGACCACCAGGCGGGGCTGCTCGGTCGTGCCGCGGACGTTCCGGCGGATGCGGAAGTGCCGCCGCGCCCGCCCGATGCGACGCGCTGCGGCGACGTTCCCGCCGCTACGGCGCTTGAGGAGCGTTGCGCTCACTTCTTGCCTGCCTTCCCGGCCTTGCGACGAATGACCTCGCCGACGTACTTCACACCCTTGCCCTTGTACGGCTCCGGCGGACGGATCTTCCGGATGTTCGCTGCGACCTCGCCGACCTGCTGCTTGTCGATCCCGGCGACGTGGAACAGGGTCGGCCGCTCCACGGTGAACGTGATGCCGGCCGGCGCCTTGACGACCACCGGGTGCGAGAACCCGAGCGCGAACTCGAGGTCACTGCCCTTCGCGGTCACGCGGTAGCCGGTGCCCGAGATCTCAAGACTCTTACGGTAGCCCTCGGTCACGCCGACGACCATGTTGGAGATCAGCGTGCGGGACAGGCCGTGCAGCTCCTTGGAGCGGCGCTCGTCGTCGGGACGGCTCACGTACAGCTGACCGTCGTCGCCGCGCTCGGCGATGATGGGCTGCGCGACCGTGTGGCTGAGCTGGCCCTTCGGGCCCTTCACCGTCACGGTGGCACCCTCGATGGCGATGTCCACACCGGTCGGAACCGGGATGGGCCTACGTCCGATTCGTGACATGGGACTGCCTCCTCACCAGACGTAGGCGAGGACTTCCCCGCCCACCCCACGCTTGCGAGCCTGCCGGTCGGTCAACAGCCCCTGCGACGTCGAGATGATCGCCACACCGAGCCCACCGAGGACGCGCGGCAGCTCGACGGCCTTTGCGTAGACGCGCAGGCCGGGCTTGGACACCCGGCGGATCCCGGCGAGGCTGCGCTCCCGGTTCTGGCCGTACTTCAGCTCGACGGTCAGGCTCTTGCCGACGGCGCCCTCTTCGGGCTCCAGCACGGTCCACGAGGTGACGTAACCCTCGGACTTCAGGACCTCGGCGATGTTCGCCTTGATCTTGGAGTAGGGCATGGTCACCTTGTCGTGGTACGCCTGGTTGGCGTTGCGCAGACGGGTCAGCATGTCTGCGATCGGGTCGGTCATGGTCATTGGTTGACTGCTCTCTTTCTCGCCGCGGTTCCAAGCGGGTCGCCTGGCCTACGGCGAAGCAAGGACTACCAGGAAGCCTTGGACACGCCGGGGAGTTCGCCCCGGTGCGCCATCTCACGGATGCAGACGCGGCACAGGCCGAACTTGCGGTAGACCGCCTTCGGCCGTCCGCAGCGCTGGCAACGGGTGTACGCCCGCACCGCGAACTTCGGCTTCCGCGCCGCCTTGAGGATCAGCGCCTTCTTCGCCATCTCAGTTCTCCTTGAACGGGAAGCCGAGGAGCTTGAGCAGCGCCCGGCCCTCGTCGTCGGTCGGGGCGGTGGTCACCACGGTGATGTCCATGCCACGCGGCCGGTCGATGCGGTCCTGGTCGATCTCGTGGAAGACCGACTGCTCGGTGAGCCCGAACGTGTAGTTGCCGTTGCCGTCGAGCTTGCGCCCGTCGAGGCCACGGAAGTCGCGGATACGCGGCAGCGCGATCGACAGCAGGCGGTCCAGGAACTCCCACATCCGGTCGCCGCGCAGCGTCACCTTGGCGCCGATCGGCATCCCCTCGCGCAGCTTGAACTGCGCGATCGACCGCTTGGCCCGCCGCACCTGCGGCTTCTGGCCGGTGATCGTCGCCAGGTCGCGCACCGCGCCGTCGATGAGCTTCGCGTCGCGGGCCGCCTCGCCGACGCCCATGTTGACCACGATCTTCACCAGGCGCGGCACCTGCATCGGGTTGCCGTAGTTGAACTGCTCGCGCAACTGCCCGACGAGTTCGGCGCGGTACTTCTCCTTGAGCCGAGGAAGAGTCTTCTCGGCGGTGCTGGCGGTCATCACAGGTCCTTACCGGACCGCCGGGAGATGCGCACCCGCCGGCCGTCGTCGTCGATTCGGGAACCCACGCGGGTTGGCTTGCCGTCGGAGTCGAGGACCATCACGTTCGACACGTGGATCGGGGCCTCCTGGGTGAGGATGCCGCCGGTCTTGGCGCCGCGCTGGGTGGTGCGGATCCGGGTGTGCTTCTTGACCCGGTTGATGCCCTCGACCAGGACCTTGTCCTGACGCGGGTAGGCCGCGATGACCTTGCCCTTGGCGCCCTTGTCCTTACCGGCGATGACGAGAACCGTGTCGCCCTTCTTAACCTTCACGCCTGTGCCTCCCTCCGGTCGGCACAGCCCTGAAGGAAGGACCTGAGCCTCATGGTGCCCTCGCTACGCTCGGCCACGGCTACAACACCTCCGGTGCGAGCGAGATGATCTTCATGAACCGCTTGTCCCGCAGCTCCCGGCCCACCGGGCCGAAGATGCGGGTGCCGCGGGGGTCGCCACCGTCCTTGATGATCACGGCGGCGTTCTCGTCGAAGCGGATGTACGAGCCGTCGGGCCGGCGCCGCTCCTTGGCGGTACGGACGATCACGGCCTTGACCACGTCGCCCTTCTTGACGCCGGCGCCCGGGATCGCGTCCTTGACGGTGGCGACGATGACGTCACCGATGCTCGCGTAGCGCCGGCCCGAGCCGCCGAGCACCCGGATGCACAGGATCTCCCGTGCACCGGTGTTATCGGCCACCCGCAGCCGCGACTCCTGCTGGATCACTTCAGTCTCCTATGGTCTCGTCGGTTCACCGGCTGCCCGGTGCCTGACGGAACTCGGTTGTGCTACTTGGCCCGCTCGAGGATCTCGACTACGCGCCAGCGCTTGGTCGCCGACAGCGGTCGGGTCTCCATCAGCAGCACGCGGTCGCCGATGCCGCATTCCTTCTCGTCGTGCGCCTTCAGCTTGCTCGTGCGCCGCAGCACCTTGCCGTAGAGGGGGTGCTTGACCCGGTCCTCCACCACGACCACGACCGTCTTCTGCATCTTGTCGCTGACGACGATGCCCTCGCGGACCTTGCGCCGCCCGCGGGTCTCGGCCTCCTGGGCCTGGTCGGTCGGTTCTGTCACTTCGTCACCTCAACCTCGGGAACCACTTCGTCCGGCGCGGTGGACAGGCCCAGCTCGCGCTCCCGCATGATCGTGTAGATCCGGGCGATGTCCTTGCGGATCACCTTGAGCCGGCCGTGGTTGTCCAGCTGGCCGGTTGCCGCCTGCACCCGCAGGTTGAACAGCTCGGCCTTGGCCTCGCGCAGCCGCGAGACCAGCTCCTCATCGGACTGCTCGCGCAGCTCACTGGCCGCGACACCCGCCGCCATCAGGAATCACCCACTTCGCGCTTGACGATGCGGCACTTCATCGGAAGCTTGTGGATCGCGCGGCGCATCGCCTCTCGCGCAATCCCCTCGTTGGCGAACGACATCTCGAACAGGATGCGGCCCGGCTTCACGTTGAAGACCCACCACTCCGGCGAACCCTTGCCGGAGCCCATCCGGGTCTCGGCGGGCTTCTTCGTCAGCGCCCGGTCCGGGAAGACCGGGATCCAGACCTTACCGCCACGACGGATGTGCCGGTTCATGGCGATACGAGCGGCCTCGATCTGGCGGTTGGTGAGGTAGCCCGACTCCAGCGCCTGGATGCCGTACTCGCCGAACGCCACCTTGGTGCCGCCCTTGGCCGCACCGTTCCTGGTGGGATGGTGCGGCTTACGGAAGCCCTTCGGGGGCTTACGTGGCATCAGCATGGGTCAGCCCTCCTGCTCCTGCGTTGCTGCGGCGGGCGCCGCCTCGGCCGCCGGAGCGGCCTCGACCGGCGCGGCCACTGGCGCGCTCGCGGCCTCGGCCGCCGCGGCCCGGCCGGCCTCGGTGCCGCCGGCCGTCGTTCCGGACGAGCCGGACCGGCCGCGGCGGGGCCGCTCGGGACGGTCGGCCCGGTCGCGACGGCCGCGCGGCGCCGCTTCGGCCGGGGCCTCCCGGCCGGGGACGGCGTCGCCCTTGTAGATCCAGACCTTCACGCCGATGCGGCCGAACGTCGTGCGGGCCTCGAAGAAGCCGTACTCGATGTTGGCGCGCAGCGTGTGCAGCGGCACCCGGCCCTCGCGGTAGAACTCGGTGCGGCTCATCTCCGCGCCGCCGAGGCGGCCGGAGACCTGCACCCGGATCCCCCGCACGAGCGGGTTCTTCATCGCCGCCTGCATCGACTTGCGCATCGCACGGCGGAAGCTGACCCGGCTGGACAGCTGCTCGGCGACGCTCTGCGCCACCAGCTGCGCGTCCGACTCCGGGTTCTTGATCTCGTGGATGTTCAGCTGCACCTGCTTGCCGGTGAGCTTCTCCAGGTCGGCGCGGATGCGGTCGGCCTCGGCACCCTTGCGGCCGATGACGATGCCCGGCCGCGCGGTGTGGATGTCGACGCGGACCCGGTCCCGGGTGCGCTCGATGTCGACCTTGGCGATGCCGGCCCGCTCCAGGCCCTTGGACATCATCCGCCGGATCTTGACGTCCTCGGCGATGTAGTCCTTGTAGAGCTTGTCCGCGTACCAGGTGGACCGCCACTCGGTGCTGATGCCGAGCCGGAACCCGTGCGGGTGAACCTTCTGACCCATTACTCGGTCCCTTCCTCGGCCTCGGCACCGTCGGCCGTCTCGGCCTCGTCGGCCTTCTCCGCCTTCGGCTCGGCCTTCTTGCTGGCCTTCTTCGCCGGCTTCTTCTCAGTGCTCACCGAGCTCTCGGGCGCGGCGTCGACAGTCGTCGACTCGTCGTCGTCGGCGTCGGCCTTCTTCTTGGAAGCCTTGGCCGGCGTCGCCTTCTCCGGCGCCGCCTTCGCGGCGCCGCGGCGCGACGGCGCGGCGGTGATGTCCGCGGCGCGGCCACGACCCGTGGCGGCCGACCCGCGACGACCGGTTCCGGCCGCCGGCACGCTCTCCACCACGATCGTGATGTGGCAGGACCGCTTGCGGATCCGGTAGGCCCGGCCCTGCGCGCGCGGGCGGAACCGCTTGGCGGTCTGGCCCTCGTCGACGTACGCCTCGGCGACCAGCAGCGAGTCGGGGTCGAGCCGCTCGTTGTTCTCCGCGTTGGCGATCGCGCTGGCGAGCACCTTGTAGACCGGCTCGCTGGCCGCCTGCGGCGCGAACTGCAGCACCGTGAGCGCCTCCTTCGCGGGCAGCCCGCGGACGAGGTTGACCACACGGCGCGCCTTCATCGGCGATATGCGCACGTGCCGCGCAACCGCCCGGGCGCCCGGCAGCACCGGCGCATCGCCCTTGGTAGGCATCGGGAGTTCCCCTCAACTATCGCGAGACAGCCGCGGTCAGCGGCGGCGGCTCTTCCGGTCGTCCTTCTCGTGGCCCTTGAACGTGCGGGTGAGCGCGAACTCGCCCAGCTTGTGGCCGACCATCGCCTCGGTGACGAACACCGGGACGTGCTTGCGGCCGTCGTGCACGGCGATCGTGTGGCCGATCATGTCCGGGATGATCGTCGAGCGCCGCGACCACGTCTTGATCACGTTCTTCGAGTTCCTGCTGTTCTGGGCCTCCACCTTCTTCGCGAGGTGGTCGTCGATGAACGGGCCCTTCTTCAAGCTGCGTGGCATCTGCTATTACTCCTTAGCCGCGCTTCCGCGTGGCGTACCGACGACGGACGATCATGCGGTCGCTCGGCTGGCCCTTGCGCCGCGTGCGGCCCTCGGGCTTGCCCTTCGGGTTGACCGGGTGGCGGCCACCGGACGTCTTGCCCTCGCCACCACCGTGCGGGTGGTCGACGGGGTTCATCGCCACACCGCGGACGGTCGGGCGCTTGCCCTTCCAGCGGTTCCGGCCGGCCTTGCCCCAGTTGATGTTTGACTGGTCGGCGTTGCCGATCTCGCCGACGGAGGCACGGCAGCGCACGTCGACGCGCCGGATCTCACCGGACGGCATGCGCAGCGTCGCGTACTGGCCCTCGCGGCCGAGCAGCTGGATGCCGACGCCGGCCGAGCGGGCCAGCTTGGCGCCGCCGCCCGGGCGCAGCTCCACCGCGTGGATGGTGGTACCGACCGGGATGTTGCGCAGCGGCAGGTTGCTGCCGGGCTTGATGTCGGCACCCGGGCCGTTCTCGACGCGGTCGCCCTGCTTGAGGTCCTTCGGCGCGATGATGTAGCGCTTCTCGCCGTCGGCGTAGTGCAGCAGCGCGATGCGCGCGGTGCGGTTCGGGTCGTACTCGATGTGCGCGACCTTCGCCGGCACGCCGTCCTTGTCGGACCGCTTGAAGTCGATGATCCGGTACTGGCGCTTGTGGCCGCCGCCCTGGTGCCGGGCGGTCACCTTGCCGTGGACGTTGCGGCCGCCCTTGTTGTGCAGCGGGGCCAGCAGCGACTTCTCCGGAGTCGACCGGGTGATCTCGGCGAAGTCGGCCACGCTCGAGCCACGACGGCCGGGCGAGGTCGGCTTGTACTTGCGGATTGGCATCGTTACTCCACCCCTTAGCTGACCGGGCCGCCGAAGGCCTCGATCCGGTCGCCGTCGGCCAGCTTCACCAGCGCGCGCTTGGTGCTCTTGCGCTTGCCCCAACCGGTGCGGGTGCGCTTGCGCTTGCCCTCGCGGTTGAGCGTGTTCACGGTGATCACACGCACGTCGAAGATCTGCTGAATCGCAATCTTGATCTGCGTCTTGTTGGCGTCCGGGTGAACCAGGAACGTGTACCAGTTGCGGTTGAGCTCGCCGTAGCTCTTCTCGGAGACCACCGGAGCGATGATCACGTCACGCGGGTCGGCGACCGTGGTCACTTCTCGTCCTCCCCTTCGGTCTCGTCGTCGGTGTCGGCG
>Ga0111538_10002112_pt1 | contig 27958 bp, 27 predicted proteins | sample SoiMethybrSBSTD1_FD_79669 | JGI IMG/M metagenome (GOLD analysis project Ga0111538, IMG submission 79669) | Bulk soil microbial communities from a Populus tree surrounding site in Tennessee, USA - Soil MetaG P. TD hybrid SBSTD1 (version 2)... | ecosystem: Environmental > Terrestrial > Soil >...
ACGTGGCTGCGGGCCGGGTGGGCGGCGAGGCCCATCACGTGCCCGAGCTCTCGGGCGTGCCGGTGGCGCGCCTTCTCGCCGAGACCGCCGGGGCGCCCGCCGTGGTGGACAACGACGTGAACGCCCTCGCGCTGGGCGAGGCGCGCTGGGGCGCGGGGCGCGGCGCGCGCTCGTTCGTGCTGCTGGCCATCGGCACCGGCGTGGGCGGGGGGATCGTGATCGACGAACGCCTTTATCGCGGCGCGGGGGGCTTCGGCGGCGAGCTGGGCCACGTGCCCATCGAGCTTCACGGCCGGCCCTGCGTGTGCGGCGCGCGGGGCTGTCTCAAGGCGCACGTCGCCGGCCCCGACCTCGCCGAGGAGGCCACACGACGGCTGGGACGTCCGGTGGATGCGGAGGCGTTGTTCATGCTCGCACGCGAGGGCGACGCCGCCGCGGAAGCCGTGCTCGGGGAGGCCACCGAGGCCCTCTCCGCGGGGCTCACCATCATCGTGAACGCGATCAACCCGGAGCGGCTGCTGATCGCGGGCAGCGTGGGCCGCGCGTTCGCGGAGCGTGAAGCGGACCTCCGCGCGCGGCTGGCCCGGCGCGCCTACGCCGCCGCGCTCGCGACCACGCAGATCAGCTTTCTCGAGCTCGGCAAGGACAGCTCGGTGCGCGGCGGCGCCGCCCTTGTCCTCCACGAGCGCGAGCGGCTACACTCGCGGCCGTGAGCGCGACCCTGACCCGGCGCGAGCTCTTGGGTGCCGGGCTGGCCCTGGCCGGCGCGGGCCTGCTGCGGCCGCGGCTCGTGCGCGCGGCCGTGCCGGACCTGGACTTCGCCTCCGCGCTGGACGCGGCGCTGGCCATCCGCGCCGGAGAGGTCTCCTCGGTGGAGCTCACCAACCGGATGCTCGCGCGCATCGCCCGGCACAATCCCAAGCTGAACGCAATCGTGACGCTGACCGCCGACCCGGCGCTCGCCCGCGCCCGCGCGGCGGACGACGCGCGCGCAAAGGGCGAGAGCTGGGGCCCGTTTCACGGCGTGCCGATCACGATCAAGGACACCTACGAGGTGAACGGCGCGCGCACCACCGCCGGCCTTTCCGTCTACAAGGACCACATCTCCCCCCGCGACGCGGCAGTGGTGGCGCGCCTCAAGGGGGCGGGCGCGGTCATCCTGGGCAAGACGAACGTGCCCCCGGGCGCCGCCGACTGGCAGAGCGACAATCCCATCTTCGGTCGCTCGAACAATCCCTGGGATCTCGCGCGCACCCCCGGCGGCTCGACCGGAGGCGGCGCGGCCGCGCTCGCCGCGGGGCTCAGCTATCTGGAGCCGGGAAGCGATCTCGCCGGCTCCATCCGCATCCCGTCGCACTTCTGCGGGGTCTACGGCCACAAGCCCACGCTCGATCTCGTTCCGCTGCGCGGCCATGTCCCACCGCCGCCCGGCATCCCCGCGGGGCCGCCGTCATTCCTCCCCGTGGCGGGACCGCTGGCGCGTTCCGCCTCCGACCTCCGCGCCGCGATGGAGGTGCTGGGCGGGCCCGACGACGCGGAGGCGCGCGCCTATCGCTGGGCGCTGCCGCCCGCGCGGGCGGCACGGCTCCGCGACTATCGCATCGGCTACGTGCTCGACCACCCGCGGTGCCCTGTCTCGTCCGAGGTGGCCGAGCCGCTGGCCGCCGCGGTGGAGGCGCTGCGCAAGGCGGGCGCCACGCTCGAGGAAGGCTGGCCCCAGCGCGTGAACGTGGACGAGCAGTACGACACCTACTTCTTCCTGCTGATGGCGCTCTACACGCCGCCCCTCCGGGACGAGCAGCTGGAGCCGGTGCGCGCGCTCGCCGGCACGCGGGACGGCTCCGCTCGCGCGCGCTGGGCCGCTGCGGTCACCGCGGACATCCGACAATATCGCGCGATGGACGAGCGCCGACGCGCCGCGCGCGCGATCTGGGGAGCGTACTTCCGCACCCACGATGCCTTCCTGATGCCCACGGCCTTCGTGCCCGCGTTCCCCCACGACCCCTCCCCTGATCAGCTCGCGCGCGTCCTGGCGACACCGGCGGGGCCGCGGCCGTACCTCGACCTCACGTTCTGGATCTCCTTCGCGTCGGTGGCGGGACTCCCCGCGACGACTGCGCCGGTGGGGCTCACGCGCGGCGGTCTCCCGGTCGGCGTCCAGATCCTGGGGCCGTATCTCGAGGACGCCACGCCGATCGACGTGGCGGGACGCATCGCGGAGGTGGTCGGCGGATTCCGTCCCCCGCCGGGGTTCGCCTAGCCCGCGGGCTCCCCTGCGTTGACGGGCAGCACCTGGCCGGAGATATTCCGCGCGGCCGGGCTGCAGAGAAAGGCCGCCGCCGCCGAGATGTCCTCCGCGGTGGCCATGCGCTTGAGCGGCGAGCGCTCGAGCATCGCCTTGCGCATGGCTTCGACGGACAGCCCGCGCTGCTTGGCCTGCCCCTCGATCACCCGGTCGATCCGGTCACCCTCGATGGCGCCGGGCGCCACGCAGTTCACCGTGATGTTGTGCGGAGCCAGCTCGAGCGCCATGCCGTAGGTCATGCCCACCTGCCCGCCCTTGGCCGAGCAATAGCCGATGCGGAACGGGAGCCCGCGCCGTCCGGCGCCGGAGGAGATGTTCACGATGGCGCCGCCACCCGCCTTGATCATCTCGGGCACGACGAAGCGGATGCACATGTAGGAGGACGTGAGACAGGAGTTGATCGTGTAGAACCAGTCCTCCTCCGTGTACTCCTGCACGGGCTTGGTCGGCCCGCCGTCGCCCGCGTTGTTGACGAGCGTGTCGATCTTGCCGAACGCCTTCACGCCCTCGGCGACGAGCCGCCTGACGTCGGCCTCCTTGGCGGCGTCACCGGTGATGGCGATGGCGCGGCCGCCGTCCTTCTTCACGAGCGCCGCGGTCTCCTCGACCATCGCTCCCGAGCGCGCCGTGCAGACGACGGCCGCTCCCTCCCGGGCGAAGAGGCGGCTCATGACCCGCCCGATGCCCTTGCTCGCTCCCGTGATGATCGCGACCTTGCCGGTCAAGAGGTCCATGGCTTCGGATGGTGGCCTGCTTTGCCGGGCCCCGTCAAGGGCGGATGGCGGCGTTGATCGCGTCCACCAGGAGCTCGCCGTCCACCGGCTTCGTGAAGTACGCGGCCGCGCCCGCGCGCCGGGCCTCCTCGTGGGTCACCGCGTCGTCATGGGCGGTGATGAAGATCGTGGGCGCGGAGAGCCCCCGCGCGGCGAGCCGGCGGGAGAGCTCGAAGCCGGTCATGTCGCCCAGGTACACGTCCACGACGAGACAGGCCACGTCGGGCGAGGGTCCCGCGTCGAGGGCCTGGGCGCCGGACGCGTAGGTCTGCACGTCGAAGCCCGCCACCTCGACGAGCCGGCCCAGGGCGCGCCGAACCGACGGGTCGTCGTCCACGATCGAGATCCGAGGCACCGGCCGCGCGGCCATCGGGGTCATGATCGGGAACAGTAGGCTCCCGCGCGCCGGAGAGAAATGAGACCTTGGCCCTATCCGCGTAGGCACCCGGGCCTACACGGCGATCAGTCGCCCGAGGCCTCCGCAACGGGAATCGTGAAGGTGAACGTGGCGCCGCCGTTCTTGTTGTTCTCCACGCGCAGGCGGCCGCCGTGGCTCTCCACCAGCGAGCGGGCGATCGCCAGCCCCATCCCCAACCCGTGGGCCTTGGTCGTGTAGAAGGGCTCGAAGATGCGCTGGAGGTCGCGCTCGGCGACCCCGGACCCGTGATCGCTCACCGTCACGATCACGCCGCTCTCGTCATCGGTGGCGGTGGTGACGAGCAGGTGCCGCTCCACGGCATCCTTCATGGCGTCGAGCCCATTGAGGACGAGGTTGAGCACCACCTGCTGGAGCTGGATGCGGTCGCCGACCACGATGGGCAACCGCGGCGACAGCGCGACCGCGAGCGCGACGTTCCGGAAAATGGCGTCGCTCCGGACGAGGCCCGCCACGTCCTCCACCACTGCATTCATGTCGACGAAGCTGCGCTGCGCCTCATCCTTGCGGACGAATGCGCGCAGCCGGCGGATCACGCTCCCCGCGCGCCGGTCGTCCGACACGATGTCGGCGAGGATGGACTTGAGCTCCTGATGATCGAGGTCGCCCCGCTCCAGCAGCCGCTGAGCCACCTGGGCGTTGCTCAGGATGGCGGTCAAGGGCTGGTTGAGCTCGTGAGCGATCGAGGCGGCCAGCTCCCCCATGGATGCCACGCGCCCCACGTGGGTGAGGTCGCGACGCAGGGTCCGGAGCTCGTGCTCGCCGCGCCGACGGGACAGCACGGTGGCGAAGATCCCGCCCACGAAGTCGATGCGCGCGATCAGGTCTACCGGCCAGGCCTGCCGGGCGCGCATCAGGCTGAGGGCCAGCGCGCCGACGGTGACGCCCTCGATCCGGAGGGGGCAGGCGACGGACGAGGTGATCCCGAGGCGCGCGTAGGACTCGCGATCCACCGCCGCGGCGGCGGGCAGCTCGTCGAGGCTCGCGAAGGCATAGCTCTCGCCGCGGCGCAGCCGCTCCGAGGCCCAGGGGAACTCGCCCAGCTCCACCGGGACCGCCGCCGGCTCGATGCCCGGGGCCAGCCAGACGTAGCTGAAGTCCAGCTCACGCTCCGGCGAGATCTCGATGATGGATGCGCGGTCGACACCGAGATGCTCGCCGACCTGCCGGAGCCCGCGGATGATGGCGGGCCCGACCTCGGCGCCGCGGGCGGCCACCAGCGTCGCCGACAGCTCCGACACCAGCCGCTCGAAGGCCAGGCGCTCGCGAAGGGCGGCCTCGGCGCGCCGCCGGCGGCGCCGGGAGACGAGCAGCATGACGATCAGCGCGGCCTCGGCCGCGATCACCGCCGCGCCCAGGAGAAGATGCCTCCCGTACCCGGCCCACAGCGAGGGCGGGCGATTGATGATCACGCTGCCCTCGGGCAGATCGGCCTCACGCAGTCCCCAGCGGGTGAGCTCGCGCCGGTCGTACATGAACACGTTGGCGGGCGCCGCCACCGGCGGCATGCGTTCGGCCGCCTCGCCGCGCATCACCCGGAGGGCGAGGTCGGCCGCCTGCGTGCCCTGAGCCCGGAAGCTCACCACACGGCCGCCGACGATCCCCTGCCCCATCATCGTCTCGGACAGCCCGTAGATCGGGGCCCCCGAGGCGGGCACGAGGATGCGTAGGCTCTCGCGCGTCGAGAACACCTTGCCGTCTCCGTCCCGCAGCAGCGAGACGTAGAGCACCATGGCGTCGCGCGAGAGGCCGGCCAGCGCCGCGCGAAGACGGGTCATCGGCAGGCCCACCAGGTAGGTCGTCTCGAGGCCCAGCTCCCGCCCCTTGAGATCGCGGCGGACGTCCTCTACGAAGGAGCGATCCTGCGTGGCCGATCCCGCCACCACGACGAGCCGCCGCGCCTGGGGCTGAAGCCGCCGCGCCGCGTCCACGGTCGCCGCGGCATCCGCCGCCATCCACACGCCGGTGACGCCCTGGCCCTCGCCCATCGGCACGGCGCCGCCGAGCGGCACGGCGGTGAAGACGAGCGGCACGCCGGGGAAGAGCGCCGCGCGGTTTTCCAGGGCGAAGCGCAGCGCCGGGGCCCCCATCGTGACGATCACGTCGATGTGGCGGTTCTGATACTTCGACGCTAGGAACGCGCGCAGGCGATCCAGGTAGGCCGGGTCGGAGGCCCAGGACAGATCGAGGTACTCGGTGAAGAAGCGCACTCCGAAGTCGGTCGTCTGGAGGCGGCTCCGGATGCTGTCGTCGATGTCGAGGGAGGCGGGGAGCGCCCGGGCCTCGCCGTACAGCAGGAGCACGCTCCGCTCGGCGGCATCCTGATCGACCGGAGTCGGGGCGGGAGCGGCGACGGCCACGGCCGCGCCCATGAGTCCCAGCAGGAGCCCGGCGAGGAACACCCCGGGGCGGCGGGCTCGCCGCCCCGGGGTGTGGCGGATCGTGGAACAGTTAGCCATCAGTGCATCGCGGGCCTGCCCGCGACCCCCCGATGGTACCTCAAGGATCAACCCGGGATGGAAGATCCTGACCGTGCGGCGGCGGCCGCTAGGCAGACTTCTTCGCCATCGCCGCCGCGGCCCGCTTGCTCATCTCCTCGGGGGGCACGTCTTCCACGTGCGTGGCGACGTACCACTGGTGGCCGAACGGGTCTTCGATCGTGCCCATCCGGTCGCCATAGAACTGGTTCTCGACCGGCCGGACCACTTTGGCGCCCGATGCCAGCGCGGTCTTCACGGTGGCATCGACGTCCGGCACGTACACCATCAGGCTCACCGCGGCGCCCTTGTAGGCATGGGGGCCCCGATGGTCCATCTCGGGATGCTCGTCGGCGAGCATGATCATGGAGTCGCCCAGTGTCAGCTCGGCGTGTCCGACCTTCCCGCCGGGCCCCGGCATCCGCATCTTCTCGACGGCGCCGAACACCTTCTTGTAGAAGTCGATCGCTTTGGCGGCCCCGTCGACGATCAGATACGGCGTGACATTGTGGTAGCCATCCGGAATCGGCTTGACCTTGGCCATGAGTCTCCTCCTTCGGTCATCGAGATGTCGAACGAACGGTCCGTCGTCTCGACCGCGGAGCGTACCGTCGCCCCGCGCGGCATGCAACCCGAAGCGAGGACTCAGCTCACCCGGCGGTCACGGCCGGCCCAGTAGGGCTCCCGTAGCTTGAATTTCTGCAGCTTCCCGGTGGCGGTGCGCGAGAGGGCGTCGCGGAGCTCGACCGAGGTCGGGCACTTGAAATGCGCCATGCGGCTCCGGCAGAACTCGATGAGGTCGCGCTCGGTGGCGGCCTGCCCCGGCCGCAGCACCACCAGCGCCTTGATGGTCTCGCCCCATTTCTCGTCGGGCACGCCGATCACCGCCGCCTCGAGCACCGCGGGGTGCTGGAACAGGCAGTCCTCGACTTCGATCGAGGACACGTTTTCGCCGCCGGTGATGATCACGTCCTTCTTGCGGTCCGCGATCACGATATATGCGCCGTCCTCGTGGCCACCGTCGCCGGTGTGGAACCAGCCGTCCACGATCGCCTTGGCGGTCTCCTCCGGCTGCTGCCAGTACCCCTCGTAGACGTGATTGGAGCGGGCGAGGATCTCGCCCTCCTTGTCCACCGCCATGCGCACCCCGACTGCGGGCACGCCGGCGCGCGAGAGGCGCCGGGCGCGCTCCGGGGCGTCCAGCGCGTCCCACTCCTGGGGCGCGCGATTGATGGTGAGCAGCGGCGAGGTCTCGGTGAGCCCGTAGATCTGGATGAATTCCCACCCGAGCTCCGTCTCCACGCGCTCGATCGTCTTGGAGGGCGGCGGCGCGCCCGCCACGACCATTCGCACGGTGTTTCCCCCTGGGACGGCCTGGCCCCGCTGCCGGCGAGCCTGGGCCGCATTGAGCACCGCGGCGACCACCGCGGGCGCGCCGTTGAGCAGCGTCACGCCCTCGGACTCGATGCGCGCGAGGACGTCCTCGCCGTCGATCTTGCGGATGACGACCTGCTTCACCCCCATCGCGGTGACCGCGTAGGGCATGCCCCAGCCGTTGCAGTGGAACATGGGCAGAGTGTGCAGGTACACGTCGCGGTCGCTGACCGCGACGTGCCAGCCGAAGGTGACGGCGTTCAGCCAGCAGCCGCGGTGGGTCAGCTGCACGCCCTTGGGGCGCGCGGTGGTGCCGGAGGTGTAGTTGACGGACACGGTGGCGTTCTCGTCGGTGGTCGTGAAGCGCGGCGTCGCGTCGCGGCGGCCGAAGAGCGCGGCGTCGGTGTCCCGGCCGAGGACAAAATGATGCTTCAGGGGGATGCGGCGGACGATTTCCTCCATCTCGGGATCGATCAGCGCGACCGTCGAGCCGGAGTGCTCGAGGACGTAGCGGATCTCGTCCGCGTTGAGCCGGAAGTTGATGGGCACGAGGATGCGCCCGAACACGCTCACGCCGTAGAGGCTCACGAGGAAGCGGCCGGCATTCGGCGAGATGATGGCCACGCGGTCCCCCTCCCCCACGCCCAGCGCGTCGAGGGCCGTGGCGAGGCTTCGCGCCATGCGGCCGAACTCGGCGTAGGTGACGCGGCCGAGGCCGCCGCCGGGGGGCGACGGCTCGTCGACCACCGCCACTCGGTCGCCGTATACCTGCTCGGCGCGCTCGAGGAAGTCGGCGAGGGTGAGGGGGACGATCATGCACGGGCTCCTATTCGGCCAGCCAGACGGTGTCCAGCTGCTGGTTGATGTAGTGGCTGGGCGTGATGGTCCAGCCCCGCACCTTGGCAAGATGCGGCACGATGCGCTGCCACTGGAAGGTATGGATGTAGTGGACCTCGTCGTCGTACAGGCGCTTCTCGAAGGCGCGCAGGAGCTTTCGCCGCTCGTCCGGATCCTGCGCCCGCGACTGCCGCGTGTAGAGGTCGTCCATCCCCGTGTCCTTGTGCTTGCTGAAATTCACCGGCGACGTGGTGAGGAACCAGTGCAGATCCATGTCCGGCTCGACGATGGAGTTGCAGGGGGCGTTCGTGGACACCTGAAAATCGCCATTCTTCTGGTTCTGAAGCCACTGCGCGGTCTCGAGCACCTCCTGCTTGACGTTGACCCCGATCTGCCGCCACTGGTCGATCAGCCAGATCCCCACCGGCTCGTACGGCTGGGGGACGGCCCGGTTGGTCAGCGTGAAGGTGAGGTTCTCCTGGCCCGCCTCCTTGAGGAGGCGCTTCGCCTCGGCGCGCGAGGCGTTGATGTCCTGGCTGTACCCCGCGAGCTTGGCCAGCTCCTCGGGTGGCGTCGCCCACGGCGTGCCCGGCACCTGGATGCCGGCCACCTCCTTCACGAGCGCGATCCGGGACAGCGCCTTCGACCCTTCGTAGCGGTCCAGGGCCAGGGTGAGGGCCCGCCGCACGCGCTTGTCCTCGAAGGGCTTCTTCTGCTGGTTCATCGCCACCTGGATGGAACAGTTCCAGGGGCTCTCCTGCACGGTGATCTTGGGGCCGAGCGCGGCCACGAGGGCGTCGCGGTCCGCGGGAGTGAAGCCGCGGAACTGGATCATCGCGCGCTCGCCCCGGATCGCCGACACCTGCGCGGAGGCGCTGGGGATGAAGATGGCGCGGAAGCCGTCGAGGTAGGGCTTCCCCTTGTCCCAGTAGTCGGCGAACTTCTTCCCCGTCCAGTGCGAACCGCGGACGTACTCGCCGAACACGAAGGGCCCGGTCCCCATGACGTTCTTCTCGTACCAGCGCGGGTCCTTGGCGAGGATGTCGGCCTTGTAGATCCAGTTCCACGGCGAGGCGAGCGTGGCGAGGAAGGACCCCTCGTACCACTTCAGCCGAAACACCACCGTGTCGGGAGTCGGCGCCTCCACGGCCTCCACCGGGCGGTATTGCTCCTTGCGACTGGACACCACGCCCTGCGACGGGAAGATGATGTGGTCGTACGAGGCCTTGATGTCCTTCGACGTGAGCACGCTGCCGTCGTGGAACTTCACGCCCCGGCGGATCTTGAACGTCCACGTCCGCTTGTCGGCCGACGAGCTCCAGGACTCGGCGAGGTCGCCGACGACCTTGGTCCCGGTGCGATCGGTCGGATCGATGCGGAGGAGCAGGCTGTAGTGCGGCGCCCCGGGGTGCAGCATCGCGAACGTCTCCTCGCGATGGGCGTCGAAGCTCGGGGGCTCCGCGGGCACGACGAAGACGAGCTCGCCGCCCGAGCGCGGCTTGTCCTGCGCGGTGGCAGGGAGGACGCCGGCCAGCGCGACCACGAGCGCGGCCGCGCCCAGGAAGAGGGTGCGGAGCAAGACAGCGCGCCGAGGGAATGGGGCCATGTCCGACCTCCGTGTGGGGTGGAAGTGTCGGTAACATACCACGCCGGACGCGGAGGGCGAGCGGGAGCGGGAGCGCGCTACTTGACGATCAGCACCGAGACCGGGGCCCGCTTGGCCGCGCCGTCGGCCACGCTGCCCAGGAGCGCCCGCGCGGTGCGGCCGCCCGTACCCCTGGCGCCGAGCGCCAGCACGTCCGCTCGCATCCTCTTCACGGTGTCGAGCAGGCCCGCGAGCGGCACGCCCCAGCGAATCTCTTCGCTCGCCCCCCAGCCCGCGCGCCGGAGACGTGCGACCGCGGCGCGGAGAGACCGGCGGGCCCGCGTCGCCCGAGCCCGATCGAGCGCACGGGCCTGCCCCACCACCACGGCGCGGAGGGCGGCGGGCAGGAGCGGCATGGAGGGCACGGGCGTCGGCTCGAGCACGGTCACGCAGCGTACGTGGCCGCCACGTGCTGGCGCCAGGCGCGCAACGAACTCCACCGCGCGGCGGGCCGGGGCCGAGCCGTCGAGGCCGAGAACGATGCGGCGCGGTGTCTTCATTCCTACCGGTCCCCGCGCGCGTCCTGCACGGCCATTGGCCCCGACGGAAGGGCCACGATGATGTCCGCGCACGCCGCCCCCACGTCGCCCCGCACGATCGTGCGGAGCATGTCCGTCTCGGTGATGATACCGACGAGTCGGCCCTCCTCGACCACCGGGAGCGAGCCGACGCGCTTCGTCATCATGAGCCGGGCCGCCTCGCCGAGCGACTGCTCGGGCTGCACGGTCACCACGTCGGTCACCATGACGTCGGACACGCGCATCGCCCCGAGCAGCGCGTCGATGGGTGTCACGCCGAGCACTGGGAATACCGCGGGCGAGAAGAGGTGGTGGCGGAGATCGCGGTCGGTCACGATGCCGACAAGCCGATCGGCGGCGGCGACCACCGGAAGATGGTGGATCCGGCCCATGTGCATGCGCTGTACCGCCTCGAAACAGGTCCCGGTGCGCGTGATCGTCGTCAGCTTCTGGCTCATCACATCTCGGACCAGCATGGCGGCCTCCTCCGGTGCGCTTCGGCGTGCCGTCTTACAGCCGCTGCAACCCTGGTGCCACCGCATACCGAGCCATTCCGGGCAGTTGCCGCGAGCCGATCGACGGTCCTTGGGGCGCGGCCGCCTCGGGTGGGGCGCCGACATCGCCCCCGCGTCGTGCTATCCTCCCGCCGATGTCCCCGAAGGATCTGGTCGTATTCCTGACCCAGAATCCCGCCTTCGCCGGACTTCCCGCGCGAGCGATCGAGTCGCTGGCCCGGCTCGCTCTGGAGGAATGTCATCGCGCACGCGACTACGTCTTCATGGAGGGAGATCCGGCCCGCTGGTTCTACCTGGTCAAGACCGGACACATCAAGATCGTGCGGCACGCGAAGAGCGGCAAGGACGTGGTGCTCGAGCTGCTCGGGCCGGGAGAGATCTTCGGCGGCGTCGCGGTGATCGAGAAACGGCCGTATCCAGCGGCGGCGCAGGCGATCGAACCGGCGGTCGTGATCAAGATCCCGGCCGAGCCCGTGATCTCGCTGGCCGACCGGCACCCGAGCTTCGTCCGCGAGATGGCGCGTTTGATTGGACGCCGTCTGCGCGCCGCCCACGATTCCGTGACGTCACTCGCCGTCGATCCGGTGGAAGCGCGTCTGGCCGCGGCGCTCCTCCGTCTGGCCGCGCGCGAGGGCACCCGGGGCAAGGACGGTGTGACGCTGCCCATTCACCTCACGCGGCAGAGCCTGGCCGACATGACCGGCACGACCGTGGAGACGACGATCCGCATCATCGGCCGCTGGCTCAAGGAGGAGCTGCTGGAGGATGTGGGTGGCCACCTCGTGCTCGGCAATCTCGACGCCCTGCGCGCCCGGGCGGAGGGGCAAGCGCGCTAGGACGCCGCCGCGCGAGCCATCTTCGCTGATTCAGCGCCTCAGCTGGGTGGGCACGGAGGCAAGCAGCGCGGAGGCAAGGACGGGCTTGGCGAAGAAAGCCGTCACCACGATGACCGGCAAGGGGCGGGGCCCCGCGCGGGCCGCGCGAACGATGTCCAGCCCCTCACCGTCGGCGAGGCGCAGATCCGAGATTATCAGCGACGCTGGCTGCCCGAGCCACCGCGTCGAGCGCCTCGAGGCCGCGGGCGGCGGTCGTTCAGGGGCGCCCCGCCATCCCAACGGGAGCTTCCAGTTTGGTCAGCGCGCGCAGGAGGTCCGTCTCGGTGATGATGCCCACCAGGCGACCGGCATCCTCCACCGGCAGCGCGCCGATTCGGTGGTCCACCATGAGCTGGGCGGCTTCCCGTGCCGGCAGGCTGGGACCGACCGAGATCACGGTCTCGGTCATGACGTCGCCGACGGTGAGCTGGGCAAGGAGGTGATTGACCTCCCACATCGACAGGCTGGTGGCCTGGGATGGCAGGTTCAGGCGGATGTCGCGGTCGGTGACGATCCCGAGCAGGCGACCGTGGAGCGTGGTGACCGGAAGGTGGCGGATCCGCTCCTTCCGCATCAGGTCGCGGGCTTCGAACATGGGCATCGAAGGCAGCACGGTGATCACCGCGCTCGTCATGAGCTCTCGAACGATCATGGCCGCTCGCTCCTTTCCGGGCTCACGTCACGGCTTGAGCGGCGCCGAGGGCGCCGAGCCCATCGGGCAGTGCTCCATCATCTTGCGGCGGTGCTGGTCCATCATCCCGCGCATCTGCGCCATCTGGCTCATCACCTGGCCCATCTGGTCGTGCATGGCGCCCATCCCCTGCATGTGGCCCTGCATCTCCCCCATCTCGCTCTGCATGTCGGTCATCATCTTCATCATCCGGCTCATGCGCTCTTCATCGATCGCCGGCCCCATCTCCGGGCCCGCGACGGATGGGGACGCGAGGCCGAACCCCAGGCTCAAGGCCAGCAGCCCCGTAGAGAATCCACGCAACATCCTCGGCGTCATGGCTTCAGCCCCCTCGCACGGTCATGACCGGGCACGGCGCGGTGGCGAGCACGTGGTCCGCCACACGCTTGCGCCGCGCCAGACCGCGCGGGTGAAGGCCGGCGCGGACGCTCGTGAGAAGTCTGTCGGATGCACGATGCGTCGAATGCGCTTCATCATCCCCTCCCTTGTCGTTCCATCTCACTCCAGGGCGCGAACGTCCTCGGCGTGCACCACGTGCCGGTCCCCGGCCGCGTCGCGCACGATCAAGCGGCCACCGTCGTCGATGCCGAGCGCGCGTCCCTCGATCGAGCCGCAGGCACCCCGAAGTTCGACCCGCCGACCGGTCAGGACGTCGCGGTCCTGCCAGGCCCTCACCAGCGGCCTCGCTCCATCGAGACGATAGCGGCGCCACCATCGGTCGAGATGATTGAGGAACGAAGCCGCGAACCGGCTCCGGTCGACCGGCCGCCCCAGCGCCGCCGCCACCGAGGTGGCATAGGCCGCCTGCGGGCCGAGGGCCTCGCGCAGCACAGCCAGATCGACGTTGAGGTTCACGCCCACACCGATCAAGGCGCAGTCGGGCACCAGCTCGCGCGGCACCCATTCGAGCAGCGCGCCCGCGACCTTCTGCCGCCCCAGGAGGACGTCGTTGGGCCACTTGATCGCGGGCGCAAGCCCGAGGTCCTTGATGGCATCACTGATCGCCAGCGAGCCGATGAAGGACACCGGGCCCATGTCCTCGAGCCGCAGCTCGCCCTCCAGCAGGACGGAGGCGTAGAAGTTCACGTTCGGCGGCGAGAACCACGGACGCCCGAGACGGCCGCGCCCGTTACGCTGCGATTCCGCCAGCACGACGGTGCCGTCGGAGGCACCCAGACGGGCGAGGTCCCGTAGCATCTCATTCGTGGACTCCACCTCGTCGAAGATGTGGATGTGCTGCCCCACGATCCGGGCGTCGAGCTCCCGGTGGATCACCTGCATCGAGAAGCGCTCGGCCACCGGGGTCAGGCTACGGCTCGAGCTAGTCATGAAGGCTCTCTCGCAGGACCAGCCGTTCCCCGGCCGGGCACCGCCGCAAGCGGCGCTTCGGGAGCCCGGAGCAAGAGAATGGGCGTCGCCGTGCCTCGTAGCACCGACTCTGCCACGCTGCCGAGAATCAGCCGCCCCAGGCCGCTCCGACCGTGTGTGCTCATCACGATGAGGTCGGCGCTCCGCCGGCGGGCGGCTTCGACAATGCCGGCCGCCGCCGGCCCGTACCACACGCTCGGCTCCGCGTGCAGCCCCTCCCGCCGAAGGCGATCAGCCACGCCGGCGAGGTAGCCTTCGGCCTCGCGCACCACGTGGACCTGGTCCTCCACGAGGTCAGTACCCGGGAAGACCGTGGCCTCCGCCGTGCGAACGAGGAGCACGGTCGCGCCCGACGGACGGGCGAGCTCCACCGCCGGGCCGAGAGCGGACTCGGCGAGCGCCGAGCCGTCCAGCGGCACGAGGATTCGATTGAGCTTCATGCCGAGATGGGGCTGCAAGCCCGACGCCAGGGAACGATGTCAACGAATCCGAAGTGTTGGAGCGCTGCGGCCAAGCCGACGCTTGGGGAGGACGAGCCTCACTGGGGCGGCGCCACCCCAGCCGCTCGGCGACTTCGGATCGTACTTGTTGATGAGGCGGTGGTGCGTCTTGGGATCGATGCCGACCGCCTAGGCGGCGGCCGAGACATCGCCCCCATGGCGCGCGAGTAGCTCGGAGTTGAACCGCGCGGTGCCCGAGCGAACGCGGTGATCATGATGACGGGCAGCGCGGGATCGATCTCGCGCGCACGTCGCATGAGCTCCATCCCGTCGAGGCCGAGCATCTTGAGACGAGAGGCCGAGTATGACTCAGGTCATACCCCCTCCCTCCACGGGCGCGCTACCGTCTGAGCAGGAGGACACGAGCATGAGTCAGGACACCGGTGAAGTCAGAATTGATGCTGGACGGACCGTCGAGGACATCACGCGCGAGCATCCGGGCGCTCGAGAGGCGATGGCCCGGCTCGGGATCAACCACTGCTGCGGGGCGCATCTCACGCTGGCCGAGGCGGCGGCCGCCGCCGGCGTCTCCCTCGACACCCTGGTCGCGACCCTGGCGCCGGTGTCGCGTTCGATTCGATTGGACGTGCGCGGGCTCGAGCCGCCGCAGCCGATGGTCCGTGTGCTCCAGGAAGCGGAGCGGCTCGAGCCCGGGGCCGAGCTCGAGGTGCACCACGACCGCCGTCCCACGTTCCTCTACCCCCAGCTCGACGATCGCGGCTTCGTCCACGAGACCGACGAGCCCGAGCCGGGGCTGGTGCGCATCCGCATCCGCCGCCGAGCGGCCCCGTGAGCCTGCCTCTCCACCGTCCGCCGAGCGACCATGCCGCGGCGGCCGTCGCCCTCCGCTATCTGGCGACGGCGGCCGTGGCGTACGTCCTTGCCACGTTCGGCGTGGTGTGGCTCGCGCCGGAGCTGTCCGGCCACTACTATCAGCCGCGCCTCTTCGCGCTCACGCACCTGGTCACTCTGGGCTGGATCACGCTCTCCATCATGGGCGCCGGTTATCAAATCATCCCCGTCGCGCTGGGACGCCCGCTGTGGAGCGAGCGGCTGGCGCGCTGGCAATTCTGGATCCTCGTCACCGGGATTGCGGGCATGGTCAGCCACTTCTTTCTCGGGACGTGGCCCGGGCTCGCGGCCGCGGCGGCGCTGGTCGGGAGTGGGGTGGCTCTGCACGTCTTCAATGTGGCGATGACGGTGCGCGGGCTGCGCGACTCCACGTTCACCGCGCGGGCGGTACGGTTGGGTCATGCGGGGCTCGCGCTCACGGCGCTCTTCGGGGTCGTGCTGAGTGTGAATCGCGTCTGGCCGATGCTGCCGGGCGACGCGCTCGCCTGGCTCCACGCCCACGTGCACCTCGCGCTGCTGGGCTGGGTGGCGCCGATGATGTTCGGCGTGGCGGCACGCATCTACCCCATGTTCCTCGTCGCGCCCGAGCCCGCGCCCTGGCTGGGGCGCGTGCAGATCTGGGGATTGGGCCTGGGGTTGCCGGTGCTCGTCGCCGGGCTCGTCGCGGCGCCGGCCCTCACCGCGCCCGGCGGGCTCGCGGTGAGCGCCGCCGTGGCCGCGCACGGCGTCTCCGTGCTCACGATGGCCCGCGCGTCCCGACGGCCAGGGCTCGACTCGGGGCTGCGGCTCGCGCTCACCGGCAGCGCCGTCCTGGTGCCCTTGATCGCGGGAGGGCTCGGCTTCGCCTTCGGGCTTCTGTCGGGTCCGCGCGCCGCCCTCGCCTACGGTGCGCTGGCGCTGGGCGGGTGGAGTTCGTTGACCATCGCGGGCGTCATGCTGAAGATCGTGCCGGTGCTCGTGTGGCACCATGTCTACGGGGCGCGGGTCGGACGTACCTCCGTGCCCTCGGTCGCCCAGCTCACCGCGCCGCGCCTCGAGGCCGCCGCGCAGGCGCTGCTCGCCGGAGGCGCGCTCCTGCTCGCCGTGACGCTCGCCGCCGGCGAGGCGAGATGGATACGGGGAGCCGGCGTGCTGCTCGCGCTGGGCGGACTCGCCTTCGCGGCCGCGCTCGCGCACGCGCTGCGGCACCTCGCCATCGTCCCGTCCGTTACCCCGGTCAACACGACCGCGCACAGGAGGCCATCATGATCGTCAAGGAGCTGATGACCGCCGCGGTGATCTCGGCCCCTCCCTCCATGCCCATGGTCGAGGCGCGCAGCCTGATGGCGAAGGAGCGGATCCGACACCTGCCCGTCATCGCACCCGGCGGCGAGCTGCTGGGCATCGTGACGGATCGCGACGTCCGCCTCAACCTCCCGTCGCAGGCGACGAGCCTGTCGATCTGGGAGCTGAACCATCTCCTGTCCAAGCTCACCGTGGAGGAGGTCATGACCCGCGCGGTGATCACGGTGGGGCCGGATCGGCCCGCGCGCGACGCGGCACAGCTCATGGTGGATCATCAGATCGGCGCGCTGCCCGTGGAGCAGAGTGGCCGGCTGGTCGGCATCGTGACCGAGACCGACCTGCTGCGCGCCTTCATCCGGCTGGAGACGTCCCCGCGCGGCGGCCCCCGATAGGCGAGAGACCGCACGCCGGCAGGATCCAATCCGGACAATCCTGCCGGCGCCGGTGGGTCAGCGAATCAAGCGCGTCCCTTCTTGCGATCGGCCTTGCGATCGGCGCGCCGCTCGAGCTCCCAACGGCGACGATCGCGATCTTCGAGGATTTCCTCCACAGGCCTCACCGGCGCGCTCGAGCCCTGCTCCACGCCGAGGGCGCGTCCGATCTGGTCCACCACGTCCTGATCCGGCGTGGCGACGGTCCCGCCGACCGTCTCCTCTCCGCTGCCTTCCGCGTCTGGCCAGTCGGCGTCCACATCCCCTCCGGAGAGGGCTGGCCCGGTCGACGTGTACAGCGGGCCCGTGTCCAGCGCCGGTGTCGACGCTTCCGTGGGACGACTCCCCGCGACACGCCGACGGCTTCGTGACCGCGGCGCCCTTTCGGTCTTCCCCTTGCGCTTCGGCTTCTTCATGGGACCTCCTTCTCGTACCTCTTCCCGCTCCGACACGGATTCGTTGCATCGGGGGTGCCACGGACTGGAGCGAATGATGGGTTCCTTCGACCTCGTACTGACCCACCGCGCGGCCCTTGACCTCCACCCCCTCGCGGGGCAGGATGGCCCCGGGTCCGGACCCCAGCGCAGTGCCGACCGCCCAGGAGGGGCCGCCATGACGAGCAACGGCCATATCACCGCTCGCTCTCTTCATGATCGTCTCAGCCATCCCGTCGTCGACGCGGACGGGCACTGGATCGAATACGGCCCCGTCATGAAGGAAGAGTTCCGCCGCATCGGCGGCGAGGCCGCCGTCGAGGGCCTGGCCTTGGCGAGCCAGCGCGTGCCGAATTCCCTCAAGATGTCGCTGGCGGAGCGGACGCAGCGGCGCGTGGGGCAGGAGGCCTTCTGGTCGTCCCCCTGCGAGAACGTCCTCGACCGGGCCACCGCGATGATGCCGCGGCTCATGTACGAGCGGCTCGACGACCTCGGCATCGACTTCAGCGTGGTCTATCCCACCGCGGGCTTGTCGTATCACCGGCTGCAGGACACGCGGCTGCGGCGCGCGATCTGTCGCGCGTACAACGTGTTCGCCATGGACCAGTTCCGCGACCTCCACGACCGCGTCATCCCCGCGGCGATCATTCCCATGTACACGCCGGACGAGGCCCTGGAAGAGCTGCAGTTCGCGGTGACCCAGCTCGGCTACCGGGTCGTGATGATCGGCGGCATGATGCGCCGGCGCGTCCCCGCTCTCGAGGCGGAGAGCCCGGACGCCTCCCGCCACGTGGAGTGGTACGACGTGATCGGGCTCGACAGCCCCTACGACTACGATCCGGTGTGGCGGAAGTGCCTCGAGCTCAAGGTGGCGCCGAGCTTCCACAACGGCGCCCGCTCGATCCTCCTGCGGAACTCACCCTCGAACTTCTGCTACAACCACATCGGCCACTTCGCCTCCGCGGGACACGCCGTGGCCAAGGCCCTCTTCTTCGGCGGCGTCACCCGCCGCTTCCCCACGCTGAACTTCGCTTTCCTCGAGGGCGGGGTCGGCTGGGCCTCCATGCTATACGCGGACCTCATCGGGCACTGGGAGAAGCGGAACCGCCGCGCGATCGAGAGCACCAACCCGAACCGCCTCGACCTCGGGCGGCTCCTCGAGTACGCGAAGAAGTACGGAAGCCCCGCGGTGGCGGAGGCGGTGGGCCGCGGCGAGGGGCTCGAGGGTGACTCCAACTCCACGCTCACCGGCGGCATCGAGGACCTCGACGACTACTTCCGGTGCAAGATCGAGAAGAAGGAGGACATCCGCGACCTCTTCGTGCCCCGCTACTACTTCGGCTGCGAGGCCGACGATCCTGCCAATGCCTGGGCCTTCAACACCAAGGCCAACCCCATGGGCGTCCGGCTCAACGCGCTGTTCAGCTCGGACATCGGCCACTTCGACGTGCCCGACATGGCCGAAGTGGTCCCGGAAGCCTACGAGCTGGTCGAGCACGGCCTCATGAGCGACGCCGACTTCCGCGACTTCATGTTCGCCAATGCCGTGCGCTTCTGGGGCGAGGTGAACCCGGACTTCTTCAAGGGCACCGTGGTGGAGAAGCAGGCGGCGGCGCTCCTCGCGGAGCCGGCAGCCCGGCGATAGTCACTCGCCGTGTTCGGCGGCCCGCCCGAGCGCCATGCGCTGCGCGTGAAAGTCGCGGAGTGTTCGCGCCTCGCGATGTTCCTACACCCCAGACCTGGAGACTATAGATGAGCGCTCTTGATCCCCAAGCGAAGGCCGTTCTCGAGGCCCTCGCTACGTCCGGACGTCCCGCCTACCATCAGCTCGGCCCCAAGGACGCGCGGCAGCTCTTCCTGGAGACGCGGCCGCTCTCCACGCCCGCGCCCCCCGCGATCGGGAGCGTCCGCGACGTCATGGCCGCGGGCCCTCACGGCCAGATTCCGCTGCGCGTCTACCGGCCGGCAGGCCTTCCCGCGAGCACGCCTCTGCCCGCCTACGTGTATTTCCACGGCGGCGGCTGGGTCATCGGCGACCTCGAGACCCACGACGTGCTGTGCCGCCAGATCACCGCGGCGGCAGGCGTCAGCGTGATCGCGGTGGATTACCGGCTGGCCCCCGAGCACAAGTTTCCCGCCGCGGTCGACGACGCGTGGGCGGCCACGCGGTGGATCGCGGCGCACGGGGCCGAGCTCGGTGTGGACGGCGGCAAGCTCGCGGTGGGTGGGGACAGCGCGGGCGGCAATCTCGCCGCCGTGGTGGCCCTGCTCGCGCGCGATGCGGGCGGGCCGCCGATCACCGCCCAAGTGCTCATCTACCCCGTCACCGATCTCAGCGCCGAGACCCAGTCCTACACGGACTTCGCCGAGGGCTTCGCCCTGACCCGCGACAGCATGCGCTGGTTCCGCGCGCATTACCTGACCGGCCCGCGCGACGGCGATGACTGGCGGGCCTCGCCTCTGCGGGCGCGCTCGCACGCCGGGCTGCCCCCCGCCCTGATCGTCACCGCGGGATTCGACCCACTACGCGACGAAGGCGCGGCGTATGCGATGCGGCTGCGCGACGCCGGCGTCATGGTGGACTACGTCTGCTTCGGCGGCATGATCCACGGCTTCGCGGGCATGGGCAAGGTGCTGTCGAGCGCCTTGCGCGCGGTCGCCCTGATCGGCGCCACCGTCCGGCAAGCCTTCGCCTGAGCCATGACTACCTTCGTGCTGGTGCACGGGGCCTATCAGGGCGCCTGGATCTGGAAGCCCGTGGCGCAGCGGCTACGGGCCGCGGGACACGAGGTCCACGTGCCCACGCTCGAGGGTTGTGCGGAGCGCCGCGGAGCGCTCCGGGCCGGCATCACCGTCGCCACCCATGCGGAAGAGGTGGCCCAGCTCCTCTTCTACGAGGATCTCACCGACGTGGCGCTGGTCGGCACCAGCTCCGGCGGCATGGTGGTGTGCAAGGCGGCGGAGCTCGCACGCCCCCGCATCGGGCGGCTCACCTTCGTCGACGCGCTGGCCCTCTTACCCGGCGAGCGCCTGGCCGACATTGTCAATCGCCCCGCGGGGGACACCACCGCGCTGAGCACCGTCCCCACCCGCGCAGACGCCGAATCACGCATGTTCGCCGACCTCGACCCCTCGCTACGCGCCTGGGCGCTCGAGCGCTACACGCCCCACCCCATCGCGGCGCTGGAGGCCCCGATGGTCGCAACCAATTTCTGGGAGCAACGCTGGACGGCATCGGTGATCCGGTGCCGCCGCGCGCGGAATCCGCCGGAGGCGCATCAGCGGCGTACCGCCGAGCAGTTGAAGGCTCCGTATGCGGAGCTCGACACAGGCCACTATCCGATGCTGAGCGAGCCGGAGGCGCTCACGCGGATGCTGGTCTGACGCAATGCGATAATGGCCTGGTTTTCGGGCACCTATCAAGTCATGCGGCTTCGTGGCCGGCGAATCTTGACTGAGGTGGTGGGCGGGGCCGATGATCAGAGGGGAGACCCCGGGCATCCCCCCAGGGACATGAGCCGATGGCCCAGCACCTCTGCATCGTGTCGCGCGACAACCCACTCCTCCTGGGGTACTTGAACATCGCCCTGGAGTACCTCACCCGAACGGGCGATGAGCTCGAAATCGTCATCGATCGGCGGCCTGACTCCGGCTTCGAACCGGCCCCCGGACCGGTGGTCGGGATCGAGCAGCGCCAGCTGGCGGGTGTGGACACCCTGCTGCGATCGCGCGGCTATGCCATTGTTTCGCGCGACGCAGGCGAGTCATGGCGCCTGAGCAACACCACCATTCCCCTCACCGAGGAGGACGAGCTCGCCTTCGCCGGTCCGTCGCCCGCCGCACGTGCGGCCGCGCTCGGCGAGCCGCTCCGCCGAGGCCTCGCGCAGGCGGCCGGCATAGTGGGCGATGGGCTCCGTGAGGGGCTGGCGCTCGCCGCCAACGCCTTCCCCGAGCCGGTGCGTCGTCGATTGGCCGTCGCAGCCGGCGCCGCCTGCATCGTGATCGGCGCCGCGACCGTCGCGATCAAGAGCGATGCGGTGGATCGAGTGACGGGCGCCGCGGGTGACGCGGTCGCCTGGCTGCGCAGCGCGCCGGCGGCCGATCCTCCCGCCGCGCCAGCGCCAGCACCACCTCCGGCGCCCACGGTGGCCGCGCCGGCGCCGGCTCCCGCACCCCCGCCGGTCGCGTCCAGCGAGCCCTCGCGCGTCGCCGAGGTCGCGCCGTCGCCGGTCAGCCGCGATGGCCGCAACGGCCGCGCGTCCGAGTCCCCGGGCCCGGCGCGCCTGGCCAAGCTCGCGTCACCCCCGACCCACACGAATCCTGCACCGGCTCAGCCGGGGGGTCATGCGGTCGGGCGCGCGCCGGCCCCACCGGCGGCGAAGCCGACCGCGAAGGCCGAGCCCAGGCCGGAGCCGAAGCACGAGACGAAGGCGGAAGCCAAGATCGAGCCCAAGCCCGAGCCCAGGCGAGAGGTCACCGCGGCGGCGGTGACCGAGGCGCCGGCCGAGTTCAGCGGTGTGCCACGCCTCGAGATGCGGCGCGAGCGTGACGCCACGGGGCACACCGCGGCGATCGCCGTCCGCGTCACCGATGCCGGCGGCCGGTCCCTGCCCACCGCCGACGTGCGCATCCTGCGCCGGCTCAACGGCGGGGGAATCCAGGAGACGCGCCTCACGCCGGACCCACGCGATGGCAGCTTCCGCGGCGCCCTCCCGCGATCCACCGCGGAGTCGGACGGGCTCAGCATGCGGGTGACGGTCGGCCGGGTGAGCCACGAGGTGCCGATCGCGGAGTGACGCGCGGGCGGCTCAGCCGCCCTTCACCCCCTGCGTGTTCACGTAGAGGCTGTAGAGCGATGTGCTCGCGGCCATGAAGAGCCGGTTCCGGTAGGTCCCCCCGAAGCAGAGATTCGCGCAGCGCTCGGGGAGATTGATCTGCCCGATCAGCTTGCCATCGGGGTTGAAGACGTGCACGCCGTCCAGCCCCTCCTGCCCCATGCCCCAGCCACACCAGAGATTGCCGTCCACGTCGCAGCGGAATCCATCCGGCGTGCCCTGGTCTACCTCGATGTGCAGGCGCCGGTTGGCGAGGCGTGTGCCGCCGTCGGTGACGTCGTAGACGTAAATGTGCCGTGGCGGTCCGGACTCGACCAGATAGAGCCGCGACTCGTCGGGCGAGAAGGCAAGGCCGTTGGGCCGCGTGATGTCGCCCGCGACCACCGACAGCTGGCCGGTGCCGCCGTCGACACGATAGACGTTCGTGGGGAGCTCCGACGCGGCCATGTACCCCTCGTAGTAGCCGAGGATGCCGAAGTTGGGATCCGTGAACCAGATGGAGCCATCGGACTTGCACACGATGTCATTGGGCGAATTGAGCGGCTTTCCCTCGTAGCGATCCGCCACGACAGTGACGGTGCCGTCGTATTCCGTCCGCGTCACGCGGCGGCCGCCGTGCTCACAGGTGAGGAGACGGCCTTGCCGGTCGCGGGTATGGCCATTGGCGAAGTTGGACGGTTTGCGGAACACGCTCGTCTGGCCGGTCTCTTCGTCCCAGCGCATCACGCGATTGTTCGGGATATCGCTCCAGAGCACATAGCGCCCGTCGCCGAACCACACCGGCCCCTCCGCCCAGCGGAACCCGGTGGCCAGCCGCTCGACCTTGGTCGACGCGAGTCGATAGCGCGCGAAGCTCTGATCGATGATCTGGATCGCGGGATCGGGATAGCGCGGGCTCGGCTGGAACTCGCTGAGGGACATTGATCGATTCTCCTTGCCGGCTGGGCGGCCGCGGAGGAGCTTACCACGGCGGTATGCCGGGGGACTTTCCGGCCCCTGATCGTTGGAGTATGATCCCCGCCAGCCGACAAGGAGGTGGTGCTCGGTCTCGTTCGGGCCCGGACTGCCCTTCGCTGACGTGGAACCATCGTTTCTGTCCCTTCTCGAAGGAGGTCGGTATGCCGCACTTTTTGAGCGAGGACGAGCTGCAGCGAACCGCCCCAGCCGAGACCGCGGCCTTCGCGTCTCCGGTACCGACGCAGATCGTGTCCAACGGGGAGTACAACCCCCTCCCCCAGACCCGCGAGCAGGCGCGCGTGGAAGCACGCATCAAGGACCTGGCCGACGACCTGGCCCCGCGCCACGGCATGGACCGGCGCCGCTTCCTTGCCAGCAGCGCCGGCATGGCGGCCGCCTTTCTGGCGATGAACGAGGTGTTCGGCTCGATCTTCGACGTGAGCCGCGCGGAGGCGCAGACGCCGGGCGTGGCCGACCAGCGGGCGGGCGCGCTCGCGGGTCAGTTCATTTTCGACGACCAGACGCACTTCGTCCGTGACGACTTCAAGCAAGAGGGCCTGCTCGATCTCGCGAAGTACGCCAAGAAAAACTGGAACCCGGCCCTGGCCGGCGAGAACAATCTCGTCCGCTACAAGTTCGAGAACTACGTGAAGGAGATCTTCGTCGACAGCGACACCAAGGTGGCGCTGCTCTCGGGGGCGCCCTTCGACGATCCGACCTGGGATCTCCTGACCAATGACCAGATCGCGGCCGCCCGCACCGCGATCAATCGCATCTCCGGCTCGCGCCGCCTGCTCGGCCACGCGGTGATCACGCCCAACAAGGGACCGTGGATGGCGGAAGTCGACCGGTGCATCGCCCAGGTGCGGCCCGACTCGTGGAAGGGCTACACCGTCGGCGATCCGCTCTCGCCGTCCAAGCTCGGCTCGTTCTGGCGGCTCGACGACGAGAAGCTGATGTATCCCTTCTACGAGAAGGCGGTGAAGGCCGGCACCAACACGATCTGCATTCACAAGGGCCTGCTCCCTGCGGACTACCAGAAGTCCTGGGCCCAGGCGTGGCAGTACAACACGGTGTGGGACGTGGGCAAGGCGGCGAAGGACTGGCCGCAGATGAACTTCGTCATCTATCACTCCGCGCTCCGCCTGTTCCTGGAATCCCCCGACGCCATGCTCGCGGACTTTCAGAAGACGGGCCGGCTCGATTGGGTCACCGACCTCGCGGAGATCCCCGCCAAGTTCGGCGTCAGCAATGTCTATGGCGAGATCGGCACCTCGTTCGCCACGTGCGCCGTGTCGAGCCCGCCCCTCGCCGCTGCGCTCGTCGGGACCTTGGTGCGGGGTCTCGGCACCGACCACGTCGTGTATGGCAGCGACTCCGTCTGGTACGGCTCGCCCCAGTGGCAGATCGAGGCATTCCGGCGCCTCGAGGTGCCGGTGGAGATGCAGAAGAACAATCACTTTGCGCCGCTCGGCCCGGCCGACGGGCTCGTGAAGACCGCCATTCTCGGCGGCAACTCCGCGCGGCTCTACCGGGTGGACGTCCGGTCGGCGCTCGGAGCGATCACGAACGACAAGATCGCTTCCATCAAGCAGGAGTACCTGGCCGCGGGCGGTCAGCGCACGAACACCCGCTACGGCTACGTGGCGCCCACCACAACGCGCGCTTGAGTCTCCGCATCACCGCCCCGTGGCGCCCGACCCGCTCGATGGGCCGGGCGCCACGGGACGCCGTCCTTCAGACCCTCGCCGCGAGCGCCTCCAGCCACGCCGCGCAGGGCGTGCCCAGCGTGCGCAAACGGCGCGCGATGCGCTCAGGCGTTCCCAGGTCACACCAGGTCGAGGGGGCGATCGTCGCGACCGCGAGCGGCCGCGACGAGCCTTCCAGCACCGAACGACAGAAGTCGGCGCGCGGCGCGAGCTCATAGGCCTGGGCGATCGCCCAGGGCTCGTGCCGCGTGCCCACGAATACGCCGAAGCGGAGCAGACGGTCGTGCAGGAGGGGTACGCCCTCGTGACCGGCCTCGAGGAGCGCCTCGAGCGAGGCCGCGAAGACGAACGTGTTCCAGAGGGATCCTTCCGAGAACAGCCGCTGCGCCTGGAACTCGGACGGCTTCTCCACGAAGGCTTCGACGCGCCGGACCGCGGCCGGGCTCGGCCAGTCGAGGCGCTCGCCGGGAGCGATCCACCCGAAGTCGGTGTCGGGCTCCGTAGGCGGCGCGCCGAGCAGGACCAGCCACCCCGGATGATTCTCCGCGTGCTCGGCCGCCTCGGCCACCGACGCCATGAACACCGCCTCGTCGGGAACGAAGTGGTCGGTGGGGAAGACCACCACGGTGGCGCGGGGGTCCCGCGCGTGAATCCAGTGCGCGGGGAGCAGCACCCCGGCAGCGGTCCCGCGATCGCACGGCTGATAGAGCACGGTGATGGCGGGGAGGTCGGCGACCTCGGGCTCGAGGAAGCACGCGTGATGCGCCATCGTGGCGACGACGGTACGGCGGGGCGGCACGAGCCGGCCCACCCGGTCGAGGGTCTGGCGCAGTAGCGAGCGCGTCCCGCCGAGCGCGGTGTACTGCTTGGGCCGCTCGTGCCCATAGAGCCAGCGCGTGAAGCTGCGAAGGCGCGTGCCCTCGCCACCCGCCAGCACGATCGCCCAGAGCCGCTCGGATTCGATGAGGGGCATGGCGTCCAGTCCTCCTGTCATGAGAGTTCACGTCCGTGATGCGGGAATGACGGAACGCGGAGGAGCTAGCGGGCGGGCGGAGCGCGCGAGCGGAGCAAACAGCCGGCCGGCGCGGGGGCCACGACGTCGCGGCCGTGGGCGACCTGCCCGAGCAGCGGCAGGTCGGGCGCAGGGGCCTCGACGGCGGTGGCAGGCGCGGCGGGGTATCCCGACGCCAGGAGCAGGACGTCGTCGTCGAAGTCGGCACCGTCATAGATTCCGGGGACCCATGACGGATCGGGCGGGCTCGCATGCGCGAGCGCGGGGTGAATCGCGAGCGCGGCCAGGAGCAGCAGCGCGCCCAGCCCCTGCTCGATCTTGCGCACGAGACGCGTAGATCTCATCACCCCAAGTGACGCGGGGACACTGCGCCCTATTCAGGCGTCACGTACCAGCGCTCGAGGGCCGTCGCCAGCGCGTCCGGGTCGGCCCACTCGCGCGCCGCGGCGTCGACGAGCCCCGACGCCTCCTCCGGCGTGGGGCGCAAGTCCTCGACGGGAATGCCGAACTCGTAGGGCGACAGCGCGTCCGCCGCAAGCGCGGCGTCCATGCTCAGCACCTTCCTGTTGCGGCGACGCAGCACGTGTTCGTAGACGGCGGCGTAGATGGCCGGGTCATAGGGCAGATCAGCCGACGCGGGCGGCAGCGGGGCCAGGCCCAACGCGGCGGCGAGACGCGCGAGCTGCCGCCACAGGTCACGGAGCACCTCGGGCGGCGCGTCCTCGCGCTCACGGGGATGCCGCGGCGCCAGCGCGCGGCGGCCTCGCTCCGCCTCGAGATGGGCGCGCAGCGTGCGCGACGGCACGGGGACGATGAAGGGCGCGCGCGGACCGCTCAGCAAGGCCTCGGCCGCGTCGGCCGTAGGCCGCGCGAGCTCGACGAGCCGGTGACCGACCAGGGGCGCCTCGACGATGAGCACGGCGTCCGCCGGGCGCTGGGTGTCCCAGGCGGCGATCGCGCCGCGCGCCCATCGCCCGACCGCCACGCGGACCATGCCATGGGTGACGCCGTGGCTCGCCGGATACGCGCGCGCCGCGCGGCTTCCCTCCACCACGGGCCGCACCACGTCCCACTGGAGCAGGGAGACGGCGCGCCCCCCCGCGTGGGCGAGCTGCGCGAGCTGATGGATCAGCAGGCTCTTGCCCGTGCCGGGCAAGCCGGTCACGACGACCACGCGCGCCGTCGTGGCGAAGGTCGTGAGGGCGGCGTGCAAGGGCGAGTCGGCGGCCAGGAGGAGCGCGGCCCCAGCATAGTGACGCAGCCCCCGGCTCCGGTCTAGAATCGTGACGTCTCGAGGGGTGCCCAGCGCGCGAGAAGGAGACCCGGCATGCTCACCACCCGACAGATCGGCCCGTGCTTTGCCGCGGAGGTCGAGGGTTTGGACCTCACCCGGCCCCTGACCCCGGCGGACGCGAAGGACGTGCACGCCGCGATGGACGAGTACGCGGTGCTGGTGTTCCATGGCCGGCCCATCACCCAGGAGCAGCAGATGGCCTTCACGCTGAGCCTCGGCGAGATCGAGCATGCGACGGGCACGGGCCTCCGGGAGACGTATCGCCTACCCACCACCTTCGCCGATGTGTCCAACATCGATGCGAACGACCAGGTGTTCGCCCGCGACTCCCGCACGCGCCTCTTCGCCCTGGGCAATCGCCTCTGGCACTCCGACAGCTCGTTCAAGGTGGTGCCCGCGAAGTACTCGATCCTCCACTCCCATAGCATCCCGTCCAAGGGCGGCAACACCGAGTTCGCCGACATGCGCGCGGCCTACGATGCGTTGGACGGGGACACCCGGCGGGAGATCGACGATCTGATCTGCGAGCACTCCCAGATCTATTCGCGCCAGCAGCTGGGCTTCACCGATTTCACCGACGAGGAGCGCGTGCGCTTCGCGCCGGTGCGGCAGCGGCTGGTGCGGACGCATCCGTCGACGGGGCGGAAGTCTCTCTTCCTCGCCTCCCACGCCGGCGGCATCCTGGGGTGGCCGGTGCCCGAGGCGCGCGCCTTCCTCCGCGATCTGGTGGAGCACGCGACCCAGCGGCAGTTCGTGTACTCGCACCGCTGGCAGGTGGGCGATCTCGTCATGTGGGACAACCGCCGCACCATGCACCGCGTGCGCCCCTACCCCGA
>Ga0111538_10002114_pt1 | contig 27953 bp, 26 predicted proteins | sample SoiMethybrSBSTD1_FD_79669 | JGI IMG/M metagenome (GOLD analysis project Ga0111538, IMG submission 79669) | Bulk soil microbial communities from a Populus tree surrounding site in Tennessee, USA - Soil MetaG P. TD hybrid SBSTD1 (version 2)... | ecosystem: Environmental > Terrestrial > Soil >...
CCGAGCTGAGCGGCGCGAATGGCGGCGACGTACCCGCCCGTACCTGCGCCGATGACAACCACGTCGTATGCGTTGGCCACGTCACTACCTGATTATCGCTTCAAGGTCGAGAGGGGAACGAATGAGGTGCCCCCGCGCGTCCCAACCTGGTGGTCAGGGGCGGCGGCGCGGTCCGGAGTGCTCTGAGCCTCGAGGCGACCCAGCCGCGAGGCCAGCTGGCCGTGTTCGTACCGCAGCTCCCAGTAAGACTCGGCGAGGCGCTCGAAGCGCTTTGCGGTCAGCCACGCCTTCATCAGCGCAGCGCCGGCAATCAGGCACGCGAGGCCCGCGACGCACCAGAGGAAGGTCAACAAAATCACCTTATCGAACGGCTTGCAACAGTGTCAACCGCCTGCCACAATACGACGCCTCCCAAGATGAGCCAGAAAACCAAGTCCGTTCTCATCGTCGACGACGACGAGGGGATGCGCGACACGCTGACGGCCATCCTGAAGCGCGAGTACAGGGTTCTCAAGGTCGGAAGCGGCGAAGCGGCGCTCCCGATGATGAATCGGGAAGACGTCGATCTCGTGCTGCTCGACGTGCGTCTGCCAGGCATCAGTGGCTTTGAAGTCCTGAGGATCGTTAAAGAGAACTACAGCCTGGTCGAAGTCATCATGATTTCGGCGATCAACGAAATCGAAACCGCCGTGCAGGCCATGAAGCATGGCGCCTATCACTACGTCACCAAAGACTTTGATTATGACCAGTTGCGAGGACTCGTCCGCAACGCCAGCGACCGCCAGGACTTGAATCGGCAGGTCATGGCGCTTTCGGCGCAGGTCGCCGATCAGTCCGAACGGGAGTTCATTGTCGGACCCAGCCCGGCGGGACGCGCCATCGTCGATCTTGTCGCAAAGATTGCCAAGCTGCCGGCCACGGTCCTGATCCTCGGTGAAAGCGGCACCGGAAAAGAGCTGCTGGCGCGACTGATTCACCGCGAAGCGGGGGAACCGGACTCACCGTTCATCGCCGTCAACCTGGCGGCAATTCCTCGAGATCTGGCGGAAAGCACGCTGTTTGGCCATGAGCGCGGATCGTTTACCGGCGCTCACCGTCAGCAGTTGGGCAAGTTCGAGCTGGCTTCAGGCGGAACGCTCTTTCTTGACGAGATTGGCGACTTGCGGCTCGATCTGCAGTCGAAGCTCCTCCGCGCCATTCAGGAAGGCGAAATCGAGCGCGTCGGTGGGTCGAAGCCAATCAAGACAGAATTTCGCCTGATCGCCGCGACGAACATCGACCTCGAAAAGGCCGTCAAGGAAGGACGCTTTCGCGAGGACCTCTTCTATCGAATCAACGTCATCCCCTTCAAGCTCGTCCCCCTGCGGGAGCGTTCCGAAGACATCCCGCAGCTCGCCGAGTTCTTTCTGCGGAGGTACAACCGAAGATTTCGCAAGCAGATCCAGGGAATCACCGAGCCGACGATGACTCTGTTGAAGAAGTACTGGTGGCCGGGAAACATCCGCGAGCTCGAGAACCTGATCGAGCGGCTGGTGGCGGTCAGCGACAAAGACTTCATCTCGGAAGAGGACCTTCCGCTTGAGTTTCACTTCGCCCAGCTCGAGCCGCAAGGGCGAAGGACGGACAGTCTGTTCGAGGACGCGACCAACACGTTCGAACGGAATTTCATCCTCCGGGCTCTCGAACGCTGCGGCGGAAACGTTACAGGGACGGCGGAGTACCTTGGAATTCCATTGAGCACGTTGAAATACAAGATGGACAAGCTCGAGGTCCGGCAGTTTGCTCGCAGGCTTCGAGGGGCCTGAGGCCCGCGCCAACCCCTAAAGCTCGACGCGGCACGATCCGATGTTATTTGTTGGAACCGGCCTGACACTTCCGAGTGCCCCTCGCCTATCCACCGATAGAAAACTAGCCAGATCGGCCAAAGTACTGGCCACCCCAGCAAATCGCCTGTACTGCGGCCATTAACCCTGGGCTAGCTGATCCGGCAGCCCCTTACGCGGTCAATTGATTAACCAGCGAGCGATCTCGCTGCCCGCCTAATTCATCCGCTCGCCGCGCATTACCTCAGCAAATTCATCGATACTCGGTCGATCTGTCCCTGGAATGGGGGTTGCTCTTTCGGGTGGCGCAGCGTGCGGTCCACACCGCGAGATCTCACTGTCGAATCTGAGCCGCAGCGAATTCGAACGCGGCGGCAGCACTTGGAGCCCTGATGCAGTCGTCGATGTTCAACCTGCGTGTCCCTCTCGAGAGCGGGCATGACGTGTTTCTGATGAACACGATGACCGACGCCCAGCTGGTGGTGTCCGCCGACGTCGCGGCCCTGCTCGATCAGTTCGAGGGCGGCGTCGACAACGCCTCACTACGCCTGTCGCATGAAGAACTCGAAGCCGTGAACCTCCTCGAGGAGAACGGGTTCCTCGTCAGTAACCGCGCCGACGAACGCCGGTCGCTCGACGACTTTTTCCGCGTCACGAAGACCAGCACCGAGGAGCTGCACGTCACCGTCCTGACTACCCTTCAGTGCAACTTCGCCTGCGACTACTGCTTCCAGGGCGACCACGGCGACTACAACAAGTTCGCCGACAAAATGTCGCTCGAGACGGCGCAGCAGGTCGGTGACTGGATCGAGCGCGAGCTCGACCGCGTTCGTCCGGGCAAGCTGACCCTGATGTTCTTCGGCGGCGAACCGCTTCTGAACCTGCCGGTGATGTATGCGATTTCGAGGCGGATGGCCGAAGCGACGCGGAGGCGCGGGCTCAGCCAGACCATCAGCATCATCACCAACGGGTTGCTGCTGACCCCCGAGATCGTCGATGAGATGCTGCCGTACGGGCTCACGGGCGTGAAGATCACGCTCGACGGCGACCGCGATACGCACAATCGGATGCGGCCGCTTCGCGGCGGTCAGGGCACGTTCGACCGGATCATCGAGAACATCAAGCGCGTCGCTGGCAAGGTCCGCATCGCCATCGGCGGCAACTACGACGAAACCTCGGTTGACAGCTATCCGGCGCTGCTCCAGTTCCTCCGTGAGCAGGACTTCGCTGAGAAGCTGGTCAAGGTCAACTTCAAGCCCATCGTCCGCGAAAAGGCACCGGCCCTGAAGGGCCTGCTGCCGCTGACCCCGGTGGGCGTCGACGGCAGGCCCCTGGGCGGAACTTGCATGACATCGGCGGGCGCAGGGCACAGCGCATGTGACTCGTGCGGCTTCGCCGAGGAGAGCATGTCGTTTCTGCGGCACGAGACCAAGCGTCAGGGATTCCCCACTCCTGACGGTGTACACGGCGGCCCCTGCCATGTGCACATGCAGCACGCGCACACCATTGGCCCCGATGGTTCTTTGTACGCGTGTCCCGGCTTTACGGGCGCTAAAGCCCAGTCGACCGGGCACATCGACGACCGGCGCGACCCCTGGCGCCTGGCGTCGCGAGAGAAGTTCGACCGACTCAGCCCCTGGAGCGAGTGTGGCGACTGCGCATATATCCCGGTGTGCGCCGGTGGATGCCTGGTCGCATCGCACTCAGAGCTTGGCGACATGACGCGGCCGACCTGTCACAAGCGCGCGTTCGAATCGGCCACTATCGCTCTCGCCCACGAGGTCGCGAGCGCCAACTGAGGATTAGAATGAAGATCAAAGTTGTCAAGAAGGCCACTAAAACTGCCAAGCCGAGCGGGTACTGCCCGGTTTTCGTCGACGATATCGACGCCGGCATCCAGAAGTAGTACCGTCCACCCGCCTGCGGGTGGTTCGTGGTAATTGAGAGTCGCATGACGCTGAAGGCTACAAAGCACTTCTGGCTGGCGACTGCTCTACTCTTGTGGGCCGGGTGCACTCGGCGGGAGGCCCCGGCCGACGATTCTCCGCGATCGTCCGACACCATTCGTATCGGACTCGGCGCTGCTGCATCGTCTGGAGGTCTTGAACAGGCCGGCATTCGCCAGATTGTTCAGAATTTCTCGACTGAGCTTCTAGTCAACTACGGTCGCGACGGTCGGCCGATACCTGTACTCGTGGAGAGTTGGAGCCGGACCGGCGATGGTTTGACGCTCCGACTCAAGCTTCGAGAGGCCACCTTCCACGACGGTTCCCCGATAACTTCCTCAGCCGTTCAAGGACTCTTGGAGAGACTGCTCCCTCGATTCATGGGTCCGGCCTATAGCGATATCAAGGACATCAGAGCGGTCTCCGACAGCGAAGTAGAAATACAACTTACGCGCCCGTCAAGCTTCGCCCTTGAAGCTTTAGATTTGAACGTCACCAAACCTGGTACGCCCCCTGTCTCGGCCGGCCCCTTTCAAACGCAGTCCGAAGACGAAGACGGAGCCGTTGTGATGACCGCAAATGAGCGGTATCACCTTGGGAAGCCCGCTATCAGCAAAGTCATGCTGAAACCGTATCAATCGGTCCGATCGGCGTGGGCGGACCTGCTGCGCGGCAACCTCGACATGCTGTACGAAGTCGGTGACGACGCTCTCGACTCTCTGGAACCGTCGAGCCGAGTGAAGGTCTTTTCGTACCGCCGGCACTACGCTTACATCGTGCTCTTCAACATGGCTCGCCCGGCCCTCGCCAACGCGAAGCTGCGCCGCAGCCTCAACAGCGCGATCAATCGAGAACAGCTCATCGCCGATGGCCTCGGGACGAGAGGGGCGCCGGCTGTCAGCCCTGTCTGGCCGGACCATTGGGCGGCTTCAGAGAACGCCCCCGGGTTCGGCTATGCGCCTGAGCCGATCGCGGACTCGTCGCATCGCATCCGGCTGCAATGCCTCATCGGCGACCCGGCGCACGAACGGCTCGCCATCGCCCTTCAGCGGCAGCTTCAATCGGTCGGCGTCGACCTGGATCTCCAGCTCGTCGGCATCGAATCAGCCCTCAAGCGGATGGTGGCCAAGGATTTCGACGTGCTGTTGATCGAAGCGATCAGCGGCCCCAGCCTGCTGCGGCCCTATCTCTTCTGGCACTCGAAGGGCCCCTATAACTACGGCGGTTACCACAGCGAGGACGTTGACGCGGCGCTCGACTCGATTCGATACGCCACGCATGACGATGCCTATCGCGCCGGCGTCGCAGCCTTCCAGCGGTCCATCGTCGACGATCCTCCGGCGATCTTCTTGGCGTGGAGCGAGCGCGCGCGGGCAATCAGCACCGCCTTCGACGTTCAAGTCGAGGCGGGGCGCGATCCGGTCAGCACGCTGCGCCTCTGGCGTCCCGTCGCGAACGGAGCCACGGCCGGCGTGAACTGAGCCGCCTACGTGCCATGCGCTTCGCCATCAAACGCATCGCCACACGGTTCGCCCTCATTGTGGCCGGCGCCGCGGTCCTGCCGCTGCTGGCCTTCGGCTTCGTCTCGCTGTTGTCGCTGCAGCGCGGCACGCGTGAATCGGTCGTCACCGGCAACCAGAACGTCGCCGCCCGGGCGGCTGAGGAAATCAACCGCTACGTCTCGAGCCACGCCGATATCCTCAAAGCCCTGGGTGCCGACCTTCAGGACACCGACCTTCAGATCTGGCAACAGGACCGGGTCGTCAAGAACTACATCCTGCAGTTCCGAGAGTTCCGCGAAATCACTCTCTTCGACGAAGCTGGCGGCACGGTCGCGACCAGCCGTGTCGGACCGACTCGACTGACCATCCCGCGTGGCGAGACGGTGACCGTCAATGGCGCTGCCATGACGCCCGTCCAGTTCGACGAGGATCAGCTGCCTACAACGGTGTTCGCCATCCATCTCCGACATCTGAATAAGCCAGCCGGATGGCTTGTCGGTCAGATCAGTCTCGAAGAGATGTGGCGCATGGTCGACCGGATCCGCATCGGCAATCGCGGCTTCGCCCTGGTCGTTACGTCAGACGGAACGCTCATTGCTCATGGCGATCCGGATCAGAAGGACGAAATCGCTCTGAAGAAGGGAGTCTCCGGACACCCGCTGATGGCGCCGAACGCGCCAGCGTGGACGGAGTTTTCCCCTGAGGACCGCGAGACACAGCTGGCCGTCGGGTCGCACCTGCCAACAATCGGCTGGACCGTTATCGTTGAGCAGCCGACCAGCGAGGCCTATGCGACGGCCACCGCGCTCGGTCAGCAGCTCCGCGTGGCGATCGTCATGGCGCTGCTCACCATGGTGGCGGTCGGCCTGTTCTTCGGCCGCCGGTTTATCGCGCCGATCTTCAAGCTCAAGAGCGCGACTCAGGAAGTGGCGAGCGGCAAGCTGGAGACGCGGGTGGCCATCGAGACCGGTGACGAGTTCCAGGACCTCGGCATGTCGTTCAACTCGATGGCCGATCGGCTCGTCGAGCTCCAGGAAGACGTCAAGCGTCAGGAGCGGCAGGCCATGTTCGGCCGCGTCGCCGCCGGGCTCGTTCACGACCTCTCGCACCCGATCCAGAACATCGGCAACAGCACGCGGCTCCTGCTGCGCACCGATCTGGATCAGGAGTCCCGCGAGATGTTCCATCGCACCATCGATCGCGAACTGGCCACGCTCAAGCGGTTCATGGACGATTTGCGGAACATCGTCAAGCCCAAGCCCATCGAGCGGTTCGCCATGGACGTCAACACCTCGGTCTCCGACATCGTGGAGTCGATGAAGGCCGAGGGCGAACGCAACGGCGTCGCGGTGGAGGCGTTGTACGCGGACGGACCGTTGACGATCGACGGCGATCGATTTGCGCTGGGTCGCGTGTATCGCAATCTCATCACGAACGCCATCCAGGCGACAGCGGCCGGCGGCCACGTGACGATTGCCACCGCACGGGTTGGCAACCAGGTGCAGGTGACCGTGACCGACACCGGGTCAGGGATTCCAGCCGACCGGCTCGCCACCATCTTCGATGAGTTCGTCACGACGAAACGGCGTGGTCTGGGACTCGGGCTGGCAATCTGCAAGCGGATCGTCGAGCAGCTCGACGGCACGATTGTGGTCGAAAGCGAGGTTGGGCGCGGGACGGCATTCACGATGCGGTTCCCGTTACGCGATGCGCAGTCGGTCCAGGCAGCCAGTTAGCACGCAAGGGAGAGGGACCATGTTCCGGACGCTGGTGAAGACCGAGACGCTGCGGGATCAGGGCGAACAAATCGATGTCCGTTACTTCGAAATCCGCACGCTGCGAGGCCTGCGCCGGTTCAGCGCGGAAATCGCGCTGTCGGCGGGCGATCGCATCATCCTCGACGATGACTCGCTGACCAACCTCGAAGCGAGGGCGGTGCGGCTCATGCCGGCGACACTGTACTGCCGTCGGCTCGCCAAGACCACGGCGGCGTAGCCCGAAGGCGCGCGATCGCGGGCGGAAGCCAGAGACCGATCGCGCAGGTCAGGCATGGGGGCTGGGTCGGCCCTCGCGGAGAAGGCGCAGCGGCCCAGCGTCCGGCCGCCGCGCTCTCGCGAACGAGAAACAAGTGACGAGGGGACCTGAGAGGGGCAGGCGCCGTTACTTGCGCGGCAGCACGGCATCCTTGAGCTGCTTCGTGATGCGTGCCTTCACCACGGTCTTCGCGGGAATCTTGATCGCTTCTCCGGTCGCGGGATTGCGGCCCATGCGGGCCTTCCGCTTCTGAACTACGAGCTTCACCATGCCGGGCAGCACGAACTCGCCCGACCGTTTCAGCTCTTTCTCAGCGAGCTCGGCGAGCGCGTCGAAGAAATCGCGGGCCTGCGTCCGCTTCACTTCGAACCGCTCGGCGAAGTGTGAAAAGAGCTCGGATTTGCCCATCCTGCGGGCGTCTGCCATCGTCGTTCCCCTTCACTTGACGCGCCTCATGTTCACCGCCGATCCGCGCGCGCAGCGTCGATCGCGGTTTTGCCTCGAAAAGCGTGTAATCCTAGCGCGCCCTTCTTGCGGGTGTCAAACCGTGCGAGGGCAAAAACCGCGATTTTCCGGCCTAGAATGCTAGAATTTTCGCCATGTCAAGCTCGGCGCTCGCGACGTTCCCGAACCCCCGCGTCGAGCGTGACTACGAGATCTCGATCCGCTGTCCGGAGTTCACGTCGGTCTGCCCGATGACCGGATTGCCCGACTTCGGCGAGATTCGCATCGTCTACACACCCGATGAGCGCTGTGTGGAGCTCAAGTCGCTCAAGTACTACCTGCTGGATTACCGCAATCGCGGCATCTTCTACGAGGCCGCGACGAACCAGATTCTCGACGATCTCGTCGCGTTGCTCTCGCCGCGTCAGATGACCGTCGTCGGCGACTTCTCCGCCCGTGGCGGCATCAACACATCGGTCACCGCTCGGTATCAGAAGCCCGACTCGCGGTGACGGGGAGAATGCAGAGTGCAGAAGGAAGAATGCAGAATTGGGTTCGGGGTTCGAGGTTCTGAGTTCTGCGTTGAGAATTCTGCATTCTGAATTCTGCCTTCTGCATTCTCATGGCCCATCGGGTTCCCATCGAGCCGACGCTCGACCTCCATGCGTTCGCACCGCGTGACGTGAAGTCGGTCACGGACGAATACTTGCGGGCTGCGGTCGACGCGGGATTCGACGTTGTCCGGCTGGTCCACGGACGTGGTCGCGGCGTTCAGCGCGGCATCGTCCAGGCAACGCTCGAGGCGCATCCTCTCGTCGAAGAGTTCTGGGACGATGCAGACGCCCACCTCGGGGCGACCTTCGCTCGTCTCGTCTCGCGTCGTTCTTAGTCCGTGGATGGAGTCGGGCCCGCTCCCAGCCGCGACAGGTCGGCCAGGTGGGTGAGTCGGAACGTTTATGCCGCGGAAAGGCGTGAGCGCGCGGCCGCTCGCATTTCCTCGGAGACATCACTATCGGCGAATGCTGGTACGAAGCGCAGGCAATCGCCGACGCGAACGTCGACCGCGTTCAGCGCGCCCGCCCAGAGCTCGATGGTTGACGATGCGGCCCGCGCGGAGGCAATCCGCCAGGGCCCCATCCGACTGACCACCTTCACGACCTGGCCCTCGTCGTCGACGAAGACCACGTCTATCGTGAAACGCATTCCGACGGTGTGAACCGCCCGGCAGGGAGCGAGCAGCAAGGCCGCACCCGCGACCAGGCCGTCCCGTCCGAGCAGGCCGCGTCGGCGCTGCTGCCGAGTGGTCGCGATCTCCACCGACGAGGCGACCGACCGGCCGGTCCGCGTGTTGATGATCATCGGCGCGTCCAGCCCGGCGAGCGCTTCGAGGAATCGGGACATCAGAAGACTCCCGGCATGAGGTGCCATCCGACACGTGCGCAGTACTCCCGGTACTGTTCGTCTTGGTTCAGCACGCGTTCTTCGAGGAGCGCCCGCACGATGAGCGCCGTGTCGGAAATGAGAACAACCACGATGTTCATCATCGTCGGATGTGCCGCCAGGAACCCGACGTGAGTGATCAGGTAGCCGGTGTAAATCGGGTGACGCATGAAGGAGTACGGCCCCTCTGCCACCACGCCGCGATTTGCTGGAACCAGCCCGAAGCTCCTTCCAAGAACCAGCTTCCCGACGATGACGAGCGCGAGGCCGGCGGTGGACAGAGCGGCCGTGACGTGATCCGGCACGAGGGGCTCGACTCCGCCCGCGCGCAGCAGTGGCGGCCCGACCATCGACACGATGGTCGCCACCGAAGCCTGCAGTGTGCGGTCGATGGTGTGGGCACGCCGCCTGAAGATCGTCAACACGACCACAAGCGCCTCGCTCACCAGCAGGAACAGGCCGGTCACATGGTGCGTGCGCAGGAAGTCGGCGAGCAGATTGATGGAGAGCAGGACAAACAGCCCAGCAACGCCGAGGCGCGCGGCCAGATCGGCCAGACGTTCACGGCGGCTGGGCGTCACGGCTACTGATCCTCGTCCGGCCGTCGGCGGAGACGGCCGCGCCGCCTCGTCGCCTGCGCCTCGTTCGTATCCACAAAGTACGCCTTGCAGGCCGCATCGATCAGGTCGCGCGAGATCGTCGGCTCCTGGCCGCGATAGCGGCAGAGGGCGATGACCTGCTCGAGGATGTCGCGCGGGTGACAGGCACGGAACGGCCTCTCGTACGGGTCGTAATGAGCTTCCTGCAGGTAATCGATAATCGCGCTGTCGAAGGTCAAATCGCGCTTGCGGCAGTTCAGGTCGAAGATACGTATGAACTGCTCGAGGCTCGGATCTTCGACTGGAATCTTGTAGGGAATTCGTCGCAGGAACGCTTCGTCGGCCAGCGACTGCGGATCGAGGTTGGTTGCGAAGACAATGAGGACGTCGAAGGGCACCTGGAACTTCTTCCCGGTGTGCAGGGTCAGGTAATCCACTCGGCTTTCGAGCGGCACAATCCACCGGTTGAGCAGATCCTCAGGCCGCATGCGCTGCCGACCAAAGTCGTCGACCAGGAACACGCCGCCGTTGGCCTTCAGCTGGATCGGCGCCTCGTGATATTTCGAGATGGGATTGAAGGCCAGATCGAGCATGTCGAGCGTCAGCTCGCCGCCGACCATGACGACCGGCCGTTTGATGCGAATCCAGCGCCGATCACGGGGCACGCTCTTGACGAGCGTCAGCGTTTCGTCCGTCTCGAGAGACACGTGGGTAACCGGGTCGTACATCGTGACGATCTGGCCGTCGACGTCGATGGCGTACGGGATGTACATGTCGCCGCCGACGGCACGGCCCATGCCCTCGGCCAGCACCGTCTTTCCGTTGCCGGGCGGCCCGTAGAGAAACACGGCCTTGTTGGAGTTGACCGCCGGCCCGAGCTGCTCGAGCATCTCGTTTGAAACGATGAGCTCGGTGAACCCGCGGTACATCCGCTCGCGATCGATGAATCCACGTGCCTTCAGCAGCGCCTTCATCGTCCCGACGTAGTCGGAGAGCGGCACGGGCGCCGGACCGACGTACTGGTTGGCGTCGAGATACTGACGCGCGCGATCGCGGCCGAGATCGGTGACGGCCAGGCGGAATCCGGCGGTGCCGGTGCCGGTCGCGCCGCGAACCTCGACCAGGCGCTGAACTCGCAGGTCCTCGATGATCGGCTCGAGCAGGGTATACGGCAGCCGCACGCGATCGGCGAGCGTGAGGCCGACGAGCTCGCCCGTGTACAGGGTCTTCAGCAGCAGCTGTCCGATCTGGTCAGCGCTGAGGCCGGTGTCCCCGAGCGTGGCTGGCGCGGGAGGTGCCGGCGCCGGACGCGAGACCGTTTCGGAAGCGAGAGCAGATGCGGTCGACATGAAGCCTACTTGTTCGTCAACGGGCCGATGACTTCCATGAACTTGATCGCGGCTGGACCAATGGTCACGACCCAGATCGCCGGGAAGATGCAGAACACCAACGGGAACACCATCTTGACGCCGGTCTTCGCCGCCGCCTCTTCAGCCCGCTGGCGGCGCTTCGTCCGTACCGTTTCCGAATGCACGCGCAGCGACTGGGCGACGCTCGTGCCGAACTTGTCGGTCTGCACGAGCATCGCGACGAGCGAGGCGATGTCGTCGACACCGGTGCGCTCGGCGAGGTTCTGCAGCGCCTCAGATCGCGCCTTGCCGGCACGCAGCTCCAAGTTGATCAGGCGCAGCTCGCCGCAGAGCTCCGGGTGCGCGAACTCGAGCTCGTTGCCGACGCGTTGAATGGCCTGATCGAGACCCAGGCCCGCCTCGACGCTCACCACGAGCAGGTCGAGCGCATCCGGCAGACCGAGACGAATCTTGTGCTGACGCTTCTTGGCCAATCGCGCCAGCGCCATTCCCGGCAGCACGTAGCCGACGCCGCCCGCGGCCATGGCCAGGAAGAGGCTGGGCTCGGCGATGATGCCAAACGCAGCGATGGCGAACATCGCCAGGGTGACGAACACGCGAACGCCGAAGAAGACGACGAGCGCCTCTTGGCCGCGATAGCCTGCCTGGATGAGCCGCTGCTGCAGCTTGCCCATCTCAGAGACCGATCGCGGGGCGAACGATCCGAGCCGCTTGAAGGTCTCGAGTGCCGTTCGACCGACGTTCGAGCTCTCGACCCGGTGCTCGACGGCGTTGTCCAGAACCTCGCCGAGGCGCTGTTCGATCGACGCGGCAGACCGTGGCTTCAACACCATGGCGGCCGCGGCCACCAGAAGCGACGCAAAGACGAACGCCAGGAGCGGCAGCAGGAGCGTCATCTCAGACCTCGATCTTGATCACTTGCCGAATCCAGACAAACCCGGCGAGCTGCATCCCGCAAGCGATGAGCAGCAGCATCTGGCCGATGCGGTTCTTGAACAGCACGTCCATGTGCTCCGGGTTGATGAACATCAGCGCGACGCCGAGTGCGGCCGGCAGCGCCAGCAGCACGAACGCGGTGAAACGGCCGTGCGCCGTGTGCACCCGCACCTGCCGCCGGATCTTGAACCGCTCGCGCACGACGTGCGCGAGGTTGTCGAGAATCTCCGCCAGGTTGCCGCCGGTCTCGCGCTGAATCAGCACCGCCGTCACGAAGAAGCGCACGTCGAGCAGGGGCACGCGATCGGCCATCTGCATCAGTGCCTCTCGCAGCGGCAGGCCGTAGTTCTGCTGATCGAACGTTTTCTTGAATTCCGGTCCGACCGGAGGCCGCATGTCGTCGGCGGCCATGCCGAGAGAGGTCTGGAACGCGTGACCGGCGCGCAGGGCTCGAGACATCAGGTCCAGCGCCTCGGGGAACTGTTCCTCGAAGACCCTCATGCGGCTCGAACGGCGATTCATCAGGTAGGCCACCGGCAGACACCCGGCGATGCCGGCGGTGACGGGGGCCAGAGCCGCCCTGGACAGCCACATCGTCACCAGACCGACGGCCCCGGCGAGCGCCAGCGTAATGACCACAATCGCGCTGGGCGACGTCTTCACGCCCGACTGTTCGATGAGTCTTGTTAACTTGCCGCCGGCGCTCGTGCGCGCCATCAGTCGTTCGACGCCTGGTAACGGGCCCTCGGCCGTCTTCGTCACCACAGAGGTTTCGCCGTCCGCCAGAGGCACTGGCTTCGACACGTCGCGCAGCCGGCGGTCCATCGCACGCTGTGCGAGCATCGCCGGGAGATAGCTGATGGCCGCATAGCCGGCCAGCACCAGCCCGGCGCCGACGAAGAACATGACGACCGAGAGGCCCATTACCGAACCTCCGTCACACCTTCGAACATGTCGGCTGGCAGGTGGATGCCCGATGCCTTCAGCCGCTCGCAGCACTTCGGCCGCACGCCGGTCGCGCGGAACCGGCCGATCACCTTACCGTCTTGCGACAGGCCCATCTTCTCGAATGTGAAGATTTCCTGCATGGTGATGATGTCGCCTTCCATGCCCGTGATCTCGGACACGCTCGTGACCTTGCGCGATCCGTCGCTCAGACGCGTCTGCTGCACGATGATCTGGATCGCCGAGGAGATTTGCGCGCGCATCGCGCGCTCGGGCAGGTTGGTCGCGCCCATGGCAATCATCGTCTCGATACGTGACAGCGCGTCCCGCGGCGTGTTCGCGTGCACCGTGGTCAGCGACCCGTCGTGACCGGTGTTCATCGCCTGCAACATGTCGAGCGCCTCCTCGCCGCGGACCTCGCCGACGACGATGCGGTCGGGCCGCATACGGAGGGCGTTGATCACCAGCTGCCGCTGTTTCACCGCGCCTTTGCCCTCGACGTTCGGCGGCCGCGTTTCCAGGCGCGCGACGTGGTCCTGATGAAGCTGAAGTTCGGCCGCATCCTCGATGGTCACGATCCGTTCACGATCGCCGATGAAGCCGGAGAGCACGTTGAGCAGCGTCGTCTTGCCGGCGCCGGTGCCGCCGCTGATGAGCCCGTTGAGTCGCGCTCGGACACAGTGCGACAGGAAATCCAGCATCGGCTGGGTCAGCGCGCGCAGCGTGACCAGGTCCTGCGCCTTCAGACGTTCGGCCGGAAAGCGGCGAATGGACAGCAGCGGGCCGTCGACGGCGAGCGGCGGGACGATGGCGTTGACGCGCGAGCCGTCGGTCAACCGGGCGTCCACCATCGGTGAGCTGTCGTCGATACGGCGCCCCACGCCGCTCACGATGCGGTCGATGACTCGGAGAAGATGCTTGTCGTCCTGGAACGAGGTGCCGATGCGCTCAAGCTGGCCGCTGCGCTCGACGAAGACGTTCTTGTGCGTGTTCACCAGAATGTCGCTGATGCTGGGATCGCGTAACAGCGGCTCGAGCGGCCCGAGGCCAAAGACCTCGTCGACCAGCTCGCTGAACAGCAGGTCGCGCTCACTCAGGCTGAGCGGGGCGCCTTCTTCCGCGAGGAGCTCACCGACCAGCGTTCGGATTTCGCTTTCGGCCCGTGACCGATCCGCCTGGGCGAGCGCCTCGAGATTGAGGCGATTCAACAGGCGACGATGCACGTTGGCCTTGAGCTCGACGTATTGAGCGCGCGGCGACTGGGCGGACGGGCGTGCAGCGCCAGCGCCTGGCGTACCTGGACGAGGGAGGGATGCGGTGCTCATTGGCGTTTACCAGAGAGAAGCGATCTTGTCGAGTTTGAGCAGACTACGGTTGCCCTTGTCGCTGGGCGTCTCACTCGGCGCCTGATCGACGAGTTGCTGTGTGAACGTTTCGAATTGCGTGGCCATCTCGGAATTCCCGGCCATGGTGAGCGGGACGCCCGAGTTGAGCGCACTCGAGACGGTCTTGTAGTCGCTCGGAAACGTGTGATGAATCGGGTGCCCGAGAGCCGTCTCGATTTGCTTCCGCGGAATCGGCATCGGCTCCATCGCACGATTCAGCAGCACGCGCACGCGATCGCCGCTCGCGCCGAGCTCGCGCATCCGCTCGAGCAGGCGCTGGGCGTTGCGTACCGATGGCACATCGGCATTCGTGACGAGAAAGATCCGGTCGGCTGAGTAGAGCGCCGCTGTCGAACACGAGTTGATCTGGCTGCCGGCATCGATCAGCACGTGCTCGTAGTGCCGGCTGAGCAGGCGAAGCAGTTCTTCGATGACCGCGCCGTCGGCGGCGCCAGGACGGTCGAAGTTGTCCGAGCCTGTGAGAATCTCGAGTCCGGATTTGTGCTTGGTCACCAGCTCGCGCAGGAACTCACGATCGAGCCGGTGCAGGTTGTCGATGGCATCGAGCACGCTGTAACGCGGACGCACGCCCAGGAACAGTCCGACTTCGCCGAGACCGGGCTTCAAGTCGACCACGACCGCCGAGCGCTTGCTCAGCCGAGCGATCTCGACGCCGCAGTTGACGGCCATCGTCGTCGTGCCGGCGCCACCCTTCGCGCCGAAGAACACGTGGGTCGAGCACGAGACTTTCGCTCCTTGAACCGTCTCGCGCCGCGTCGAGAGTCGTCGCATGGCGCCGTGAAAGATCTCGTCGGCCGGCGGCCAGGTGAAGAACTCGTTCGCCCCGGCGCGCATCGCCTGCAGAATGAGATCGGGATCGGCCGCCGACGCGACGGCAAAGATGCCCGCATTCGGAGCGGCCCCCTTTAACCGCTCGATGTTCGCCATCGCCGACGACACCTCGTGGCGAATGTCGATGACAAAGAGCTCGGCGGCCGAGGCGTCGCGAATCTCGTCGATCACGCTCACCGGAACCGGACCGGATCGCAGGACCCGGCCGATTCGGCGTTTGAATTCATCGTCATGCGACAGCACGTGCGCGGCTATCTGGGCCATCCGTCTGCTCCTACCGTCCGCTCGCACGTGCACAAACCGTCGGCAGCGGCGCCGTCGCGGCGCCGCTCCAGACGAATTTCTGCATCGGCCGTTTCATTTCTGTAACTCCCGCCGAAGTCGAAGGCCTCTGAACATCGTGCGCGTGGCTGGCAACGATGCGCACCCGCACGACGGTTGAAGTAAAGCCATCGGTGCCCATGAGCCAGCCGAGTTCCAGCAGAGCAAGAACCTGACCGGTGCAGCGTTGGTCACTTCCTGGACGCCTATTCGACCAGTCGAATCACTTGCGCGAACGAGCTGGTCGGCTGCTGATCAGTGCTATAGAGCTCTGCCGTCGCCGGAACGATCCGCCCCTTGATGTTGCCGCCCTGGACGGTCTCAACGAAGAAGCCGAGGAAGTTGGTCGCTTTGAAGTCCGTCAGTCGACCGTTTTGCTTGCCTGTCCACCAGAACTCGGGGTCGAAGAGCGGCACCAGCTTGATCCGCGGGCTCGGATTCTGCGAGCTGACGACCTTCGTGCCGTTCCAATACGCACCGGGATCCTTCGCGATGAGCTCCTGGAAGCCTTGAGAGGCCGGTCCGACCATGTTGCCCGGCTCCTGAATCATCGTGTCCTTCAGGTGGATGAGCGCCGGGTTGCAGTTCGGGATCGACCATTCGAAGTCGGCGGCGCCGCCGTTCCCAGGCAACGCGAGCGCGAAGAACAGGCTCGGCGCGATGTTCTGGCCGTTGGCTGCTTTCAGCGTCAGGATCGATCCGGCGTCGTTCCACGGGCGGTAACCGCTGGGATTTGACGTGTACGGACCGCGGTACACGTCGGGATTGCCGGTGTACGTGTCATTCGCATCCCAGGGCGGACTATTGCCTTCGATCCACTTGTCCGGGATGGCGAAGGGCAGCACACACGACGCGGCGGTCGCCGACGCAGTCTCCGCGGTCGCCGAGGCCGTGACGCTCGCCAGGTTGACCCCGAACATCGGCCCCATCAGCATCGACAGCGGATTACCCCGGGCCGCCGTCCGGTATACCTGCACGTGAACGCGGTTGTTGGCGCCGCCATTCGGCGGGAATGTCACGTCGCCAGGAGTGACATCCGGCGGCTGACCCATGACCTGGTTGCCGCGCGCAGCGCTCATGGCGCCTCGGACGGCTGGACCGCTGGGCGTGCGGTCCGTATAGCTGTTGAAAACGAGCGCCGTTGCACCACTAAGCGCACCGGCATCCGCCGCGTTCTGTGCTTGCGTACGCGCCGTCATGAGCATCCCGACGTCGATGGCCAGCGTGGTTGCCGCCAGGAAGCTCATGAATCCCATGCCGATGAACACGAACGACATTCCGCGTTCGTCGCGTCGCAGGTGGATCAGGCGATTCAACATACGGCTACCCTCTTCCCTCGGTTCTGGGATCGGTTCAGCGTGAGTTGTCGGCGGCGCTGGCCTGCTGCCGCGCGATCTCGGCCTCGTACGCCTTCTGCGCCGCACGCAGATTCGCCGCCGCCGCGTCCATCGCCTTCGCGCGCTCGGCGTCGAGGACCGCTTGCTTCTTAGCTGCCTCGGCCTGCTTCCTCGATTCTTCAGCGGCGCGCTTGCCTTCGATCTCCGAGCGCTTGCGGTCGACCTCGGCCTGGCGCTTCGCGGCTTCGATGTCTCGCTTCTGCTGTTCCTTCGCAAATTTCTGCGCTTCGGCCTTTGCCCTCTTGTCTTCTTCGGCCTTCGTCCGCTGGTTCGCCTGCTGCACACGCATCGCCTGCTCGAGAAGCTCAGACTCTTCCTTCGTCGCCGGCTTCGGCCTGGCCGGGTTGATGCTCGAGGTCTTCGGCGCCGGCACGAACGTGGACACGGGCGCTGCCGGCTCGAGCGACGGCGTCGGCATGCCCGGCGTCGGCGCGAACGGCGCTGGCGCATTCGGGGTGGGCATCGTCGAGAGGGTCGGTGACACCGGCGTCTCGCCCGGCATCGGCGCCGGCACGAACGTCGTGACCGGGGCCGCCGCCTCTGTGGTCGTCGGCGCCTCACCCGGACGTGCCGGTGCCGACACCACTTTCGGCGCTGCCGGCGTGAGCGACGACACCGCCGCTGCGGCGTTCGCCGGCGTCGGCTTCCCGTTGGCGTTGCGCGCGGGCTGCGGCTTCACGACTTGAACCGGGCTCGCATCGCTCGAGGAGCGCGCGCCAAATGCTGGCGGCGGCATCTCGTGCGTACGGTTGTTCGGCAGCGGATCGAGGAACCGCTCGGGCGTCCGCGGCAGCGTCGGCGTCACGCCCGGCGAGCTCTGACGAAGGATCTCCGGCGTGATCATCACGACGAGCTCGGTCTGGTCCTTCTTCGCCGCCTTGCTCTTGAACAGATTGCCGAGCACCGGAATGTCGCCGATGCCGGGAATCTTCTGGAGCGACGACGTCATCTGATTGTTCATGAGACCGGCAATCGCGAAGGTCTGACCGTCCTGAAGCTCAAGCTGGGTCTCAGTGCGCCGAGTCGTCAGAGCCGGGATACGGAACCCGTCGAGCGTCACGGCGTTCGTGTAGTCGAGGGTGCTGACCTCGGGTTTGACCTTGAGGTGGACGCGGTTCTGGTTCACTTCCGGCGTGAAGTTAAGGCGGATGCCGAATTCCTTCCACAGGATGCTGATGCCGATGTTGGTGCCCGAGCCCTGCGCGACGGGAACAGGAATCTCACCACCGGCGAGGAAGCTGGCTTCCTTGCCGCTCTCGGCGACCAGGTTGGGCTCGGCGAGGCTCTGGAACAGCCCGCGAGTCTGGAGTGCCTTCAGCACGCCAGCGAGCTGATTTTTCGAATCGAAGAGGAACAGATTCAGGAAGTCGCTGAAGACGAACTTGCCGTCCTCGTCCCACTGCGGGGCCGCGAACTGCTGCGTCGTCGACCGTCCGTACCAGCGGCCATCCTTGTACCCGTTTGCCGCCAGCGACAGGCCGAGCTCGGTCATCGCCTGCCGGCTGACCTCGGCGAACCGCACCCGCAGCAGCACCTGATTGCCCTGCGAGGGCGACACCTGCAGCAGGTTGACGACGTCGTCTTTCTTCTCGACGTAGCCGGCGGCTACGCTGACCGCCTTTTCAGCGATGTCCTTGTTCGAGACCACACCGGCGAGCACGACGTTCTTGCCGTTGTTATGGACTTCGATGCGCTCGCTGGGGAACAGCTCGCCCACCTGCGCGCTCAACTGGCTCAGGTCGCGTCCCACGCTGACTTCGTAGCGACGGAGCGAACCGCCGCGATCCCAGACAAACATCGAGATCGTGCCGGGCACCTTGCCGTTGACCAGCAACTGGCTCGGCGTCGTCACCATCGCGTCGGCGACGTCGTTGCTCGTCAACGACACGCGCGCGATTGGCGCCCCGACGTCGACAATGGCCGACCGGCCGGCCAGAATCCGGACGCTGTTGGCGTCGTTGGCTGTCGTCGGCGCCGCCGCCACCGCTGCGGTGACGGGTGAGGCCGCCGGCATTTGAGCCGGGGCCTGCGCAAAGACAGTCGCGGCATCGCCGAAGATGGCAATCGCCAGAATGAGGGCTGTGGCGCGTTTCGTGTTCGTCACGCTGGTGTGTCCTTCCTGCCTTGAGATCGCCATGGCTACTGCTCCGAGTGCACGACTTCACGTGCACGCTTGTCGCCGCGGATGATTTCCACCGTGGTCGGTTCTACGACTGGGACGGGAGCAGGGGCAGCCGCCGTGGGAGCCGTCCGGTTCGCCGCCGCCCGGCGGGCGAAGGGTGCCGGAGTCGCCGAGCCGACGAGGGCGGCGGCCTTGATGCCGCGCGTCGACGGCGCTTCCTTGTCGAGGGGATTTCGAAGGGCCAGCTGAATCTTGCCCTCGCCGCTGGCGAGCGTCAGCCGCTCGGACTCGTCTGGATTGACGAGGAGCGTCACGACACTGACGGCCATCGGCTTGTTCCCCTCGCCGTCCTGTTCGAGCTTGGTGCCGGCCGCGAGGACCTGGACGTCGCTGAGAATCACCTTCGACGTCATGTCCTGCTGCTTCTCGCTCGGACTCACCGTGGCGATGACGTCGACATGCGTGCCGGGCAGGACGTAGCCCGCCACTCCGATGACCTCGTTGACGCGGACCGACACGGCGCGAAGACCAGGCGGAATGACGGGCGGCAGACCGGCGCCCGCTTCCTTCGAGGCGAGCTTCATCGGCAGGATGGGCTCATTCTCGATGACCGGCATCACGAGCCCGCGGCCGTTCAGCTCATTGGGGTCGCCAACCGCGCCGGTCGGGACGGAACTGGCCGGCCAGTCAACCACCTTCAAGTCCCCCGCTTTCAGCTCCGCGCCAATTGCCAGATCCGACGCGGCAACCACCACGGGTTTGGTGGGAATGCTCGACGCGGCGGTGGCCGCCGACGGCTGCACGTAGTTGTAGGTGGCGAACGCCAGCACGCTTCCGGCAGTGAGCGCCAGGGCCAACACAATCAAGACACGCATTCGAGCCATAAGAGATCCTTGTCAGGCTTCCGACTTTTGGGCTGCCAACTTCCGGACGTCAGATTTGCGACTTCACACTTCCCTGCCTACGGCGCCTCGTTTCTCATCTGTGCCGAGGTCATGATCGTGATCGGCGCTCCGCCGAGAGTCGAACCGCGGACCACGAGCCGGGCAATGGGATTCAAGACGACGAAATTGAAGGGGTATTGCACGGTCACGATCGAGCCGGTCGCGGCCCCGCCGCCGATGTCGATGGCCGCATTGCGGTTGACGTTCACGACGGCGCTGGCCGCATTGGACAGCTGTCCGTCGGTCAGATACTGGTGAACACGAGTTTCGACAGCGCCAGCGACCGGATTGGGCAGAATGGCCAGGCGCGCTCCTTCGCGCGCCGCGTTGGTCAGCACCTGCCACGTCTGGAACGCGCGCCCGAATTCGAAAATGCCGACCGACACGAGCAGTACGAGCGGCAGAGCGATGGCAGTCTCGAGCAACGCCGTGCCCCGCTCACTATTCGGTTTGGCGAAGGGTCTCGTTTTCATGACATCACATACCAAACGCCGCCAGGCAGGCACCGATCGCAATAGCTGGGGCGTAAGCGAATCGATTGTTCGAGGACGGTGCTTCGATGTCGGCGACATTGGCTCCTCCGGTTCTGACGAGGGCGGCAGTCCGGACGACGGTGAAACGCAACCGTCTACGCTGAATGGCGATGATTCCCGCCAAGACGCCGCCGGCGATCGCCGCGTAGGTGAACGCTGTCGCGATGCCCACCGGGCCGAGCAGGGTGCCGAGCGCTGCCATCAGTTTCACGTCGCCGGCGCCAGTGGCCCCAAGCAGGTGACCGGGCAGCATCAGCAGCATGCCGACGACAAAGCCGCCCGCGGCGGCTGGGATGCTCAAGCCGGCTGTTCCCAGACCGGCGAGCGCGAATCCGAGTCCGGCGAGACCGATCGTCAAGGCGTTGGGCACGCGGCGGGTGCGCAGATCGATGAAGGCGCCCATGCTCACGCCAGCGACGACGACCGCGATCACGACCGGATCAAAAGTTCTGGGCAATGGTTGTCCACAACACGTTGCCGACCGCGTTGCCGACGCTCGTGACTCCGGCAAACGCCACGAGCGCAATGAGCGCAGACAGCAGGGCATACTCGAGGAGATCCTGACCGTCGGCGCGGTTGAAACAGCGATTTGCAATAGTGAGTACGAGAGTCACAGCGTCCTCTCTTTGGCGATGAAGGTGGAGCGGATCGGCCGCTCCACCTTCCCGCCGGTCGCCTGTTAGGCAGGGATCGACGCCGCGATCGACGCGAACACCGCCGCCACCTGACCGCCGGCCGCGGTCACCGCGCCAACGGCAACGAGCGCGATCAACGCGATGAGCAGCGCGTACTCGAGCAGGTCCTGGCCCGACTCCTCACGAACAACGGCGCGCAGACGATTGATGAACTTCATGGTCGGTTCTCCTTCTGCGCGCCACATCCGACGCGCAATTACCGAGTGTGCGAATTACGGTCACGCTCCATTCACTGGCCGCGCGACGCCAACAGGAATTCGCAACCGCAGTGCCAACCACCTGAGCTACCAGCCGCCGAGCGCTCGGAACTCCGTGCGACTGTTTGGGTTTGACGGTTCGTGGCGCGTCGCGGTCGACGGTTTGGAACGCCGCGGCCGGCCACGCCAGAGCGCACATTCGTAAGTCCGAGGTTGGTTTTGGTGCGCCGCAAAAAGTTGCGAAACGGAACACGTGCTGTTACGGAGCAGGAATGACGCGCAATCCACGGCAGGTTGTGCGAGGCACACGTCGCACAAGGATCGGAACGTCGTTTGCGTTTGTCGCTAATAGATCGAACTATGAGCGCACTCACGCAAAGTCGCCTGCGCGGCGGTCTCTTCGCAGGCGCCAGCCTCACGGCTGTGATGATCGGTCTGGCCGCCATGGATCCGCGTGTCCACAAGCAGGTCTTTCTTCTGGCGACCGGTGGCGGCCTCTCGCCCGAGGTCGCGTCGATCGTCCATCGCACGGAGCATCTGGCGTTCGTCGCGCTCGACTCGTTGCGCGATTACAGCCTCGATCACGCGCCGCTCGCGATCTTTGCTCTCGCCGCCGGCATCCTCGTGATGTTCATGTTCCGGACCTAGGATGTCGGTCCTCCTTGCCATTGAGCCTGATCGCCGCCAGGCGGCGAAGCTGACGGCGCTCGCCCGCGGTCAGCTGCAGGTTGAGATCGTCGTCGGCGAGACGGCCGAAGAGGCCTTCCAGGCGCTCGGTGCTCGAGTCCCCGATCTCGTGCTCACCTCGCTGCTGCTGTCGCCGAAGGATGAATCGGCGCTCGCCGATCGGCTGCGAGAGCTGGACGCCGCAGGCCGGCACGTTCAGACGGTCGTCATCCCGGTGCTCGGGACCAGCTCGGAGGCCGACGGCAAACGATCGAAAGGATTTTTCGGACGGCTGTTGAGATCGAACGCCAAGCCCACGACAGACGGCTGCGACCCGGCGCTCTTCGGTGATCAGATCAGAGAGTATCTGGAGCGCGCCGCAGCAGAGCGTGCCGCCAATGCCGCCGCACAAGCCGACCTCGACGCGGCGTGGTCCGTGAAGCCGCCTCCTGCCGACGACGTCGGGCAGTTGTTCGCCGCTCCGCCGCAGCCTGTCGATCATGAGCCCACCAAGGACGAAGCGGTGTTGCCGTCATGGGAGAGCACGTCGACGGAAGCGTCGTCTTGGGAGAGCTCTTCAGGAGCGGTGTCGTCATGGGAGAGCACCTCCGGGTCGACAGCGTCATGGGAGAGCACATCAGAGGCGACATCGTCATCAGAGAGCACATCGGCGTCGACGTCGTCTTGGGAGAGCACGTCGGCCGCGACTGACGACACGCCGGTCGTCGCGTTCGAGAGCGGGTCGGTCGGAGTCGAGATTGGCAGCAACGCGGGAGACCGTAACGTCGGGAATGAGACGCCAGACCTTGCCGAGGAGCTTCGCGCGCACTTGTCGTCGGTTGTCGAACCGGAAGTCCCAATCGAAAGCCCGCAGGCGCCGGTTGAAGCCGAGCTGCCGCTCGTTGCGCCGGTCGCCGCAGCGGAGACCACTCTCTCCTCACCCTGGCCCGAACACGACTTCTCCACGCCGGAGCCCACACCGGCCGTAACGGCCCGCGAGTCTGGCCACGAAGTTGAACTTCCTGCTGATCCGTTCGTCGAAGCGGCACCGTCGACGCTGTTTGCCTCGACACCCGCACCGGCGGAGCCTGAGGTCCAGGAGGAAGAGTGGGAGGAAATCTCCCTCGACGTTGCCGGCGAGCAGGAAGCGCCCAGCGAGATCGTCTCCGAAGTCATCGATCTCGAGGCGTTGATGCGGGAGCTCCACGCTGTGGAGTCCGAAGGCGAAGACGAGCTGCCGCAAGCGCACGGCCATAGCAGGCCACCCTCAATCGTCGCTAACGTTGCTGAGAAGGCGCCCGGCCCAGCGCTGTCTGCATCCGACCTCGAGGTGCCAGCACCGCCTGTCACGCCGCCGGTGGTTTCGACTCCGGATCCCGCGCCGGCACCTCGCCCCACTCTCGATCTCGAGGCATTCGCCGCCGAGCTCAAGCTGGCCGCGACCCCGGTCGTCCCCGAGCCTGTTCCAGAACCACCACCGCCGCCGCGCCCGTCGGCGTTCCAATCAGGCTGGCGTGACGTGCTGTCGGCCATCCGCCGAGACATCGACCAGCTGCGCGACGAAAAGCCGGCTCCGCCGCCGGTGCAGGATCGACGCGATCGCTCGTTCGAGCCGCTGGTTTTCCCAGTCCGACCGGCGCCCGCCGCGGAGGCGCTATCGAGGATCGAGCCGCCTGCACCAGCTCGCGTCGAGCCGCCGCCAGCCCCAGTCGCACCGCGTGTGCTCGCGCAACTCGAGGAAGCGGTTCAGTCGGTGCTGAAACCGCTGGTCAAGAAATCGCGCGAGGCCGCCGCGCCGCCGCCGGCTCTCGAGACCAGCGTGCCAACGCCGGAACCGCCGACGCCAGCTATCACGGTGGCGCCGGTCGTCACAATCACTGCGCCTGTCATCGCCGAACTCACGACACCGGTCATCGCTGAAGTTACCAAGCCGGACCTCGCCGAGGTCACTCCGCCAGTTGTGGCCGCGGTCACTGCGCCAGTCGTCGCCGAGGTCACTCGACCGGCCGTTGCCGAAGTCGCTCCGCCTGTCGTCCTCGAGATCGCTCCACCTGTCATCGCCGAGGCTCCCCCTGTCCGTGAGATCACGCCGCCTGTCGAGTTGACTGCTGCGTCCCTCACGCAGATATCGCCGCCTGTCATCGCGCCTCCGTCCAGCCTCGATGTGCATGCCACGCCGATCGAGCCCATTTCGCCGCCGGCCGCTATCGAGAAGGCGGTGACACCGCCGGCCGCTACGGTACCGGTGCCGGCGCTCGAGGTCGCGCCCGTTGTCGAGCGCCCTGCGCCTAAGCCGATACCGTCGCCCCTGGAGCTGCTCTCTTCCCTCGGCCTCGAGCCAGTTGACGTGCTCGTGCCAGATCAGGCGCTGTCCGCCGGACCGGAGCCCGTCAACGAATCGCCGGCCGAGATGTCGTCGCCAGAGACGGAGTCTGACGATCCCGACGCGGTCCTGGTCGAACCGCCGGCGCACCGGACGTCGAAGTCAAAGAAGAAACGCCGGCAGGAGCAGGCCAAGCCGGCGGCCAAGCCGCCCCAGATTGACGACTGGGGATTCTTCGATCCGCAGAAGATTGATCTCGCCACGTTGCTGTCGAAGCTGAACGAGGTGGCCGGCCTCGACGAGCAGGGCACTCAACGCCGATAACCGCGACGTTGGCTCGCAGCGACGTGAGCCAACGAATCCTTCCCGAACCCGCCTCCCGAACCCCTGATGTCAAGCGTTACGACCCACCACGCGGCACGCGTGTTGCCGTCAACGGTACGACGCCCTTCGACGCCGGTCTAACTCGTTGACCGGAAGCCAGGCCTTCGTCATCTGGCAAAAAGCGCAAGGGGCCGAACGCGACGAGCGGGAGCTTCTGCAATCCAGTGAACGAGGGATACCGGCCCGGCGACCGCGTCCAGGTCCGGCGCGAACGGTGGTTGGTGACCGCCGCCATCGAGACGGGCGCCTGCGGATTGCTGTCGCTACGCGGCATCAGCCCGGCGAATCTCGACGACGAGCGGACGCTGCTGGTGCCGTTCGAGCTCATCGAGCGTCTCGAACACGGCCGACCGGCATGGAAAACGGGAAGAAAAGGATGGCGCCGCGCGTGCCGCACGCTTATCGCCGACAGCGGCGGCTGGCTGGCTCTTCATCGGCCCGAGGTGGGAGCGCTCGATATACTCGCGCACCAACTCGAGCCGGCGCTGGCCGTCCTCCGGGGCAACGGCTGTCGCGTCCTGCTTGCCGACGATGTGGGTCTTGGAAAGACCATTCAGGCGGGGCTGATCGTCTCCGAGCTGATGGCTCGCGGCGTCGTCCGCCGGGTGCTGATTCTCACGCCCGCCAGCCTGCGCGACCAGTGGGCGGCGGAGCTCGCCAACAGGTTCGGACTTCGGGCCACCGTCGTCGACACGCGTGGTGCCGCCCTTCTGACGGCGCAGCTCCCGCCCGGCGACAACCCGTGGAACACGGTTCCCATCGCCATCGCGTCAATCGACTACGTCAAGCGGACAGAAATCTTGCCGTTTGTCAGGGTTCGCGGGTGGGATGTCGTGGTTGTCGATGAAGCGCACGTCGTCACTCCCGAAAGCGATCGTCACCGGGCGATCTCCGAGTTGTGTGAGTCAGCGATCTTCGTGGTTGCGCTGACTGCAACGCCACACAGCGGCGATCGTCCGGCGTTTGAAAGTCTTTGCACGCTCGGATCGCACGGCCGTGACGACGACCTGCTCGTTTTTCGCCGCGGCCGAGCCGATGTGCGCCTGGACGTCGAACGGCGCGTGCACCGCCTGACCATCACGGCCAGCAGCGCCGAGGCACAGATGTGGACGGCGCTGGAGCGTTATGCATCGGCGGTTCGTCTTGAACGCGGAATCGGCGCCGCCGCCGACCGCGAGCTTCTGGTGACGATTCTCAGGAAGCGGGCGTCGTCCAGCCCTGAATCGCTGCGCCAGTCGGTTGAGCGCCGTCTGGCGCTCCTGTCCGAGAACCCGTCTGCCGACGGCCCGCAACTTTGGCTGCCTTTGACGGACGATGCGGGTGAGGGAGATGCGGACGACCCGCCGCCAATGCTTCGGCAGCCGGTGCTGGTCGACGCCGATCGTGAGCGAAACCTGCTGCGAACGGCGCGTGATGCTGCCGCTGCAGCGGTGTCGGGTGAGACGAAGCTTGCTGCGCTGGGGCGCCTGCTCCGGCGACTTGAGCGTCTCGGCGAGGCGGCGATCGTGTTTACCGAGTATCGCGACACACTCGCGCACATTCAGGACCGGCTCGGAATGCCAGCAACGGTTCTCCACGGCGGCCTCAGTCGGACCGAGCGGCATCAGGCGGTTCACGCATTCGTGACAGGCGCCAGCCGGCTGCTCCTGGCAACAGATGCCGCGGGAAGCGGTCTGAATCTCCATCATCGCTGCCGAGTGGTCATCCACCTCGAGCTTCCCTGGAATCCGGCGCGGTTGGAACAGCGAATCGGCCGCGTGGATCGCATCGGCCAGCTCCGAACCGTTCACACGTACTACCTCATTGCCGGCGAGTCGCCCGAGGCCGACATGCTCGAACGTCTTCGTGCCCGCATCGATCGTGCCCAGCAGGACATCGATGCAGCGAATCCGCTCGAATCGTCGATCCCGCTGTTGGACAGCTCGCCGTGGGCGTCGGCACTGCAGAAGGCGCAGGGACCAGAGCCGGCGATCGAAGCCCAACGGATCGAGCTCGCACGCCGGCTACGGGCACGGGGTGTGAGCGACGGACTCGTCGATGGAAACCATCACGTCATCCGAGCCCGGTCCCGCCTGCGCCGGCTGATCGGCGGCAATCTGCTGATCATCGTTGGAATCGCCCTGGAGGATCGCGCCGGCCGCAGCCTCGCCACGCAAGCCTTCGGTCTGCTGGTGACCGCAAACGGCCGAGGCCCCGATGTCACAGGGCGCCAGGCAACCATGCTGATCGAATCCGCGTCCGTGCGCTCAGCCATCGATGCCGTCATCGACCGCATGGCCAGCGACTCGTCGATCGTCCGCGACTACAACCGCTTTGTCAGGCGCATCGTGGCGCGAGCGAAGCACGTCGAACGAGCCGCGTGGCGGCAATCGCGCGTGTACTTCCAGCCCGGACTCTTCGATCGACGTGCGACACGACTCCGGCACGTGCTGTCTAGCGAGCAGCAGGACCTGGCCGCGGACAGTGCCGACCGGGTGTCACGGTTCGAAGCGATGGCCGGCCCGCCAGAGGTCAGGATTCTGAATCAGCTCATCGCCCTGCCCCGATGATTCCAGGTGTCACTGGTCACCTCCTGTCCAGTGGTGATCTCATCGAATGCGCCAGGTCCGCTCCGTCGATGGCGCTCGCCGCCGCGCACCGCATGTTTCGCGAGTGGCGGGTGGCGTGCGCGGAGCTGGGTCCGGCGTCGAGCCAGCGCGCGATTTCGGACGTCGGGGCGACGCCGCTGGCGCATCTGCTTGGCTTCGGTGTGTCCGGCCAGAGGGCTGGCACGTCTATTCAGCTCGACCTCCTGTCTGGCACCGCGCGCGTGCCTTGTCTCGTCTGTCTCTGGGCGGAAAGGCCGGGCCGTCAGTGGCGCGACGCCGCGCTCGCGGCGCGGGCGGCTGGCTCGCGGTGGGCGTTCATCTTCAGCGGCACTCATCTGCGGTTGCTGGACGTGCTTCGCGGGCCTTCGAGACGGTGGCTGGAATTCGACCTCGATGTCTGCGCCGACACGCCCGAGTGCTTCAGCGCCTTGTGGTCCGCCCTCCGGGCGGAGATGTTCGAAACCAGCGGGGCCGGCACGCCGGCGCCGCTCGATCGGCTGGCGGCTC
>Ga0111538_10002115_pt1 | contig 27952 bp, 13 predicted proteins | sample SoiMethybrSBSTD1_FD_79669 | JGI IMG/M metagenome (GOLD analysis project Ga0111538, IMG submission 79669) | Bulk soil microbial communities from a Populus tree surrounding site in Tennessee, USA - Soil MetaG P. TD hybrid SBSTD1 (version 2)... | ecosystem: Environmental > Terrestrial > Soil >...
CCTCGAGCAACTGGTAGAGCGCGTCGGCGTCGGCCTCGTCGATGGCCTCGACATCCTGGGAGGCGGGGTGGCTGTCGATGAGCCAGCCGTTCGATCCGGTGAAGCCTTCGGCCCACCAGCCGTCGCCGATGCTGAGGTTGAGGACGCCGTTCATCGACGCCTTCATGCCGCTCGTCCCGCTCGCTTCGAGCGGCTTGCGCGGCGTGTTGAGCCAGACGTCGCAGCCCTGCACCATCAGGTGCGCGACGTGCAGGTCGTAGTCGTCCACGAACGCGATGCGGCCGCCCATCTTCGGATCGATGGCGTGCCGGAACACATTCTGCAGATGATGCTTGCCCGCCTGATCGGCCGGGTGGGCCTTGCCGGCGAACACGAACTGGATCGGCCGCTCCGCGAAGCGCAGCAGGCGCGCGAGCCGTTCCGCCTTGCGGAAGAGCAACTCCGGCCGCTTGTAGCTGGTGAACCGGCGTGCGAATCCGATCGTGAGCGCGTTGGGGTCGAGCATGGCGCCCGCGGCGACGATGCGCGTCGCGCCGGCCTCGTCCTGCGTCCAGCGCTGGCGCGCCCGTTCGCGGATGAAGTCGAAGAGCGCGCCGCGGAGCGTCTGGCGGGCGGCCCAGAGATCTTCGTCGGGGATCTCCAGGATCCGCGACCAGAAGGACGGATCCTCGTACTGGTCGCGCCACGCCGGACTCAGGTGGCGTTCGAAGAGCCGGGCGAGCGCGTTCGACACCCACGTCGGCACGTGCACGCCGTTCGTGATCGTGTTCACCGGGCGCTGGTCGGCCGCCAGCTCCGGCCAGAGCGGCGCGAACATGTTGCGCGTCACCTCGCCGTGCAGCTTGCTGACCGCGTTGATCGCGCCGGCCGATCGCATCGCGAGCGCCGTCATGTTGAACTGCGGGCCCGCGCCGTTGTCGTAGTGGCCGAGGGCGAGGAAGAGCTCGCCGTGTCCGTTCATCGATCCCCAGCAGCCCGCGAGCTGCTGCTCGACCAGGTGGAACGGAAACGCGTCGTGTCCCGCCGGGACCGGGGTGTGCGTGGTGAAGACCGTCGTGCGGCGGACTTCGGCGAGCGCCTTTTCCCACGAGGCCCCGTTGGCGAGGAAGTCACGCAACCGCTGCAGGACGACGAACGCGGCGTGGCCTTCGTTGAGGTGCCACGCGGCGGGCTTGAGCCCGAGCGCCCGCAGCGCGAGCACGCCGCCCAGGCCGAGCACGATCTCCTGCTGCAGCCGTGTGTCCTGTCCGCCGCCATACAGCCGCGCGGACAACTCGCGATCCCACGGCGCGTTCTGGTCGAGATCGGTGTCGAGCAGGAAGAGACGGACGCGCCCGAGACGGACTTCCCACACCTGCACGAGCACCGATCGAGTGCCGAGCGGCACGAGCACGACACACGGCTGGCCGTCCACGGTGAGCGCGTGCGCGATCGGCGCATCGTCCCAGTTCAGGCGCTCGTAGACCTCCTGCTGCCAGCCCTCCGGAGAGATCCGCTGGCGGAAGTAGCCCTGCGGGTACATGAAGCCGACGCCGACGAGCGGCACGCCCAGGTCGGTCGCTTCCTTGCAGTGATCGCCGGCGAGCACGCCAAGGCCGCCGGCGTAGATCGGCAGCGACTGGTGGATGGCGAACTCGGCGCAGAAGTAGGCGACGACGTCGTTCTGATCCGTCCCGACCTGCTGATGCCACCAGGTGCGCTGGAACGCGCCGGGCGCCCGCGCGGCGTCGCGCGTGGAGACCGCCGCGTCATAGACCGCGAGGAAGCCCGGATCGGACGCGGCGCGGGCGAGCGCGTCGGGCGAGATGCGCCGGAGCATCATTTCAGGGTTGTGCGCGGTCTGCCGCCACAACCCGTAGTCCAGGCGTCTGAAGATTTCCCGAGCCGGTCCCCAGGTCCAGGACAGGTCGCGGGCGAGTTCGGGAAGGCGCGACAGGCGCGCGGGGAGTGGAGCTTGTGCGTTATCCATCAAGATGTGTGGCTGAAAAGAAAAGAAGCAGAGAGGTCGCGCCGCGTCCTGTTGTCATTGCGGACAGGCGCCGACCAGTGACGCAAATTTGCTGAGGTCGATGTTGCCGCCCGAAACGACGGCGACGATCTTGCGATGGCCGGCCCTGACGAGCGCCGGCGATTCGGCGGCGGCGACGGCACAGGCCGCGGCGCCTTCGACGATGATGTGGCAGCGCTCGGCCGCCAGCTTCATGGCCCGCGCCGCGTCGTCGAGCGGGACGACGATCGACGAGGCGATGGCATGCTGGAGGAGCAGCCACATCGACGGCAGCACCGACTGTCCGCCGGCGCCGTCCACCCAGGAGCGGCTCCACCCCTCGAATCGGCTGGCGCGGCCGGCCGACATCGAGGTGGAAAGCGGGGCCGCGTTTTCCGGTTCGGCCGCATAGACGCGGACGTCCGGCTTGAGCGCGTGCATGACGGTCGCGAGGCCGGCGAGCAACCCGCCGCCGCCCATCGGCGCGACGACGGCATCGACATCCGGCAAATCTTCCAGAATCTCGAGCCCGGCCGTGCCGTTGCCGCTGATGAAATCGTCGTCGTCGAACGGGTGGACCAGCCGGCCCGTCATCCGATCGGATTCGTGGTGCTCGACGGCGCGCCAGCACTCGTCGAACGGGGCCTTGACGATCGACGCGCCGAGCCGTTCGATCGCCTGGAGCTTGGTGGCCGGGGCGCCGTCCATCACGAGCACGGACGCGCGCGCGCCGGCTTCGCGCGCGGCCAGCGCCACGCCTTGCGCGGCGTTGCCGGCGCTGACGGTCCAGACGCCGTCTTTCAGGGCTTCGGGCGGTAACTGCGAGATCGCGTTCATCGCGCCGCGGATCTTGAACGAGCCGATGGGCTGAAAGAGCTCGAGCTTCAGATAGATCTGCGGCATGCCGTGTCCGACGGGGTCGAGCCGGACCAGCGGAGTCCGCTTGGCGACGCCGTACACGCGCGTGGCGGCGGCCCGGACGGTATCGATCGAAATGTTCCGGCGCATGCGAAACGACCGCTGATCGTATCGGGCGGCGCGGGAGAGGTCAATTGTTCTGGCCTCTGACCGAAGGCGCTAGACTAGCCCGCGTTGCAGAATTACCTGCGGTCGGAGGGGCCCGCTTCAGCCGGCCCAGTGTGGGCGGGCTAAAGCCCGCCCCTCCTTCTGCTGGGCACTGGGCAGAGCTCTTTATGGCGAACCGAATCAAACGGCGGGATTTCATGACGACGACGGCAGGAGCGGGAATTGCGGCGGCGGTGCGGCCGCTGGCGGCCTCATCCGGGCCGACGGTGCTCGTGCAGGGGAACAGCCGGCCCGTGATCGTCGCCTCGGCGAACGGCCACCAGTTCAAGAACGGCGGGCCGCAGACCTGCGTCGAGCTCGCCTTCGAACGGATGACGAAGGGCGACGACGTACTCGACGCGCTCGTCGCCGGCGTCAACATCGTCGAGCTCGATCCACAGGACGACAGCGTGGGATACGGGGGCCTGCCCAACGCGGACGGCGTCGTCCAGCTCGATTCGTGCTGCATGCACGGACCGAGGAAGAAGGCGGGCGGCGTGGGCGCGCTCGAAGGCGTGAAGACGCCCTCGCTCGTCGCCAGAGCCGTCATGGAGAAGACCGACCATCACCTTATCGTCGGCAAGGACGCCCAGACATTCGCGCGCAATCTCGGCTTCGAGATCCTGGCAGACCTCAACACCGAGAACTCGCGCAAGAAGTGGCTCGAGTGGAAGCAGCGGACCGATCCGTTGCACTACATCAAGGACGGCGACGCGCGCGCCGCCGCCATCGCCCAGGTGACCAGCGAGATGGTCGCCGAAGGGCTGATCAACGAGAACCACATCTACGGCACCATCAACTGCGACGGCGTCAACGCGCGCGGGGACGTCTGCGGCGTGACGACAACGAGCGGCCTGGCCTGGAAGATTCCCGGACGGCTGGGCGACTCCCCGATTCTGGGCGCGGGACTGTACGTCGACGGCGCCGTCGGCGCCGCGGGGTCCACGGGCCGCGGCGAGGCGAATCTCTACAACCTGTCGTCGTACTTGATCGTCGAGGAGATGCGGCGCGGCGCGAGCCCGAAGGACGCCGGCATGGCCGCGCTCCGGCGGATCAAGGACAACACGGTCGAGAAGCGGCTCCTCAACGCTCGCGGCCTGCCCAACTTCAGCGTGAGCTTCTACATCATCAACCGCCGCGGCGACTACGCGGGCGTGGCCATGTACAACGCCACCGGCAAGAGCACGTTCGCCGTCTGCGACGCGAACGGCCCGCGGCTCGAGTTGCTGCAGCCGCTGCTCGAAGGTGGAGTGGTGTAGTAACACTCAGAACTTGCACTAGCTCGTTCTTTCGAACCGCAACACGGAGCACGCGGAGAGCACTGAGAACGCGGAAGCTTGAGGGCAAACTCCTCCTGCGCCGTGAGCTCCGTGTTTCGGCGTGCTCCGTGTTGAGGACCGAAGAATTACCGCCCGTACTTCTTGAGCACCTTGCGCAGCTCCTCGATCGGCAACGCGCGTACGGTCCGTCCGTTCGCGGTCGTGTCCGTCGCCTTGAGCAGCGAGTTGTAGACGGCTTCTTCAGTGGCGTCGAGCGCCACTTCGAACAATCCTGAGACGGCATCGGTCGGGAGGATCGTGCGCGGCTGTGCGCCGTTGGTGGCCGTGAGGCGGTTGGCCGCGTGGGTCGAGAAGGCGATCGCGAAGTCGCCGCTGCCGTTCGAGTAGGTCGAGCCCGTGCGCGCGAGCGCGAAGATGGCGCGCGCGGCGAGCCGTTTGAGATCGCGCGCGTCGAGCGGCGCGTCAGTCGCGACAATGATCATGCACGACCCGTCAGCGTCAGGAAGCGGATCGTGTCTCGCCGAAGCGCCGGATGGCGCGAAGGCGGACCCGTCAGCGTCCGTGCCGGCCCGTCCCGGGGTCAGCTCGCGCCAGACGGGCACGCCCCCCATTGTCAGCCGTCCGCCATAGTTGGTCTGCACGAGCACGCCGATCGTCCAGGTGCTCTCGCCCTGGCCGGCCGCGCGCACGAGGCGAGACGACGTCCCGATCCCGCCCTTCCAGCCGAACGCGACGGTGCCGGTGCCGGCCCCGACGGCGCCCTCCTCGACCGGGCCGGTCCTGGCGGACGTGATCGCGCGAACCACATCCTCCCGCGTGACGTGCAGGCCGCGAATGTCGTTCAGCGCGCCGTCGTTGGTTTCCCCGACGAGCGCATTCACGGAGCGCACCGCGTCGTTGCCCGGCTGCGCGAGCGTCCAGCGCACGACGCCCTCGATGGCCGTGCCGACCGACAGCGTGTTGGTCAGGACGATCGGCGTCTCAATCGTGCCCAGCTCGTCCACCTGCGTCGACCCGGCCAGTTTGCCGAACGCGTTGCCGACGAAGACCGCTCCGGGGACCTTGTCGCGGAACAGGTTGCCGCTGTGGGGCAGCACCGCCGTGACGCCGGTGCGGATCGCGTCGCCCTGCACGACAGTGACGTGACCGACAGCGACGCCAGCCACGTCGGTGATCGCGTTCTGGGCGCCGGGAGATCCCGCACCTGGAGCCAGATCGAGGTCACGCGCCCGCGGCCGCGATTGGCCGTGGGACGTCGCTGCGAGGACGACTGCGAGCAGCCATCCCGTTCCCGCTTTTCGCATCCGTTCCTCCCTTGCGCACCTCGGTGTTTTGGCCATAATAGGCGCTACTCCCGTGACCAGGTTGCAAAAGGAGCGCTCTATGTCTGGCCGATGGTCTAAGCGGATTCTGGCAGTGGTGTGCGTGACGGCCATGGCTGTGGCTTGGTCCGGCCGGTCCACCGAGGCCCAGGGACGGGCGAAGCGGCCGCTGTCGTACGACGCTTACGATTCCTGGAGATCGATCCAGGGCACGCGGCTGTCGGAGGACGGTCAGTGGCTCGCCTATGGCACCTCATCTCAGGGAGAGGACGGTGAGCTGATCGTCCGCAATCTGAAAACGAATCAGGAGATCAAGCACCCGCGCGGCACGAACCCCGCGTTCAGTCCTGACGCCAAGTTCGTGATCTTCACGATCGTGCCGACGAAGGCCGAAGACGAGCGGAACGGGCGGGCACAGAACGCCGGCAACCAGGCCAATGCGCAGGCCGGCGGGCGCGCTGGCGGCCGCGGCGGTGACGATCAAAGCAACGCGCCGTCGCGCAACTCGCTCGGGATCATGGCGCTGCCCGGCGGACAGGTGACGACCGTGCCGCAGGTGAGCAGCTTCCGGATGCCGGAAGAATCGTCCACGTGGCTCGCGTACCACAAGGGCCGTGCGGTCGCGGGCGGTGGCCGCGGCGGCGGCGGCGCGCGCGGCGGCGGCGGACGCGCGGGCGGCGGGGGAGCCGGACGCGCCGGCGGCGGGGCCGGTCAAGCCGAGCCTCCGGCGGCCCAGGCCGGTGGCGCCGGCGCCCAGGCGCAGGCCGCGTCGAACGAAGCGGGATCGACCCAGGGCGGGACGACGCCGCCGGAGAAGCGGAAGGATCCCGGCAGCGATCTGTTTCTCCGTAATCTCGTCAGCGGACAGGAAGTGACGGTTCCGGAAGTGACCGAGTACGCGTGGGACAAGACCGGCGCGATGCTGGCCTACGCGGTGTCTTCGGCCGACGCGACCAAAGACGGCGCGTTCGTGCGCCACACCGCCGACGGTACGGTGACCACGCTCAAGAGCGGGCGGGGCCACTACAAGAGTGTGGCCTTCGACGAGGCCGGCCGGCAGATCGCGTTCCTCAGCGACATGGCCGAGTACGAGAAGCGCGTCTCGCCGTACCGCCTGTACTACTGGAAGTCGGGCGACGCGGCCGCCACCGAAATCGTGTCGGGCTCGACCCGCGGCATCACGTCGGGCATGGTCGTCAGCGACAATTTCGCGCCGCGCTTCTCGGAGGACGGCGCCCGCGTGTTTCTCGGCGTCGCGCCGCCGCCGGCGCCGCCGCGCGACGAGAACGCCCCGGCAGCCCTCCGCGTCGATCTCTGGAGCTACAAGGACGCGCAGATCCAGCCCATGCAGCAGGTGCGCGCCGCGCAGGATCGCAGCCGCAACTATCGCGCCGTCGTTCACCTCTCGGACAAGCGGTTCGTCCAGCTCGCGACGCCGGATCTGCCCAATGTGAATCCCGGCGCGGATCCCGTGCGCACGCTCGGCACGTCGGACCTGCCGTACCAAAGAGAAATGTCGTGGGACACGACCTACAACGACGTCTACGTCGTGAATCTCAAGGACGGCATGCGCAAGAAGGTGCTCGAGCACCACAACGGCGCGAACTCGCTGTCGCCCGGCGGCAACTACCTGATCTATTTCGATGAGCCGTCCGGCCACTGGTTCACCTACCAGGTGGCCAACGGCACGCGCGTGAACCTCACCGAGCGGCTGCCCGTGAAGTTCTTCGACGAGAGCCACGACACGCCCGACCTGCCGCCGGCGCTCGGGATTGCCGGCTGGACGGACGGCGATAAGACCGTTTTGCTCAACGACCAGTTCGATATCTGGGAGATCCGTCCGGACGGGACGAATGCGCGTATGGTGACCAACGGCGAGGGGCGCAAGCAGCACCTCGTGTTCCGCTACCGGACGCTCGATCCTGACGCCCGCACGATTCCCGCGAACAAGCCGCTCCTGCTCTCGACGGTCAACGACGAGACCAAGGCGAGCGGCTACTACCGGGTGAACCTCACCGGGACGGCGGCACCCGAGAAGCTGGTCATGCTCGACAAGCAGATGGGCGCGCCGACGAAAGCGAAGCGAGCCGAGACCGTCGTCTTCACCGAGGCGCGCTTCGACGAGTTCCCGGATCTGTGGGTGAGCGACACGACCTTCTCGAACCCGCAGAAGGTGTCGAACGCCAACCCGCAGCAGGCGGAGTTCATCTGGGGCAAAGCCGAGAACATCAAGTACATCAACGGCGACGGCAAGACGCTGAACGCGATGCTGATCAAGCCCGAGAACTTCGATCCGACGAAGAAATACCCGATGATGGTCTACATCTACGAGGAGCTCTCGCAGGGACTCCACGGCTACCGGGCGCCGAACGTCGGAACCAGCATCAACATCACGCGCTACGTGAGCAACGGTTACATCGTGCTGCAGCCGGACATCGTCTACGAGACCGGCTATCCCGGACCGAGCGCGATGAAGTGCGTCATCCCCGCGATCCAGACCGTGATGCAGCAGGGCTACATCGATCCGAAGCGGATCGGCATTCAGGGCCACTCGTGGGGCGGCTACCAGATCACGTACATGATCACGCAGACGGATCTGTTCGCGGCGGTCGAAGCCGGCGCCTCCGTCTCGAACATGATCAGCGCGTACGGCGGCATCCGCTGGGGCACCGGCATGGTGCGCGAGTTCCAGTACGAGAAGACGCAGAGCCGGATCGGCGCGCCGCCGTGGGACGCGCCGCTTCAGTTCATCGAGAACTCACCGATCTTCTGGATCGAGCGCATCCACACGCCCTATCTGACCATCCACAACGACGCCGACGATGCGGTGCCGTGGTACCAGGGGATCGAGTTCAACACGGCCATGCGCCGCCTCGGCAAAGAGGCCTACATGTTCACCTACAACGGCGAACCGCACGGCCTCCGCAATCGCGACAACATGAAGCACTGGACCGTCCACATGGACGAGTTCTTCGATCACTATCTGCTCGGCAAGCCGCGTCCGACGTGGATGGACAAAGGCGTCTCGTTCCTCGAGAAGGGCACCCGCGACGTGAGCGTGCTCTTCAAGAAGCAGGTCGTGCCGCCGGCGCCGGGTGGGGCGAAGTGAACTGACGTTCGTTAATGGGCCAATTTGGCAATGCGGCAACGGGGCATTACGATCGCTTGTCTTCTACGGTGTAGCGCGGCTCGGGCTGTGAGCCGCGGCAAGTGACAAGTGTTTGTATTGCCCCATTGCCTCTTTGCCTCATTGCCCCATTAACGAACGTATGAACATCCGCATTGTTCGTCTCGACCCTTCCGTCTCCCTTCCAACCTACGCGACGGCCGGCTCAGCCGGATTCGATCTGGCGTCCAGCGTCGATTTGTCAATCCAGCCGGGCGAAGTGGCGCTGGTGCCGACCGGGCTCGTGATCGAAGTGCCGCCGGGTCATTTTCTCGGGATTTTCGCGCGGAGCAGCACGCCGTTGAAGCGCGGTCTGATGGTTGCCAACGGCGTGGGTGTCGTCGATGCCGACTATTGCGGTCCGGAAGACGAAATCAAGATCGAGGTCTTGAACTTCACGACGGCGCCGGTCGCGGTGCGCCGGGGCGATCGGCTCGCGCAAGGGATCATCGTGCCGTTCGTGCGTGCCGAGTGGGACGAACAGCCGCGCTCCGGGCGTCCCACGCGCGGCGGGTTCGGCGCGACCGGGTAGCGTGCGCCCGGACGGTTATCGCTTGATGAAGAAGAGCCCGCCGCCGCCCTTGGTGGCGACTGGCACGACCGACCACGAGCGCGGGCGATGGCCGGTGACGACGGCGTGTCCGACGGCGAGGCCGATCGCCGTTCCCGCGACGACGTCCGTGACCCAGTGCTCGTTGTCGCGGAACCGCGCCCAGCCGATGAACCCGCTGATCGCGTACGCCGGCACGCCGACGCGCCAGCCGAAGTGCCCCTGAAGCACTGCCGCCGAGGCGAACGTCGCGGACGTATGCCCGGACGGAAACGAATGCGGACTGCCGGTCGGACGCTCGCGGCCGACCGTCGTCTTCAGTCCGACGGTAATGATGCCGTTCAGCACCTGCGCCCGGATGAGATCGCTGCCGATGTGCGTCGCGGCGGGGTCGTGGGTGACCTTGCCAATCGCGTACGTGCCGATGGCCGCCACGGCCTGGAACCAGCCGCTGCCGAGATGCGTGCCGATCTTCGAGTAGGACGATGGCTCCTGGCCGGCCATCCAGATGGCGACGTCGTCGTCGAAGTCGTGCAGGGCGATCGTGCTGCCGCCGCCCGCGGCCAGGATCGTGAAGCTCTCCCAGTTCGCGAGCGATTTTGCGTCGTGTCCGAGATTGGGGATCAGGCGTTCGAAGGGCCGGTCGTCCGTCCACGTCGTCTGGTCCGCCGCTGGGGTCGCCGGAGGATTCTGGATTGCGAACGTCAGGGCTAGCGCCCATGCGCCAAAAATCACGGCGGGAGGATATCAGCGTGACAGGCCGAAAGCGAGTCCGAATGCCACATGGTGGCTCGCCGCCGTTGTTCGCCCTGTGCCCGCCGCCAGGTCGATCTCTGGCCTGGCGTACGTGAACTTGTACTCGCCGACGAGCGACAACCCGCCGCGCAGGCGGACGTCGAGTCCGGCGGCGGCGTGGACGCCGAGCCCGGCGAACTCGTACTGGTCGCGCTGCCGGCCGAGCACCGTCGTCTCGCCGTGCGGGAGCGTGGGCCCGGCGCCGCCGCGCGCGATGAGCGAGACCGCGCTGCCCAGCGGGAACCGCGTCACTAGATTCGCAACCAGGAAATTCAACCCGTGGGTCATCGCGAACCGCTGCACGATCGCGTTCATCTCGGGTGTCCGGAGGATCAGGGACGAACCGAAGCTGCCTGTCGTCTCGTACACGCGAGTGGTGTCGGCGAACAGCTTGAGGTGAACCGACTCGACCTCAACGCCGAACCGGCGCGCGGCGCCGAACATGCGGCCGACGCGAAACCCGTAGTACTGCGGTGATTCGAACGGCCGGGCCTCGAACGCGACGTCGTGGTACTCGAGCGAGATTTGCTCGCCGGGCACGTCGATGCCGACCGTGGCGGATCGCGTCGCGTTCGCCCCGAGGTATCCCGCGACGAACCACTGCGCCCGAGCGTGCCTGGGAACGGCGACGGACCAGAGGACGAGCACGAGCGCGGCCCGACGACGCAGCATCGGGTGCTGATGTTAGTCCATCCTGAGCGCCCGCAAAGGATCGGCCGCCGACGCCCGGCGCGCCGGGATGAAACTGGCGACGCCGCCCACGATCGCGAGGAGCGCGGCGACGCCTGCGAACGTGGCCGCATCGGCCGGCGAGACACCGATGAGGACGGTCCGCAGCAGCCGCGCGACGCCGGCCGCGCCAGCCAGCCCGAGCGCGAGTCCGATCACGACCACCGCGAATCCCTGCAGGACGATCTGCCGGACGATGTCGAGACGGCTCGCGCCGAGCGCGAGCCGCACGCCAATCTCGCGCGTCCGTTGCGAGACGATGTACGACAGCACGCCGTAGAGACCCGTCGCGGCGAGGAGCAGTGCCACCGCGGCGAACCCGCTGACCAGCAGGGCGTTCAATCGCGGCTGCTCGGTGTGGCCGTCCACGTACGTCTCCATCGTCTGGATGCTGTAGACGGGCAGGCGCGGGTCGATCTCGCTCACCTGGCGGCGGACCGTGCCGGCTGATGTTTCGCCATCGCCCGCGGTACGAACGAAGAGCGCCATGGACGGGCGGCGCGACTGCATCCACGTCGGCAATTGACCGAACGGGACATACACCTGCGCGTAAGGCGGTTCCTGCAGCAGGCCGTAATGCTTCACGTGACGGACGACGCCGACCACTTCACGCCAGAGCGGCGTGAACGAGCTCATCCCGTGCTCGCCGCTGAACTCGAACGCGATGCGCCGGCCGATCGGATTGGTCGCGCCGAAGAACTTCGTCGCGGTCGTGTCGTCGATGATCGCGACTTGCGCGGAACCGGCTCGGTCCTGATCGGTGAAGCGGCGCCCGATCACCGTCGGGATGCCGAGCACCTCGAAGTACTGCCCGCCCGTGGCCTGGAACATGCACAACGTGGGTGGCCGATCCGCCGACGGCAGCGGGTCGTCGTCTTTCATGATGGGCGATTCGGAGCCGAAGCCGCCGAGGGGCACTGCGCTGTTCAGCCCGACGGCCTCGAGGCCCGGCGCTCCGGTGAGGCGCTGCAGCAGACTTTCGTGGAAGGCCTTCCACGCGTCGGCCGAACCGTAGCTGGCGTCGGGTAACGTCAGCCGCATGGTGAGCACGCGGGTGTTCTCGAACCCGAGATCGACCTTCATGAGTTGGGTCAGGCTCTTCACGAGCAGTCCGGCGCCGACGAGCAGGACCGCGGCGACGCCGACCTGCGCGGCGACCAGCACGCGGCGCAACCGCGTGCCGCGGCGGCCGGCGCCCGTGCGGGTTTCCCGGAGGGTGTGTTGGAGATCCGGCTTCGACGCGCGCCACGCCGGGAAGAGCGCGAAGAGCAGGATCGTCAGCGCCGAGGCGAGCGTCGCGAACGCGAGGATGCGCCAGTCGACGCCGATGAGATCGATCCGGGGAATGGTGGACGGCCTCGACGCGACGAAGCTGCGGACGCCCAGCCAGGCGAGGCCGACGCCGAGCGCGCCGCCAGCGACCGCGAGGAGCGAGGCTTCGATCAGGAGCTGCCGCACGATCTGCGCGCGGCTGGCGCCAAGCGCCGCGCGGACGGCCAGGTCGCGTTCGCGTGTCTCAGCGCGGGCGAGCATCAGGCTCGCGAGGTTTGAACACGCCATCAGCAGCAGCAGGCCGACGGCGCCCAGCAGCATGAAGAGCGCCGGCCGGATACTCGAGACGATTAACTCGTAGTACGGCGTGACGACGACGCTGTTCCCGAGGTTCGTGTCGGGGTACTGCCCGGCGAGCCGCGTCGCGACCGCGACCATCCCGGCGCGCGCCTGTTCGACGGTCATGCCGGTCTTCATCCGCCCGATCGCCGTGAGGCCCGGGTGCGCGCCGCGCGGTGGAAACGTGTTCACATACAGGCCGACCGGCAGCCACACGTCGGTGGTGCGCGACGGGTAGCGCATCGACGCCGGCATGACCCCGATGACCGAGAACGGCTGGTTGTTGAGCGAGAGCGACAGGCCGATCACGTCCTGGCGGGCGCCGAAGCGGCTGCGCCACAACCGCTCGCTGATGACCGCGACGCGCGCCGTTCCGGCCGCATCCTCCGCCGCGCCGAAGCCCCGGCCGGCCAGCGGCTGAATGCCCATGGACGTGAAGATCGACGAGGACACCAGGAACCCGTTGAGCCGATCGGGCGGGCCGTCGCCCGAGATCGTCACCGGCACCGCGCGGTAGACGCCGATCTCGTCGAAGACGTCGTTTTGCGCCGTCCAGTCCACGAAGTTGGGCCACGACACGGACATCAGCTGACCGTTCCGGCCGACTTCCATCACGACGAGCAGGCGATCCATGTCGCGGTACGGAAACGGGCGCAGGATCGCGCCGTCAACGACGGCGTACACAGCCGTCGTCGCGCCGATGCCGAGCGCGAGCGTGAGGATGGCGACAACGGTGAACGCCGGCGTGTGCCGGAGCGTGCGCCACGACGTGCGGAGGTCGCCGAGCCAGCGGTCCATGTGAGACCTCCTGTGCCCCATCGAGTGGGGCCGTGTGTCAGCGGAAATCGGGAACGCGCCGCGGCCGGTCCATGCGCCCAGCAGGTCGCCGGCGACGGTCGCGGCGAGCCGCACGACACCACGGCACCCGCGCTCGCGCCAGGCGTCGTCGAACGCCTCTTCGAGGAAGTCGCGCGGGTCGGGCGCCGGGGGCGTCCGCCGCGGATAGGCGCGCGCGATCAGGCGTGCGCACGTGCGGGCCGTTCGCGTGCCGCGGACCGTCATCGGCGTCCCGGCAACATCGACTTGGCGCGCGCCACAGAGACGAGATCGGCAAGACGGCGCGCCTCCGCCCTGGCGACCGCCCGTCCGAGCGGCGTCAACCGGTAGTACCGGCGCCGAGGATCAATGGCGGCCGAGCGGGTATCGGACCGCTCGATTTCGTCCACGAGCTTCGCGGCGAGCAGACGCGTTAGTGTCCCGTAGAGCGTTCCTGGTCCCAGCCGGACGGTCCCGTCGGTCGTCGCGGCCACCTCCTTGCTGATGCCGTAGCCGTGCCGTTCAGAATCAGACAAGGCGAGCAGGATATGGAACACGGCGGGCGTCAGCGGCAGAAAATCCGCGGCCTGTCCCTGATATTTCGCCATTCGTCACGCCTCCTGCGGCGGGTGTGCGGCTGCGCACGCCGACGACATCCGTTACGGATATATCCGTAACAGATGTAGTGTCCGATTTGCAACCTGAAACTGGTCCCAATCCCATTGACCGACTCGTCGCCGCGCTCCTACGGTAATGACGATCATCCACCTCGATCGCGCGGGGCCGGCCTCCTGGCTCCCACAGGCTCGCGGTGTCGGAGGGGATGCAAGGAGTGAGCGTTCGATGAGACACAGTCTGTCGCGGTTGATGCTGGCAGCGGCCCTCATCTGCCTGGCGAGCGGTACGGCGTTCGCGCAGGGCAGCACGACTTCGTCCATGGCAGGAACGGTCGTCGATTCTGGCGGAGGCGTGATTCCAGGCGCCACCGTGGTCGTGAAGAACAATTCGACGGGGACGACCACCAGCGCGATCACGAACGCGTCTGGCGCCTTCAATATTCCCGCGCTCGAGCCGGGCAAGTACACCGTGACTGTCTCGCTCTCGGGGTTCCGCTCCGCCGTCCTCAACGACGTCACGCTCGCGATCGGCACGCCGCAGACCATCAAGGCGACGCTCGAAGTCGGCAACGTGGCCGAAACCGTCGAGGTCAAGGGCGGCGTCGAGCTGGTGAACACGCAGACGGCGACGATCTCCTCGACGCTGAACGTCGATCAGATCAACAAGATGCCGATGGCGACGCGCAACGCGCTCAACGCCGTGACCTTTCTGCCGGGCGTGAACACGTCGGGGATCAATCGCGATTCGAATTTCAACGGGTTGCCAGATTCCTTCGTTGCCATCAGCCTCGACGGCGTCAACAACAACGACAACTACAACAAGTCCACCGAGGGGCTCTTCGCGATGGTGACGCCGCGGCAGGACGCGGTCGAGGCCGTGACGGTGACGACCGCCGCCAACGGCGCCGACATCGGCGGCCACGGCGCCGTCCAGGTCGCGTTCGTCACCCGCTCGGGCACGAACCGCTTCACCGGCAGTGCCTACGAGTACTTCCGCCATCCCTCGCTCAATACCAACTACTGGTTCAACAAGAACGCCGGCCTGCCGAAGAACGACATCATGCTGAACCAGTACGGCGCGCGGCAGGGCGGCCCGATCGTGCTGCCGGGGGTCTACGACGGGCGCGGCAAGGCCTTTTTCTTCTTCAACTACGAGGAGCTGCGCCTTCCGAACAACTTCACCCGCAACCGGACGATCGCCAATCCGCGGGCGCAGTCGGGCGTCTTCCAGTACAACGTCACGTCGGGCGGCGCCACCGTCACGCGCGAAGTCAACCTCGCGCAGATCGCGGCGCAGAACGGCACGCCGCTCGTGTTCGACCCGACCGTGAACCAGATCCTGAATCAGATTCGTGCGTCGGTACAGACGACCGGGCTCGTCACACAGAACGCGAACCCGAACACGATGAACTTCGCGTGGCAGAGTCCCGGCAACCAGTACGAGAAGCAGCCGGTCATCAAGATCGACTACAACCTCACGTCGAAGCACCGGTTGAGCGGGGCGTATTACTGGCAGGTCGTCCGGCGCGATCCCGATCATTTGAACGGTGACGACGTGCGCTTTCCGGGCGCGCTCAATTACTCCCGGTACACGTCCTATCGCCCGCAGACCTCCTTTGCCGTGCGCTCGACCTTGTCGCCGAACATCGTGAACGAGATCAAGGGCGGCGGCCGCTGGGGTCCCGGCTACTTCGGCGATCTGCAGAGCGACGGACCGGAGACCTTCTCGGACACGGGCGGCTACGCGCTCTCGCTCGGCAACATCGGCAACACGCTCACCAACTGGCACCAGCAGACGGGACAGAGCTGGCGGAGCGCGTCGAACTGGAACATCGACGACACGCTGTCCTGGCAGCGGGGCACGCACAGCCTGAGCCTGGGCGGGTCCGTCTTCTTCGGCCGGCTCTGGGTGAAGAACCAGCAGATGGCGCCGACGATCAACTTCGGCGTGCTCGATCAGGATCCGGCCAACGCCATGTTCACCGACGCGAACTTCCCCGGCTCGTCGAGCGCGCAGCGCGACCAGGCCGAGGCGCTCTTCGGGATGCTCACCGGACGGGTGACGAACATCGGCGGCAACCTGGTGCTCGACGAGAACACCAATCAATACGTGTATCTCGGCACGCGCAACCAGGCGGGCCGGCAGAATTCGTTCGCGTTGTTCGCGCAGGACTCGTGGCGCGCGTCGCCGACGCTCACCATCAACGGCGGCGTCCGCTGGGACGTCGAGCTGCCGTTCTACCCGGTGAACGACGTCATGTCCCGGTCGACGTACGCCGATGCGTGCGGCATCTCGGGCATCGGCGCCGACGGCAAGTGCCGCTGGTTCCAGCCCAGCCTCGCGCCGGGCGGGAAGTACCCGACGTTCGTCCAGTACGACAAGGGCGATCCGGGCTGGAACACCGACTGGAACAACTTCGCCCCGAACGTGGGCATCGCGTGGCGGCCGAACGTCCAGAGCGGCTGGCTCCGCACGATCCTGGGCGATCCCGAGCAGGCAACCCTGCGCGGCGGCTATTCGGTGGCCTACAACCGTGAAGGCTTCGCCGTCTACACGGGACAGTACGGCGCGAATCCCGGCAGCCAGGTCAGCGTCACCCGCAGCAACAACAACGGCAACCTGATTCCCGCCGGGGAGTCCGTGCCGCTGCTGTTCAGCCAGCGCGAGAGGCTGGGTCCGCCGCCGTTCAACACGATTCCGGCGATCAGTTGTGACGCGTCCGGGGGGAACTGCACACCGGCCTATCCGATCGCGGCCCGGCCAGGACGCGCCGACTCGATCAACATCTTCTCGCCGGACATCCAGGTCGCGTTCGCGCGCACGTTCAACATCAGTTTCCAGCGCTCGCTCTCGGCCAACACGGCGATCGACATCCGCTACGTCGGCACGCGCGGCGTGAACCAGTGGACCGAAGAGGAGTACAACGAGATCAACATCATCGAGAACGGCTTCTTCGATGAGTTCAAACTCGCGATGGCCAACCTGCAGGCCAACCTCGCGGCCGGCCGCGGCGCGACGTTCGCCTACACCGGGGCGGCCGGCACGTCGCCGTTGCCGATCTATCTCGCCTACTTCAACGGCTCGCGCGACGTCGGCAACCCGGTGGCCTACAGCGGCGCGAACTGGACCAACGGCACATTCGTCGGCCGGCTGGCGTACCGGAGCCCGAGCCCGAACAACGCCGCGTCGGATCTCGACGGCAACGCCACGCGGCGCGCCAACGCGCTCGCCGCGGGGTTCCCGGCCAACTTCTTCGTGCTCAATCCAGACGCCGCCAGCCCGGGTGGCAACAACCCGGGCGTCGGCGTGTACCACAGCAACGCCTACAGCGGATACGACGCGCTGCAGGTCGAAATCCGCCGCCGTCTCTCGCAGGGCTTCCAGGTCAACGGCAGCTACCAGTACGCGCTCGAGAACGGCTCGGCGTTCCTCGGCCGGCACTGGGGTCGCGTCCTCAATCCCACCGCCAACGTGCGCCACGCGATCAAGATGCAGTGGGATTGGAGCGTGCCCGTCGGACGCGGCCGCCGGTTCGGCACCGATATCAACCCGTGGCTCGACGCCCTCATCGGCGGCTGGGAGTTCAGCGGGGCCGGCCGCATTCAGGCCCGCGTCCTGAACTTCGGCAATGTGCGGCTGGTGGGCATGACGGTGGACGAACTGACGAAGGAGTACGGCTTCCGCCTGTCGCCCGACCTGCTGAATCCGGGCCGGCAGATCGTGCGGATGCTGCCGGAGGACATCATCCTCAACACGCGGCGCGCGTACAACCTCAGCGTCACGAACCCGTCGGGCTACTCGGACCTCGGCGTGCCGGAAGGCCGGTACCTCGCGCCCGCCAACAACGAGTCGTGCATTCAGCTCAAATCGGGGGACTGCGCGCCGCGGACGCTGCTGGTACGCGCACCCTGGTTCACCCGCATCGACGTCGGGCTCGCGAAGAAGTTCGCCACGCGATCGCGCGTCAACTTCGAAATGCGCGTCGACATCCTCAACCTGTTCGACAACGTCAACTTCACCCCGACGGCCAACCCGGGCACCGGGGAAGACATCTTCCGAGTGACCGCCGCCTATCAGGACACGAACAACACGTTCGACCCCGGCGGCCGGCTCGGCCAGCTCGTCTGGAGGATCAACTGGTAGGAAACTGACGTTCGTCGGTACGACAGGTACGGCGGGTACGATGGGTACGGAGGGTACCCATCGTACCTCGTACCTAAGTACCTGTCGTACCCTGCGTACCTGCCGTACCCGTCGTACCGATCTCCGTCTTGTACCTGGCCATCGCCTCGTCCACCCGCCTGAGCGCGGCGGCCGTGGCCGTCTCGGTGGCCGGCGTCGGTCTCAGATCCGCCTCCTGCAAGGACTCGAAGAGTTCCTGGAGCGGTGCAAACGCCGTCTGTAACTCGCGTGCGATCGCCTGCAGCCGGCCCGCGGCCTCCCCGGTGGCCGACGCGGCGCGCTGCGCCAGATCGGTGCGTGCAGCCGACACCTGGCGGATCGCCGTGTCCACCGTTCTCGACAACTTGAATTGCAGCGCCAGATCGGCCGGCGGCGTCCGGACGCGCGGATCCATGCGCACCACCACGGCTTGCCGGTACGTCCGGCCATCGACGGTGAGCCGGACCTGGTATGTGCTTGGCTGCACGAACATGCCTTGCGGCACGCGCGGCGTGTTGCGGAAGGTCGCGGCGATCGGATACGTCCACCGCTCCACGGCCGGCGGCGTGTAACGCACGTCCCAGGCGAACCGGTGGAGGCCGGGCGCCGTCGACAGCCGCGCGCTCGGGCGAATCCAGTAGTCCGGGATGTTGCGTCCCGGCAGCGGCGGCTCTTCCGGATCCGCGCTCGAGTACCTGCGGATCAGTTCTCCCGTCACCGTCTCGATGACCTCGAGCGTCACCGGGCCCTGCACGCCCGGCCCGAGCAGATAGCTGAACACCACGCCGTCGGGCGGGTTCGGCGCCGCCGGCTCGTCAGGCGGGAAGGGCGTATCGGTGTTCTTGTTGTTGCGGAAGCGCCAGGCCGTGGCCGGCCGGAACAGGTAGGCCGGCGCCTTGACCACGTCCGGCGTGAGCTGCCGGAGCGGCGTGATGTCGTCGAGAATCCAGAACCCGCGCCCGTGCGTGCCGACGACGAGGTCCGCGTCCTTGATCACCAGATCGCGGATCGACGTGGCGGGCATGTTCAACCGTAGCGACTGCCAGTTCTCGCCGTCGTCGAACGACATGGAGACGGCGAGCTCGCTTCCCGCGAAGAGCAGGCCGCGCCGCTGCGGATCTTCGCGCACCGCGTTGATCGTGGCGCCGTTCGGCAAGCCGCGCGTGATCTCCGACCAGGTCTTGCCGCCGTCCCTCGTGCGGAAGACGTGCGGGCGCAGGTCGTCGAGACGGATGGTGTTCACCGCGGCGTAAGCGAAGTTCGTATCGAAGTGCGACGCTTCGATGAGCGAGATCTTGGCCCATGGTCCGATCGCCGGCGGCGTCACGTTGGTCCAGTTCGTGCCGGCGTCGCGCGTGACGTGGATCAATCCGTCGTCGGTGCCCGCCCAGATCACCCGCGGATCGATCGGTGACGGCGCGACCGTGTAGATCACGCCGCGGCGCGTGGGCTGTGCCGTGGGCGCGCTGCGGTAGACGCCGACGTTGCCCGGCACCTCCCATTGTTCGCGCGAGAGGTCCGGGCTGATCTCTGTCCAGGCCTGGCCGCCCGTCGAGGTCTTGAAGAGCGTGTTGGCGGCGAAGAAGAGTGTCCGCCCGTCCGCCGCGAACAGCACGGGCGCCGTCCGGAGCGCGCGATAGGTGGGACCCCGCGGCGGGTCGACGCTCTGACTCTGTCCCGTCCGGCGATCGAAGCGCGTGATTTTCCCGCCGTAGACGATGTCCGGATCGTTCGGATCCGGCGCGATGTAGCCGTACTCCTCGACTCCCACCGGCGTCCAGTCGCGCAGCGTGATCTGTCCCTGATCGCCGCGGCTCGAGACGCACGCCGATCCGCTTTCCTGCTGGCCGCCGCACACGCGATAGGGGAACGCGTTGTCGGTACTCACATGGTAGAACTGCGCCGTCGGCTGGTTGTACCAGGAGCTCCACGACTCGCCGCCGTTGAGCGTCACGATGGCGCCCTGATCGGCGGTGAGGATCATGACGTCGGGGTTGGTCGGGTTGATCCAGATCTTCTGGTAGTCGTCACCGCCCGGCGCGCCGCGCCAGCCGACAAAGGTCTTGCCGCCATCGGTGGACTTCCACGTGACGATGCTCGGCACGAAGACGATGTCCGCATTGGCGGGGTGGACGCGAATATCTGCTGCGTCGGCCGGGCGCGCGATCACCCGCGCGTCGGCGTTGACGCGCGTCCAGCTCTCGCCGGCGTCATCCGAGCGGTAAATGCCACCGTTCGCGCCGGCATCGACGACGGCGTAGAGCCGGTGGCGATCGGTCGGCGCGACGGTGATGCCCAGCCGCCCCAGTCCTTCAGCGAACGTTGGCAAGCCCTTGGTGAGCGGCCGCCAGTTCGTGCCGCCATCGGTCGACTTGAAGAGCCCGCTGCCCGGGCCGGTCCACGCGGCGTTCTCCCACGGCCCTTGCCGTGCCTCCCAAAGCGCCGCGTAGATCGTGGCCGGATCGACCGGATCGAGCGCGATGTCCACACCGCCGGTGTTCTCGTCTTTGTACAGGACGCGCTCGAAGCTCTTGCCGCCGTCGGTCGATCGGAAGATGCCGCGTTCGGTGTTCGGGCCGTACGGGTGCCCGAGGACCGCGACGAAGAAGCGATTCGGGTCGCGCGGGTCCACCACGATGTGCGGAATCTGCTGACCGTCGCGCAGACCGAGGTGGGTCCAGGTCCGTCCACCGTCTGCAGATTTGTAGATCCCGTCACCGGTGGAGAGGTCGGGGCGCTGCATGCCCTCGCCGCTGCCGACGTAAATAATGCGCGGATCGGACGGGGCGATCGCAATCGCCCCGATGGATCCCGTCGGCTGATCGTCGAAAATCGGCACCCACGTGCGCCCCGCATCCGTCGTCTTCCAGACGCCGCCATTGACGACACCGATGTAGAACACGTGCGGCTGCGACGGGATGCCGGCAACCGCCTTGGTTCGGCCGCCGCGGAACGGGCCGATGCTGCGCCATTTCATCTCGCCGAGGAGCGCCGGGTCGAGGTTGGCGGGAACCTGCCCGGCGACGACGAGCCCGGCGCCGGCGACGGCGAAGAGCAACGCGAGGAAACGGTGGCGCATGGGACAGTGTAGCGATCTCCGACCGTGGATCGCAGACGCCGGCGGGTTGTGCGAGAATGCCCCGCAAGTCTTTCTGTCTGCTGGAGCTTCGTCAATGAAACGTGTGCATGTGGTCGCAGTAATGGCGCTGGTCCTTCTGACGGTGGCGATTGGCGCCGGACAGGGCCAGTCTGGCGCGGAACGATTGAACGCTCAGACCTTCGAGGGCCTACGGGTCCGGAGTATCGGTCCCGCGCTCGTCACAGGCCGGGTCGTGGACATCGAGATCGATCCCCGGAACCCGAGCGTCTGGTACATCGCCTCGGCGTTCGGCGGCCTGTGGAAGACCGAGAACCGTGGCATTACTTTCGATCAGATCTTCCCGCGCGTCGGGCAGGTCGAAGCCTTCAGCCTCTGCTGCGTCGTCATCGATCCGAAGGATTCGAATGTGCTGTGGCTGGGGACGGGCGAGAACGCCAGCCAGCGGAGTGCACATTTTGGAACCGGCCTCTACAAATCGACGGACGCCGGGAAGAGTTGGAAGCTCGTCGGCCTGGAAAATTCTGAACACATCGGCAAGATCGCGATCGACCCGCGCAATTCGAACGTGGTCTACGTGGCGTCGCAGGGCCCGCTGTTCTCAGAAGGCGGAGACCGCGGTGTCTACAAGACGACCGACGGCGGGGCGACCTGGTCGCGGATTCTGCACGTCAACGACGACACGGGCTTCACGGACGTCGTGTTCGACGTGAAAAATCCGGACATCATGTTCGCCGGCACCTACCAGCGCCGGCGGCACGTCGGTCAGATGATTGGCGGCGGTCCGGACGGCGGGATCTGGAAGACGGCAAACGCCGGCAAGACGTGGGCGAAGCTGACGAACGGTCTGCCGCCCGGTGAAGTCGGGCGCATCGCGCTGGCCGTCGATCCGAAAAAACCGGGGCGCGTGTACGCGTTGATCGACGCGAAGACGGCCGGCGGCGGGCGCGGCGGTGGCCGTGGCGCGGGCGCGCCGGCTGGTGCTGGCGCACCAGGTGCGGGCGCGGCCGGAGCCGGTGCCGGTGCCGGGGCGGGTGCGGCAGCCGCGGGCGGCGCGGGTCAGGCCGGCGGGGCGCAGGGCGGCGGTGGACGCGCGGGCGGTCAGGGCGCGCAGGCGGCGGCGACGACGCCGAGCGGGCCGCCAATGCCGCCTCCGCCGACGGCGGACGACGGGCTCGGCTTCTATCGCAGCGAGGATTCGGGCGCGACGTGGACGCGCATGAGCATCTACCGCGGCGGCGGGCCGGCGTACTACTCCGAAATCTTCGTGGACCCGCGTACGCCCGACACCATCTGGTCGGTCAACACCAACCTCGACTGGAGCAAGGACGGCGGCCGCACGTGGTCGCAGGTCGGCGTCGAGCAGAGCACGGCGCGCCTGGGCACCGGCGGATCGTTCAACGTGCACGTCGATCACCACGACGTCACGTTCGATCCCGCGGACCCGAAACACATCTTGATCGGCAACGACGGCGGCGTGTACGAAACGTACGACGACGGCCGGACGTGGCGATTCTTCGCCAATCTGCCGATCACGCAGTACTACCGGGTCGGGATTGGCAACGAAGAGCCGTTCTACACGGTCTGCGGCGGCACGCAGGACAACTTTTCCATGTGCGGACCGTCGCGCACGTCGCACGCGCTCGGGATTCGGACGAGCGACTGGTACTTGATTCGCGGCGGCGACGGCTTTCAGTCGCGGCCCGATCCGGAAGATCCGAACATCGTCTACGGCACGTCGCAAAGCGGCGGACTCGCGCGGTTCGACCGCCGCACGGGGCGCGCCACGACGCTGAGCCCGACCGGCGGGCGCGGCGGTGGCGGCGGCGGTGGCGATGAAATGGGCGCGCAGGCGGCGCCCCAGGGGCCGCCGCAGGGCGGTGCGCAGGCGGGCGCGGCGGGCGCGGCGGGTGCGGCAGGTGCGGCGGGTGCGGCCGGAGCGGCCGGTGCTGGTGCGCAGGGCGCCGGTGCACAGGGCGCGGGCGCGGCGGGTGCCGGCGCCGGGCGTGGCGCGGGCGGCGGTCGCGGGGCCGGTGGCGGCGGAGGGGGCGGCGGCGACCGGACCAACTGGGACGCGCCGTACATCATCAGCCCGCACTCGCACACGCGGCTGTACTGGGCGAGCAACTACGTCTATCGCAGTGACGATCGCGGCGACAGCTGGACGCGCATCAGTCCGGATCTGTCGCGCAACCTCAACCGCGCGGAGATCCCGTTCATGGGCCGCGTCTGGCCGCAGGGATCGATCGCACTCCACGAGTCCACGACGCCGCTCTCCAACATCGTCTCGATCGACGAATCGCCGCTGATGGAAGGGCTGATCTACGTCGGGACCGACGACGGGTTGTTCCAGGCGACCGAAGACGGCGGCAAGACGTGGCGCAAGACCGAGGACTTTCCGGGCGTCGCGAAGTGGGCGTACGTGACCGACGTCTTCGCGTCGCCGCGTGACGCGAACGTCGTGTTCGCGTCGTTCAACAACTGGCAGCGCGGCGACTACAAGCCGTACGTCGCGCGCAGCGACGATCGCGGCAAGACCTGGACGAACATCACCGGCGACCTGCCGGCGAAGCACGACGTCTGGGCGATCGCGCAGGATCACGTCAACGGGAACCTGCTCTTCGCCGGCACGGAGTTCGGGCTGTTCTTCACGGTGGACAGTGGCAAGCACTGGACGCAGCTTCGCGGCGGCATGCCGCCCACGCAGATTCGCGATCTGCAGTTGCAGAAGCGCGAAAGCGACGTCGTCATGGCAACGTTCGGCAACGGCTTCTGGATCCTCGACGACTACAGCGCGCTTCGCGAAATCACGGCGGAGTCGCTGAACGAGGAAGCGCGGCTGTTCCCGCTGCGCCACGCCTATCAATTCCAGACGTGGGGCATCACCGATCCGGGTTCGGCCGGACTGGCGACGCTCGGCGGCAACTACACCGTGCCCAACCCGCCGTACGGCGCAGTGTTCACCTATCACGTCAAGGACGCTCTGCCGGCCGACACACGCCTCGTACTCAATATCCTGACTGCCGGCGGGCAGCAGGTGCGACGGATCGAGGTCAATTCCGCGCCTGGTCTGCGGCGCGTGACGTGGAACCTGAGCGTGGATCCGCCGGCCGCCGGCGCAGGCGCGGAGGTTGATGCCGTCGCCACTGCCGACGATCAGCAGGGTGGCGCCGCCGGTGCCGGCGGCGGCCAGGCGGGCCGCGGTGGCCAGGCGGGCCGCGGTGGCGCCGGCGGGTTCGGCGGGCGGGGCGGCGGTGCGCCGCCGGCCGAGCCGGGCCGGTATCGCGCGGTGCTCGGCAAGATGGTGGGCGAAACGTTCACCGCACTGGGGCCGCCGCAGACGTTCCAGGTGATTCCGTTGCCTGAGAAGAATTATCAGTTGTATCGGTAGTTGAATTGACTCTGCAGGTTCCGAGGTTCCGGGGTTCCGAGGTTCCGGAGTTCAGTTCTGCCGTTCGGTGGCATCGAACCGAACCCCGGAACCCGGGAACTCTGGAACCCCGGAACTCCGGAACCGTGCATTTTTGGAGCCCCCAATGAAACGTTCGTGGTTCGTGTCTCTGCTCGCGTTGATGGTCCTTGGGGTCACGATGGCTGGACAGCAGGCGAGCTCGTCGCGCCTGACGCCGGACGTCTTTCAGGGACTGGCCCTGCGGTCGATCGGACCGAGCCTCGTCACCGGCCGCATCGCCGACATCGAAGTGGATCCGAACCACTCGAACGTGTACTACGTGGCCACCGCCGCCGGCGGGGTGTGGAAAAGCGAGAACCGCGGCAACACGTGGCGGCCGATCTTCGACGATCAGCCGGCGTTCAACATGTGCTGCATCGCGATCGATCCCAAGGACTCGAACGTCCTCTGGGTCGGCACCGGCGAGAACTCGAACCCGCGCAGCTCGATGATCGGCGCGGGGTTGTTCAAGTCGACAGACGGCGGCGCAACCTGGACGCGCGTCGGCCTCGAGAACTCGGAACACATCGGCAACATCGCCATCGACCCGCGCAATTCCAACGTCGTCTACGTCGCGTCGCAGGGCCCGCTGTGGTCGGGCGGCGGCGACCGCGGCATCTACAAGACGGCGGACGGCGGGAAGACTTGGCGCGCCGTGCTCACAATCAGCCCTGACACGGGCGGCAACGAAGTCGTCATCGATCCGAACAATCCGGACGTGCTCTATGCCTCGATGTGGCAGCGACGTCGAGCCGTCGGGCAGATGGTCGGCGGCGGACCGGAGAGCGGCATCTACAAGTCCACTGACGCCGGCGCGAAGTGGACGAAGCTCAGCAACGGCGTGCCGACCGGCGACGTCGGCCGCATTGCGCTCGGCGTGGATCCGAAAGCCAAGCCGACCCGCGTGTACGCCCTGCTCAACGGATTGCCGGGTGAATCCGGCTTCTTCCGATCGGACGATGCGGGCGCGAGCTGGCAGCGGATGGGCGCGCCGTTCGGCAAGCCGGGCGTGCCCGAGCCGGCGCCGACGCCCGACCCGGCCGCCGCAGGCCGCGGCGCCGGTCGTGGCGGCGGAGGTGGCGGGGGCGGCCGCGGCGGATGCGCACCGGGCGCGTACTGCGGCGGTGACCCGGGCTACTACCAGGAGATCTACGTCGATCCAATCCGGCCCGACACGATCTGGTCGGCGAACACGAACCTCGAGTGGAGCACCGACGGCGGCAAGTCGTGGAGCGGCGTGCCCAACCTCCAGGGCGTGCACGTCGACTACCACGACGTGTGGGTGGACAGGGCGGATCGCAATCACCTCTTGATCGGCAACGACGGCGGCGTCTACGAGACGTGGGACGAAGGGAAGTCGTGGCGGCATTTCACCAATCTGCCGATCACGCAGTTCTACCGGGTCAGCGTCGACAACGCGAAGCCGTTCTACAACGTGTGCGGCGGCGCCCAGGACAACGGCTCGATGTGCGGCCCGAGCCGCACGCAGCACAGCGTCGGCATCCGCACGAGCGACTGGTACGACATCGGCGGCGGCGACGGCTTCCAGTCGCGCAACGATCCCGACGATCCCGGCGTCGTCTACTCGACGTCGCAGAACGGCGCGATTCAGCGGCTCGATCTGCGCTCCGGCCAGAGCCAGTCGATTCGCCCGCGCGCGGGCGGGCCGGGTGAGGCCGGCGGCGGCGGTGGCGGGGCCGGCGGCGGCCGCGGCAGCGGCGAGCGCACGAACTGGGATGCGACCTATATCATCAGCCCGCATCACGGCGCGCGGCTCTACTGGGGCAGCCAGCGTTTGTATCGCACGGACGATCGCGGCGACTCGTGGACGGCGATCAGCGGCGACCTGACGCGCAATCTCGATCCGCGCGAGATCCCGATCATGGGCAAGCTCTGGCTTCCCGAGAAGACCGTCGCCTGGAACAACGCCACGACGACGCTCAGCACGATTGTCTCGCTCGATGAATCGCCGCTCCTCGCCGGCCTGCTCTACGTCGGCACCGACGACGGGAACCTGAACGTCACGGAAGACGACGGCAAGAGCTGGCGGAAGACGACGAAGTTCGGCACGCTGCCCGACGGGTACTACGTCTCGGACGTCTTTGCGTCGCCGCGCGATGCGAACGTCGTGTTCATCTCGCTCAACAACTGGCAGCGCGGCGACTACAAGCCGTACATCCTGCGCAGCGACGATCGCGGCCGCACGTTCCGATCGATCTCGGGCGACTTCCCGGATCGCCATCCGGTCTGGGCGGTCATCCAGGATCACGTCAACGGCGAGCTGATCTTCGCCGGCACCGAGTGGGGCCTGTTCTTCACGGTAGACGGCGGCACGCACTGGACGCAGCTCAAGGGCGGCATCCCGACGGCGCAGATCCGCGACATGACGGTGCAGAAGCGTGAGAACGATCTCGTGCTCGGGACCTTCGGCCGGGGTTTCTACATCCTGGACGACTACAGCCCGCTGCGCGAAGTCACGGCGCAGGCGCTCGCACAGGAGGCGGAACTGTTTCCGCTCCGGCCGGTCTATCAGTTCGACACGCTGACGCAGCAGAACGCCGCGTGGGGCAACTTCGCGACGCCCAATCCGCCGTACGGGGCAGTGTTCACCTACCACGTCGGGCCGAACGTCAGTGGCAACCTCGCGCTCGTCGTGAGTGACGAGGGCGGGCGCGATCTCTGCCGCATCGATGTGGATGAGAAGCCCGGAGTGCAGCGCGTCGCGTGGAACCTGCGGGTCACTTCGCCGGGCGCCACCGGTGGCGGTCGCGGCGGCGGTGGCGGCGGTGGTGGTGGCGGACGTGGCGGCGGAGGCGGCGGCCCGACGTGCCAGCCGATCCCGTCGGCCGCGCCAGCGCCCACCGGCGAGGCCGCAAATCCGGCGGGCGCGGGCGGGGCCGGCGCGAGCGGGGTCGGCGCGCCGCAAGCGGGCGCCCCAGTTGGCGCTGCAGGTGGCGGCGGGTTCGGCGGCCGCGGCGGCGCGGCGCCGCAGGTCCCGCTCGGCCGCTATACGGCTCGGCTGGTCAAGATCGGCGGAGATCAGATGACGCCGGTCGGCAAGGCGCAACGCTTCCAGGTGATCCCGATTCTGGCGAAGGATTGAGACTTGATCCTTGTCAGGGCAGAGGGCACAAGGCAAAGGGCAAAGGGGAAGTCAGAGGGTCGAAGGTAACAGGGAAGTTGTAAGTCAGAGGCTGGATGAGGCGAAGCGATGATCAGGCTGGCGACGTTTCTGGCCGTGTCGCTCTCGTTCTGCCTCCCTACCTTCGTTCTTCCCTCCACCTTCTCTTCTTCCCAGCACACC
>Ga0111538_10002118_pt1 | contig 27947 bp, 17 predicted proteins | sample SoiMethybrSBSTD1_FD_79669 | JGI IMG/M metagenome (GOLD analysis project Ga0111538, IMG submission 79669) | Bulk soil microbial communities from a Populus tree surrounding site in Tennessee, USA - Soil MetaG P. TD hybrid SBSTD1 (version 2)... | ecosystem: Environmental > Terrestrial > Soil >...
GTGCCCGGTCGCAAATACGCCGAATCTCCCGCCAGTCGGTGGTCTCAGTGGCGCCACAAGGCAAAATTCACCGCGCGATATCCGACCAGGTGTCGCAAAATCCACAATCCGCAACTCAATCCACAATCCGCAAATCTTCAATCCGAAATCAACATTCAGCCGTGTCACAAAGCGGCAACCTGGAACGTTGTATAAGAGTGAGCACATCACAGCTGGTGGCCACGTATCCTTCGACCTACCCGGCTCCAGAGGCCACTGAGGCTCTCACTCCGACAGTCTCATCGCTGTTCGAATTGCATGCCCCAGGCCTGTATCGACTGGCGCTGGCAATGCTGCACGACCCCGCTGCGGCGCAGGATGTCGTTCAGGACACCTTTGCGCGTCTGATCGAGCATCTTCGGCAGCGTGAACCGCTCGCGAATGCCCGGGGGTGGCTATACACCGTCGCTGCTCATGCCTGTCGGGATCGACAGCGACGAAGTGGCCGCTGGCTTCCATGGATACGTGAACGCGACACGCGCAGCGCGCTCGAGACTCCCGATCGCTTCGATGACAGGGAAGCCTTATTGGACGCGATTCGGGTGCTTTCTTCTCGCGATCGTTTACTCGTCGCTCTTCGCGCACAGGGGTTGTCATACCAGGAGATCGGCGATGCGGCAGGTATTCGACACACATCGGTCGGCCGGCTTTTGACGCGTGCGCTCAATCGCCTTCAGAAAGAATTGAATCGAGCCACGGAAACACAGGGAAGAACACGGCCCACAGAAGGACAACGCCGCGGCTGACCGGGCCATCCGGCTGGGAGAATCTGAGATGTCACGCTGCTTAACTGACGCCGAACTCCAGGCAATTGCCGACGACGCGGCACCGTCGGAGCATGTAACCCACGCCGAACACTGCCAGCGATGCGGCGAGGGTCTTGCCGCGCGCAACCGGCTGATCGCTCGCGTCGAGGATGCTGCGGGAACCACCGAACTTCCGAGCGGCGCGCGAACTGCGATTCTGACGCAACTGGCGCGAACCACCGCTGCCGGCGCAACCACATTGCGGCCTGTCCGACGCGTGCCGCAGTGGGCGTGGGCGATTCCTCTCGCCGCCGCGGCGGCCGTCGCGCTCTTTATCTACGTCATTCCCGGAATCGACCGGCAGACAACAGTGTCTGCCGCCGAAATTCTTGGACGCTCGCGATCCGCTCTCGCGGCGCCGGCCTCAGGGATTGAGGTTCTGACCTACGATCTCGAGGTGTCAGGCGTGCTCGCGGAGTTGATCCCCGAGGAACAATCAGGACGCTTCACCGTGCAGGAACTCGTGGATCACGATCACGAAGGCCGCTATCGCATCGTCAAGCTGACCAGCAGCGGTCAGATCGTCGGCGGCGCGGCCGATGATCCACTGCGCGGCATTCGGACGCGATATATGCGAGCAAACGGGCGAGGATATTTGTTGCGGTTCGACGGGGCCGCACCTACGGCGTTCTCCATCCCCGCACTGAAGCGCACCGCCCTTCAAACATTCATCGGCTTCATGCAGGCCAGCAGCACGCAGACGCTGCGCGAGGTGCAACGCGGAGCCGACGCGTGTTATCAAATCGACATTCCGGGAAGCGCAATGGCTGGCGGCTCGCTGCTTGCGCTCGACAGCGCTCGCGCGGTCGTCGCCGTCGCCGACTCGCGGCTGGTCGAATTCTCGGCGAGCGGGCGGCTCGCGGATCGACCGTTCACGCTCGAATTCCGATTGCTGACACAGGACCTTCGACCCGCCGATTCAGCCGAAGCTGCCGACTTCGACATCTCCCCCCAACCAGGCGACGTCGTGCTGGAGGGGGATGCCTCGCAGAATCCCGTCTGGGACGTTGTCACGCGCGCCCTTCGCGCGATTCCGCCGCAGGCGGCTGCACCTGCGACGCATTCGGCGACCGTCGAACGTCCAAGGCACTGACATTGGCCGACGCGATTCGTACCGAGGCGCTGACCAAGTATTTCGGGCAGGTCGTCGCACTGGAGACTCTGAATCTGTCAGTCGGACCCGGTGAGGTCTACGGCTTTCTCGGCCCGAACGGTTCTGGCAAGACCACGACGATCCGAATCCTGCTCGATCTGGTCAGGGCCACGAGCGGACGCGCGCTCGTCGACGGGCTCGATTGTCGAACGGCCAGCGTAGAGATCCGGCGGCGGATCGGCTACCTGCCGGCCGAGATGCCGCTCTATCGCGAGATGACAGGCGCCGGTTACCTCGATTTTCTTGCCGCACTCGAATCACGCCCGGTTGATTTTTCGTATCGGCGCAAGCTGCTGTCCCGGTTCGATGTCAGCGACGTCGATCTGCGACGCAGGCTCGATCGCCTGTCGCACGGCATGAAGCGGAAGTTCGGCATCATCCAGGCGCTGATGGGTCGCCCGTCGCTGCTCATCCTCGATGAACCCACATCGGGACTCGATCCCCTCATGATCGAGGCGTTCGCCGAAACCGTTCATGAGCTCAAAACCGAGGGGCGAACCACCATATTCCTCTCGTCACACGTGCTGTCTGAAGTGGAACGCCTCTGCGATCGGGTTGGCATCATCCGCCGCGGTCAACTGGTTCGCGAGACGTCGATCGCCGATCTGCGTCGCGACACCCCGCGGCGTCTGCGAGTGTTCTTCGATGGACCGGCACCGCGGCCGCCCGCTTCGCTTGCCGGCGCCGTGCGTCGAAGCGATGCCCGCCACTGGGACCTCGAATGGTCCGGCCCACTCGGCACCGCGCTCGATGCGATGCGGGGCCTTCCTGTATCCGACATCGAGATCGAACCGTTCAAGCTCGAAGACTACGTGTTGAAAATTTACTCAGGTACCGAGGGAGCACGGGATTGATTCTGCCAGCGCTCCTCGGGCGATCCTTGGCGCGACACAGAGCGCTAGTTATCGCGGTGGCAGCACTGCTCTCCGCCTTTCAGATCCTCGACATCGTCGTTGCGTACAACCTGCAGGCGAAAGGAGTCTACGGACAGTTTGCGTCGCTGGTCCCGGCGTTCATCCAGGAAGCGATGGGCGGAGTGCTCGTTGGATCGTTTTCTGGTGCGATCGCGCTCGGGTTTGCTCATCCACTTGTGATGCTGTCGCTGTCCTGCGTGGCCATCTACCTGGCTAGCGAACCCGCCGGCGAGGTGGAGGACGGCCTGGTCGACCTGGTTGTTGCTCGGCCAGTTCCGCGGAGTCTGATCGTGACACGCTCCGCCCTGGTGTTTATCGTCGGCAGCGCCGCCATCGTTGCGGCAATGTTCGTGACCAGCCGCGTGACCGTGCGATGGCTGTCGCCGGCGACCGCGTCCGCTTTGCCGGCACTCCGTCTGGCATGGGTCGCGGCAAACCTTCTTGCCATCGTCTGGTGCCTCGGCGCAGCGGCACTGGCATTGGCGTCGCACGTCCGTGAGCGAACGCGTGCCGCCGGCACGGTCGCCATCGTTGCGGTCTTTCTGTATCTCCTGCAATTCGGCGCGGCGGCGTGGACTCCCCTGCGTCCGTTCGCGCGCGTCTCACCCTTTCACTACTACGAGCCAATGAGAACGTTGCTGGGAAGCATGTCGCCGGTAAAGGATATTGCCGGCCTGCTCGGAGCGACCGCTGTGCTCCTCGGAGTCAGCGCCGTGCTGTATTCGAAGCGGGACTTGTGACGCTGATTACGGCTTATCAACTCGAAACGCGAAATACATCATGGTGCTTTCGCGTTCGATCAGCAGGACCGCTGCGGCACTCGGTTTCAACTGGCCCGCGAACACTTTCAAATCGTCCGCGGTCCTGACCACCTGACCGTTGAGCGCGTAGATGACGTCGCCCGGCTGAAGGCGGCCCTGCTGCGAGTACGGCGACTCGGGTGTTACACGCGCGACGACAGCGCCCCGTTCGCGCCTCACCGGCGGCAGTAATGCGGCGACGGAAGGATTGAGATCGAGCGCGACGACGCCGAGTGGACGGATGGTTTGCTGCGTTCCTATCAGCGCTTCCAATTCACCCGTGTCGTTGGTGCGCTCTACGACGGGGACCTTGACGTTCAGCGTGCGCTCGCCGCGACGAACTTCGAGCGCCACCTGTTCCCCCGCGCCACGCGTGTAGACGTTGATCCGGAACTGCCGCCCGTTTTCCATCGCCTTTCCGTCGAGCGAGAGCACGATGTCGCCGGGTTCGAGGCCGACCTTCTCTGCCGGTCCTCCCGGCAACACGTCTGCGAGAATGACACCCGCATCCAGCGTCAGTCCGAGGGCTTCGGCCATAAGCGGTGTAATCGTCTGAGAATTGACGCCAATTTCTCCGCGCCGCACACGACCGTGTTTTCGAATCTGCGAGAAGACGTTGCGGACGATGTTACTCGGCGCAGCGAAGCCAATGCCTTCGCTGCCGCCGGATTGCGAATAGATGAGCGTGTTGATCCCGACCAGGCGTCCAGCCGTATCCACCAGCGCACCACCGCTATTGCCAGGATTGATGGTCGCGTCGGTCTGGATGTAGATCATCGGATCGTCTGGAGTGAGCTGACGCGCAACGGCGCTGACCACTCCCATCGACACCGACGATTCCAGTCCGAGCGGACTGCCAAACGCGAGCACCAGCTGTCCTGACCGAAGGGCATCCGAATCCCCGAATGGCAACGCCGGCAATCCGTGCGCCTCAACCTTCACGACCGCGATGTCCGTTTCGTGATCGATCGCGACCACTTGTGCCCCGACCGTCCGGCCGCGCCGCTTCAGGATCGATCGCCCGCGCGCCGCTGTCGCGGGATCCGGCGGCAGTTCGACCTCGATGCGCGTCGCGTTCTCGACGACGTGCGTGTTGGTCACGATGTAGCCGTCAGCATCGACGATGACGCCCGATCCGCTGCTTCGTTCGAGCTGTGGCTCCGCCGCTGTGCTCTGATTTTCCTCGTCAGGGGCGGGATAACCGGTCACAAAAATCTGGACTACGCTTGGACTGACCCTGGCGGAGAGATCCTGCAACGAGCGCGACAGCTCGGCGAGTGGAGGGGCAGGAGCGGCTGACGACGCCGTTTGTGCGGACACGCTCGATGCGAGCCAGAGGACGAGCAGACCCGCCAGGATGCCGCGCAATACGTGCATGCGTGTGGATCGTAGCACGCGGTAGTGGTCCAACTTGACACCACTTCCAAGATCCGCTCCAATCCGCCGCATGCGCATTCCGCTTGTGCTGACGCTCGCGCTCATGGTGACGGGGTGGCTCCCCCAGGGAACAAAGCCGGGCAACCCCGAGGAGAAACTGCCACCGAACATCAAGCAGTTGACGCACTTTGGCGAACGGGCCTCATGGTCGCCCGATGGGAAGCGCATCGCGTTCATGGAGAAGAGCTTCGGCGATGCGTACGAAGTCAATGTCGCAACCGGCGCGATCCGCCTGCTGACGCACTACGCGCATCCCGGCTTCCTTCGCGTGCAGTTTCTACCCAATGGCGACTACTTCCTCATCGGCGCCCGCTCGTTCACCGACATCAGCACCACACGATCCCGCGATCAGGAGATGTGGATTCTCAAAGCCGACTTCAAACCGGGCGATCACGCGGTTCCACTGGAGCATAAGATCTCCGAGGGGGTCGCGATTTCACGGACAGCCATGAAGATCGCCTGGTCGAATACGCGAGGGCAATATCCCGATCGATTCCAGGAAGGCGAGTCTGCGATCTACACTGCCGACATCGTTTACGAGAACGGCCGTCCGAGGGTCGCGAACGAAAAAGAAATCCTCCGCGCGAAGGCGCCGGAGTGCACGCTCGAAGCCCAGGATTTTCGCAACAACGACAGCGAATTGATTTACACCTGTTATCGATCGCCGTTTGCGGATGTGCTCGGCATCGATCTGGCGACTGGTAAGATTACCGTCTATCGTAAGCTCGCCGGCGAGTACAACGAGGTCGAAGGTATTTTCCCGGATGGAAAGTACACACTCGTGGAGTCGAGCCGCGAACAACTCGAGCAGAATTCGAATTACATCGACATCTGGAAGCTGAAGCTCGAAGCGAACAGCACGGACTTTACACGGGTCACGCGCTGGGGAGAGTACCGGGGTTATAAAGCGTCGAATCCGGTCGTCAGCGCCGACGGGAAACGCATCGCATTCCAGTCGGCACGCAGCAAGGATCCGGCGGGTGTCGGGTATGGGATCTTCGTGATGGACGTCAAGGAATAAGGAGCTCTCATGGTTCGCCGTGTCCTGTTCGTGGTCGCCTCGGCTATCGCCCTCGCGTTTGCGTCGACGTTTGCGTCTACGCCGAACGGCGAACGCCACTTCCTCTACGTCGCCGAACCCGGCATCCGCAACTACGTCGAGTACGGCGGCGTCGGTGTGATCGTCTACGACATGGACAACGGTCACAAGTTTGTGCGGCGCATCCCGACGTTTGCTGAGGTTCCAGGACAGGCGCCGGAAAACGTCAAAGGCGTCGTCGCCAATGCGAAAACGGGCCGGCTCTACGTTTCGACGATAAAGCGGGTTGCGGCAATCGATCTCAAGACCGATCGATTGTTGTGGAACAAGGAATACGAGGGGGGCGCAGATCGCCTTGCCCTTTCACCCGACGGTAAGATTCTTTACATCCCGTCGCTCGAAGGGCCTCACTGGAACGTCGTGGACCCGGCCAGCGGTGACGTGATTTCCAAGATCGTGACCAACTCGGGCGCGCACAACACGATCTATGGTCCCGACGGCCGAGCGGTCTATCTTGCCGGACTGAGAAGCCCGCTTCTTTCGATCGCGGATCCGCGGACGCACAAGGTGGTGAAAGAGGTGGGTCCGTTCAGCAACGTCATCCGCCCCTTCACCATCAACCGCGCGCAGACGCTCTGTTTCGTCAACGTGAACGATCTCCTCGGCTTTGAAGTCGGAGACATCAAGACCGGAAAGATGCTCCACCGGGTCGAAGTGACCGGGTTCGAAAAGGGACCAGTCAAGCGGCATGGCTGTCCGAGCCACGGCGTCGGACTTACGCCAGACGAGAAAGAGTTATGGCTCTCGGACGGCCACAACGAACGCGTCCACATTTTTGACTCGACGGTGATGCCGCCCAAGCAAGTGGCATCAATCAAGCTTCGCGATCAGCCCGGGTGGGTGACGTTCAGCATGGATGGACGCTACGGTTATCCATCAACGGGAGAGGTGATCGATACCAGGACGCGACAGATCGTCGTCTCTCTTACCGACGAGCAACAGCGCGTCGTTCAGAGCGAAAAGGTGGTCGAGGTCGTGATGGACAACGGCCGCGTCGTCGAAACCGGCGACCAATTTGGCATAGGCCGTAAGAAGTAGTTCTACAGACCTTGGGTGACTCGCTGGCCGGCGAAGACGATGCGGCGTGAGTCCATGTTACCGGCAAGCCGTACGTCGATGTCCCGACGCAGCGGTGGCAACATGCGTGAACCTGGCGCCAGTTGTAGCGTCAGGCGCCTCTCCGCATCCTGCCATCTCATTTCGATGCCCATCCATTCTCCGCGACGATAGTCGAACGACCGTCCGTCGTCGTCGTAGAGCGTAAACGCGCCATCAGCACCTGGATAGACGACGATTGACAGCGGTTGTTCGACCGCTTCGTCGCTGTACTGCTTGATCGGTCCAAACGGAAGCAGCGCGCCGGCACGGACGTGAAGCGGCATCGTCGCAAGATCGACGCGACGATCGATCTCACGACCGCCGGTCACTCGCTCTTCGGTCCAGAAATCAAACCAGTCGCCGCGAGGGAGATAGAGGCGCCTGGACGTCGCGCCTTTTTCGACAACCGGCGACACGAGCAGATCGCGGCCCCACAGATACTGATCGCCGCGTCCGACCGCCTGTGAATCGTCGGGATGATGCAGCCACAGCGCCCGCATCATCGGCAGACCGGTTTCACAACACTCGCGCGCAATCGAGTACACATACGCCAGCATGCGGTAGCGCAGCTCGAGATACTGCTTGATGATTGGTTCGACCGCCGCATTGTGGAGCTCACTGACATCGGGTTCGCCGGCGCCTCCGGTGTAGCCACGTGTTTCCGATGGCCCGACCTCGCCGGTGTTCCAGCCCCAGGGCAGACGCAAGTGCCAGGTGCGCCCGTGCGAACGGAACAACGGACAGAACGCCCCGAATTGAAACCAGCGCACGTGCAGCTCGCCGGTGTACTCCGGCGTTGGAACGAAACCGCCGATGTCTGTTCCCCAGAACGGGATGCCGGAAAGTCCGGTATTGACCGCCACCGGCACATGCGTCTTCAGTGTTTCCCACGTCGAATACACGTCGCCCGACCAGAGGAACGCCCCGTAGCGTTGCATTCCTGGAGCGCCGTTTCGGTGCAACGCAAAGGGACGCTCGTTCGCGCGCCAGAGCTGCGGACCTTCCCAGTACATCCGAATGCGCGCGAGACGTGACGGCTGATCGAGGCCATCACCCTGATCAGGCCACCAGCCGTCGATACCAAGGTCGTAGACAGGTTTGTGATACGGCCAGTAACACGCTACGGCACGGTCGTCGGGCCATTTGTCGTCGGCGGTTCGTCCGCTTGGAACCGCCTTCTCTGGCGTGCACGCGTCGCGAACTGTTCCCGACATCCGCCGGCCCTCGATGACGACGTGAAGGACGACACGAAAGTGCTGCGCGTGGAGGTCGTCGATCATCACGCCGGGATTGGGAAAGTTTTCTTTCTTCCAGCCGAACTCGCCGTTGCGCGTGTTCCAGCCAGACGGAGTGAATTCAGTTCCCAGATAGATCAATGCATCGCACGGCAGCTGCTTCTCGCGAAACGTTCGCGCGACCCACTTCACTTCGTCCGGCCCTGCGAGCGTCCGATGCGACTGCATGTATCCGAACGTCCAGCGTGCGGGCAGTTGCGCCCGGCCGGTCAGCCGCGCGTATTCACCGATGATGGCTTTCGGATCGGACGATGTGGTGATGAAGACGTCGAGCGGCGCGTCGGTTGCTGGCGTCAGGCGTCCCTGCGGGCCGCTGAGATCGAAGGCACCGAGCGGTTGATGGACATACATCCCCCAGCCCTCTGTGCCAACGAGCCACTGAATCGGCACGCGCCCGCCATGCGTGCGCAGTTGATAACCGCCCTGCCCGTTGCGGCCGCGATCGATTGCCCCTTTTCTGTCGAACTGTGGTCCTCCCTCGCCCATCCCAAGAAGCGGCCCACTGCCCAGGAGAAAGGAGACATCGGGTGACACGGGATCAAGGGTCAGCCGCTGGATCGCCTGGCCTGCACTCGTGTCCACATGAATTGTGGGCGGACTGGACGTGATTCGGATCGTCAGCCGACCGGCGCGTATGGTTTGGGACCCGGCCGACGTGCGACGGGCAACGACGCGACCCGCAGCAGCCTGTACGAGCGAGTCGTCTGCCGGAATGCGGCCTCCGCTGACCGGCAGCGCCGTGATTCGCACCGTCGTGTCGCTGATTGAGCTGACGACGAACTCGACTGGTTTGCCTGCGACGGTGATCTCGCTCGACTGACCACGGACGATCCCTTCGCCCAGTGCGAGACCGGCGCCGAAACCAGCGAGCCTTCTAACTGCGTCGCGTCGAGTGATGGATGTCATGTGTCCTGGCGCGGTCTACAGACGGCGCCCTACCCTATTTGTAGGCGCCCGCAGTGTTGAAGTCGCCGGCCTTCACGATCGATACGCTGTTCGGGTCGATGTGCTTTCGAAACGCCGCGTTAATCTGTTCCACTGTGAGCGACTGGATTCTTGCTTCGAGATCAGAGTCCCAGGTAAATGGTCGGCCGAGCTGTTCGTGCGACACCATGAGCGCGAGCAGAGCGCCATCGGTCGAGCGGCCGACCATCCGCGATTCGAGGTAGGCTTTCTTTGCTGCATCCACTTCAGCAGCGGTGAAACCTGCGTCGTACACCTTCTTCAACTCGTCCATGAAACTGGATTCGACCTTCGGTCCAACCGCGGGATTGAGGCTCACGGTGCCACTCAACATCGCGGCCTCTCCCTCAGCGGGGACCGTCAGGCGGGCATTCGCGCCGTAGCTCAAGCCTTCACGATTGCGAATGCGATCCGAGATCCGCGACGTGATCGTTTCACCGAACATGTAGCTCGCGAGAACGATCGCGGCATAGTCGGGATCGTTTTGCGACAGCTTGAACCTCTGGCCAGCCATGAAGACCGCGTTCGCCTTGTCGGGGGTCTCGATCTTCAGGTTGATTGGGTCGGTCTTCTTGAACGGGATCACCAGCGACTTGTACGTCTTCGACGTGTTCCAATTCCCGAGGAGCGCTGCCGCCTGTTTCTGGATCGCAGCCGGGTCGACCGGTCCGACGACGGCAAGGACGCCGTGATTGGCGCCATAGAAGTCGTCGTGAAACTTCTTCGCGTCCGAGAGTGTGACCTTTTGAACCTCGAGCAGTTGCTCCTCACGCGTCGGGTTGTACTGTGCATCGGTTTTTGCCAGCGGACTCAAATGGCGATTCAACCGCTCGCTCGCGAGCTGGTTCGGCTCGGTGGGCGCCAGTTCCAGCGCCTTGGCACGCTGCGTCTTGATTCGATCGAAATCGTCCTGCGGGTAAACCGGTTCGCGAAGCATTTCGACGGCGAGTTTCAACGCCGCCGAAAAGTTTTCGGCCGGAGCAGAAATGGTTGCCGTCGCACTCGACAAACCGCCACCGCCGGCGCCGCCTCCCCGGCCGCCGCGGCCCCCACCGCCGCCTCCGCCGCCACCGGAAACCGTAACCTGTGCGTTCAGCTTGCGCAGCTCCTCCTGGATGTCCGCCCGCGAGTGGCTCTTCGTTCCGGACATCAACAGCGCTCCGGCAAAGGACGCCGCCTCGCGCTGGCCCGCAAGGGTTGTCGCATCGCCAAATCGCAAATCGATCGCGGCCGAGACGATATTGTTCGCTGTCTTTTTCGACAGTACGGCCACCTTCATGCCGTTCGAGAGTTTCGATCGCACGATGCGACTGTCGATGTTTGCGATCGTTGGATCGAACGACTCGCCACGCACGACAGACACTTTGCTCGTGTAGTTCTTGAAGGTCTCGGCGAGATCCGGCGTCGACGCGATCACCGTGCGATCCGGCGCAAGATCCGGAATGTAGTAGCCAACGGTCCGGTTCGACGGCTTGAAATAGGTTTGTGCCGCACGGACCACATCGGTCGGCACGATGTCCTGCAAGCGGTCGTGCTGCAGAAACATCAATCGCCAGTCACCCTGGGCGATCGCGCTGTTCAGGGCGCCCGTCGCGATCGACTGCGGGTTCGATAGGCTGTTCTCCAGCCCACGAGCGAGCTGGCTGGTTATTCGATCGACCTCTTCACGCGTCGGTGGATTCTTCACGACATCGTCCAAGGCCTTGTAGATCGCGTCCCGGACAGAATCGAGTGACTGGTCCTGGTTCAAACTTGCTGACACGATAACCAGGCCGGGATCGTGCTGCAGCTGGAAGTTCATGCTGGCCGATTGGGCGAGCTTCGTATCGACCAGAGCTTTCGCGAGCCTCCCTCCTTGCGATCCCCCGCCGCCGCGGCCGCCGCGTCCGCCGCCGTTCATCACACCAGCAAGCACCTGCAGCACTGCCGCGTCCGGGTGCCCGGCCGAAACGGCGTGGTACGCGATCAGCACGTTTTGCCCCTGACCCACGCGCCGGAGGGCCACAAAGCGCTCGCCGTCCTGAGGAGGCTCGACGGTGTAGGTCTGATCGAGCACGCGCGCCGGCTTCGGCAGGTTGCCCATCGACGCGCCAACCATCTGCAACGCCTTCGACTCGTCGAGGCGGCCGGTGATCACGAGCACGGCATTGTCGGGCTGGTAGAACTTCTTGTAGAACTCCGCGAGACGGTTGACCGGCACTTTTTCCAGATCGTCCTTCGACCCGATAGTCGACTTGCCGTAGTTGTGCCAGAGATATGCGGTCGACGCGACGCGCTCGCTGAGAATTGCCGCGGGACTGTTTTCACCTCGCTCGAACTCGTTACGAACGACAGTCATCTCCGTGTCGAGGATCTCCTTGGTGAACTTCACGTTCGCCATCCGATCGGTCTCGAGTCCGAGGGCCCACCGCAGGTTGTCGTCGCTGGCGGTGAACGTCTCGTAATAATTCGTGCGATCGTCGCTTGTCGTTCCATTCCAGCTCGCGCCGCGAGACACCAGTTCATCCTTGATGCGCCTCCCGTTGGTCGTCTCGATGAAGTTCATGTGCTCCAGCAGGTGCGCCATGCCGGTTTCGCCATACCCCTCATGACGCGACCCGACCAGGTAAGTCACATTGACGGTGATTTTGGGGTCTGCCTGGTCAGGATAGAGAAGCACTCGCAAGCCGTTCGGGAACCCATATTCAGTGATGCCTCCCATCGATGCCTTCTTCACGACACCCGTGGGCAGGTTCTGCGCAAACACCGCGGCGAATGCGCACATCGCCAGAACGATCACGACGCCAAGCCTTCGGACCATAGATCTCCTTTATGTGCGCCGGAATGATACCGAGAGGCCACGGCACGTCGCAATGGCTTGATCTATAGTTACCGACCACGGATCGACACGGATAGTCTCGCCACGGACAAACACGGATCGACACGGATGGTTTGGCCACGGATAAACCCGGATCGACACGGATGGTTTGGCCACGGATAAACACGGATCGACACGGATGATTTGGCCACGGATAAACACGGATTTACACCGATCAAGGCACTGAGGAAGAGATGACACGAGAATTGCTGCTCGCTGCACTAGTTACGGCGCTTCTTCCTGGTGCTGTAGCGGCGCAGCGAGGCGCGGGTCCCACCGGTCCGCCGCAGACGACCACACCCGAGCCGATCAAGTTCCGTTACATGGGTCCGGCGCCCGCCGGGCGCATTGCGTCGGTGTCCGGCGTCCCGGGCGATCCGAATACCTATTACCTGGGTTCAGCGTCCGGCGGCGTATGGAAGTCGACCGACGCGGGCCAGACGTTCGTGCCGATCTTCGACGACCAGAATGTGGCGGCAATCGGATCGATCGCGGTTGCCGACTCCGATCCCAATATCGTGTGGGTTGCGACTGGGGAGCCGTGGGTGATTCGCTACAGCGACGTGATGGGCGATGGCGTGTACAAGTCGCTTGACGGCGGCAAGACCTGGCAACACGTCGGGCTGGTCGAGACCGGTCGAATTTCTCGCGTCCTGATTCATCCGACCAATCCAAACATCATTTATGTGTGCGCCCAGGGACGGCTCACCGGTCCTCAGGAGGAGCGCGGCGTATTCAAGTCGACCGACGCCGGCGCAAACTGGCAGCACGTACTGTTCGTCGATCGCAACACTGGCTGCTCTGGGCTCGACATCGACAAGACGGACCCCAACACGCTGATTGCGGGGACGTGGCAGGTCGAGCAGCACACGTGGGCACAGTTGAGTGGCGGCCCCGGCAGCGGTGTGTATATCACTCACGACGGTGGCGCAAAGTGGACGAAGGGGACCACCGGGCTGCCGAAGTCACCGCTCGGGAAAATTGACGTCGCGTTTGCTCCATCGAATACAAAGCGTGTCTATGCGCTGATCCAAACAGCCGATCAGGGATCACTCTGGCGTTCGGAAAACGCCGGCGCGACCTGGAAGGTCGTCAGCTGGGACCGGTCACTCATCGGACGCGCGGGTTACTACATCAAGTTGATGGTCAACCCACAGAACCCGGATGACGTGTTCATCGCGAACAGCAGCTTTCATCGATCGACCAACGGCGGTGCAACGTTCAGCGGCAATGGCGGTGCGAACCCGTTTCAAGGCCAGGCGAGTTGTGGTGATTGCCACGACATCTGGATCGATCCAAAGGATCCGACGAGATACATCCTCACCGACGACGGCGGCGCGAGCATCAATAAAAAGGATGGCCCGGTCCGCGTCACGCTGCCCAACGGGCAGATGTATCACGTGCACGTCGACAACCGCGTACCGTACTGGATCTACAGCAATCGTCAGGACGACGGCACCATGCGCGGGCCGATGACCGTGTCGGAACAGACTGGTAACGGGCGGCTGCCTGCCGGAAGCACGATGCCGCAGCCGACCGTTGGTCGCGGCGGACGTGGAGGCGCAGGAGGTGGCGGCGGAGGTCGAGGCGGCGGTAATCAGTTGCAGTGGCAGCCTGATATCGGCGGATGTGAATCAGGGTTCACCATTCCGGATCCGACCGACGCCAACACCGTCTACGCGTCGTGCTATGGCAACAAGGTGACGCGCTGGGATGCCCGCACAGGGACGGCACGATCGATCGAGCCGTGGATGATCACACTCGACTCGCCGCCGAACGAATCGAAGTATCGCTGCCACTGGACCGCCCCGATGGCCATCGATCCATTCGATCCGAACACGGTCCTCTATGGCTGCCAGCTGATTCTGAGAACCACCAACGGTGGTCAGTCGTGGACTGAACTCAGTCCGGATCTTTCGACCAAGGATCCCGCGCGCGTCGTTTCCAATGGCGGCATCGTCGGCGACAACCTCGGACAGTACGCCGGTGAGGTGTTGTGGGACATCGAGTATTCCAAGATTCAACGCGGACTGATCTGGGCCGGCACCAACGACGGCAAGCTTTGGTACACGAAGGATGCTGGCGCGAACTGGATCGATGTCACGAAAAACCTCAAGGACCTGCCGCCGTGGGGCACATTCACGCAGATCTGGCCGTCGACGTTTGACCCCGGCACCGTGTATGCGTCCGTCTCTTTTCATCTGATGGACGATCGGAAGCCGTACATCTACAAGTCGACCGACTTCGGAACGACGTGGACAAAGATCACCGGCAACATTCCATCGGGGCATCCGCTCGATTACGCACTGTCGTTCGCCGGCAATCCGAACAGGAAAGGAATGTTGTTCGCCGGCACCGGTCGAGCGTTCTACTACTCGCTCGATGATGGAGCAACGTGGACCAGGCTCAAGGACGGCCTGCCTCCGGCGCCGGTCAGCTGGATCAGCGTCGAACCGCGATTCCATGATGTCGTCGTCTCGACCTACGGCCGTGGCCTGTTCATTCTGCCGAACATCGGCATCCTGGAACAGACGAGCAGCACGACTCCACAAATCATGGAAGCGCGTTTGCTCGAACCGTCGGCCATTTTCCGCCAGGCGCGGAGTGTCTTTTCGCAGCCCGGCCGGCCGCACTTCACATTCTTCCTGTCGTCGGCACCTGCGAGTCCTGTGACCTTCGAAATTGTCACGACTGGTGGCAAGACGATTCGAAAACAGCAGATCGTGGGGCATCAGGGGTGGAACGGGATCGATTGGGATCTTCGCTACGATCCGCCGACGCTGGTCGCGCTGAAGACCACGCCGGCTGAGAATCCTTACATCTGGGAGGAACCGCGATTCCAGGATCGCGACACGCGGACGATCACGCACTGGGGAATCACGCCTCAGACCGGCATTCCGATGGCCTCGCCAGGCAAATATCAGGTACGGCTCACGATCGACGGCAAGACGCTCACGCAACCGTTCGACGTGCTGAAAGATCCTGCGATTGCCACGTCCGTCGAAGACCTCACGGCATCGACCGAGACCCAGGTGCGGATCCGGGACGACATTACGACCACGTCGACGATGGTGAATCAGATGGAGATCTGGCGAAAGCAGATCGAGGATCAGGTCAAGGCGAATGCCGCGAAGGCTGAAGTCGTCAAGGCTCTCACCGATCTCAGCAAGAAGATTCTCGACGTCGAGTTGAAGCTGGTGTCTCGATCCGAAATGTTGAGCGACGACAAGTACTTTCCCGAAGCGTACAAGGTCTACATGAACCTGATCTGGTTGAGCGGCGGCGTCGGCATGGGGGCGAGCGATGAGGCGGGCAGCATCGATTACCGGCCGACCGACACGCAAATGAAAGTGCTCGAAGTGATCGAAAAAGATCTGTCGGCGGCAGCGGCCGCGTTCGACAACCTGATCTCGTCGACGATCCCGGCGTTCAATAAATTGATGAACGGGAAGGTGCCGAAGATTGGATCGTGATCAGCCGCCGGCTGCTGGCCCTTGGCTGTCGGCGGCGTTTTCCGCAGCCAAAAGCCAGGAGCCAAAAGCCAGCAGCAGAGTCTAGTAGCCGACGGCCGCAGGTTCGTTTCCGATGAACTGACCGTTGCGCCACGTATTCGGGCACAGCGGATGCGTGAATACCGACGCGCCGTCCTTGGACGAATACGTGATGTCGTCGGCGGTGGGGTTACCACCCGGATTGAGGTCTGCAAGATCGCGGACTCGTTTAGCGATTTCATGATCGGTGCACGACGTATCTCCGCTGATGCCGAGACCGCCGATGATTGTCGTCCCCTGATAAAGCGCCACACCGCCGCCGAAGAAGATCAATCCGCCGGCCAGTTGCTCTTTGCCGCCGCCCTGACCAGACGGTGGCGCCAGGAATTTCGATTCGAAGAGGTTCGACTGCCCCAGACTCCACAGCGAATGGCCCGGCTGCGTCAGAGTGTAGAGACGTGCGGTGGAGAGCGCATTGCCGTCGAGGCTGAACGCGTTCGCGGTATACGCCTTTGCCTTGGCGATCGCCTGGCTGCCTGGCCAGACCTGTGACGGATCAGCGGTTGACGTGGCGTACGCGCACACCTCGCCGTTGCGGTTGACGACCGCGGCCCACATGCGCGTCCCATGAAAGAGGCCACCGGCGTCACCGGCTGCCGACGGCGCCGCCGACAGGAAACCTTTCAGCGCAGCTTCATCAGGAAGTCCCTGGCAGCGCCCCAATGCGGCCGCCGAGAGAGGGGCGAAGTGAGTGGCCACCGCGTAGCCAAACACACAGACGATCGTAAGAACAGTGGCCGACGTAACAGCGAGCAACATTCGACGAAGCATCACGACCTCCTTCAACGAGTGCAGCCTAGTCGTCTCGAGCGGCAGTGGTCAACAGTACGCAGGTAACATCTCTGTGAACGGTCGGTTCCTGGCTCTCGGCTCAAATCCCACCAGCCAAGTGCGAACCGCCAGCAGCCAAACTCACGGCAAACTCCACGACAGCCTGAACTCGATAGCCCCCTTGCGCTCGTACGCTTTCTCCACCTGTTCAACCCATTCGGCCGACAGCGCCGCTGTCGTCCCATCGACGACATCGAAACCAGAGACGGTGCCAAAGCGGCCGTCGGTCAGCACAATTCGCAGGTGCTCGATGTTGTCCGCGAGCTGGGACACGGGCGTTTCGTGTTCTTCAAGCTGACGGCTGAAGTCCAACCGCACCCGAAGCGTGTTCGCGGCAGCGCCCTGTTCCAGAGATGCCGACGTGCTGATTGCCATCTCGGTGAACAGACGCACGAACACGCGGTCGACAGCAGTGAAGTTCGCGCTCGTGATCACATGGAAAGGCCGCCGGCCGCGAACCACCGTCGTTTGCACGACTCCCACCGGCCCCAGCGCCGCCAGGCCCCGAGCCACGCCATGCGACTGAAGCCAGACTCCCCCGATGTAGCCTTGTTCCTCCTCCATCTGCTTTGCGGGGTCGGTCTCGGTGGAATGCACGCTGGCTTCTGATGTCACCCATTCGACCGAGCCATCAGACGACAAATAGAGCGTGTGTGACGTCTCCTTTTGGAGACAACCGGCAGTTAGAAGACTTCCGGTGGCGAGCATCAATACGGTCAATTGTTTCAACATTTTTCGGATTCAAGCCTCCCTTGCCCATGTAGACGGCAACCGCTACCGAAACCGAACGCGGCGGGAATCAGGCCGCCACGGCCCTCGTGATAAGTTGGCCGAGTTGATGTCGGCAACCAGCACCCGCGAGCTCCTGAACCAGGCGAAGGCCGGCTCTCCTGACGCGCTGAATCAGCTCTACGAACGCTGCGCCGGCCGGGTACTCGCCTTCATTCGCCTTCGGCTGGGCCGCGACCTCCGCTCCCGGCTCGAATCACGCGACGTCCTGCAGACGACGCTGCTCAAATCGTTCGCACGGATCCATGAACTCAAGGGTGATGAAACGCGGTCGCTGATGGCGTGGCTGGCGCGAATTGCCGAGCACGAAATCCGCGACTGCGCCGACTTCCATCACCGCCAGCGGCGCGATCGGCAACGCGACACCGCGCTGCCAGACGATGCCCCGTTGCCGGCGTTGACGCGATCGGCGCTCTCCAAGGTCATCCTCGACGAACAGGCTGCGAGGGTCGAAGAAGCGATTGAGTCGCTGGCGCCCGCGCATCGCGACGTGATCCTGTTACGCAAGTTCGAAGAATTGTCGTTCGCAGAAATCGGCGAGCGCCTTGGCAAGAGCCAAGACGCGTGCCGCATGCTGCTGGCCCGAGCCATGACCGCATTGACGCTGAAGATGTCCGAGATTTCGAAATGACGGACGCACCGGCCGAACTCGAGGCGAGACTCGGGCTGTTCGTCGAGCACCACGTGATCAAAGGTGAGCAGCTCGATGCGGCCGATCTCTGTCGCGATCGCCCGGATCTCGTCGACCCGCTTCGCACGCTCATCGATCGCTACCTGTCGCTTACCGTCTCACTTGACGCCGACGACGGCGCCGACGCCCAGCCGATGTTGGTCGCGACCAACACCGCATCGCTTCCGTCATTCGAGGGATTTCAGACGATCGAACGAATCGGCAGTGGCGGTATGGGCGAAGTCTTCAAGCTTCGCGACACCAGGCTCAATCGCGTCGTGGCGGCAAAAGTGCTGCGGCAGGGCGGATGGAACACGCGGATCGGTTCATTCCTGAACGAGGCGAAAGCGCTCGCGCTCTTCAGCGATCGGCGGATCGTCCAGATCTACGAGTGCCGCGTCGACAGCGACCCGCCGGTGATCATCATGGAATTGGTCGAAGGCTTCGAACTCGGGCGCCTGGGGCCGTCGCTCGAATACCCGCAGCGGGCGAGAATCCTCGTCGAGATCTGCGAGGCCGTTCATCATGCGCACACGCTCGGACTGCAGCATCGAGATCTGAAACCGTCCAACATCATGCTCGATGCGCGGCTCTCGCCGCGAATCCTCGATTTCGGCCTCAGCGCCGGTGATCCGACGCGGGGACATTTCGTCGGCACCCTCCCCTACGTCGCACCAGAACAGCTCGATCCGTCGCGACCGATCGACGCCAGAACCGACGTATACGCGCTGGGCGTCATCCTCTACGAGTTGCTCTGTGGTCGGCCGCCGTACGCCGGCGACGATCGAACGCTCGTGGATGCGATTCGTGCCGGCCTGCCGCGATTACCAGTGGAGATTTCGTCGTCGATTCCTGAACCGTTGCAGGCGATTGCGTTAACCGCGATGGAGCGGGATCCGGCGCGGCGCTATCAATCCGCACAGGACATGGCCGCCGACCTGCAGCGCTTCCTGTCGGGGTTGGCGGTCCACGGCCGGCCGACGATGTACGCCACGACACTCGGTGCCCGCATCCGTCCCCATCTCGACGACATCGGAGAATGGCTGCGATTGCGGCTTCTCTATCCGCACGAAGCCGACCGCCTCCGCTCCGCATACGGCGCGTTCGATGCGCGCGAGGAGGATTGGATCGTTGAAAGCCGAGCGTTGTCGTACACGCAGATTGCCCTGTATCTCGGAGCATTTCTTTTGTTGTGCGGCAGTCTGTTCTATTTTGTCGCCGCGCGATGGTACGACCACGTCCAGGGAGCGCTGCGACCGTTCATCGTTCTCGGGCTCCCGTTCATCGGCTTGAACGTCGCGGCGCATCATCTCTACCGCCGCGATCAGAAAGCCGTCGCCGTCGCGTTCTATCTCGCCGCCGTCGTCCTGCTCCCCTTGTTTTTGTTGATCCTCTTCGACGAGACGCAGCTGCTGGTTGCTCCGCCGGGTGCGTCCGGACAGCTCTTCGACGGCGAGGTCGTGTCCAACCGTCAGCTCCAGGTCACCTCGCTGGTCGCGTGTCTGTGGTGCGGATGGCTTGCGCTACGCACCCGTACGGCCGCCCTGAGCACGGTGTTCACCCTGCTCGCGTTCGTCTTTACGATTGCCGTGATCTCCGACTTCGGTCTCCGCGCAGCCATCGAGGACCGCCGGTGGGACCGTCTGGCTCTTCGCCTCTTCCCACTGGTCGTCGCCTACGCGCTGGCGGGGATGTCGGCAGAAAGACGTGAGCGACAGTGGTTCAGCCGGCCGCTCTACATTGGAAGTGCTGCGCTTTTTGTCGCGGTTCTCGAACTCTACGCGCTCGATGGACGGGCGTTGAGACAAATCGGCGGGTTCTCGCTGGCGCCCTGGCAGTCGGCAAGAGTGAGCAATCCGGCGCTGCTCGACACCGTGGCGGTGATGACCGTGAACGGCGCGCTCTTCTACGCCGTGGCGGACGCGATCGCGCGATTCGGATCGTTCCAGTCTCAGGCTGCCGCACAACTCCTGTTCGCGATTTCACCGTTCGCCCTGATCCACCCGCTCGGCTACCTGGTTCGGACTGGCGAATACTCTCCGCGCGTCGACTGGTTATACGCGTCCTGCGCCATCGTCATCATGTTGTTGAGCCAGCGCCGTCAGCGGCGAAGCTTCTACTACGCCGGCATGTTGAATCTGGGAATTGCGTTGTACCTGATCGCCGTGCACCGCGAATGGTTCGAGCGCCCAGGGTGGGCAATTGCGGTGATCGTCGCAGGGCTCGCGGCTCTTGCGGCTGGATTCTTTCTCGATCGCGGCACACGACGTCGCGCAGGCGGGGTCTAAAGACCCCGCCCGACGTCCATCGTCGCTGTGAAATCAGCTCATATGTACGCGATGCAGTCGATCTCGACCAACGAATTACCCGGAATGCCTCCTGCCGCGGCGATCGTCGTACGCACACCGGGTTCGGGGCCGAACTTGCCACGAAAAACGGCGTTCATCGCGTCGTAGTCCTTCAGATCGTTCAGGTAGACGTTCACCTTCAGTACTTTTTCCATCGAGGACCCGCAGGCTTCGAGGTTCGCCTTCATCTGCTCGAGAACCTTCGTCGTGTGCACTGTGATGTCGCCTTGCTGGTGATAGCCGATGCCCGAAATAAAGACCAGGTTGCCGTACAACACAGTGCCGTTGAAGAGTGGGGGGTTCGCCGGATCCGGCGGCTTGGCACCGGCGGCGCGGAATATTTTCTTCACCGGCTTGTCCGCGGTTCCCTGTGCCTTTGCGACAACGGGTGTAGCCACCACGGCCGCCGCCGCGACAGCAGGCGCCTTTTTCAAGAATGCTCTTCGATTCGACTTGACCATTTCCTTCCTCCTCTTAGCGCGCTTCCGGCCGGGCGCCGCCTCGGCCTCGCTGCGTCCCCGGTGTTGTTCCCCGTGCTGGATTGAGTCCGTCCCATCGTCCATTGCCGATCGGACCGTAGTCGGCCGGCAGTGTACGCCATTCCGGACGTGAGATTCCGTTGAGGTCGTAGACGATCCGCCCGTCTTTCACCGTCAGCTCGGCCATGAGGCGTTGGGTCGAGTCCATGCGAGCCCCATTCATGTCGGTGAGACCGAAACGCCCTTTCTCGAGCCGCAAGACGGCAACGTCGGCCGTGGCTCCTACCGACAGGTGACCGAGCGCGTCCTGTTTGATCTCGCGCGCGGGATTCCAGGTCGACTGCGCGACGACCGTGTCGAGCGGCATCCCCATTGCGAGGAACTTGTCCATCACGTTCAGCATGTCCTTCATGCCCGTGTTCATGCTGCCAATGTGCAGATCGGTTGAGATCGAGTCGGGGACGAAGCCATCCTTCATCAATGGCATCGCGATCCGCCACAGGAAGCTGCCGCCGCCGTGGCCGACATCGAAGATCACGCCGCGCTTGCGCCCTTCGACCATTCCCGGATTCACGTGACCCGACCGATCCAGTTCCCCGCGGAGGCCCGAGTACATGTGCGTATAGATATCGCCGGGACGAAGCTTCTTCGTCACCAGGTCAGCGAGCGGGCGCTCCGGCTTGTTCGCGCCGAAGTCCACCATCACGGGAATATTCGCCATCGTTCCCGCTTCGACGGCGCGTTCCACCGGCGCCCATTCCGGCCCCGTGTAATGCGCCGATTTGACCCCGATGATCAAGCCGGGATACTTCAGCGCCATGTCGGCGGTCGGCTTCGCCTCCATGTCGTTGAGATCATTCTCGTAGGCGCCGCCGCGCATTCCGTTGCCGACGATGTTGATGAACGCGAGGATCCGCGTTTTCGATCGATCGATGATGCGCTGCTTGAAGTCTTCGAAGTTCCGCCAGCCCGCACACCCGGCATCGGCGACCGTCGTCACACCGACGCGAAACGTGAACCCGTCCGGAGGGACGCTGTTGTCTCCCGCGTACGAATTCTGTTCCCCGGTGCCGGTGTAGGTGTGCGTGTGGATGTCGATGAGACCGGGCGTCACATAGAGCCCCTTGACGTCGACCGTCTTCAGCGCATCCGCTGGATTGAGTTTGGCTTCAACCGCGGCGACCTTGCCGCCGGCAATCGCGACATCACGGACGGCGCTGATTTTGTTTTTCGCGTCGATCACGTGCCCACCGCGCAGGAGTAAATCGAATTTCGGTTGCTGCTGCGCAGCTTCACTGTCGAGGGAAAAGGAAAAAGGGAAAAGGGACAAGGCAAGAGCCGCAAGGAGCAGCCACCGTGTGAAGACCCTCGCCATCACCTGGCTCCTCGCATTCCCGTGCGCCGCGTGGCGGTCCATGTCGCAGCCAGATACTCGCCCATGTCGAGCGGGCCACTCATCTGATCGCCGTTCACCTTGCCGACAAATGTCAGATTCACCGAATCACCGTGCTGCTCGCCGTATGCACTTCTGATCCGCACACTGTCGCCGTCGATCGTGCCGGTGATCTCGCGGGTCATGAACTCTCCCTGGTGGAACCCGCCGAGGTCGTTGCCTTTCTGTGTCAGGTGCAGCGTGTGCGCCGAGGTCGCCGCAGCGTACTGAATCTTGACGTTCCATTGACCGGTCACGTCCACGCTCGCCGCCGCCGGCGGATTCGTGTCGGTCTGCGCCGGCGGCTTCGACAGGACGGCGACGAGGCGATCGGCGATGATCTTCTCGTCGCCGGCCGCGAGCATGTACGGCGTCACTCGGACGCCCGTCTGAGCGCCCTGCGGTCCGCCACGCGCCGCGTCCAGGGTGATCCGTGGGTCGCCGTCGAGCAACACCCGCGCGACCGTGTCGCCCGCGATCCCGATCTTCTGCCGGTCCCACAGAATCGTCAGCGATGGCGTGCGATTCGACAGGCCGTTCGGCTGATTGATGTTGGTTGTCACGCCGGCAATCGTGGAAACCCGCTGGCTGATGTGATCCAACCATCCCGTCCAGCGTTTCCATTCGGCGTCGTGATCGCGCTTGACCCACATCTCGACCGCCATCAGCATCCCGATCGCGTCTTCCTTGCCAACCTTCAGTGCTCGAGTGAATCCGTGATGCGGCGCACTGTGGACCCACGCCGCCTTCACCAGATCCTTGCGGCCGAGCAGCAGGCCTCCCGTCTGTGGCCCGCGGATGCATTTGCCGCCGCTGTATGCGACCAGCGTCGCGCCGTTCTGGAGGTGCACGTTTGGAATCGTCAGGATCTCGGCCGCCGCGTCAACCAGGATCGGAATTCCCTTCGCCTTGGCGATTGGGGCGATCGCTTTCACGTTGAGCGGGCTGTTGTCGGCATTCGGCCCCGCCAGGATGTAGATCATCGCCGTGCGCGGACCCAACGACGCTTCGAACTCCGCGACCGTCGAGACCTCGACAACACGAACGCCAACAGCGCGGAGAGCGGCATCGTAGACGTTGCGCGAATGTGTCGGGACGATGGCTTCGTCTTTGGGGAAGCCGCTCAGATTTGGCAGGCGAACATGAAGATCGGGATTACCGCCGGCGATGCACGCAGCGGTCGCGAGCGTCAGTCCTGCGGAGCATCCATTCGAAACCATCCCCCACTCGGCACCGGTCAGCTTCGCCAGTCTGGCGCCCACGGCTTCCGAGAGTTCGTCGAGGTGCACGTACTTCTGCGCCGCCTGGTCCATCGCCGCCCGCACCTCCGGCAGCATCGTCGAACCGCTGATGATCGTGAACGTGCCGCGCGCGTTGATCAGCGGCCGAACACCGATCGACTGATACATGTCGGCACCGAGCTTCAGCGCGTTGGCCCCTGTCGGCGCGGCGACTGCCGACGCAGCCGGGGGTGCTGACTGCGCCGCACCTTTCAACAGCGCGGGGACTGCGACCAGGCTGCCCAGCGCTCCGCCACGGCGGAACAACTCACGGCGTGTCATGTTTGAACTGCTCATCGCGGTCGCGCTCCTTTGGTTCGGCTGTCAGCTATCAGCATATTCATTTTTCTGCAAAAACCAGCTCTCCGAACTTCTCGAATTCATGAAAACTCGGCCCGACCCTTGCCCAGTCCCATTGCGTGGTCTTGCCACCGTCGTGATCCATGCGATAGAAGTTCGCGCGCCACTTCGCACCGGGCTTGGGCGGAACGTTCTGCAGCGGACGCAACAACGCGTAGGGAATGAAAAACTCCGCGCGCCAGCCCTGAATCGCCGCGTTTGATTCTTTCGGCCCGCCGACGATGCTCGTCGCGGTGCGTGTCTTCCTATCCTTCTCGTAATCCCACGGCCGCCAGCCAAGAAACTGGCCTCCGAAATTGGGAATGAGAATCGGCAGTTCGTGGTTGAGTGGCGAGATTTCGTACTCGAAGTACACGGGATAGCGCTCGTCGGGCCACAGGAACACCTCGAAGACGTCCTCGGTCCACAGATGCGCGAAGTCGTCGGTCAGCGTTGCCGTCAGCTTGCGATCGGTTGCGTCCATGAGAAAGTACATGCCCGTCTTCGAGTAAAGAATCTTGAAGCGCGCATCGTACGGATGTCCGTCCGCCTGGCGGCGCTGAAGCGGCGTCCACTCGACACCCTTCCACGCCGCGTGGTCGCCGGCACCATTCACCTGGAAGTCGTCAGTCGGTTTGACGGAGAGTTGAGGACGCTGCGCGGGTTGTGTCTGCACTGGATCATGATAGCCATTCGATGGCGCCGCCAGGTATGACGCGGCAAGGCAGAACCACAATGCTGCGCGAGTCATGCTGATCTCCTCCAGTCCCACGTTGAACGGGGCGGATTATATCGTGTCGGTCGCCTGCCCCTGAATACGGTCGCTCGCGTCGTTTTCCTTGACTCATGCCCACGGCTGCGACATCGTTACCGGATTCCATTTGGAGGGAAATATATGAGGATGCCGCGAATTGCTCTGTCGACGGCGCTGACCGTGCTGGTGACGGTCTGCCTGCCGCCAGCGGTCTTCGCACAGACCTACACGGCCACAGTGACAGGCACAGTGGTCGACGCCGGCGGCGCTGCCGTCCCGAAAGTCAAGGTCGTCGCGGTGAATCAGGCGACGAAACTGGAAAACACGGTAGAAACGAGCGACGCGGGCGTGTACCGGATCTCGTTTCTGCCCATCGGCAGCTACGTCGTCAGCGCCGAATTGGCAGGATTCAAGAAGGTCATTTCGGACGTCATCCAGCTCGAGGTGAATCAGACGGCACGAGTCGATCTGAAGCTCGAGATCGGCGCCGTGACCGACGAAGTCACAGTCAGCGGCACCTCGCCCGTTCTGCAAACCGAGAATCCGACAGTCGGCACCGTCATCTCCGGTAATACGACCGTCAATCTGCCGCTGAACGGCCGGAACTTCCAGCAGCTCACATTGCTAATCCCGGGGTCGATCACGCCGAACCCTGGCGGGTTCACCGGACCGGGCCTCCAGGGTGGCCAGGGCCGTCCGTTCGTGAACGGCAACCGTGAGCAGGGAAACGCCTTCCTCCTCGACGGCGTCTCCGTCGACGAGACCATCGACAACCGGATCGGCTACAAGCCGAACATCGACGCGCTCGCGGAGTTCAAGATCGAGACCAGTAACTCTTCAGCGGAATTCGGGAATGTGACCGGCGCCACTGTGAACGCCACGCTGAAGTCCGGGAGCAACGATCTGCACGGGAACGCGTTCGAGTTCATTCGCGATGACGCCCTCGATGCGAACTCCTGGGCGAACAACCGCAACAACGCGAAGAAGAACGACCTCCGGCAAAATATTTTCGGCGGCACGCTTGGTGGACCGATCGTCCAGAATCGGATTTTCTTCTTCACCGACTATCAGGGAGTACGTCAGGAGACCGGCGGAACCGCCTTGCGAACTCTGGCACCGGCCGAGTGGCGCACCGGCAATTTGTCGAGCATTACCACACCGATTATCGATCCGGTGACGGGCGTGCAGTTTCCTGGCAATATCATTCCCGCCGACCGCATCGTGAATCCCGTGGCGAAAGCCCTGTTCGCCAATCAGTCGCTCTATCCACTCCCGACGCGTCCCGGTACCACGAATATTCCCAATAACTACACCTCCAGTACCGAGGACGAACTCAAAGGTGACCAGTTCGACGTCAGGATCGATGCGCGGCTGAACGATTCGAACAACTTCTCCGGCCGATACTCCTTTGCCAACTTCAACACGAACGGCATTAAGGGTGCGCTGCCGGTTCAGCTCACGGGCAAGAGCCACAACCGGCCGCAGAACATCGCCCTCAACTGGACGCGCATCATCAGTCCGACGATCGTCAACGAAGCACGCGCCGGCTTCAACCGTGCCGTCTTCATCACCGACGTGCTGGATTGGGCTGGCCTCGGAAATGGCAATGCGACCCTCGGTATCGCAGGCCCTCAAGCCCACCCCGGGTTGAGCTCGATCGACATGGGGAACGGTCTCACGGCCATCGGCAGTACGGGCGTGGTCGAGGACAACGTCACCAACACGTTTCAGTACGGCGACACCCTGACGATTAACCGCGGGACCCACCTCATGAAGATGGGCGGCCAGTGGTTACGGTATCAACAGAATCGGTTCTACCCCGGCAACAACGGGCTCCTCGGGTTGTTCACATACAACGCGACCACCTTTACGGGCTCCGCCTTCGCCGACTTCCTCCTCGATCGGTTGAATCGCAAGGGCGTCGGCAGCCAGACCGGCACTTGGGGGCATCGGCAGAACCGGATCGGCCTGTTCTTCCAGGACGACTTCAAGATGAAGCAGAACCTCACGCTGAACCTCGGGGTCAGGTGGGAGTACACCTCGCCGGTCGTCGAAGTGCACGATCGGCAATCGAACTTCGACATCACGACGGGGAAGCAGTTGTTCGCCGGGAAGGATGGCAACAGTCGCGCGCTCTACGACCCGTACTACGCGGGGTTCGAGCCGCGCATCGGGTTCGCGTGGACGCCGAAGATGTTCGAGGACAAGCTCGTCGTCCGCGCCGGGTATGGGATCACGCAGTACATGGAGGGGACCGGATCGAACCTACGGCTCCCGCTGAACGCGCCGTTCTTCTCCGAGGCCGATACCACCTACGACCGATCGTCGGGACCTGGCACGATCGCGACTGGCTTCACCGACCTTCTCGCGACCGGTCAGATATTTGGACAGATCCGCGTGTGGAACCCCGATCTCCGCCCGCAGTTCACGCAGCAGTACAACCTCACGTTTGAATACCAGGTCACCCCGCGCAGCACCGTGACTCTCGGATATGTTGGCCACAACGCCACACATCTCGTCGCACCAACCGACTGGAACCAGCCGCTGCCTGGAACCGGACCGGCATCGACGTGGCTGCCCGCGCAGCAGCGACGGCCGCTGTACTCCGTGTATCCACTGGTGACCCAAATCAGCGGCACCGATTCCTGGGCGGTCAGCAATTACAACGCACTCCAGGCGGGCGGCCGCCGGCGGCTCACGGACGGCCTCGAGTTCCTCGCCTCGTACACCTGGAGCAAAACGATGACCGACAACCTCGGATACTACGGCAGCGGCGGAGTGGCGGCGCAGGGGGCGTACTCTGGGAACAACTACAACCGGCACGGATACAACTACGGTCCCGCGTTCTTCGACGCCACGCACAACATTACGACGTCCGCAATCTACGAACTGCCGTACGGTCGCGCAGGCTCTGGTACTAGCGGCGTCATGGACGCCGTACTCGGTGGATGGAATGTCAGCGGCATCGTCTACTGGCACACAGGGTTTCCGATTACCGTGACCGCGAACGACA
>Ga0111538_10002119_pt1 | contig 27944 bp, 23 predicted proteins | sample SoiMethybrSBSTD1_FD_79669 | JGI IMG/M metagenome (GOLD analysis project Ga0111538, IMG submission 79669) | Bulk soil microbial communities from a Populus tree surrounding site in Tennessee, USA - Soil MetaG P. TD hybrid SBSTD1 (version 2)... | ecosystem: Environmental > Terrestrial > Soil >...
CGGGCGACGGTGCCGTTCGACTCCGAGTACAAGTTCATGGCGACGTTCCACGACCGCCCCGGCTGGATCGCCGGTGGCGTCCTCCGGGAACCGCACTTCATCAGCGTGAAGGGTGCGCCGGACGTCATCATCGAGCGGTGCGCGACGGCGCTCTGGCACGGCGAGCAGGTCCCGATCGCGCAGGTGCGCGACGAGGTGCTCGCCGCCAACCAGCAGCTCTCCGAACGGGGGCTGCGCGTCCTCGGGTTCGCGGTCCGCGACCTCCCGGCCGACGCGATGACCGGCGCGCTCGGCGACCCGATGGGCGAGGTGCACGACCTCCTCCTGGTCTCGCTCGTGGGGATCATCGACCCGTTGCGGGCCGAGGCCGTCGACGCCGTCCGGGTCGCCCGCACGGCCGGGATCGATGTGCGGATGATCACCGGTGACCACACCGTGACCGCTCGGGCGATCGCCGACGAGCTCGGCCTCGGATCCGGCGTGATCACCGGCACCGAGCTCTCCCACCTCAGCGACGCCGAGGTGATCGACCAGCTCCCGCAGCTGCACGTGTTCGGCCGTGTCGCCCCCGAGGACAAGGTCCGCCTCGCCCGGCTCATGCAGGAGTCCGGCGAGGTCGTGGCCATGACCGGCGACGCGGTCAACGACGCCGCCGCGTTGAAGCAGGCCGACGTCGGCGTGGCGATGGGCAGCGGGTCGGAGGTCACCAAGCAGGCCGGCAAGCTCGTGCTCACCGACGACAACTTCGCCACCCTGGTGCGCGCCGTCGACCTCGGGCGCGACATCTACCGCCGGATCTCGTCCTACGTGAAGCTGCAGCTCACGATCCTGTCGTCGGTGCTGCAGCTGATGCTGTACGCCACCATCTTCAACATCAACGGCGGCGTCGCCCTGTTCCCGATGCAACTGCTGTTCGCCAAGTTCTTCGTCGTCGTCACCGTGGTCATCGGGTTCATCGCCGACGTCCCCGACCCGGGCGTCATGCAGCGACCGCCGCGCACCCCCGGGTCGAAGATCGCCACCCGCGCCCAGACGGTGCGCTGGGCGATCACCGGGTTCATCATCTCCGGCCTGGCCCTGATGGTGTTGGCATGGGGCCCCGGCGAGCCGAGCACGACCGATCCATCGGTGTCGATGACGATGGCCTTCGCCGTCGTCGCGCTGAGCGCCGTCAACAACGGCCTCGTGATGCGCCGCGAGCGCGAACCGTGGTGGTCGGCACCGATCTTCCCGTACCTCGGATGGATCATCCTCGGGTGGCTGCTCACGTGGGCCGCCGTCGAGCTCGACATGCTGCAGCGCCTGCTCGACACCGTCCAGCTCACCGGCGCCCAGTGGGTCCTCGTCATCGCCCTGTCGCTGGTGGCGCCGGCGTTCACCGCGATCGACAAGGCCGTCCAGCTGCACCGGCTGACCGCCTCGCCGCCCGACGCCTGACCACCGCCCGGTCGACCGGCTCGGCCGATCGACCGTGCCCCGCCGCATCGCCCGACCCGAGCGTTCCGAAGCGGCGTCCGCGGCGGGGTTCCGGGGCGACGCCGTCCCGTCGGATCAGCGCGGGTCGCGGTGATCCTCGTGGCCGGCGGCCTCGATGGCGGCGAGGGCCTCGTCGATCGAGTCGTAGAAGTGGTCGCGGTCGAGCGTCTCGTACAGGCCGTACCGGTAGACGAGGTCGCGCAGCCGTCCTCGGAGCTCGACGAACGCGAGGTGGATGCCCTGCGCGTTCAGCTCGGTGTCGAGCTGCTCGAGCAGGTCGGCTGCCGTGACGTCGATGTCGGTGACCGCTTCGCACTGCAGCACGACCCAGGTGGGCCGGCCGTCGCGCACGAGGCGACGGATCTGCTGGCGGAACATGCCGGCGTTGGCGAAGAAGAGCGGCGCCTCCCACCGGTACACGAGCACGCCCGGCCGCTGTTCGGCCGCCGGCGCCGACCTCACGCTGTGCCAGCCCTCCTGACCGTCGACCCGGCCGAGCACCTCGCCGTGAGGCCACCAGCCGCGCTTGAAGAACAGCAGGATCGACAGCGCGACGGCGACGAGGATGCCTTCCAGCACGCCGACGAACACGACACCCGCGGTGGCCACCAGCGAGATCGCCAGCGACGACCGGCGCACCTCGAGGTATCGGCGGAGGGAGCCGACGTCGGCAAGGGAGACGGCGGCCGCGATCACCACCGCAGCGAGGGCGGTCTGGGGAAGATCGGCGAGCAGGGAGCTGAAGAAGAGCAGCAGCAGGGCGACGACGGACGCACCGACCACGCCCGTGAGCTGGCTCTTGGCGCCCGACTGCTCGGCGACGGCCGTCCGCGAACCGCTGGTGGACACCGCGAAGCCCTGGAAGAACCCCGCCGCCAGGTTGGCGGTGCCGATGCCGACCATCTCCTGGTCCGGGTCGACCTCGTCGCCTCGACGGGCCGCGAAGCTCGTCGATGTCGCGATCGTGTCGGTGAGCGACACCAACGTGATGCCGATGGCCGCCGCGAACAGCGGGACGAGGTCGTCGAGCTCGGTCCAGGGCAACGCCGGTCGAGGCAGGCCCTGGGGGAGGGACCCCACCGTGGCGACGTCCAGGTCGAGGACGGCGGTCACCACGGTCGCGCCGACGACGGCGACGAGGACGGCCGGGATCCTCCGCGTGGCCCGGGGGAGCGCGAGCAGGACGACCAACGTGATCGAGCCGAGCACCAACGCCGTCGAGCTGCGCCCGTCGAAACCGTCGATGAACGCCCGCAGCTCCTCGACGAAGCCGTCGGCGTCGGTCGAGAACCCGCACAGCTTCGGCAGCTGGCCGACGACGATCGTGATCGCCAGCCCGTTCATGTACCCGACCTGCACCTCCTTCGAGAGGAGATCGGCGACGAAGCCGAGCCGGGCGATCCCGAGCCCGATCAGGATCAGCCCGACCATGACCGCCAGCATCCCGGCGAGCGCAACGGCCGTCTCCGGATCGTCGGCGACGGCGAGCGGCGTGACCGCGGCGAAGATCAGCGGCGACACCGAGGAGTCCGGCCCGAGCACGAGCACGCGCGACGGACCCAGCAGCGCGTAGCCGACGAGGCAGGCGACGGTCGTGTACAGGCCCGTCACGGGCGGCAGGCCGGCCAGCTCGGCGTACGCCATGCCCTGCGGCACCAGGATCGCGGCCAGCACGACGCCCGCCACGAGGTCGGAGCGCAGCCAGGCGCGCTCGTAGCTGTCGATCGCTCGGATGCCGGGCACCTTGCGCAGCGCGCCGACCGCCCGATGGGCAGGCTCAGCGATCGGCACGCGCCCGACCGGGGTCGCGGTCGACGTCGGCGGGCAACCGATCTTCGCCGGCACCGTCACGGCACCGGGGACGGAGCCGATCGGACCAACCTCGGCCGCACCTGCCCCGCATCGTGGCACCGTAACCCACGGACGCCCACAGATCGGCGGCGAACGCGCACGGTGGTGTCGTCGCCGGTCGTGGGCGGGCGCACCGCGGTGGTCGGGACCGACGCGACGACACCGCACGCCGTCGACCTCACCCGCCGAGGATGATGCCCGGCCGCCCGCGGGGTGGTGAGGTGGGCGCACGGCCGACGGGGAGGCAAGCCGATGGCTTCCGACGCCAGAGCGTTCAGTGTCCGGATGGTGGTTCCGCGATGACGGAGGCGGGGGTGGACGGGGTGCCCGGGGAGGCGACGGGCCATCCACGGGTCGCGCTCCTGTTGGCGATGGCGATGTTCGTGCTCGTCGTGGACACCTCGCTGATGAACGTGTCGATCTCCGCGGTGGTGCGCGACCTCGACACGACCGTCAGCGGTGTCCAGTCGGCGATCGCGCTCGAAGCGCTCGTCTCGGCCGCGTTCATCCTGATCGGCAGCAAGGTGGGCGATCTCATCGGGCGGAAGCGGGCCTACGTGCTGGGGCTGCTCGGCTACGCGTGCGGTGCCCTGGCGATGGCCGTGGCCCAGAGCCTGACGGCGATCATCGTCTTCTGGGCGGTGCTGGGCGGGCTGGGCGCATCGCTCCTGCTGCCCTCGATGCAGTCGCTCATCCACGGCAACTTCGACGGCGCGGCCCGGGCCAGGGTCTACGCCCTGGTCGGGGCCTCGGCCGCGATCGCGGCTGCCGTCGGGCCACTGCTCGGAGGCTTCATCACCACCTACCTGTCGTGGCGGGTGGCGTTCCTGCTGGAGGTCGTGGTCATCGCGATCGTGCTGTCCGGCATCGGGCTCGTCCGCGAGGTCCCCTACACCGGCGAGCGCGGCGTCGACGTGGGTGGCGCGGTCCTGTCCGTGCTGGGCATGGGCGGCATCGTGCTGGGCATCCTCGCGTGGCAGGAGGGCGGAGAGTCCGTCGTGGCGCTGCTGGCCGTCGGCGCCGTCGCGCTGGTGGCCCTGGTCCGCTGGCTCGTGCACCGCAAGCGCGAGGGGAAGCCGACGCTCCTCGACCCGGACCTGTTCCGATCGAAGTACTTCCGGTTCGGGGCCACCGGGCAGATGCTCCAGCAGATCGCCCTCGGCGGCACGATGATCGTGCTGCCGATCTACCTGCAGATGGTGCTCGAGTACGACGCCATGCAGGCCGGGCTGTCGATCGCCCCGCTCTCGCTCAGCATGTTCGGGACGGCGCTGCTCGCCGGCAGGAAGGCGGCGCAGCGCCGTCCGAGCGGGATCATCCGGGCCGGGTTCGCGCTCGTCATGGCAGGACTGGTGCTGCTGGTCCCGCTCGTGCCCCGGGTCGACTCCGGCTGGTACCTCGTGATCCCGTTGGTCATCGCGGGATCAGGGTTGGGCCTGCTGGTGTCGCAGCTCAACAACTACACGCTGTCGCCGATCTCCGAGGAACGGGTCAGCGAGGCCGCCGGCGTCAACTCGGCGGCGGGATCGTTCGGGCTGTCGTTCGGGCTGGCGTTCGCCGGCGCCATCATGCTGGCGGCGCTCTCGACCACGTTCACCGAGTTGGCGAACGACAGCACCGTGCTCCCGCCCGACGACCAGGACCGCGTCGCCCACGCGCTCGAGGACGACGCCGAGGTGATGACCAACACGCGGCTCGAAGCGCTGCTGGTGGACGAGCCCGACGACGTGCAGGACGAGATCATCCGCATCAACACCGACGCGCGCCCCATCGCCCTGCAGGTGGCGCTGATCGTGCCGATCCTCGCCTGCGTCGCCGGCCTCCTCACGGCGTTCCGCATGATGCGCCTGCCCGACCCCGAGCCGTCAGGTTCCGTCGAAGGGATGGCGCTGGGGTGACCTCGCGGGCTCACCGGCGGAGCTCCTGACCGATCCGCGCAGCCTGCCGGGCGAAGTGGTGGCGCTCGGCGAGGTTGGGCGCGGACCGGGCGGCGTCGGCGTACAGCCGTGCCGCGGTCGACATGTCGCCCGCCTTCTCGTGGAGGTACGCCGAGGCGGCGGTGTGGCGGGGCAGGCCAGGGTCCACCGCGGCCAAGGCGGCGAGACCGGCCGCCGGGCCGTCGGCCTCGCCGATCGCGACGGCCCGGTTGAGCTGCACGACCGGGCTGCCGGTGAGCCGGAGCAGCTCGTCGTACCAGCTGACGATCTGCACCCAGTCGGTCTCCTCGGCGCGCGGGGCGTCGGCGTGCAGGGCCGCGATGGCGGCCTGGGCCTGGAACTCGCCGAGCCGGTCGCGAGCCAGGGCCGCCTGCAGGATGGCGACGCCCTCGGCGATGAGCGAGGTGTTCCAGCGGGAACGGTCCTGCTCGGCCAAGGGGACCAGGCTGCCGTCGCCCCGGGTCCGCGCCGGTCGCCGGGCGTGGTGCAGCAGCATCAGCGCCAGCAGCCCCGCGGTCTCCTCGTCATCGGTCGTCGACGCCAGCTGCCGGGTGAGCCGGATCGCCTCGGCCGCCAGGTCGACGTCGCCGGTGTAGCCCTCGTTGAAGATCAGGTAGAGCACGCGGCGCACGGTCGCCAGATCGCCCGGCTCGTCGAACCGCACGTCGCCGACGGTGCGCTTGGCGCGGCTGATTCGCTGCGCCATCGTCGCCTCGGGCACGAGGTACGCCTGGGCGATCTGCCGGGTGGTCAGGCCCCCGACGGCGCGCAGCGTGAGGGCCACCGCGGAGGCCGGGGTCAGCGACGGATGCGCGCACAGGAACATGAGCTGCAACGTGTCGTCTGCGGTCTCGGTCGGTCCGGGCGGAGGCTCGACCTCGACGCGTCGCTCGCGGTCGCGACGCGAGGCCTCGGCGCGGTGGGCGTCGAGGAACTTGCGCCAGGCGACCGTGACCAGCCAGCCCTTCGGGTCGGAGGGCCGCTGGTCCGGCCACGTCAGCGCCGCCTGGACGAGTGCTTCCTGCACGGCGTCCTCGGCCGTCGCGAAGTCGACGCCACGACGGACGAGGACGCCGATCACCGCAGGGGTCAGCTCCCGCAGCAGCAGCTCGTCCATGACCTGGGCTGCCCCGGCCGGCCCGGTCACTCGGTGACCGTCGGCGGTGCGCTCAGGAACGGCCGCACCTCGAGCCACTCGTGGATCGGCTTGCCGCCGGCTCCGGGGGCGGCCGACAGCTCGGCGGCGAGCGCCAGCGCACGCTCGTAGCTGTCGACGTCGATCACCATCCAGCCGGCGATGAGGTCCTTGGTCTCGGCGAAGGGTCCGTCGGTGACCGGCGGCCGGCCCTCCCCGTCGTACCGGACGAACGTGCCCTCGGGCGAGACCGCCTGGCCGTCGACGAACTCACCGGTGCCCTCGAGCCGGGTGGCGAAGTCGGACATGTACTGGACGTGAGCCTCGACCTCCTCGGGGGTCCACTGGTCCATCGGGACGTCGTTGACCGCCTCGGGGGCGCCGCGGTAGTGCTTGAGGAGCAGGTACTTCGTCATGCCGGGTCTCCTTGGTGCGGTGCGGCCCGGTGGCCGCATCTGCTCCCGGGACGGAGCTGCTAGGCCGATCTCGACATCCTCGCCCCACATCTTCGTCCGGAACCTCCCGGCGGGCACGCCGCGGCCGGTCGCGGCGGAGCCCCCCTAGTCGGCGGCGCGGGAACGGCCGTCGGCGGCGCCCGGAGACCGGCGTGGAGGTCGGCCGGGCGTGACGAGCCGGGACTCGTAGGCGGCGACGACGAGTTGGGCGCGGTCGCGGGCGTGGAGCTTGGTCATGGCGCGGCTCACGTGGGTGCGGGCGGTGGCGACGCTGATGTACAGCTCGGCGGCGATCTCCTCGTTGCTGAGACCGCCGCCGACCAGAGCGAGCACCTCCCGTTCGCGGTCGGTCAGGACGTCGAGGGCCGGGCTCGGGGTCGCCGACGGGCCCGTCCGGTCGACGAACTCGCCGATGAGCCGGCGGGTCACGCTGGGCGACAGCAACGAGTCGCCCGCCGCCACGACCTCGACCGCCCGGACCAGCTCGACCGGCTCGATGTCCTTGAGCAGGAAGCCGCTGGCGCCCGCTCGCAGGGCATCCACGATGTACTCGTCGAGCTCGAAGGTCGTGAGGATGAGCACCCGGACGCCGTCGAGCGCGGGGTCGGCCGCGATCCGGCGGGTCGCCTCGATGCCGTCGACCTCGGGCATGCGGATGTCCATGAGCATCACCTGCGGCCGCTGCGCCCGGGCCAGCTCGACGGCGTCCCTCCCGTTGGACACCACACCGACCACCTCGATGCCGGGCTCGGCGTCGAGCAGCACGCTGAACCCGGCGCGCACCAGCGCGTGGTCGTCCGCGAGGGCGACGCGGATCACAACGGGAACCGGGCCCGCACGCGGTAGCCACCGGAGCGGCGGGCGCCGGCGTCGAGCTCGCCGCCGAGGTGCGCGACCCGCTCCCGCATCCCCGCCAGCCCGTGCCCGCCGCCCCCGCCGGCGGCGTCGGGGTCACCGTCGCCGCCGGTGGCCCCTCGCCCGTCGTCGGTCACGTCCACCTCGACGCCGCCGTCCCCGTGGCGAACGGCGACGGTGGCCCGGGCGGGGCCGGCGTGGCGGATCACGTTGGTGAGCGACTCCTGCACGATCCTGAAGGCGGCCGCGTCCACGGCCGGCGGCAGCGGCCGAGCCTCGCCCTCGATCACGACCTCGACCGGCAGCCCCGCGGCGCGAGCGCTCTCGACCAGCGACGGCAGCCGGTCGAGCCCGGCCGCCGGCTCGCGGGGCGCGGCCTCGCTCGAGCGGAGCATGCCCAGCGTCGCCCGCAGCTCCGCCAGCGCGTCGCGGCTCGCCCGCCTGATGGCGAGCAGGGCGGCCCGGGCGTCCTCCGGCCGCTCGTCCAGCACATGGGCGCCCACCCCGGCCTGCACCGAGATGCTGGCCATGCTGTGGGCGACCGAGTCGTGGAGGTCGCGGGCGATCCGCACCCGCTCCTCGGCGACCCGGCGGCGGGCTTCCTCCTCGCGGGATTCGGCCAGGTGCCGGGCCCGCTCCTCCATCGCGGCCCGCTCGGCCCGCCGGCCGAGGACGGAGCCGCCGAGCAGCAACGCACCCACGGCCCAGCTGACCCACAGAGCGATCTCGTGCCCGGCCGAGCCGTCGAAGGTCGTGACGAGGAGCACCGCCGTCGCCAGCGCGGCGGGAACCCACGCCTTCGCCGGGCCCCGCGCCACCGACACCGCGAAGATGCCGACGATCACCGTGAGGTAGATGGGGCCCCCCGGGTACTCCCGGAGGCCGTACACCGCCACGGCCGACGTGGTCACGGCGAGCACCGCCATGGGGGCGCGCCGATGGAGCGCGAGCACGCCGCCGGCGACGGCGACGAGCACCGCCGCGAGGGCGTCGAACGACCGGTCGCCGGCGTCGCCGTCCATGACGGCCGTGACCACCACGAGCGCAGCGGCGGCGAGCGCAGCCAGGACGACGTCGAGGATCCGCACCCGAATCGCCTCCATCAACCGTGACGATACGAGGCCCGGCCGGCGTCCACATCGGCCGCGGCGCGTACGCGCCGCGACGTAGGCGCGGGCACGCACAGCCGCCTCCCAGGCGACGACACGGCGGCATCGCACCTCGACCATGAGCCCATGACCCTCACTCCATCCCCCAGACGGCCGCCGCCTCCCGCCGCGGCCACCACGACCACCCCGGCCCTCCGCCCGGCGACCCGGGGGGTGGCGTGATGCTGCGCAGGATCGTGACCTGGAGCTACGACCGCCGCCGGCGCGTCGTGGCGCTGTGGGTGGCGGCGCTGGTGACCGCCACGGTCCTCGCCGGCGTGGCCGGCGGCGACAGCGAGATGTCGACCGCCGTCCCCGGCAGCGACTCTGCGGCGGCGGTCGACCTGCTGCGCGATCGCTTCCCCGAGTTCGCCGGAGGCACGGTCGACGTGGTGTACACGGCCGCCGGCGGCGTGACCGGCCCCGACGTGACCCGGAGGGTCGACCGCCTGGCCGCCGCCCTCGGCGAGGTGCCGAACGTCGTGGCGGCCCAGCCCGGCCCGGTGTCTCCCGACGGTTCGACCGGCGTCCTGCGGGTGCGCTTCGACGTGGCGGCCGACCGTCTGCCCACGACCTCCGTGGAACGGGTGATGGAGGTCGCCGGCGACGCGGAGGGCGACGGCGTCCAGGTCGAGCTGGGCGGCTACCCGATCGAGAGGGTGGAGCGGCGGGATGCGGGCTCGGAATCGGTCGGGCTGCTCGCCGCGCTCGTCATCCTGCTCGTGGCGTTCGGCTCGGCCCTGGCCGCCGGCCTGCCCCTGGTCATCGCCGGGTTCGGACTGGGGGTGGCGCTGGGCGGCGTGTGGCTCACGGCGAACGTGCTCGACGTGCCCGACTTCGGCGTCCAGATCGCCACGATGATCGGGATCGGGGTCGGCATCGACTACGCCCTGTTCATCGTGACCCGCTACCGGTCGGCGCTGGCCGAGGGGCGCGCCCCCCGGGAGGCGGTGCTGCTCGCCGGCGGCACGGCGGGCCGGGCCGTCATCTTCGCGGGGTCGACCGTCGTGGTGTCGATCTTCGGCCTCGTGCTGATGGGCCGCGACTACCTCTGGGGTGTCGCCCTGGCCACCTCGCTGGTCGTGACGGTGGTCGTGCTCGCCTCGGTCACCCTGCTGCCAGCCCTGCTCGGCTTCGCGGGCCGGACGATCGACCGGTTCCGCCTGCCGTGGTTCCGGCACGACGTCGACGGCCGGCGCACGTTGTCGTGGCGGTGGAGCCGCGTGGTGCAGCGGCGCCCGCTGGGGGCCGGCCTCGCCGCCCTCGCCGTGCTGCTGGTGCTGGCCGCCCCGGCGACCGACATGCGCTTCGGCATGCCCGACGCCGGCAACGGCTCCACCGAGCTGACCAGCCGGCGCGCCTACGACCTGATCGGCGACGGCTTCGGGCCCGGCGCCAACGGCCCGTTCCTCGTGGCGGTCGACCTGGCCGGCGCGGGCGGCGCCGCCGCCTCGGCCGAGGCCCTCGACCGGATGGCGGCCGGCCTCGCCGCCACCGACGGCGTGGCGGCGGTCGTCCCGCCCGTGCTGAACGATCGCGGCGACGCCGCCGTGGTCTCGGTGGTGCCCACCACCGGGCCCCAGGACGAGGCCACCGAGGACCTGGTGCACACGCTGCGCGACGACGTGATCCCGGCGGCGCTGGCCGGCACGGGGGTCGACGCCTCGGTGGGCGGCACCACGGCGGCGTTCATCGACGACAGCGAGCAGACGGCGAGCCGGTTGCCCCTCTTCATCGGGGGCGTGGTCCTGCTCTCGTTCGTCCTGCTCATGGCGGTGTTCCGCTCGCTGGCCGTGGCGATCAAGGCGGCGGTCATGAACCTGCTGTCGATCGGTGCCGCCTACGGGGTCATGACCCTCGCCGCCGACGGCGGCCGGTTCGGTGGGCTCATCGGGATCGACGACCCGACGCCGGTGCCCGGATGGCTTCCGATGACGATGTTCGCCGTCCTCTTCGGCCTGTCGATGGACTACGAGGTGTTCCTCCTGTCCCGGGTGCGCGAGGAGTACGTGCGCACCGGCGACAACCGGCGGGCCGTCGCCGACGGGCTGGCCAACACCGCCCGGGTCATCACCGCGGCCGCCGCGATCATGGTCACGGTGTTCGGCGCCTTCGTGATGGAGGACGCCGTCTTCCTGAAGCTGGCCGGCATCGGCCTGGCGACGGCCGTGCTCGTCGACGCCACCGTGGTCCGCATGGTGCTCGTGCCGGCGACGATGGAGCTGCTCGGCGATCGCAACTGGTGGCTGCCCCGCTGGCTCGAGCGGCTGCTGCCCCGCGTCGACGTCGAGGGCGCGACCGTCGCCCCCGTCCCCGCGCCGGCGGGCGGTGGGCCCGAGGCCGGGCCCGACCCCGAACCCTCCCGGGTGCCTGTCGGCTGACCGCATCGGTCGCTCCCACCCGGTCCCGGGCGCCGTGCCATCCGGCCGGCGCCCGGGACGCGTCCGGTCTGCGCCCGGTTCGGGCCGCGAGCAGGCAGGCCTTTCCGCTGGTGCCACGTGCCGTGGCTCCCCGAGCGGGGCCGCGGGGCTGCCGCCGCCCCCGGGCTCGGGACCGCGCGTCAGGTGCCGGCCGGCTGGAACAGCTCGACGACGTTGCCCGCGGGATCCTCCAGCAGGATCTGCGAGCCGCCGGGGCCGGTCACGACGTCGTTGCGGAACGGCACCCCCGCGTCGCGCAGGCGTGCCACCTCGCCGTCGATGTCGCTGACGATGAGGTGGATGCGGTTCCAGCCTCCGGGGCCGGGCTTGGCGCCGTCCGGCATGGGCCGCCCGGCGGAGCTCGCCGGGCCGCTGAGCAGCAGCCGCAGGTTGCCGCGGATGACGTCCGCGAAGGCGGGGGCGGCGCTCATGCGCACCTCGAAGCCGAGGTGCTTGGTGTAGAACTCGATCGCGGCGTCGACGTCGTCGACCATGTAGCGGACGTTCACCAACTCGTTCAGGTCGGTCATCGCTCCTCCTGTGTTGTCGTCAGGGCGGGGTCGTCGGGGCGGGGAGTCGCCGCGAGGTCGGCGAGCAGGAACCCGACGCGCGTCTCCAGCTCGTCGGCCGTCCGCTGGAAGGCCGGGTAGCTCGTGCCGCCGTCGCCGTCGCCGTCGCCGCGGTCGTCGTCGTCGGCGTGCCCGGCGGGGTCGGGGATGCTCCAGTGGACGGTCTCGGGGTCGCCCGGGAACTCGGGGCAGACCTCGCGCACCCGATCGCACAGGCTGATCACCCGATCGAAGCGCTGCTCGGCGAACACGCCCAGGTGCTTCGAGCGCTGCCCGGCGAGGTCGATGCCGTGCTCGTCGCGCATGACGCGCACGGCGGCGGGATGCAGGGCCTTCGGGTGGCTGCCGGCGCTGTGGGCGTCGACCAGCCCACCCGAGCGCACCCGCGCCAGGGCCTCGGCCATCTGGGACCGGGCGCTGTTGCCCGTGCACAGGAACAACACCCGGGCGCGCACCCCCGTGGGCCCGGCACCGCCGGCAGACGGCCGGACGAGGCGCAGACCGGGGTGCAGCGCTGCGCCCGTGGCGGACAGCGCCTCGCCGAGCCGGGCGAGATCCACGGTGTAGTAGGCGTCGCGGCGATCGGCGGAGCTGCGCCGCGCCGCGACGAGGCGGGCATCGCGGAGCTTGCCGAGGTGGTAGGAGACGAGGCTCTGGGGCTCGCCCACCAGGTCGGTCAGCTCGCGGACGGTGCGATCGCTCCGAGCCAGGTCACCCAGCAGCCGCCAGCGCAGCGGATGTCCCGCCAGCTGGAGGAACCCCGGCAGGGTCAGCTCCCGGTTCCCCTGTGGCGGACGCACGACCCCAATCTACGTCAAGTCGGTTTGATGCATCAAGCCAGACTGTTGGATCTTCTGACGACGCCCCGCCGACATGGCCGTCGACGCCGCGCCCGATCGCCGGACGTCGCGGTGTCTGCACGGGTGGCGACGGGCACCGACGAAGGGAACCGACACAATGGGAAAGATCGTCATCAGCACGAACGCGACGCTGGACGGGGTCGTCCAGGACCCCGACGGCCACGAGGGCTTCGACCGGGGCGGCTGGTTCGCCCGGTTCGGCGGCGAGGACCTCGAGGAGTGGGCCGAGGTCGAGCTCGACGAGGCCCGGCGCACCGAGGCCCTGCTGCTGGGCCGGCGGAGCGACGACTGGTTCGCGGCGCGGTGGACATGCCGGACCGGCGAGTGGGCGGACAGGTTGAACGCCCTGCCCAAGTACGTGGTCTCGTCGACGCTCGACGGTCCCGGCTGGACCAACGCGACGGTCCTGACGGGCGACGTGGTCGACGAGGTCACGAAGCTGAAGCAGCGGCTCGACGGCGACATCGTCGTCTACGCGAGCTGTGAGCTGGCGCGCACGCTGCTCGATCACGACCTGGTCGACGAGGTGCGGCTGGTCGTCTTCCCGGTGGTGCTCGGCGGCGGCGGGCGCCTCTTCGGCGAGACCCGCGCCAGCAAGCCGCTGCGCCTCGTCGCCAGCCGGGTGATCGGTGGCGGCCTGGCGTTCCTCACCTACGAGCTCGCCCGGGACCCGCGCCCGACCGCGGCCGCCGACGCCGGTTAGCGTCGGCGCCGTGCCGGCGCTGCGCCCGTACGAGGTGGTCGCCCACAACACCGCGACCACCTCGACCAACAAGATCCACGACGACGAGGTGGCGCGCCGCTACGGGTTCGGGGGCGGGCTCGTCCCCGGCGTCGACGTGTACGCCTACATGACGCACCCGGCGGCCGAGGCCTGGGGCGTCGACTGGCTGGAGCACGGCACCATGCGGGCCCGGTTCCTCGCCCCCGTCTACGAGGGCGACCGGGTCACGGTCGTGCCCGGCGACCCGCTCGACACGGCCACCGGTCCGGTCGCCGGCCTCGAGGTCCGCAACGGTTCCGGCGACCTGTGCGCCGTGGGCGAGGCGGGCCTGCTCGACCTGCCGGGAGAGCCTCCCGAGGTCACCTGGCCCGTCGCCGCCCCCGTCGACGAGCGGCCGCCGGCCTCGCCAGATGCGCTCGTGCCCGGCACGGCGTTGGGCCTCGCCCCGCACCGGTTCGTCGCCGACCGCAGCGCCGACTACCTCGCCGAGGTGCGCGAGGACCTCGCGCTCTACCGCGACGCCGGCGTCGCCCACCCCGGCTGGCTGTTGCGCGACGCCAACACGGTGCTGTCCGCGAGCGTCGTGCTCGGGCCGTGGATCCACGTCGAGTCGGTGGTGCGCCACCACGGCGTCGTGCGCGACGGCGACGCGGTCGAGGCCCGCGCCACGGTCGCCCGGGAGTGGGAGAACAAGGGCCACCGCTTCGTCGAGCTCGACGTGGGCCTGATCGCCGACGAGCGCCTGGTCGCCCACGTCTGCCACACCGCGATCTACCAGCCGCGCGTCGAGCGGGCCTGACGGCCGGCGCCGTCGGTTTGGAGGACAGCGGGGGCCCGGCCGATCATCGGGATCCCACCCGCCGTCCCGTGCCCCCGGAGGCCCACCCCGTGACCTCGTCGATCCGCCGCTTCAAGGTCGTCGCCCTGGCCGAGGCCGTGTCGTACCTCGTGCTGCTGGGCGCGTCGGTGGCCAAGCACGTGTTCGACATGCCGGGCGCCGTGGCCGTGATGGGCCCGATCCACGGGCTCATCTTCCTGACCTACCTGTACCTCGCCCTGATGGTGCGCGAGGAGCTGGGCTGGAACCTCGTGACGACCCTGACCGTGATCGTCGCCGCGGTGATCCCGCTCGGGGGGCTCTACGTCGAGCGCCGGATGGTGGGCGACGCCACCCGGGCGCCGGCGGCCGAGCCCGCCGAGCCGACGCCCGCCACCTGAGGCGGGTTGCCGGCGCCCGGGGCCCGGCTCGCCGGCGGCCGCCCGCGTTCAGCTCTTGACCAGGCGTTCGATGGCCCGGGTCGCCTCGCTGACCTTCTCGGCCGCGTCGGGCGCCCCTTCGGCCACCGCGTCGGTGACGCAGTGGTGCAGGTGCTCGTCGAGCAGGCCCACCGCCACGCTCTGCAGGGCGCTGGTGACCGCAGAGATCTGGGTCAGCACGTCGATGCAGTAGGTGTCCTCCTCGACGAGGCGCTGGAGGCCGCGCACCTGCCCCTCGATGCGGCGCAGGCGCCGCAGGTAGTCGTCCTTGGTCATGCTGTAGCCGGGCACCCTCATACCCTAGCGGGGTATCGACGGGACGGCACGAGCGGGTGCCGCGGGCGTCCCGGTGCTCGTAGGGTGGGGGCGTGCTCATCGGATCCCACGTGCCCCCGTCCGACCCGCTCGGCTCCGCCGCCGCCGAGGACGCCGACGTGATCCAGATCTTCCTCGGCGACCCGCAGGACTGGAAGAAGCCGAAGCCCCGCGACGACGCCGACCAGCTGCGCGCTGCGTCGGTGCCCATCTACGTCCACGCTCCCTACATCGTGAACCTGGCGTCGCCGAACAACCGCATCCGCATCCCGTCGCGCAAGGTGCTGCAGCAGGCGTGCGACGCCGCCACCGACATCGGCGCCCGGGCGGTCATCGTGCACGGCGGCCACGTCACCAAGGACGACGATCCCGACGCCGGGTTCGAGCGCTGGCGCAAGGGCATCGACTCGATCGAGACCGAGATGCCGATCTACCTCGAGAACACGGCCGGCGGCGACCACGCCATGGCCCGCCACTTCGACACCATCGGCCGCCTGTGGGACCACATCGGCGACACCGGCATCGGGTTCTGCCTCGACACCTGCCACGCCTGGGCCGCCGGCGAGGCGCTGGTCGACGCGGTCGAGCGCATCAAGGGCATCACCGGGCGCATCGACCTGGTGCACTGCAACGACTCGAAGGACGAGGCCGGGTCGGGCCGCGACCGCCACGCCAACCTGGGCACCGGCTCCATCGACACCGACCTGCTGGTGGCGGTCGTCGAGTCGGCCGGGGCGCCCGTGATCTGCGAGACCGCCGACGAGGGCCGCAAGGACGACATCGCCTTCCTCAAGTCGCACGTCGGCGACTGAGCGCCCGGCTCGCGGGGGCGTCCGTCCGCCCGCCCCACCCGGGCGTTCCGGCCCGGGCTCTGCGTGGCGACCGTCGCCCGTGGTCAGGCCAGTCCGAGCGGCGTCGGGTCGTCGGTGTCGGGGACCGGGCCCGGCCCGGACAGGTCGCTGCGCACCAGCGTGCGGTACAGCTCGGCGTAGAGCCCGCCCGCGGCGAGCAGGTCGGCGTGCCCGCCCCGCTCGACGATGCGGCCGTCGTCGAGCACGAGGATCTGGTCGGCCGTCGTGATCGTCGACAGGCGGTGGGCGATGACGATGCTGGTGCGGCCCGACAGCGCCTCGGCCAGCGCCCGCAGGATCGCGGCCTCGTTCTCGCTGTCGAGCTGGCTGGTCGCCTCGTCGAGGATGACGACGGCGGGGTCCTTCAGCAGCATGCGGGCGATCGCCAGCCGCTGCTTCTCGCCGCCCGACAGCCGGTAGCCGCGCTCGCCGACCAGCGTGTCGTAGCCCTCGGGCAGCCGGGCGATCACGTCGTGGATCTGCGCGGCGCGGGCGGCGGTCACCAGGTCGTCGTCGGTGGCGCCGGGGCGGGCGTACCGCAGGTTGTTGCCGACCGTGTCGTGGAACAGGTGCGGGTCCTGGGTGACGGCGCCGATGGCCGCGTGGAGCGAGTCCTGCGTGAGGTCGCGCACGTCGTGGCCGTCGACCCGGACGGCGCCCGACGTGACGTCGTAGAGCCGGGGCACGAGCATCGACATCGTGGTCTTGCCGCCCCCCGACGGTCCGACCAGCGCCACGAGCTGCCCGGGCTCGATCGTCGCCGACACGCCGTGGAGCACCTCGCGGGGCGAGGTGCCGCGGCGGCCGCGGTCTCCGTCGGTGTCGGCGTCGGTCGGGGTGCCGTCGCCGTCGGGCGCGTCGCCGTTGCCCGCGGCGGGCGCGCCGGCGGCCGGACGGTGGCCGTTCCCGGAGGGCGCCTGCACGATGCCCACGGTGGGGTCGAGCTCGAGGGTCGGCACGACCACGGCGTCGGGGTAGGCGAAGTGCACGTCGTCGAGCTCGATGCGGCCCCTCGGGTCGACCAGGTCGACGGCTCCGGGGCGATCGACGAGCGGCAGGGGAGCGTCGAGCACCTCGAACACCCGCTCGAACGAGACCATCGCCGTGAGCAGGTCGACGTGGGCGTTGCTCAGTGCGGTCAGCGGGCCGTAGAGCCGGGTCACGTAGGCGGCGAGCGCCACGAGCGTGCCGAGCGACAGCGTGCCGTCGATGACCTGCAGGCCGCCCACCCAGTAGACGGCGGCCGTGCCGATGGCGCCGACCAGGCCGAGGGCGATGAAGAACGTGCGCCCGTAGAGGGCGGCCCGGATGCCGGTGCGGCGCACGCCGTCGGCGCGGGCCGCGAACGACCGCTCCTCGTCCTCGGTGCGCCCGAACAGCTTGACCAGCAGCGCGCCCGACACGTTGAACCGCTCGGTCATGGTGGTGTTCATCGACGCGTTGAGGTCCATCTGCACGCGGGTGACCGCCTGCAGCCGGCGGCCCACCCGCCGGGCCGGGACGATGAACAGCGGCAGCACCACCAGCGACAGCAGGGTGAGGCGCCACTCGAGCAGCGCCATGGCGATGAGCGTCGTCACGAGCGTGATGACGTTCGACGCCACCCCGCCGATGGTCGTGGTCAGGGCCCGCTGGGCCCCGATGACGTCGTTGTTGAGCCGGTTGGTGAGGGCCCCGGTCTGGGTGCGGGTGAAGAACGAGATCGGCATGCGCTGGACGTGCCCGAACACCGCCACGCGCAGGTCGTAGATGACGCCCTCGCCGATGCGGGACGACAGCCACCGCTCGACGATCGCCATGCCGGCGCTGCCGACGGCGGCGGCCACCGCCACGGCGGCCAGGACGTGGAGCAGCGTGCTGTCGCCCGCGGTGACGCCCCGGGGGATCGCCTCGTCGATGATCTGCCGGAAGATGAGCGGCGGCACGAGCTGGATCAGGGCGATGACGACGATGACGCCCAGGTACGCCAGCAGCAGCCACCGGTAGGGGCGCGCGAACCGCAGGACCCGGCCGACGACCGCCCGGTCGAACTGCGCGTCGCCGAGCTGGCTGCGGTCGGCGCCGAGCATGCCGGTGGGGCCGCCGATGCGCATCGGCCCTCCACCTGCGACACGAGACGCCATCGACATGGACCGCAGGGTACGGCGACAGCGGGCGAGTGCGTTCTGGCGTCTGTCACCGCGGCATCGCGCGGTGACAGACGCCAGAAGACGGTCGGGTCAGCCGCGGTCGGCGAGGAACGGCAGCGACGAGCGGACCTCGGCGACCCGCTCCGCCGTCACGTCGGCGACGAGCAGGGCCTCGGTGCGCGAGCCGGTGGCCAGCAGCTCGCCGAGCGGGTCGATGATGGCGCTGTCGCCGGCGTAGTCGAGCTTGCCGCCCGATCCGACGCGGTTGCAGGCGATCACGTACGCCTGGTTCTCGATGGCCCGGGCCCGCAACAGCGCCGACCAGTGCGCCCGCCGGGCCTCGGGCCAGTTGGCGACGCACACGTAGGCGTCGGTGTCGCTCGCCAGCGCCCACCAGTCGTCGGCGAAGCGCAGGTCGTAGCAGACGAACAGGCTGATCCGCAGGCCCTCGACCTCGACGGTGACGCGGTCGGCGCCGGCGTCGAACGAGCGGTCCTCGCCGCCGTAGGCGAAGCGGTGGATCTTGCGGTACCGGTGCACGGTGCCGTCGGGCCCGGCCAGCACGAGGGTGTTGCGGGGCCGGTCGGCGCCCGCCGCCACCTCGGGGCACGAGCCGCAGATCCAGACGCCGTGGGACGCCGACTGCTCGACGAGCCAGCGGGACGACGGCCCGCCCTCGGGCTCCGCGATCTCGTCGGTGCGCATCGAGAACCCGGTCGAGAACGTCTCGCTGAGCACGACGAGCCGCGCGCCGGTGGCCGCGGCCGACGCCACCATCGGGGCGAGGTGGGCGAAGTTGGCGTCCCTGTCCTCCCAGACGATGTCGTGCTGGACGACGGCGACCTTCACCGGGCACCCCCGGCGGGCGGGGGGCCGGGTCGGTCGGTGCCGGCGCCGCCGGTGAGCTTGCCGAGGCGCGTGACGGCCTCGTCCAGCACCTCGGGCCGCTTGGCGAACGAGAACCGCACGAGGTGCCGTCCGGTCGCCGGCTCGGCGTAGAACACCTGGTTGGGCACCGCCACCACGCCGCACTCGTGGGGCAGGGCCCGGCAGAAGGCCATGCCGTCGCCGTCCGACCGCAGGGGTCGGATGTCGACGGTCACGAAGTAGGTGCCCTGCGGGCGGAAGACCGCCAGGCCGGCGCCCTCGAGCCCGGCGCACAGCAGGTCGCGCTGCGTCGCGAGCTGGCCGGCGAGACCGGCGAAGAACGCGTCGGGCAGGTCGAGCCCCACGGCGATGGCCGGCTGGAGCGGCCCGGCGTTCACGTAGGTGAGGAACTGCTTCGCCGTCGTGACCGCGGTGACGAGCTCGGGCGGCCCGCAGATCCACCCGACCTTCCACCCGGTGGTGTTGAACGTCTTGCCGCCCGACGAGATCGACACCGTGCGGTCGCGCATGCCGGGCAGCGACGCCAGCGGGACGTGGGGCACGCCGTCGTAGGTGAGGTGCTCGTACACCTCGTCGGTCACGACGACGAGGTCGTGGTCGCAGGCCACCTCGGCGACGGCCGCCAGCTCGTCACGGGTCAGGACCGTGCCGGTGGGGTTGTGCGGCGAGTTGACCAGCAGCACCCGGGTGCGCGGCGTGACCGCGGCCCGCAGGGCGTCGACGTCGAGGCGGTAGTCGGGCGGTCGCAGCGTCACGAACACGGGCGTGGCGCCCGCCATGGCGATCGATGCCTGGTAGCTGTCGTAGGTGGGCTCGAGCACCACGACCTCGTCGCCCGTCTCGCACAGGGCCAGGCACGCGGCCGCGATCGCCTCGGTGGCGCCGGCGGTGACGAGGACCTCGGTGTCGGGGTCGTACGACAGGCCGTACCAGTGCTGCTGGTGGCGGGCGATGGCCCCGCGGAGCTCGGGCACGCCCCGGCCCGGCGGGTACTGGTTGCGGCCCGAGCGGATGGCCTCGACCGCGGCGTCGAGCACCTCGGGCGGGCCGTCGGTGTCGGGGAAGCCCTGGCCGAGGTTGATGGCGCCCGTCGCCACCGCGAGCGCCGACATCTCGGCGAAGATCGTCGTGCCGAACCCCTGGAGGCGGCTGGTGAGGTAGGGGACGCGGTCGGCCATGCCCGCCCGAGCGTAGGGGCGCCGGGCGGGCGGTTCCGTGTCAGGTCCACCTAACCTGCACCGCATGCCGTTCGACCAGCCGATCGAGGACGTCGCCGGGCTGCGTCGCCTCTACGCCGACCCCCACCCGGTCGTGAGGGCCAAGGCCATCGACCACGTCGACGCGGCCGCCCGGGACTTCCTGGCCCGCTCGCCGTTCGCCGTGCTGGCCACCTCGGGCCCGCACGGGGGCGACGCCTCGCCCCGCGGCGGGCCGCCGGGCTTCGCGGCGGTGCTCGACGACCGCCGCCTCGCGCTCGGCGACCTGGCCGGCAACCGGCGGCTGGACAGCTTCGAGAACCTGCTGGCCAACCCCCGGGTGGGCCTGCTGTTCCTCGTCCCCGGCATGAGCGAGAGCCTCCGCGTCAACGGTCGGGCCACGCTCACCACCGATCCGGCCGTGCTCGCCGCCTGCGCCTGCGACGGCACCCGGCCTTCGGTGGCCCTCGGCGTCGACGTCGACGAGGTGTACCTGCACTGTGCCAAGGCGTTCCGACGCTCGGGACTGTGGGACCCGGCGTCGTGGCCCGGCGAGGACGAGCGCCCCCGCGCCGCCGAGATCTGGAAGGCGCACCTGGGGATCGACGCCCCGGCCGACGCGATCGACGCCGACCTCGAGGCCGGGTACGCCGCCAGCATGTGGCAGGCCGGCGGCGACGACGCGCCCGCCCGCGAGGCCGCGCCCCGCTGACCGGCTGACGGCTCGGCAGTTGCCGACCGGCGGACCTCCCCGTCAGGTCCGTCGCTCCACCGACCGGAGCCGACGGGGAGATCCCGGCGACGGACACGACCGCCGCGGTGTGCGAGTCCGCGGCGACGGTCCGATCAGGCGTCCGGGTCGGGCGACCACGGGTGGTCGAGCTGGCGGGCGGTGCGCTCGGCCAGGGCTCGGCCGGCGAACCGGTCGACGAGGTGGAGGGCCATGGCGATGCCCGACGCCAGCCCGGCGGCCGTGACGACGTCGCCGTCGTCCACCCAGCGGACGCCCCGGCGGCCGCCGCCGTCGGGGCGGTCGGGGCCGCCGAGCCGGCCGGCGAGGTCGTCGACGTCCTCCCAGTGCGTGGTCCACGGCCGGCCGGCGAGCAGACCTGCGTCGGCGAGCAGGAACGCGCCGGTGCACACGCTGGTCGTGACGGCGGCGGCGGCGGACAGCGACCGCACCGCCGCCATGAGCGGGGCGTCGGCGGTCGCGGCGGCGACGTCGATCGTGCCGGGCACCACCACCGCGTCGAGGGCGAGGTCCGGGTCGTGCGCCCCCGCCTGCGGGACGAGGCCCAGCCCCCCGTAGGCGGTGACCGGCCCGCCGTCGGGCGTCAGGGTGACCACGTCGAAGGGCGGGTCGTCGCCGTTCCGCCGGGCCAGGCGCGAGGCGGTGAGGAACACCTCGTACGGCCCACCCGCGTCGATGACGTCGACGCCGTCGTACAGCAGCAGCCCGATCCGCATGGCGGCAGTCTCCGGCCGGGCGGCCGCCCGGGCCACCGTCGGCGCCGCCACCCACCGCACGATTCCCGCCAACCCCCCGGGGGCTCGTCCACCGCGGTCTCGTGACCGCTGACGTCGTCCGGGCCACGGGACCTGCCGGCGACGTCCGGCACACGGCCCCGGTGACCGTGCGGCACTGGGAGACCTGACGGGGCGTCAGATAACGTCGGGGCGTGGACCTGCGGGAGAGCGCAGAGGACCGGGCGTTCCGCGACGAGGTGCGCACGTTCCTCGAGGACGGGCTGGCCGGCGACTTCGCCGTCGTGCGCGGCCGCGGCGGTCCCGGCGACGAGCACGCCCTGTTCGACGAGCGCCTCGCCTGGGAGCGCCACCTCGGCGCCCACGGCTGGACGTGCGTGGGCTGGCCCACCGAGCACGGTGGCCGTGGGCTGCCGCTGCGCCAGCACGTCATCTACTACGAGGAGTACGCCCGGGCGCAGGGACCGGGGCGCCTCGGCCACATCGGCGAGGGCCTGCTCGGCCCGACGCTGATGGCCTTCGGCACGCCCGAGCAGCAGCAGCGCTTCCTGCCGCCGATCGTGGCGGGCGACGAGCTGTGGTGCCAGGGCTACTCCGAGCCGAACGCCGGCAGCGACCTGGCCAACGTCGCCACCCGGGCCGAGCTCGACGGCGACGAGTGGGTGGTGCACGGCCAGAAGGTGTGGACGTCGCTGGCCCACTGGGCCGACTGGTGCTTCGTGATCGCCCGCACCTCGCCACCCGCCGACCCCCGCCGCAAGCACGGGGGGCTCTCGTACCTGCTCGTCCCGATGCGGCAGGAGGGCATCGACATCCGCCCGATCGTGCAGGTCACCGGCGACAGCGAGTTCAACGAGGTCTTCTTCGACGGCGCCCGCACGGCCGCGGCCGACGTCGTGGGCGGCGAGGGCGCGGGGTGGAAGGTCGCCATGGGCACCCTCGCGTTCGAGCGGGGGGCGTCGACGCTCGGGCAGCAGCTCAACTTCCGCAACGAGCTCGACGCGGTCACCGCGCTCGCCCGCCGGACGGGCGTCGCCGGCGATCCCGTCATGCGCCAGCGCCTGGCCGCAGCCCACATCGCGCTCGAGATCATGCGGCTCAACGCCCTGCGCACCCTGGCGGGCACCGAGAACGGCACGCTCGGGCGCGAGGCGATGATCGGCAAGCTCTACTGGGCCACCTTCCACCGCGGCCTCGGCGAGCTGGCCATGGACGTGCTGGGCGCGGCCGCCCTGGTGTGCGGCGACGGCGCACCGGGCCTCGACCCCTCGACCTACGACCCCGATCCGCTGCAACGCCTGTTCCTGTTCAGCCGGTCGGACACGATCTACGCCGGGTCCAACGAGATCCAGCGCAACATCATCGGCGAGCGGGCGCTCGGCCTGCCGAAGGAGCCGCAACCGTGACGACCTCCGAGTCCCGCCGCCCCGGCGCGCCGCCCGTCCCCGCCGAGCCCGCCGGTCACGACCTGCTGGCGGGCAAGGTCGCGCTCGTGACCGCCGCCGCAGGCACCGGCATCGGCTCGGCCACGGCCCGCCGCCTGCTGGCCGAGGGGGCGACGGTCGTCGTCAGCGACGCCCACGCCCGCCGCCTGGGTGAGACCGCCACCGCGCTGGCCGGCACGCCCCGCGCCGACGGCTCGGGCAGCGCCGAGCCGCTGGCGGTCACCTGCGACGTGACCGACGAGGAACAGGTCCAGGCGCTGTTCGCCGCTGCGGTCGAGGCCCACGGCCGGCTCGACGTCGTCGTCAACAACGCCGGGCTGGGCGGCACCGCCGACATCGTCGACATGACCGACGAGCAGTGGGCCAAGGTGCTCGACGTGACGCTGACCGGCACGCTGCGGTGCACCCGGGCGGCGCTGCGCATCCTCGGTCCGCAGGGCTCGGGCGTGATCGTCAACAACGCCTCGGTGCTCGGCTGGCGGGCGCAGGCCGGCCAGGCGCACTACGCGGCGGCCAAGGCGGGGGTCATGGGCCTGACCCGCAGCGCCGCCGTCGAGGCGGCACCGTTCGGCGTGCGGGTCAACGCGGTGGCCCCCAGCCTGGCGATGCACCCGTTCCTCTCCAAGGTGACGAGCGACGAGCTGCTCGACGAGCTGGCGCAGCGCGAGGCGTTCGGCCGCCCGGCCGAGCCGTGGGAGATCGCCACCGTCATCGCCTTCCTGGCCAGCGACTACTCGACGTACATGACCGGCGAGGTCGTGAGCGTCAGCTCGCAGCACCCCTGACCATCTGGCGTCCGTGACCGCGCGATGGCGCGGTGACAGACGCCAGAAGAGAGGAAACGCATGCCCCAGACCGTGTTCGAGTCGCTCGACGAGGTGCGGGCGGCCGTCGGCACCACGCTCGGCACGAGCGACTGGTTCGAGGTCACCCAGGACCGGGTGAACCAGTTCGCCGACGCCACCGGCGACCACCAGTGGATCCACGTCGACGTCGAGCGGGCCACGCGCGAGAGCCCCTTCGGCGGACCGATCGCCCACGGCTACCTCACGCTGTCGCTGACCAACCTGGTGCTCCCCCAGGTGCTCGAGGTGCGCGGCGTCTCGCTCGGTGTCAACTACGGCACCGGCAAGGTGCGGTTCCCGGCGCCGGTGCCCGTGGGCAGCCGCGTGCGGGGGACCGCCGAGCTCACCGCCTGCGACGACATCGCCGGCGGCGTGCAGACGACCATCGTCATCACGATGGAGGTCGAGGGCGGGACCAAGCCCGCCTGCGTCGTCGAGTCGCTCAGCCGCTGGATCGCCTGAGGCGACCCACCCGCGCCCGCCGCGACCGACCGAGGCCGCCGGGCGCGGAGACCGACCGACCGGTCCGGACGCGACGAGGGTGCCGCACCGGACGTCGCCGCCCGGCACGGCACCTCCGCCGCGGTGCTCAGTCCTTCGTCGGCGACGTGGTGCCGTCGCCCTCGGCGGTGGGCTCGTCGGCGGAGCCGTCGCCGTGGCCGTTCCCACCGCCGGCGGCATCGTCGCCGCCGGCGGACCCGTTGCCGTGCCCGTTGCCCGCGGGCGCCGCCGGTTCGGCCTCGCCCGCCGCCTCGTCCTCGGACGGGCGGGCCCCCACGAGGGCGGGCTCGCGCTCGTCGGCCTCGGCGGCGGCCTCGGTCTCGGCTCCGGCGTCGGAGCCGTCTCCTGCGGTCGCCGGCACCGTGCCGGGGTCGTCGGCCTCGGCCTCTGCCCCGACACCGCGCTCGCCCCGGAGCGTCCCGCGGACGATCAGCACGAGAGCGACCGTCGCGACCGCGTAGGCCACGAACCCGGCGCCGAACGTGAAGTTGATGCCGAAGAACATGGCCAGCAGGGCACCGAACACCGAGGCGACCACCGACATGGCGCCGTTGATGCCCCACAGGAAGGCCGTGGGTGCCCCGGTGCGACGTGACGCCGCCCCCATCCCGATCGCGAACGGCATGCCCATGCACAGCGCCAGCGGCGCCAGCAGGCCGACGGCGGTGCCGACCCGCTCGAACGTCGTGCCGCCGGCCATGGCGTCGGTGATCGGCTCGGTGATGAAGCGGAAGAGCAGGATCACGCCGAGCAGCACCACGATCGGTCCCAGCAGCGACCGGGGTCTCTCGGGGTCGATCACCTTCTCGACGAGCATGCTGCCGATGCCGCTGAACAGCAGCACCGAGAACAGCACGACCGCCAGGGCGTACGTGGGGTGCCCGAGGAACGTGTTGAGGTGCTGGAGCTGCGAGAACTCGACGAGCATGAAGCCGAGGCCGATGCCGGCGAAGTAGAGGTAGAAGGGCGCCATCCCCGTGTGCCTCGTGCGCCGGCCCATGTGGACGAGGGGGCCGCCGATGCACACGGCCGCCAGCAGCAGCACGGCCAGGGCCAGCGAGCCGAGCACCAGCACGGGGCGGAACACCAGGTCGTTCGAGAAGCCCTCGCCCGACAGGAACGTGTCGATGGTGGCCATCTGGAAGAAGAACGGCCGGTTGTCGGTGGGCGGCGACAGGTCCTCGTCGAACTGGGCGATGCCGGCGTCGGGCCCGCCGGGGGCCACGATGTCGGCGAAGCGCTGGTCGCCCACCTCGTCCGGGGTGAGCACCGCCCGGAACCCGAGGCGCTCGGCGTTCTCGGACACGGCGGCGATCTGCTCGTCGGTGAACGGCGTGGGGCTCACGAGGAACGTCGCCGCGCTCGACGCGAACCGCGTGGGCGGCCCCTCGTAGATGAGGACGTGGTCGCGCGGGTTCTCGACCCCGGCGCGGGTGAGCACCTCGGTGGCGAGCGACGCCGTGCGCAGCGACTCGAACGGCTCGGAGCCGCCGATCGTGAACCACCGCGACACGCTGAGCATCCCGCCCGGCTCGAGGCGGTCGAAGAACGCCTCCCAGGCGTCGACGGTGTAGAGCGAGTTCTCGCTGAGGGCGAAGGCGCCGGCGGACGTGGCCGCCCACGTGTCGATGAGCGAGATCTGGATGACGTCGAACCGCTCGTCGGTGCGGGTGAGCCACGACCGGGCCTCGTCGTTGACGAGGTTCACGCGGGGATCGTCCTCGAGGTTGGTGAAGTCGCCGAGGTCGTCGGTGATCAGGTCGAGGATGTTGCCGTTGATCTCGATGCCCGTGACCTCGTCGGCCCCGAACTCGAGCCCCGACAGCACGTCGCGGCCGCCGCCGACCCCGATCACCGCCGACTGGAAGCCGGTGCCCTCGAGGGCGTAGTAGCCGAGGTTGGTGACGTCGTAGCGCAGGAAGTCGGTGGTCGTCTCGTCGCCGTCGTAGCCGGTGATCATCGTGCCGGCGGTGCCGTCGATGAGCATCGACATCTGCGGCACGACGATGGTGGGAGGGATGGTGGGGCTCATGCCGTACCCGGCGGGCCAGCCGACGTCGTCACGGCTGCCGTCGACGGTGATGCGCGAGAAGGCGTTCCACCGGTCGTACGTGTGCAGCGAGTCCTGCTGCTCCTTGGCCCAGAGGATGCGGATGAACGGGTTGCCCTGGGCGTGGCGGTACGAGTTGCCGACGGTGACGACGACGAGCACGAGCAGCACGGCCACGGACATGACCTTGCCGGCGCGCAGTCCGGCGTCGATGGCGAACAGCAGGCTGCCGGCCGCGGCCAGGGCGCCGATGCCGATGACGAGGCTGGGCCCGTCGAGCCAGTTGAAGGCGACGACGAGCAGCACGCAGCCGAGGCTGGCGCCGACGAGGTCGGCGGCGTAGAGGCGGTTGACCTTACGGGGGAACCGGGTGAGCGCCAGCGCCACGACCACGCCGCTGCACACGAACGGCACCGAGATGACGACGCACGTGAGCACGATCGACGCCACGCCCGCCATCGTCGCCTTCGGCACGAACGGGATGGCGAGCTGGATGCAGAAGGCGATGGCGACGCTCGCCGCGTAGGCCAGCGAGAACCGCCACATCTGGCTCTTCACCTTGTCGTCGGTGAAGGACTGCGGCCGCAGGTGGACGATGAGCGCCCCCACCGTCATGCCGAACAGCGCCACCGAGATGGCGACGAAGGCGAAGTGGTACCACATCGCCACGCTGAAGATCCGCGTCAGCACGATCTCGTACATCAGCGTCGTGAGCGTGACGACGAACAGACCCGCGTAGGTCAGTGCCCGCGCGCGCAGCGCGGGTCCCCCAGTAGCAGTCACCAGCTTCCCCCTTCGGACTACTCGGGGTGGTGGTCTACTCCATCGGCTGCGATCGTGCCAGCGAACCGTGCAATCGACGCGCCGCGTGGGCGCCGGGCGCCATGTTGACGAAACGTCAATACACGAGGGCCCGCGACAGCGTCGACGCACCGGTCCGATGCGCAGCAGGTCGGCTCAGACCGAGACGATCACCGAGCTGCCGTGACCGAACAACCCCTGGTTGGCCGTGATCCCGACGGTCGCGCCCTCGACCTGGCGGCCCTCGGCCCGCCCGCGGAGCTGCCAGGCCACCTCGCACACCTGGGCCAGCGCCTGGGCCGGCACCGCCTCGCCGAAGCAGGCGAGGCCGCCCGACGGGTTGACCGGCACCCGACCACCGATCGTGGTGTCGCCCGCCCGCACCAGCTGCTCGGCGTCGCCCGGCTTGCAGAGCCCGATGTTCTCGTACCAGTCGAGCTCCAGCGCCGTCGACAGGTCGTAGACCTCGGCGAGCGAGACGTCCTCGGGGCCGAGCCCGGCCTCCTCGTAGGCGGCGTGGGCGATCGAGTCGCGGAACGACAGGTCGCCCACGGGCACGGCCGCGGTCGAGTCGGTGGCGAAGTTGGGCATCTCGATGACCGTGTTGGGAAACGTGGGCGCCACCGTCGCCACCGCGCGCAGCCGCAGGGCGGCGAGGCCCCGCCGGCGGGCGAACTCGGTCGAGGTGAGCACGACCGCGGCCCCGCCGTCGGACGTGGCGCAGATGTCGAGCAGGTGCAGCGGGTCGGCC
>Ga0111538_10002120_pt1 | contig 27943 bp, 24 predicted proteins | sample SoiMethybrSBSTD1_FD_79669 | JGI IMG/M metagenome (GOLD analysis project Ga0111538, IMG submission 79669) | Bulk soil microbial communities from a Populus tree surrounding site in Tennessee, USA - Soil MetaG P. TD hybrid SBSTD1 (version 2)... | ecosystem: Environmental > Terrestrial > Soil >...
CATCGTGAAGTTTCTCAGCGGTGCGTTGGCCGATGGCGCAGACGCGAATTTCGTCGAGATCTTCGAGCTTCAAACTGCGGGCGAGGAGACGTTTGGTGAAGTACTCGACGCCGTTGGTGCTGGTGAAGATCAGCCAGTCGTAGCCGTAGAGATGATCGAGGGCTTCGTCGAGGCGCTCGTAGCTGTCGGGTTCGCGAATCTCGATCGTCGGACAGACAAGAACCTGCGCGCCATAGCTCTCGAGGAGTGTGGTTAGCTCCGCCGCCTGCGATGCCGTGCGCGTCACAACAACCGTTCGTCCCTGAAGTGGTGCGTCCATATGGCGTTGTTGTAGGGGCGGCCCTCCGTGGCCGCCCCTTCATGGAAACGAACTACGATGGAATGAGTCACTACCTCTCGAGGCGGCACCGACTAAAATCACAGAATCCAGAATGCCGTGGAGGGGCGGCCACGGAGGGCCTACAGTAGCGATGCTGCGCCCTGTTGTAATAATCGATCGGCGAGTTGGGAGCCGAGTGCTTCGGGGTCAACAAGGGGGCCAGACAAGGTGTCGCGGAGGATCTCGGAGCCGTCGGGTTTGGCAACCAGACCGTCGAGCTTTAAAGAATCGCCTTCGACGATCGCATGAGCGGCGATGGGGAATTGGCAACCACCGCCTAGGCTTCGCAGGAACGAGCGCTCAGCCAGACAGGAGAGCCGAGTTTCATGATGATCGAGCATCCGCGTCGCTTCGACTGCAAACTCATTATCGCTCCGGGTCTCAATCGCGACAGCACCCTGACCTACGGCCGGTAACATTTCCGCTACCGAGATCCGCGCACTGATCCGATCCTGCAATCCGAGTCGCACGAGGCCCGCCGTCGCAAGTATCACCGCATCGTATTGCCCTTCATCCAGCTTTCGAATTCGCGTATCGACATTCCCTCGCAAGTCTTTAACTACCACATCGCCGCGCTGCCCCTTGAGTTGCGACAAACGACGCTGGCTCGACGTGCCAACAACCGCCCCAACAGGTAGTCCTGCAAGCGAAGCACTTTCAACTTTTGATCGCAGCACCAGGGCATCACGCGCATCTTCGCGCTCGCAAATCGCACTGATCCATAATCCTTCAGGAAGCACAGTCGGCAAATCCTTCAGCGAGTGAACTGCCATGTCGATGCGTCCATCGAGAAGCGCATCCTCGAGCTCCTTCGTGAACACACCCTTGCCTCCGATCACCGAAAGCGGATCGTTCTTTACGTCGCCAGTTGTCTTGATGATCTCAATACGTACGTCGATCGCAGGCTTCAGATCGAGTAACCGCTGCCGGGCTTGTTCGGCCTGCCAGAGTGCGAGTTTGGAACCGCGGGAACCGATTACGAGCGCGCGCGACATCCTCAATCAATCCTCGGAATCGGTTTCATTTGATTCGTAGAAGCGCCGCATCTGGCTGATGAGTGGATGCGAGATCTTATTGACGGTCGACATCAGCAACGATTCAATCGCCTCTTCCTGTTCCCTGGTAAGGACTCCAAGTCGTTTGCGTTGCTTCGCCATTTCAGCACGAGCAACGTCCTGCATATTCTGCTTCAACGCGCCGATACTTGGCCCAATATCCATCAACCGGAGTTTTTGCTGAAACTGCATCACTTCCGATTGCACGATCAGTTCCGCACGCTCGGCTTCACGCTCACGCTCACGAATATTTGAACTGATCACCGACTCGAGATCGTCGATATCGAACACGAAAACGTTGGGAATGTTGCTGACCGCCGGATCGATGTTTCGCGGAACGCTGATGTCGATAAAGCAGGTTGGACGGTTGCGCCGGCGCGCGAGAGCTTTGCGTGTTTGTTCTTCGGTGACGATGTAATCAGGGGCGCCTGTCGAACAAATTATGACGTCAGTTTCGTGTAGCACCTGATCAATTTGGTCCAAACGAATTGTGGTGGCTCCGAACTCATTCGCAATCTGTCGTGCAGTTTCTTCAGTGCGATTGGCGATCGTGACACGCGCTGCGCCGGCGTTCACGAGATGCCGGGCGGATAGCTCAGCCATCTCACCCGCGCCAATAAGCAACACGCTGCAACCTTTGAGCGTGTCGAAAATCTTTTTGCCAAGCTCGACCGCCATGTAACTGATCGAAACGGCGTTCGCAGCGATTCCGGTTTCGTTTCTGACACGCTTCGCGACCTTGAACGTGTGGTGGACCAGACGATTCAGAACGCGCCCGACCGTGCCGGCCTCGACGCCAAGAGCGTACGCATGACGCACCTGGCCCAGCACCTGGGGTTCGCCGACGACCATTGAGTCGAGCGACGAAGCGACGCGAAACAGATGCCGCACGGCTTCTTCATTCGTGTGGCGATAAATATGTGCGTTGAGGAACCCTGCGGGTAGACTTCCCGACGTGTCCAGAAACTGTGCGATACGCCCGGCGCCGAACTCGAGTTGATCGTTCGACGTCGCCCCGAGAATCTCAACACGATTGCAGGTGGAAACGATCAGTCCTTCACGCACGATTTCGCCGTCGACGAGCTGGCGCAGACCATTGGCGCACGCCTCATCGGTAAAAGCGAGTCGTTCGCGGATCTCGACCGGAGCTGTTTTGTGATTGACTCCGACGAGAAGAATGGACATTTGGTTATTCAACTCACCCGAAAACGTGATAGCTACCGAGAAATCGGGTCCCTAAAAATGTCAAAAGCACGAGAGCAAATCCCACCACGCCAAGCCACGCGGCACTGCGCCCGCGCCAGTGGGCCGTCAAACGATAGATAGTGAGAAAGAAATACAGTCCCCACGTTAGTAACGCGAAAATTTCCTTCGGATCGTTCCGCCAGAAGCGTCCAAAACGTATCGAGGACCAGATCACACCGGTTGCGATGCCGAGAGTCAATAGCGTCAGGCCGAGGGTGGCTGAGCTAGTCGCGATGTCGTTCACTGTAGTTAATGACGGCAGACGATGGAACGTCGCTCCAAACGTCTTCAATTTTAGTTCTCGCTCCTGAAGTAAATACATCACACTGGCCATAAAAACTATGAAAAATGCGGCATAAGCAAAGATCAGGAGCGTGGTATGAATCGGGAAAAGCCAGGTCGCCGAGAAGGCGGCCGGGGCGTTGGTTGAGTTCGTGCCGAACAATAATGCCACGAGTGTGAGCACCGATACCAAGGGCATTGTGAAAGCACCGACTGCCTGCGTTCGATAGCGATAGAGAACGAGCGAGTAGAGCGCCACGAGAGCCCAGGCGAGGAATGAGAGTGCTTCTCGTAAAGAAAATAACGGATAGTGGCCATCGATTACCCAGTCGGCGGCCAGTGCGCATGTGTGCAGGATGAATCCGGCAGCAGTCGACCACTCCGCCACACGTTGCAGAGATCGGCGTTTGTTAACGAACGCCAGAATCGAATGGATCGCGGCGATAAGATAAGCCGCTAAGACCGCCAGCAGTAAGGATCGCATCGAAGACAAATTAAGCCACAAAAAGGCACAAAAGTACAAAAAGAAGAGTTAGCCACAAAAAGGCACAAAAAGCACAAAAGGAAAGACTTATTGATTGAACAGATCTGTTAAAAAATGTGTTTGAGGAAGGTTGATCCTTAAAATGATTCCTCCTCTTTTTTTGTGTCTTATGTGCCTTTTCGTGGCTAACTTTTCTGGCTTAGTGTATTGTGGCAGGGTCAAAAAGGGGAGTAGGTCACCCGGTTTCTGGGTCTGACGCGGTCGTCAACACGGTATCAAAAAGTACCCGGCCCGTCGGGAAAAGCATAAAGCTCAACGACCAAGACCTTTTGTCGCTTAGTCTAAGCGCAAAAGGTTTTTTTCTTTTTGCGCGACGAGACAAGCGTCTGGCGCGAAAGGATGGATATGGTTGAGCTTTTTCCGTTTTCTGAGTACTGGTGGTTCTACCTGAGTTTTGTCGGTCTGGTGATTTTACTCCTCGCCCTCGACCTCGGCGTCTTTCACCGCAAAGCACACGTTGTTGGGTTCAAGGAAGCGGCGACGTGGAGCGTCGTCTGGATCGCGCTTTCCCTGCTTTTCAACTTCGCCCTTTACAACTATGTGCTGTGGAAGTTTAAGCAGGAGGCCATTGCCTGGAACGTCTCGCTTGAGTTTCTCACCGGTTACGTAATCGAGAAGGCGCTCTCAGTAGACAACATCTTTGTCTTTGTGATGGTGTTCTCGTACTTCGGCATTCCGGCGAAGTACCAGCATAGAGTGTTGTTCTTCGGAATTCTGGGCGCTCTTATCTTTCGCGCGATCTTTGTGGCGATTGGTTCCGCGCTGATGCAGTATCAATGGGTGGTGGTCCTGTTTGGCGTGTTTCTCATCTTCACGGGTATCAAGATCTTTGTGGCGAAGGAAAAGCCGGTCGATCCGGAAAAGAACTTCCTGATTAAACTCCTGCGCCGCGTTTTGCCGGTCACGCCAGAACTGCATGGATCGAAGTTCTTTGCTCGCGTCAATGGCAGAACTTTCGCGACGCCGTTGCTCGTCGCGCTTATCTTTCTCGAGGCTACTGACATTGTCTTCGCAGTCGATTCGGTGCCGGCGATCTTCGCGGTGACGAAAGAGCCGCTGATTGTTTTCACGTCAAATATCTTCGCGATACTCGGGTTACGAGCCCTCTTCTTCATGCTGGCAGGTGCCGTTGGCAAGTTTTATCTGCTCAAGTACGGGCTCGGCGCGGTACTACTGTTTGTAGGGCTGAAGATGGTATGGCTGAATCAACTGTTCGACGGCCACTTTCCGATTTGGCTGTCGCTGGGAATCATCTGCGCGGTGCTGTTCCTATCGGTCGCACTTTCTCTGGCGTTCCCGAAAAGAAGGGAAGTAGCCGCAGACTTTCGCGGATGAGCGGAGGAAACGTTATTCTTTCGGGTAACATCGTAGCCCTGGTTCTACCTTGTGTATCCTGAAAATCTTGTGCATCCTGATTAAATACTTCTCTCGGAGCATGCCGGCAGAGGAATTGTTTTGACGGGATGTACAAGATTTACAAGACTGACCGGATAAATCCCGCTCATCTTGGAAGGAGGATTGAATGCTTTCGCCTGCGTCGCGTCCTGCCCTTTCCATCATTCTGGTGCTTGTAATTGCGCTGGCTACCGTCTTCGCCCAGACTCGTCCGGCGAGCCAGAAACCTCAGCAGCCGCAACCGGCCGCGACTCCACCCGCAGAACCGCAGGACGTTGAGACTGTCAAGATCGACACCGATCTAGTGACCGTGCCGCTAAGTGCTACCGACCGTTCCGGTATATACATCACCGACCTTCGCAAGGAAGAGTTCACAATTACTGAAGACGATGTACGGCAGGAGATTGCGCTTTTCGGAAAAGTCGCAGCGCCGTTTCACGTCGTGCTCTTGCTGGACACGAGTTCAAGCACTCGCGACAAGTTGAGAGAAATACAGAAGGCAGCCAGTGCCTTTGTGGAACAGTTGCAGCCACAGGATCGCGTGAAAGTGATCTCGTTTGACGACAAGGTAAACGATCTGAACGAATTCACCAGTAATCGCGACCTTTTACATGCGGCCATCAATAGAACGAAGTCCGGTGAAGGTACGAAGGTCTATGATGCTATCGAATTAGCTATAAGCACGATTCGCAGGATCAATGGTCGCAAGGCGATAGTGCTTTTTAGCGATGGAATGGATTGGCACAGCGATCACGCGACGTTTGAGGGCACGGTTCGTTCGCTTGATGAAGAAGGCGTGGTGGTTTACCCGATCCGTTATGACACGCGAGCAACAACCGAAGCATTGGCCCGAGAGCAGGCCGGTGAACAAGCAGCTCTGCCGACGATCAGCGTAATCAGAAACCCGACTCCGGGTGGTACGACACCTCCGACCTTTCCGGGTGGTGATGATAGTTCAATACCCTCATCGGGTTCACGGAAGAATGGTCCATTCGGACTACCATCAGCGGACGAAATTCTGCGACGACGTCGTGAACAGGAACGAGACCGCTACCCGAATCCGAATGGTGGCCCCGCTCCGACCGGCGATCCGACTGAAAGAACTCCGGATCCGAACGATCCCGATAAACGTGGACCGCGTGTGCCCGGCATTCCTGGTTCAGCACCCAGCACAACTAATCCTCAACCGAGAAGTGGTAGTCCGAACGATTCGATCTCAGGGATGCTCGACATGGCATACCTTACCGCTGATAGTTACCTGAAGGCTTTAGCAGACAAATCAGGCGGCCGCTTGTTGCGTGCCGACACTCTCGCATCACTGCCGGACGCTTTCGCGCAGATCGCAGCCGAGCTTCGCACGCAATACCTGCTCGGATACTATCCTCTCAACAAAGACCGCGACGAGCGCTACCGCAAGATCAAGGTCACAACCACTCGCAAGAACGTGGCGATCCGCGCCCGCCCCGGCTACCTCGCCACTAAAGTCCAATAGAGCCACAAAGAAGCACAAAAAGCACTAAAGAAATCATTCTGAGCTTTGTGTGCCTTTTTGTGGCTAACGTTGTCTTGCTGTGTGGCCTCACCCGTGCTACAAGAACCACTCATGCCTGATCGAGCTGAAGCCTGGGAACTGTTGTGTGAGTACACAAAGGGCGATAGCCTGCGCAAACATGCACTGGCGGTCGAGGCTGCCATGCGTGCGTGCGCGAAACGCTACAACGAAGGTCCGGCCGATGAAGACGAATGGGGCATGGTCGGCTTGCTTCACGATTTCGACTACGAGATGTTTCCTTCAGCGGATCAGCATCCGTTCACAGGTTCAAACATTCTGTGTGGACGTGGCTATTCCGAGCGCATCATTCGCGCCATCCTGGGCCATGCGACTTACACAGGCGTACCGCGCGACACTGACATGGCCCGCGCTCTTTTCGCTACCGACGAACTCTGTGGCTTTCTTGTCGCGTGCGCACTCGTGAGACCATCTCGCAGTCTTGATGATGTGGAAGTGTCGTCGGTCAAGAAGAAACTGAAAGACAAAGCATTCGCCAGATCGGTGAATCGCGACGACATCAGACAAGGTGTCGAAGAGTTAGGTGTCGCTATCGACGACCACATCCGTTTCGTGATCGACGCGTTGCGACCCGTGCAAAATGAGATTGGTTTGAATTCGATCGCCGGTTGAAGTTTACAAAGCTATCTGTGGGCCTCCCGGTCGGACTTCCATTCCATTTCCGCTCCTGGTGAGAATCGAAGTCACGAGCAGCAGAGCAACGGTGAGCAGGGTTGCGAGAACGAAAGTCAGGAAAGCCTGTGTTCGCCGTCGCCGTGCGGTATGGCGATACACAAAGATGGAAGCAAAAATGATTGTCGCGAGCGGAAGTAGCAAGGTTGAAGCGAGGAGCAGGCCGGGATTAGCTAGCGCCTGCCGCGAGAAGACGCCGAGCACGAGCGCGATGCACGAACCAGCGCCTGCAACTGCCGCAAGCAATGAAGCAAGTATCACGAGCTTCAATCGCATCCGGACAGTTTCCTTAATTTGACGCTTGCGTTCAAACGCTCCTCCTTGGTTGGTGAGAGAAAGGCGCCGCCAAGGATACCACAGGGACGGACCACAAAACGGACTGAAATAAATGATCACGAGAGACGCGCTGATTTGGTTGTCCCGCAAGGAAGGGTTAAAGGATTTTGCGACCAGTTTTAGGCTCTTCAAGAAGCTCACGACGCGCTTCGTCGCCGGCGACACGATTGATGACACTGTTCCATTAATTCATCAGATAAATACAGAAAATTGTACGGCTTCATTCGATCACCTGAATGAGTCGGTGGGCAGCGCTGCCGAAGCCGATAAGGAAGTTGAAGAGTACCTGAACATTCTGGCGAAGATCGACGAAACGCGGATTCGGTCAAACGTCTCGATTAAACTCACGCAGTTTGGGCTCGGTCTCGATCCGGAACTGGCCTACCGGAATGCCCGGCGGGTGGTGGAAGAGGCCCATCGGCGTGGCAACTTTGTCAGGGTGGATATGGAAGACTCGAGTGTTACGCAGGTAACAATCGATATCTTCAAGCGTCTGCGCGCTGAATTTGATTTGAATACCGTTGGAATTGTCTTGCAGTCGTATCTTTACCGGACTTATCAGGACGCGCAGGAGTTAGTGAAACTGCCGGCGCGTATTCGGATCTGCAAAGGCGCATACAGCGAACCTGCGGAAGTCGCGTTCCCGGAGAAGAGAGACGTCGATGCGAACTACATCAAGGTGATGCAATTACTGTTGGGAAGTGGTGTCTATCACGGTATCGCCACACACGATCCGAAGATGATCGACGCCACGATCGACTTTGCAACACGTGAAGGAATCGGGAAAGAGAAGTTCGAATTTCAGATGCTCTACGGTATCCGGCGTGACCTGCAACGGCAGCTCGCACGCGACGGCTTCAACATGCGAATCTATGTGCCTTACGGGAAACACTGGTATCCTTACTTCATGCGCAGGCTGGCGGAACGTCCCGCGAATATCTGGTTCGTGTTGAAAAATCTGGCGAAGGGCTGACGGGCGACTATGAGCGAGTGGTTCTGGATTTTGTGGTGTGTCCTCGGTGCGATACTCATTGTCGCGGAGATCTTCACGACCGGTTTTGTGCTGCTCTGGTTTGGGATTGGCGCGTTATTGGCTGCGTTAGCGAGTTTCGTCGGCATCGACAGTCTTGCGATTCAGTTTTTGATCTTTGCCGGTACTTCCATTGCACTGACCGCCGCGTCAAGAACAATCTTCCTCAACTACTTTTCACGCGATAAACCTGAGAATTCGTTACGCAGTGGCGTCGATTCACTACCAGGGAAGGTTGGAACTGTTGTTTCGTCGAGTAAAGGTGCACTTAATGAAGGTGCGGTAAAGGTGTTTGGGTCGACGTGGACCGCGTATCCGGCGCCTGGTGAAGAACCTTTGGAAGCAGGTGAACGGGTTTGTGTGGAGAGCGTTGAGGGTGCGTCGATCTACGTTAGAAGAGTTGGTGCTGAACCCGACTGGCGTGCCAAGTCTTTACATGAATGAGGCCACAGATAAAACGGATCTTAAATCCGGATTTTTATCCGTGTTATCCGTGGCTAACTAGTGTGGCTCGGTATCGGCCTCGTAAGTGTCATCCAGCGTCTTATCTTCTTCAAGCGGTGGCAACTCAATCGTAATTCGATCTGACGCCGGCTCCTCCAGATCGTCACCGAAGAAACGCGCCAGCACTACAGTAATATTATCCTCACCGCCGCGATTGTTCGCCTCGTCGATCAAAGCATCACACGCTTTGGCGAGATTCCCTTTGCTGTTGACAACAATGTGCTGAATATCCTCCGCTCGGAGTTTCCCGGATAAACCGTCACTACAAAGCAGCACCACGTCGTCCTGCCGAAGACGAATCTTGCCCGTCACCGGATTGACTTCACTCTGCGCGCCGAGTGCCTGCAGGATCACGTTACGGAACATGTGCGTCTCGGCTTCCGACTCACTTATCTGACCGACATCGACGAGTTGCTGCACGAGCGATTGGTCCTTCGTGGCCAGACGAATCTGTTCCTTGCGAATGACGTAACCGCGGCTGTCACCAACCTGCACCAAATCAAGACTGTCGCCACGGATCGCGGCACCGGTGAATGTTGCACCCATGCCGGCGCAACGGGAGTCTTCCTGACTTCGGGCATGAATCGCAGTGTTGGCGTAGTGTGTCGCGTTTTTCAGACACTCAACCAGGTCCAGTTCCGGATCACACGAGGCATCACCTTCGCCGATCAGCATTTGGCGGACTGAATCGACGGCCATGCGACTCGCCACATCCCCGGCGAGTGCGCCGCCCATGCCGTCGGAAACGACCAGGACAAGTCCCTTATTGCCGACGTCGAAGCGGGTTAAATTTGCGGGTGGGGGAGTACCATCGGCGCCGGTCCATGTTTGTTCGGTTGACAAGTCAAGAACAAGAAAATTGTCTTCATTGCCACGTCGAACTCGGCCAACGTCTGATTTGGCGAATAACTCTACGATCATAAATGGAGAGCGAATAGGAAGTCGTTATATATGGCTGAGAACCGGGAGATTGTAACCCATCCTGTTAATCCTGAACATCCTGTAAACCTGTTAACTAGACCTTATCCAGGGCCTGATCCAAATCGGCAATAATGTCATCGGTATCTTCAATTCCCACGGAGATTCGCACCAGTCCGTCAGTAATGCCGATCCGTTCACGTTTAGCCTCGTCGACCGAAGCGTGCGTCATCGTCGCGGGATGCGAGATCAATGTCTCAACACCGCCCAAACTCTCCGCGAGCGTGCAAAGCTTAACAGAATCGAGCACGGTTCGCGCTGCCGCCAGCGAACCGACGTCAAAAGCTACCATACCGCCAAAACCGTGCTGTTGTCGTCGCGCCAGCGCATGTTGCGGATGCGACGCCGAGCCCGGGTAATAAACCTTTTTCACCTTCGGATGCTCTTCCAGAAACGCCGCGACCGCGCGACCTGTCTTGTCGTGTTGCTCCATGCGGAGTGCAAGTGTCTTTGTGCCGCGAAGGACGAGCCATGAGTCGAACGGCGAGAGGATTGCTCCCGCACTGTTCTGTACGAAACCGATCCAATTCGCATCTTCTTCGTCGTTCAGGACCACGACTCCGCCCACGCCATCCGAATGACCGTTGAGATACTTGGTGGTCGAGTGGACCACGATGTCGACACCAAACTCGAGCGGTCGTTGCAGGTATGGCGACATGAAAGTGTTGTCGCAGACGACACGTGCGCCGGCGCGATGAGCGATCTCGCTGACCTCTTTGAGATCTGTGACCGTCATAATCGGATTGGTCGGTGTCTCGAGAAACACCATCTTCGTGTTTGGTTTGATTGCGGCTTCGACGTTCAGCGGATCGGACGTGTCGACATAATCGAATTCGATGTTGTAGTTCGCGAGAATGCGATTGAAGAGACGCGCGGTGCCGCCATAAGTGTTGTCGGAGACGACGACGTGTGCACCTGCTTTTACCAGACGCAGAGTCGCATCGATCGCCGCCATGCCGGAGGCGAATGCAAAACCGAAACGTGCTCCTTCAAGGGCGGCTATGTTTCGCTCGACTGCCGAACGCGTCGGGTTCTGAGTGCGAGCGTACTCGTAGCCTTTATTCTTTCCGAGCGCGTCCTGTGCGTACGTTGAAGTTTGATAGATCGGGACGGTAACCGCCCCCGTGCTCTCGTCCGGTTCCGATCCGATATGAATGGCTGTTGTTGCAAATCCCATAAGTATTGTCTTCGAACTTGTTCCTTGAACTTTGAACTTTGCCTGAAAGCGCAAAGAACAAAGTACAAAGTACTAACCTCTAAGCCTCATCAAAAATTCCCTGGCTGCGATATCTCTCGGCGCCATCGGGGAAAACTGTAACCACGCATTTCCCCTGGCCCAGACGTTCGGCAACCTTGTACGAAGCGGCGGCAGCGGCGCCGGATGACCACCCACCGAGCAGGCCTTCGAGTCGCGCGATCTTCTTCAGGGCTGCGCAAACTTCCTCGTCCTGGACCATCATGATCTCATCTGCCAGAGAACGATCGAAGATCTTCGGGATAAAGTCGCGTTGTCCGATGCCTTCAATCTTCTTTGGTCCGGGCGGGTTGCCGCCGTAAATCGAACCTTCCGGCTCCACGAGCACACAGAGCACGTCTGGATTATGTTGGCGCGCCGCGCGCGCAACACCGCAGAATGTTCCGGATGTCCCCGCACCGATCACGACCGCGTCGATCCGGCAGTTCACCTGTTCAATGATCTCGCGTGCCGTCGTCTGTTCATGAAAGCACGGGTTAGCATTATTCTCAAATTGCTGCGGCACAAAGCTGCCGTCAATATTGCCGGCGAGTTCGTGGCAACGGTCGATGGCGCCCTGCATGCCTGCTTCGTGCGGTACATATTCAATCTCGCCACCGAGAGCTTCGATCAGCTTCATTTTCTCCACCGCGAAACCTCGCGGGACGCAGAGGATAACACGGTAACCGCGGGCAACTCCCACGAGCGCAAGCCCGATCCCGGTGTTTCCCGCGGTCGGCTCGATGATCGTCGCGCCAGGCTCTAGCAGCCCCTTTTCTTCAGCGTCGAGAATCATTCCCAGCGCCGCGCGGTCCTTTACTGACCCTCCTGGGTTCATCCATTCGAGTTTTGCATAAACATCAGACAACGGGGGTTGAGCAAATCGCGAGAGGTGAAGTAACGGAGTCTGGCCGATAAGATCGAGAATACTTTCTGCGGCGCCGCGAGCCATTGAGGTTGATGTTAGCATAAAAGAGTTGTTGACAGGATGTACAAGATGTTTTCAGGATGAACAGGATTATCTTGTAAATCCTGAAAACATCCTGTTAATCCTGTCTAATACTGGATCAGACTTCCTTCTCGTTTAGCGCGTCTCACAGCGCGGCCGAAAACCCACAAGGAGAAGGGAAGTAGCACGACCAAAAATCCGAGCAAGACACCTAACGGCTGAGTCACTTGCGCGAATTCGTGGCCTTCGATCAGGACCTGCCTGATGCCGTCGAGGCCGTGAGTTGTTGGCAATATCAACGAGATGTTGCCGAGTTTCGAGCCCGCGTATGTTTTTAACAACTGCGTCGGGAAGAATACGCCGGAGAAGAGCGCCGAGCCGGCGCCGAGGAAGATTCCAAAAGGATCGCCGCGTTTGAAAACCATCGCAAAGCTCGCCGAGAGTATGCCCAGACAGGCAAGCACGACCGTCGTCAATAAAAGAAAAACGAGCGCCAGGAAGAAACTGCCTTTGTAGTGCACGCCAAAGAACACCCAGCCAAAAAATAGGTACAGGAAAGAGAAGAACGTAGTCTCGAGAAAGTCCCAGGCGGAGCTCGCTACGATTATTGTCGGAAGATTGATCGGCGTCAGTAATACGCTTTCAAGCGTGCCCTGCATCTGTTCCTGCCTGATCGAGTTGGCGAGACTGGAAAAGCCGGTCATGAAATAGTTGAGGACGGCGAGACCAGTGAGCCACGTTGCCAGTGGATCTCGCCATTGCGAGAACTGTGGATCGGTGAAGCCGGCGAAGATCTTCGAGATGAAGAAGAATGTTGTAACGATAGTCAATACGGAGAGTATGCGCAGGAAGAACTGCATGCGATAGCTCACATACAGACGGAAATCGCGGGCTACGAAGGCGAAAATTCTTCTTGGGAGTAGCGTGATATTGTCCATTACTTAACCACCGATGCAACGGAAAGAAATCCGGATTTCATCCGCGTTCATCCGTGGCCTCATACCTTTCGAGTACATCGAGCAGAGTCGCTCGTTCCATCTCAACATCGATGATGCGCTTGTCGTCTTTATGCAATTCGCGGATCTTCTCATCCAGATGTTCTCGAGCAAACGAGATCCTTTCACCGCCGGCAACTGTGATGTGTACCATCTCCGAACCGGAACTGAGATCGCGCAGGTTACGCGGCGTGTCGATTGCTCGAATACTTCCACGACTGATGATCGCGACGCGCCCGCAGAGTGTCTCCACTTCGCCAAGGTTGTGCGATGTCAGGAAAATCGTGACGGGCGGATCTTGTTGCGCGAGCGAGCGGATTATCTCTCGTGTGCGTGCGGCCGCCAAAGGATCAAGAGAACGTGTCGGTTCGTCGAGCAGGAGCACCGCCGGATTCGTCAGCATTGCACGCGCTACTGCGAGACGTTGCTTGTTTCCTGTTGACAGTTCACCAAAGCGCCGGCGCGCCACTTCCTCGAGTTCGAGTTTCGCAAGCAGTTCGCGGATTCGTTGTTTTGCAACTCGATCGGAGAGTCCGTGAAGACGCGCGAAGAACATCAGGTTTTGTTCTGCGGTCAATCGCCAGTAGAAACTGCGTTCTTCCGCGGTCGCTAAACCAATATCGCGGCGTACATATTCGTCGTGTGTGACGCTGTCGTGCCCGCGTACCGCGACGCTGCCGGTCGTCGGTTGAACCAGCGTCGCAACGATCTTGGTCAGAGTCGTTTTGCCCGCGCCGTTACGCCCAATCAGACCGAAGATCTCGCCTGTTTCAACTTCGAACGAAACATTGCGAAGAGCCTCCACCGGATCTTTGACGGGGCGGCGAAAGAATGCGCGTAACCGCCGAAACGGTACGGGATAGGTTTTAGATAAATTGCGGACGGAGATTGCGCTCATCGAGCTCGTTGACGGGGATCGAGATACTCACGGAGGCCGTCGCCGATGAAGTTGAAGGCAAGAACAGTGAGCGCAATCGCGATGCCGGGAAAGATCAGTGCATGAGGCGCGACCGCGAGTGTCGATAAGTCGCGAGCCTCTTCGATCATGACGCCCCACGACGGCGCAGGTGGTGGGACGCCAAGACCCAGGAACGACAGCGATGCTTCGGAAAGCACAGCGCCGGCCATGCCCAAACTTGCCTGCACGATCAGTGGTTGAATCGCATTGGGAAGAATGTGAATCAGCAGTATGCGAGCGTCGCTGGCTCCGAGCGCCCGAGCTGCCTGAACGAAGTCATATTCACGAACTTTCAAAACCTGGCCGCGAATAAGGCGCGCGTAGCCGACCCAACCGATGATGCACAACGCAAAGATGAGCTTGTTCAAGCCGGCGCCGAGAAAAGCCACCATTGCGATCGCCAGTAACAAACCAGGGAAGGCGAGAAAGACGTTGAAGACGTACCCCGAAACAACATGGTCGACCCAACCTCCGTAATAACCGGCAACAGCACCGATTGTCGTCCCGACGATGGCTGACACCATCACCACGATGATGCCAACCTGCAAAGAAATTCGAGCTCCAAACACTACGCGCGAGAAAATATCGCGTCCGGTTGAGTCTGTGCCGAACCAGTGAGCAGCGGATGGTGCCAGATAACGTATGGACAAATCGGTCGCGCCGACGTCATACGGCGCAATCCACGGTGCCAACAGTGCCACGAGCACCAGGACCACAACGATGACCAAACCAATGATAGTGAGCCGATTCATCCTTGGATTGTAGGGGCGGCACTCCGCGGCCGCCCCTTGTTCAGACGAAAGCGTTCTTGAAAACCTTACTTTGCAACAAGGGGCGGCCACGGAGTGCCGCCCCTACAATTATCCAACTCGGATTCGTGGATCGAGCCAGCGATACACCATGTCAGTCAGTAAGTTCGCGATGATGTATGTCATGCTGATTACGAGCACACACCCTTGCACAACACGATAGTCGCGTTTTCCGATGCCGTCTTCGACGAGTAACAAGCCTAGGCCAGGCCAACCGAAGATCTTCTCAGTAATGATTGCACCGGCGAGCAAAACGCCGAGTTGCAGACCCAGAATAGTTACGACCGGAATCAAGCCGTTTTTCAAAACGTGTTTGTAGACGACCGTGCGTTCGCTCAACCCCTTCGCGCGCGCGGTTCGAACGTAGTCCTCGCTAAGCTCCTCGATAACAGACGAGCGCACCATGCGCGTAAGGATTGCCGAAAGCGCCGCACCGAGGGTAAACGACGGGAGAATGATGTCGCTCCAGTCAAAACGTCCCGAAGGCGAGAGCCAACCGAGCTTCACAGCAAAGATGTAGACGAGCATCGGCCCGATTACGAAACTGGGCAGACTGATTCCCAGCAGCGCCACGACTGAGGCGATATTGTCGATGACGGTGCCACGATTTCTGCCGGCAAGTACACCCAGGGGAATCGCGATCACGATCGCGATCAGCATCGCGAAGATTGCGAGTTCAATTGTGGCTGGATAGCGCTCGAGAATCAGTTCCGAGACGGGACGATCGTTGCGAAACGAGAGACCCATATCTCCACTCAGCAGCGAGCGCCAGTAATCTGTGTAGCGATTGTCGACGCCGTGCCAGACGAAATGCCGCTGGTCGTTATTGTCACGTGGAAAGGAAAAGAAAAACGGTGGCCGGTCGAGACCGTGCTTCAGGCGAAACTGTGCAAACTGTTCCGGTGTCGCCTGCTCCCCGAGGACAGCAACCGCCGGGTCGCCGGGAACGAGCTCGATTAGTAATGTAACCAGAGAGACGACGGTCCAAACAACCAGCAGGAGAATAAGCAGGCGTCTGAGAATGCCGAAGACCCGGTACCGGAGAGTTGTGCGCACCGCGGCGCATCATAGACAGGATTTACAGGATTATTCAAGATTGACAGGATTCTTATCTTGTTCATCTTGAATAATCCTGTAAATCCTGTCCATTAAATCCCGTCTATCAAAAATGAAAAACGTAGCCCAGGGTAGGTTCGAATACTCGCACAGCCCCGACAACCGCGCGCTTACCAAACCATACCCCGTGACTACGTATCTGGTTGCAAACTAAACGCTGCAACCAATCTCACAAATCAGTTCGGCCTTTTGCCCAAATGCAAGGCCGCTATCCCACCGGTCAGGTTCTCGTAACGAACCTGAACGAATCCTGCCTGCTCCATCAGGAGCGAGAGTTGGGACTGGTCCGGAAACTTCTGGACCGACGCCGGTAAATAGGTATAGGCACCCAGCGAACCACTCACGAGGCCACCCATCAACGGCAGTACTTTTCTGAAGTACAGATTAAACAGTGGTCGCAGAATCGCATTCGCGGGTCTCGAAAACTCAAGTACAGCCACCCAGCCGCCCGGTTTTAAGACTCGGGAGAGTTCTGCCAGTCCACTTTCGACATTCGACAAGTTGCGCAATCCAAACGCGATCGTCGCGGCATCGAATGTGCCATCTCGAAAGGGAAGGTCCAAAGCGTCTCCCTCAATTAGGCGTATGCGACCAGACGTCTTACCGGCAGCGATATCCAACATCGGCCGGCAGAAATCAGTCCCAACAACTCCTGCCCCCGTAATTTCAAACAGCGTAAGCGATAAATCGCCCGTGCCACATGCTACATCCAGAACGCTCGCACGGCTCGACGGAAGCTTCTCGCGCACTCTGGTTGCCACGATCCGGCGCCAACGTTTATCGACATTGCCGGAAAGCACATGATTCAAGAAGTCATAGCGGCGCGCGATCGTTGAAAACATCTGCCGAACGCGGCTCGCATGCTCTCTCGCGGCACTTCCGTTATCAACAGGCACAGTTAAGCCAAATCTGATGGAGGTTTGGTTGCAAGACGCTTGCAAACAATTTGTGATTACCCGGGATTGACGTTGCCCGCTGGTTTTGCAGGCGGTTTTGGAGATGGCGCCGGAGTCGCGATTTCACCGAGAACCTCATATTGATAACGCCCTTGTAGCGCCGCTTTTAGCGCTGCTGTTTCACCGGCAACCACCGAAACTATTGGTTTGTTAAAGAGGCGATTCGCGACTCGCTGAACCTCTGAAGCTGTTACCGCTCTCAACAATGCGATCTCGTCCTGAGGAGCGCTCAAACGATACGTGTCGGCGTCGAGCCACGGGTCGGGGAGTGCCTCAGGCTTCGTCAGTGTTGGCGAGAGCTCGTTGATCACTTCGGTCTTGGCACGCTCCAACTCTTCGGCTGTCGGCGGCGTACTCATCAAAGAGTCAATCACTTTTCTTGCCTTCGCAAGCGAATCCGCCACAGTCATTTCGTTAACTGCGGCACCCATGACAAATGCACCCGGCAGAACATAAGCATCGTGTCTGGCGAATACTGGTTGTCTAGCTAACTCGGGTGCTGCGGCATGCCATCGATTCTGCGCGACACGCGCCAGAACTGTGGCAGCGGAAAAATCGTTGTCCGATCTCGAAACTCCACGTGCAGCTAAACGTAGCTCGACATTTGGTCCAGCAACGTTGACGATGAGTGTTCGCGGATCGGCGGGAGCAGGTTGCCGAAAGGTGGTCGGTACGACCTGTTCGCTTTTACGCCATGGTCCGAGCAGTTGGCGCACGGCTCTCATGGCGCGCGGTTTCGTGACGCCGCCGATGATTGCGAGGGTCGCATTGTTTGAATTAAGAAACCGATCGCGAGCCTGCATTAAATCGGCGCGATCGACTCGTGCCACGTCCTCAGGTGAACCCGCTGCTGGACGGCCATAGGGAAAGTCACCGAACAGCCGCGCAAGAATCGCACGATCGGCAACCGTCGCCGGTGCAATCGACGTATCACGCAGGAGCTTGACGCGCTGGTCTCGCAGGCGCGTCACGACTTCCGGCGACAATTGTGTCGACAGGAGAGCGTTGCGCAATACCTCAATAATCTGCTCAAACTCATGCGCTTTGCCAACCATCGTGATCGTGGTCGAATCGTAACCTACGCTTACATCGAGCTTCCCGCCCATTTCGTCAGTGAAAAAATCGATAATGGCTGCATCGGGAAATAGTACGTCGCCGAGCAGTGCCATCTGGCCTGACTTGCCGGCCAGGTCAAACGCAGCGCCGCTGTTGATGCGCAGTTTCAGTGTGACGTCGGGGCTGCCGGGCCTGAGCCAGAACATCAGACGCAGGCCGTTCAGAAGCTCTTCACGCTCGGGTTGCGAGGGGGTCTGTGGAAATACTGAGAACGGCAGTAATCCAATCAACAGACTTAGTGTTAGGACTCTGCAGAAGATTTTCATGCGAAATGCTAAACGAGCCTCTTTGGAGTGCGGCGGCCTGACGCCGCTTTGTTATCGATCACGCTTTATCGAGACCAAAGCGGCGTCAGGCCGCCGCACTCCAAAGTCGCAAAACATCTTAGATGCCGGGTGTTTGCCCGTCAACCGTTTGGCTTTTGAGCGCATCCTAAGCCCTGATTGACAAAGGGATCCGGCTGATTTGACCCGGCTTAGATGCAAAAAGTATGTACTTGCCGGGTACGTGGGATTAATATTCGGACGGTATTCCCGATATTTGCTGGTACGCGCAAGTTTTTTCCTTCGGACAGTAACTTTTTTCCGGTTGATGGTAACTATAGCAGGAGCTAATCCTGCAGGATCGAGTGCTTGATTGCCCGAGAGAATCACAGACGAGCTTTTGCTGAAAAAGGCAGGAGACGGCGACCAGGCAGCCTTTCTGGAGTTGTACGACCGATATCGGGAACCGATTTTTAGATTTTCGTACCGATTATTGGGTGCGGTTGAAATTGCTGAAGACGTTACGCACGACTGCTTTCTCAGTTTGATTCGCAAGCCTGAGAACTATCGTCCTGAGCGAGCTTCTTTGAAAACTTACTTGTATGCCGCGGCCCGGAATCTGGCCCTGAAGCACTTTCGCGATCAGGGACGTGAAACGGGCATGGATGAAGTTTCGGAGGAACCGCGAGAGGCGCCAAGTCGAGGGCCTTTGCGAAGGTTGCTCGATGAGGAGTTGGCGACTCAGGTGCGGGAAGCAGTTTTCAGTCTTCCACCATTACAACGTGAGGCGCTGATCTTATTTGAGTATGAAGGGTTGAGCTTGAGCGAGGTGGCCGAGATTGCGGGCACCGACGTGGGAGCTGTAAAGGCCCGGCTTTACCGGGCTCGGGAAGGTTTGAGACGTATCCTGAGTCCTTATTTCAAAAGCAATCAGGAATTGAATACTGGTCGGGAAATTGTTACTTTGAGGGAGGCCTGAAATGGGCGTTGAGCCGGAAGAAGAGTTTGTTTCCGACGATGAGCTCAGTTCGTTGCTCGGACGCTGGGTCGCGCCGGGGCCTTCGAGAGTTCTCGACAAGCGAATCCAAACAAGCTTTGCAAGAGAATTTTCTGGTGCAGAAGAGGTAGTATTGATGAAGTTCTGTTCAGTATGTAAAGAAGAGTTTGCTGACAAGTTCAGCTTCTGTCCGGTCGATGGCACTCCCCTGACAGTGGTTACCCCGCCAGTGGAAGATCCAAGCCTGACAGTGGATCGGGACCCGAGCATCACGGTCAGCAGAGACAATCAAACTCCGGAGATCCAATCGGCAGCCGCTTATAACGACCAGCCGGCCGCAAGCGATCCCATCTACGTTGCCACCAATACTTCCTCAGCACTTGCTCTCAGAGACGAGTATCACCTGACCATCATGGACGACTCAGGTCTGATCGCTCGTCTCAGCCATGAGATTAAAGATACTGCCCATCAATATGAACTGACGTGGCCCGAGTTCAAACGCGATCCGTTTGGATTCACCAAGCGCGCGTTTGTGGGTTACGGGCAGCAGTTTCGGAAGTTTCTCGGCAAACCGAATGTGCTGGTTGCGATGGGAGCGGCGTTTCTGGGGATGGTGGCGCTCGTTGCCGCGGTCATGCTCATGGACCGTGCGCAGGGACCAGCGTCATCGCGAGTTGGCCTGATCATTTTCGCGCTGATTGCCAGTGGTTTGCTGGTTGCACTCTTTTCGACGTGGCTGGGACGCGAGCGTGGCGCGGCCGTGATGGGCGCTGAGCCATCCGACTCGCGGAGCGTAGTCGCGGCGATGATCTCGTCGTTCGTATTCCTGTTCGTTATCCTCGGGATCATCATCGGAATCGACCGCCATCAGCGCCGGCAGGACGCGCTCGCACAGAATCAGGACGAGCTTCAGGTCGAGCAGATGCTCGACATTCCAGACGAGCAACCAACTCCTGATCCGGGAACTGCCGGTTTGAACAAGGGCAGTGGCGGCGGCAGCAAGCCCAAGCCTGAGAAAGCAGCCGGCGGCGGCGGCGGTGGCCGTGAAGAAGCGAAGCCCGCTTCGTTCGGCAAGGTTCCACAGGCGTCTCTGACAATTCCACAGGTAGTCGCGCCGGATCCTAAGCCACCGCAAATCAAGAATCCATCTTTGCCCGTGGCGGCGACAGTCGTCGCAGATCCGATGCTCGTGCCACCTGATGCTCGTGTGTTGCCATACGGCGACTACAAATCGAAGAGCACCGATCCTTCGTCAGGACCAGGTACTGGAAACGGTATTGGAACTGGAACCGGCGGCGGTATCGGACCGGGTGAAGGCGGCGGTCTGGGACCAGGTCGCGGTGGTAACATCGGCGGCGGCGATCGAAATGACGGCGGTGGTGGACCAGGTGGCGGCGGTGGAGGCGGCTACGACCGGATCTTTACCGGCAAGGACGTTACGACAAAAGCACGTCTGCTCGCTAAGCCTGAGCCCCAGTACACGGAAGACGCGCGCAAGAACCAGGTTACCGGCACGGTGGTGCTGAAAGTGGTGTTTGCGTCAAACGGCTCAGTGACCAATATCAGAACTGTTTCGGGTCTGCCATATGGGTTGACTGAGAGAGCAATTGCAGCGGCACGTCAGATCAAGTTCGTACCTGCAACTAAGGACGGGCATCAGGTCTCGATGTGGATGCAGTTGGAATACAACTTCAACCTGTATTAAGAATTTAGCCGCGGATTTACGCGGATGAACGCAGATCAGCGTTTATCCGCGTCAATCCGCGGCTAAAAGTGTCTTTGCGCGAAGTTTTTGATCCGCTTGATACCTTCTACGATCTGTTCCATCGACGTGGCGTAAGAAATCCGAAGATAACCTTCCGCCCCGAAGCCTGCCCCATCAGTGACGACTGTGTGTTCCTCTTCAAGTAGTCGCTGTGCAAAGTCACCCGAAGTCTTCAAATCCTTTTTTAAACAGCCGCGCACGTCGGGAAATGCATAAAACGCACCTTCGGGTTCGCTGCACTTGAATCCCGGAATCTCTCGCAAGGCGTTCAATAACCACTCACGCCGGCGTGTGTACTCAGCGAGCATGATTCCCACTGACTCCTGTGGTCCCGTGAGTGCCTCGACCGCCGCCCATTGTGCGATGGAGTTTGTGTTCGAAGTAGAGTGGCCCTGCACCTTCAGCATCACTTTGATCCAGTCAGCCGGTGCCAGCGCATATCCAACCCGCCATCCCGTCATTGCGTAAGTCTTCGAAAACGATCCCGCAATACACAAACGCGCGCGAAGCTCCGCAGGCAAACTCGCGGCGCTAAACACCTCGCCCGGAGGATAGACAAAACGCAGGTAACACTCGTCGGAAACGACGTAGATCCCACGCTCGCTGGTTAGCTCGATGATCTTGCGAAACTCTGCCGGGGGTAACACGCGGCCGGAAGGATTGGAAGGTGAATTCAGAATCAGCAGCCTCGTTCGCGGCGTGATGGCGCGCTCAACCTGATCGACTGTGAGCACGAAGTTTGTTTCTTCGGTTTCGATGAAGACGGGTTTGGCGCCCGCGAAGACTGCGATTTCGGGAAATGTCACCCAGTAGGGTTTCGGAATGAGGGCTTCATCGCCCGGATTCAATAACGTGACGACGGCGTTGAAGATCGCCTGTTTCCCACCGGCAGTTGCCATTACTTCGGATAGTTGATACTCAGTACCGAAGTTGTCGCTGTAAAAATCGATGATGGCACGATGCAGTTCGCGAATACCGGCATTGGCCGTGTACTTCGTGCGCCCGGCACGCATGGCTTTTTCGGCGGCAAGTTTGATGTTGTCTGGTGTGTCGAAGTCGGGTTCACCGGCACCAAAGTCGCACACATTGGCGCCCGTGGCACGTAATGCTTCCGCCGCCTGCATGGCAGCCATTGTTGCTGACGACTGCATGCGAGCGACGTTTTCGGAGACGGGAAAGGTTGACATAACAGGCCAGGTTCTCATCCTTGTTTCAACTTTTCTTTCATTCGTTTTTCAATAAGCGGCGGGACCAGACCGGTGACAGCGCCGCCGAGCTGAAACACTTCTTTTACCAGCCGTGAGCTCACATAGGAGTAAGTCTCAGCGGGCATCATGAACACGGTCTCGATACCCGGTTCGAGTCGACGGTTCATCAACGCCATTTGAAACTCGTATTCGTAGTCGGAGATGGCGCGAATACCGCGAACGATGACGTCTGCATGTTGGGCCACCGCATACTTGACGAGTAATCCGCTGAAGGAATCGACGCGTAGTGTGCAGCGTCCCTTATTGATGCTGTTGATGACTTCGGCGAGCATCTGCTGACGTTCTTCAACTGTGAACATAGGTTGCTTATCCGGGTTCACGAGAATGCCGATGATGATCTCGTCGAAGAGTTTGCAGCCGCGCTCGATGATGTCCAGGTGACCGTTGGTGACCGGGTCGAACGAACCGGGGTAGATAGCGCGTCGCATATCGAAGGATGTTAGAGGTTATAACGGAAATCGTAAATAGCCAAGTTTGACGAAGAATAGCCAAATTCGACAAAAGATAGCCAAATTCGCCTACTAGTCACAGGTTCGGACCAGTGCTAGGATTCACGTAACGATTAGGAGTTTACGAAATGGCTCACAATCTCACATCACGGGACGAATTAATTCCGTCCGAGTTGATTGGTCTAAGTCAACCAATAACAGCGGAACAATTCGAACAACTCTGTAGCAAGTATCGCGACTTGCGGCTTGAACTCACCTCAACCGGAGAATTAATTGTTATGCCGCCCACGGGCTCACTGACTGGTAGCAGTAATTCCAACCTCACCTATCAACTCGAAGCGTGGTCGCAAGAACATGAAAGCGGTGTCTGTTTCGGTTCTTCTGCCGGATTCACCTTGCCGAACGGCGCCATCCGTTCGCCGGATGCGTCGTGGATAAAGCATGAAAATTGGGACAGGTTAACAGAACAACAAAAAAGGGGCTTTGCTCCGATTTGTCCGGATTTTGCCGTTGAGATTCGCTCTCCGAGCGACCAGTTGACGCAGCTTTATCTAAAGATGTTCGAATACCTGGAAAATGGCACATTGCTGGGTTGGTTGATCGATCCTTTTAAGAGACAAGTTTATGTGTATAGACCTAATCAGGAAACCGTCGTGCTGGATAATCTCGAAAGCGTCGCTGCTGATCCGCTGCTTCCCGGTTTCAAGTTGAACCTAACCAAGGTTTGGTCTGTTGAATAGCTTTCCACAGGATTCCAGGATTTACAGGATTAACAGGATGTGTTTCAATATCCTTTGACAATTTGAGGTGGTGAGTTAAAGCGACTTGCGGCCACGTAAAATAATCCGCTAAACAGCTCGGTGATTAAGTTTCAGGCTCCGCGTTGTTAGGCGCGGGGCCTTTGTTATTGCCTATGCCGAATCTTCTCGAAACACTCAAAGAACGCATCGTCGTCTTCGATGGCGCCATGGGTACCAACCTGCAGGTCCAGAACCTTTCGCTCGACGACTTTGGTGGACCGCGCTTCGAAGGCTGCAACGAAAACCTGCTCGTGACGCGGCCCGACGCGGTTGAGAAGGTGCACGCAGGCTTTCTTGAAGTCGGCTGCGACGTAGTCGAAACGAATTCCTTTAACGGCACACCCGTCGACTTTGCCGAATACGACGTCGCCGATAAGGCGTACGACATGAACGTGCTGGCTGCGCAGCTCGCTAAACGCGTAGCGGCCGATTACTCCACCAACGAAAAGCCACGCTGGGTTGCCGGGTCGATGGGTCCGGGTCGTAAATTGCCCACCCTGGGCCATATTTCCTTCGCAGATCTGCGCGATGCTTACTCGGTACAGGTCCGTGGTCTCCTTGATGGGGGCGTTGACTTGCTGATCGTCGAGACTTGCCAGGACCTTCTGCAAACCAAGGCAGCACTGGCCGCAATTTTTGCGCACTTCAAAGAATCACGACGTCGAGTGCCTGTGATCGCTCAAGTGACGATCGAAGTATTTGGCACCATGCTGAACGGCACCGAGATCTCCGCTGCGCTGACAGCCCTGGCGCCGTTTCCGATCGATGTGGTCGGCATGAATTGCGGTACCGGTCCAAAGCACATGACTGAGAGTATCCGTTACATCTGCGAAAACTCGCCGCTCCCGGTCTCAGTTCTTCCAAACGCGGGCTTGCCCTCAGTGGTTGATGGCAAGATGCACTACGACGAGACTCCGGAAAGCTTCACGGCCCAACTGGTTCACTTCGCAAATGACTTCGGCGCCAATATCGTTGGTGGTTGCTGTGGCACAACTCCCGATCACTTGCGACTCGTCGTCGAAGCGATGCAACGCCTCACTCCAAAACAGCGACACGCAACGACACTACCCGCCGCGTCGTCGATCTACATTCAACAGCCATACGTGCAGGACGCGTCGTTTTTGATCGTCGGCGAGCGCGTCAATGCGAGCGGCTCGAAGAAGATGCGCGATCTGCTGAACGCCGAAGACTGGGATGGTCTGGTAGCACTCGGCAAGGAGCAGGAGCGCGAAGGCGCGCACATTCTGGACGTCAACGTCGATTTTGTCGGCCGCGATGGCGAACGCGATATGCACGAGCTCGCCTCGCGACTCGTCACGAACGTTAAGCTGCCGCTGATGTTTGACTCCACCGAGTGGCAGAAGATGGAAGCCGGACTTCAGCATGCCGGCGGTAAGTCGATTCTTAATTCAACCAATTATGAAGATGGTGTGCCGCGCTTTGTGAAGGTAATCGAGCTGGCAAAGACATACGGCGCCAGTGTCGTGATCGGAACGATCGACGAAGAAGGAATGGCGCGCACGGCCGACGGCAAGTTAAAGATCGCCTCCCGTGCTTACGATCAAGCGACGAAAGAACTCGGCCTGCCCGCTTCGGACATTTTCTTTGATCCACTCGCTTTACCGATCTCGACAGGCATTGAAGAAGATCGCCGCAACGCGCTCCAGACGATCGAGGCGATCAAGCGCATCAAGTCCGATCTTCCGGGTGCTTACACTATCCTCGGCGTGTCGAATGTCTCATTCGGCCTCAACCCCGCGTCACGCGTGGTGTTGAATTCCGTGTTTCTCCACGATGCAGTCGAAGCGGGGCTCGACTCCGCGATCGTAAACGCAAGTAAGATTGAGCCACTCAACCGCATCGGCGAAAAGGAACTGAAAGTCGCGCGCGAGCTGATCTACGACGAACGCAAGTTTGAAGGCGACGTATGTGTCTACGATCCGCTCACCGAATTTACGAAGCTCTTCGAAGGCGTGAAGTCGAAGACAAAAAAGAAGGCCTCAAAGGGAGAGACTGTTGAAGAGCGCCTGAAGAATCACATCATCGATGGCGAGAAGATCGGTCTCGAAGATGAACTGAAAGCCGGTCTCGAAAAATACTCAGCGCTCGACATCATTAACAACATCCTGCTCGAGGGTATGAAAGTGGTCGGCGATCTCTTCGGGAGCGGCCAGATGCAACTACCTTTCGTGTTGCAATCTGCGGAAGCAATGAAGTCAGCCGTTCGTTTCCTCGAACCATTCATGGAGAAGAAGGGCGGCGCGACGGCTAAGGGAACGATGGTGCTCGCGACTGTCAAAGGCGACGTTCACGATATTGGAAAGAACCTCGTCGATATCATCCTGACGAACAACGGCTACAAGGTCTTGAATCTCGGCATCAAACAGCCAATCGAAGCTATCCTTCAGGCGTATAACGAACATGGCGCCGACGCGATTGGAATGAGCGGGCTGCTCGTGAAGTCGACACTGATCATGAGAGAGAACCTCGAGCTGATGAACGAGCGTGGCATCAAGGTTCCAGTCGTGCTTGGTGGCGCCGCGTTAACACGTCGTTACGTCGAAGACGATCTGAAATCGCTCTATCACGGTCAACTGTACTACGCGCGTGACGCCTTTGCCGGCCTGCATACGATGGACCAGTTGCTTGGGGGCACAAACGGAGAAGAGAAAGCGCAGCAAGCAGGTGCAGAATTGGGTGTCGATGCTGCGGACGACGTGGAAGATCTTATCGGAGAAGAGCAGAAACTCGGTATTCGGAAGCCAGCGAAGCCACGGACGAGGGGCACTGGAGATACGACCCACACCGAGCGGTCCAAAGTGAGTCGCGACGTGCCGATTCCCAGGCCACCATTTCTCGGCTCGCGTGTAGTTGATGACATTTCGCTCGACGATGTGTTCGCGTTCATAAATGAGACCGCGCTGTTCAAGGGTCAATGGCAGTTCAAGCAAGGTCGGAGGCCGCTTGAAGAATATCAGGCATTGGTGCGCGATAAAGTGCGTCCGATCTATGAAGAGATTAAAGAGCGCTCCAAACGTGAAAAGCTGCTAGTACCCAAAGTGGTCTATGGTTATTACGAGTGCCAGTCAGACGGAAATGATTTGATTGTTTACGACCAGGAGAGGGAAGTGCGCTTCACTTTTCCGCGTCAGCCGGCCGGAAAACATCTCTGCCTCGCCGATTTCTTCGCTTCGCGCGGCTCGGGGAAAAAGGACGTGGTTGCGTTTCACCTCGTCACAGTTGGACGGCGAGCGAGTGAGTATTCGCACGAGTTGTTCAAAGCCGACAACTACTCTGATTATCTTTACTTTCACGGTTTGAGTGTCGAGAGCGCCGAAGCACTGGCCGAATTGTGGCACAAGCGTATTCGTGAAGGGCTGGGTATCGCAGGCGCGGATTCTCCAGATCTCACCAGACTGTTCAAGCAGGAATACCAGGGCTCGCGTTACAGCTTTGGCTATCCTGCCTGTCCGCGACTCGAAGATCAGGAGAAGCTTTTCGCGCTCTTGAATCCTTCACGCATCGACGTCACACTCACCGAGGAGTTTCAGCTAGAGCCAGAGCAATCGACTTCGGCTATTATTGTCCACCATCCGGAGGCCAAATATTTTTCAATTGAGTAGCCACAAAAAGGCACAAAAAACACAAAAAGATTCGCTTGTCTTTCAATTTGTGTTTTTTGTGCCTTTTCGTGGCTAAAAGAAATCGTGGCTGATTTCGAAGTCCTAACACCATTCGAACGTTTCGCTTTTCGTTTCGTGAGGCGCATGAATCAAGGCGCCTGGAAGCGATTCTGGACGTGGTGTCAAAGCACACTCGGCGCCGGCTGGATTCATCTTTCCACTTACAACATCATGAATGTTTACGGCCTCGAGCACATCGAGGCCGCCGCGCACGACCGGCCGATACTGCTGGTTGCGAATCATCGGTCGTTCTTCGACATGTACGCCGTGTCGACGGTCCTCTTTTATCGAACTCGTTGGCCCAAACGACTCTTCTTTCCCGTGCGCGCCAGATTCTTTTATCAGTCACCGATCGGGCTGCTGGTGAACTTGATAATGGGCTGGTGGTCCATGTATCCACCATTTTTCGCCACTGGTGACAGCCCGATTCCGGAGAAGCGCGCCTTCGACAAGTTTTCTTTTGAGCTGTTAGTAGGCCTGGCGCGTTCGGGACCGGGAAACATCATCGGGTTTCATCCCGAGGGCACGCGCAACAGGAACGAGGATCCGTATTCATTCCTGCGCGCGCAGCCGGGTGTGGGAAAGTTGATCATGG
>Ga0111538_10002121_pt1 | contig 27938 bp, 24 predicted proteins | sample SoiMethybrSBSTD1_FD_79669 | JGI IMG/M metagenome (GOLD analysis project Ga0111538, IMG submission 79669) | Bulk soil microbial communities from a Populus tree surrounding site in Tennessee, USA - Soil MetaG P. TD hybrid SBSTD1 (version 2)... | ecosystem: Environmental > Terrestrial > Soil >...
GCCGGCAGCGTGCTGTCGAACGGGCCGGCAACCATCTCCGGCCGCCGGCCGAGCACCATCAGCACCCGCCCTTCGGGGTTGAACTTGATCACCATGTTCGTCCCCTCGTCGACCACCCAGAGGTTGTCCTGGGCGTCGACGCGCACCGCGTGGGCGAACTCCAGGCCGTACAACCCCTGGCCGATCTCGCGCACGAACGTGCCGTTCTGATCGAACTCGAACAGCCGCGTGTCGCCGCTGCGGTGGTAGACGAACACGTGCCCCTTGGAGTTGGTGGCGATGCCGATCCCTTCGCCGAAGTACAGGTCGGGCGGCAGCTTGAAGAAGTTGGGCACCGAGCTGTGCGGGATCACCGGCACGTTCTCCGCCTTGGCTTTGGTCTGTGCGCTCAGCGGCCAGGCGGTGACCGCCAGCAGCGCGACGGCAAGGAGCAGCCCGTTACGAGCACGTCGCCCCATCTGATTCCTCCTCTGGAGTAAAGAAACCGACATGTCGCGCAGAGCGTATCCGACTCGGGCCGCCTGTTCAAATCGGACCGGCAATGTCTTCAGATGTCTCCCTTCGACTCGCGCGTGAACCCGCGCGCTCGCTCAGGGCAGGCGCTTCACGCGCTCCGCGCGCAGTGTCTGTTTCATTCTTGACAACATTTCATTGATAAGTCATAAACGCCGCACTCTTTGAAAACCCGGGCGGAGACCGTTGCTCAACCTCGCGAATGGAGGGCCTTCATGTCCAGCCGTCGTCGGTTAGCGGGACTCGTCGTCACCATCGCCGTCGTTTCGGGTACGGTCGTCTGGTCGCAGGGTGGTCAGCGTACGCCGCCGCAGAGTCCGTATCTCGCGGCGCCGACCAATCTCGTCGCCATCCGCGCGGGCCGGATGTTCGACGCCAAGGCCGGCACGCTCCTCAACAACCAGATCATCCTGGTCCGGGGTGACCGCATCGAAGAGGTCGGCCCATCAGTCACGATCCCGTCCGACGCACGCGTCGTCGATCTCAGCGCCGCCACCGTCCTGCCAGGGATGATCGACGCCCACGTCCACAACGCCGGCCGCGGCGATTCGGTCGAGATGAAGACGATCGTCATGGTGCAGAGCGCCACGCGCGATCTCGAAGCCGGCTTCACCACCATCGTCGACATGGATTCGCGCGGCGGGTTCGGCACCGTCGAGCTGCGCGACGCGATCAATGAAGGGTTGATCAAAGGTCCCCGCATGCAGGTCTCGGGGCAGTCGCTCAACCAGCGCGCGAGCGGCCCGTACGCGAATCCCGGCCCCGGCTTCTATTCCGGCCACGCCGAGGACAAGAACATCAACGGCCCGTGGCTCGCGCGCGCCGCGGTCCGCGAGTCGAAGCTGCACGGCACCGACTGGATCAAGATCTACACGACCCAGGACTTCGTCGGCGGCCGCGAGCTCTACGAGTTCAAGCCCGATGGATCGCTGGTGGCCTCGCCCTCGCTCACCTTCGAAGAGGTGCAGGCGATCGTCGACGAGGCGCATCGCATGGGGCTGAAGGTGGCCTGCCACACCTACGGCGGCGAAGGGATGCGCTCCTGCATCAACGCCGGCGTCGACCTCAGCATGCACGTCACCGAGATCTACAGGGACGATGCGCTGATCAACACGCTGCTGCAGAAGAAGCTGCCGATCATGATCACCATCGACGATCTGGTCGGGCTGAACGCCGGCGACAAGCGGCTGCTCGAGAAGCTCGGGTTCACCGGCGACAAAGCGGTCACCCGTCTCGGGATGGCCGAGCTCACCTTCAAGAAGCTGCTCAAGGCCGGCGTGCCGCTTCCCTTCGGCAGCGGCGCCGTCGCCGGCGACGGCACCTTCCCGCACGGCAAACAGGCGGACCAGTTCGCCTACATGGTCAAGTGGGGCATGACGCCGGCGCAGGCGCTGCAGACCGCGTTCATGGTCGCCGCCAACGTGCTCAACTACAACTGGGCGACGCGCGTCGGCAGCCTCGAGAAGGGCAAGTTCGCCGACGTCATCGCGGTCGCCGGCAATCCGCTCGCGGACGTCACCGAGATGGAGCGCGTCAGGTTCGTGATGAAAGGCGGCGTCGTCTTCAAGAACGACCTGCAGTCACGGCCGCCATCCACTGCTGGACAGTGAGCAATTGGGAATTCGGAATCAGGGAATTAGGAATTCGTACATCACGGACGCTGCGTTCCGGATGCTCGGCGAATTCCCGATGCCGTTCCGAATTCCTGATTCGTAATTCTGCGAATTCCTGATATCTCGTTTCTCCGAAGGAGAGCCATGGCGTCGACATCCCCCGTCCGACGGCTGCTGGCCGGTCTCAGTGCCGTTGTCGTGCTCGGACTAATCCCTCCTTTCGCGCGCCCGGCGGGCGCACAGACAGGCACCGCGACCATCAGCGGCCACGTCACCGACGAGAGCGGCGGCGTGCTGCCCGGCGTGACCGTGAGCGCGCGCAGCGCCGCGCTGCAAGTCGCCGCAGTCACAGCCGTGACCGACGCGCAGGGTGAGTACCGCATCACGCCGCTGCCGATCGGCACCTACTCGGTCGCTTACACGCTCTCGGGGTTTCAGACCATTCAGCGTCAGGACATCCGGCTCACCGCGGGCTTCACCGCGCGCGTGGACATCACGCTGAAAGTCGGACAGCTCGAGGAAACGGTGACCGTGTCCGGCGCGTCGCCGCTGGTCGACGCCGCGTCGACCTCCACCGCGACGCAGCTGACGAAGGAAACGCTGGAGCTGGTGCCGACCAGCCGCAACGGCTACATCGGCCTGATGCAGCAGGCGCCGGGCGCGCGGCCGAACCTCGACGTCGGCGGCAGCACCACCAACGCGCAGCCGGCGTTTCGCGCCTTCGGCCAGCAGGGGCAGTCGTGGCAGGCGATCGACGGCGTCGTGACGGCGAACCCGAAGTCGGACACGCAGAGCGGGAACTACCTCGATTACTCGATCCTGGAAGAGGCGACGATCTCGACCATCGGGCACGAGGCGTCGATTCCCACCCGCGGCATCGCCATCAACAGCATCGTCAAGACCGGCAGCAACAACTTCCACGGCTCCGGCTTCTTCTCCGGCACCAGCCACCGCTTCGAGAGCAGCAACATCGACGACAAGCTGCGAGCGCAGGGGATCAGCGCCGGCAACACGCTGCAGCTGCGCGACGATGCGAGCGCCGACCTCGGCGGGAAGATCGTCCGCGACCGCCTCTGGTTCTACGTCGCGGCGCGCTCGCGGCGCGACCACAACGGCATCCTGGAGTGCTTCACCCCGGCCGGCGACGGCTGCGTCGAGACGCAGATGGCCTGGTTCCTCACCCACAAGGAGACGGCGCAGCTGAACCCGTCCAACCGGTTCACCGGCTTCACGATGTTCAACAAGCGCTCCGACGTCGAGGGCATGAGCCGGCTGGTCGCGTACGAGTCGCGCCGCAATCAGCGCGGCTTCAACGGCGCCTGGAAGACGGAGTGGGAGGGCCTGAAAGGGCGCGCCATTGCCGCCAGCGCGATGTTCGGCGGCTTCTGGAATCACTCCGGCGGCTACGGCGAGGACTACGGCGGCGGCAAGCCGGCGACCACCGACTCGGTGACCCGCGTCGTCACCGGCACGTCGACGACGATGAACGAGCGCAACTTCGAGGATCGGCTGCAGGCCCGCGCCGCGATCACGTGGTACAAGCCCGACTGGGGCGGCGGCAATCACGAGATCAAGGCCGGCGGCGACTTCTTCAAGATCCGCGCGGATCGCCACCGGCTGACGCGGCCCGCCGGCTCGGGCAACTACCAGCTGATCTTCCGCAACGGCGTCGCCGACCAGATCTCGGTCTTCAATACGCCGGTGCATCCCGACGCACCGCTGCGGACGATGGGCGGCTACCTCCAGGACAGCTGGACGATCGCGCGCAAGCTGACGCTCAACCTCGGCGCCCGCTACAACTACGAGAACGGCTACGTCGCGGCCGTCTGCCGCGAAGCCGCGGATCCTCCGGGGGACGTTCCCAACCCGGCCCAGTGCTTCGACAAAGTGCCGTTCAAGGTCTACAAGTCGTTCTCGCCGCGGCTGCGCGCCGCCTACGACGTCGCCGGCAACGGCAAGACGGTGATCAAGGGAGGCTGGGGCCGTTATTACAAGCTGCGATACACCGACGAGCTGCAGACGGCGAACCGCAACGTCATCACCACGACGCTGTATCGCTGGCGCGATCTGAACGGCAATCGCAACTACGATGCGGGCGAGACCAACCTCGCGCTGAACAGCACCGACTTCCTGTCGCAGACGCTGTCGGGACAGGGCGGCGCGCTCGCCAACGGCGTCGCCAACCCGAACGAGCGGCAGCCGTACACCGACGAGTACAGCGTGCAGTTCGAGCGCGAAGTCGTGCCGAACTTCGCGATGCGGCTCACCGGCGCGCATTCGCGGGCGCTCGATCAGCAGCGGCTCGCCAACCTGCGGCGGCCCTACGAGGTCTACAACATCCCGATCACCAACCGCGATCCCGGGCCGGACGGCACCCTCAACAACGCCGACGATCCGGGCACGTCGATCACCTATTACGAATACCCGGCGGCGCTGTCGACGTCGGCCTTCCAGGTGGCGACGATCGTCAACGACGACAAGGCGAACCAGAAGTACTCGACCGTCGAGGTGGCAGTGTCGCGGCGGCTGGTCAGCCGCTGGCAGATGATGGCGTCCTACAGCGCCACCAAGCGCGACGTGCCGCTGCCCAACAACGTCGGCGGCGGCACCAGCTTTGGCGCCAACACACAGGATCCGAACGCCGAGATCTTCACCGCCGACCGGAACTGGGAGTGGCTCGGCCGGGCCTCCGGCAGCTATCTCTTCCCGTTCGGGCTGATGACATCGGCGAACTTCGAGCATCGCAGCGGCTCGCCGTGGGCGCGCACGGTGAACTTCCGCGGCGGGACGACCATCCCGTCGATCACGCTCAACGTCGAGCCGATCGGCAGCCGGCGGCTGCCGAACATCAACCTGCTCGACTTCCGCCTCGAGAAGCGGCTGAACCTGGGGGCGAAGCAGCGGCTGCAGCTGCAGCTCAACATCTTCAACTCCTTGAACATCAATGCGGTGACCTCGGTGACGCAGCAGTCGGGGCCGAACTTCGGCCTGGCGACCGCCATCGTGCTGCCGCGCATCGTCGCGTTCAGCGCGCACTACACGTTCTGACGCGTGCAGGGGCTGGGGGCTTGGGGCTGGGGGCTGGCTGAGAACGGGGGCAGTAAACATCGCATGTGGAAATTCCAGGATGCGACGCGCGGATCGGGGCGTTCCGCGTAGAAAACCCTCGGAGAAGCCCGCTCGATCGTCAGACGGGAAAGCGTCGTGCAGGCGCCGAGATCCCCGTGGGGTGACGTAGTGGGGCCCCACGGGAGTCACCGACAAGCCGCCGGAGCGACGCTTTCCCGGGCTGCGGAGCGGGTTTTCGGAGCGGAATGCCCCGATCCGCCTGCTGGAATTTCCTCACCGCGATGCGGCGGGCGGCGTGCTTCGGTGTCGGGGCTGAGGGCTGGTTGAACTACGGAGGACGGCATGTTCCGAACGAAAACTTCGCGATGGTTCGCGATCGCGGCGGCAATCGCCGGCGTGCTCGTGGCAGCGCCTGTTCGTGTTCATCCCCAGGGAAGCGTCACGGTCTATGAAGGCGCACGGTTGATCACCGGCGACGGCACGCTGATCGAAAACTCGGTGTTCGTCGTCGAGAACACGCGCTTCACCCGCGTCGGCCGGCGCGGCGATGTGCAGGCACCGGCCGGCGCCACGCGCGTCGACCTCGCCGGGAAGACGGTGATGCCGGGGAAGGTCGACCTCCATGGCCATATCGGCTTCCAGCACGTCTACGACGGCACGATGGCCAAGGAGTACTACACGCGCGAGAACCTGATCGATCACCTCGAGCGCCTCGCCTACCACGGCATCAGCGCCGTCGTCAGCATCGCGGATCTCGTCGAGCGGTCCGACCTGAAAGGCGGCCGGCACAAGTGGGGCGACGTGCCGCTGCGGATGCGCGGCGAGGTCGTGCCGGGCGCGGCGCTGTTCAAGACCGCGGGGCCGGGCATCGCCTGGCCCAATTCCGGCGCCCAGGGTCATCCGTCGCGGGCCGACGTGCCCTATCCGGTGACCACCGTCGAGGAAGCCCGTGAGGCGACGCGCGACTACATCAAGATGAAGCCGGAGTTCATCAAGATCTGGGTCGACGATCGCGGTGGCACGCGGAAACGGCTGACGCCGGAGTTGTACCGCGTGATCCTCGACGAGGCCAACAAAGCGAACGTGCCGGTCGCGGCCCACAACGTCACCCTCGCCGATGCCAAGGAGCTGATGCGGCTCGGCGTCGAGGGCTGGCTGCACCCGCCGGTTCGCGGCGGGGAAGAACCCGACGCGGAGTTCCTGGCGATGATCCGCGATCGAAAGACGCGCAACGTCCGGCCGAACATGTGGTTCAACGACTCGGGCGGCGTCTCCGTCGGCGGACGCGAGGCGTGGAACGACCCGCTGCTGAAGGAGACGGTTCCCGCTTCGCAGATCCAGCAGCACTACGGCGAGTTCCTGAAGAACCTCACGCCCGAGGCGGTCGAGCGCGCCCGACAGAACGCGCGAAAGAACGGCGTCGTCGCCAAGAAGCTGATCGCCGCCGGGATGAAGCTCGTGCTCGGCAGCGACACCGGCCAGACGCGGTTCTTCATCGGCTGGTATCCGCAGCTGCTGTTCGAGAGCTGGGTGGCGATGGGCTTCACGCCGATGGAGGCGATTACGTTCGCGACGCGCGACGGCGCCGAGATCGCCAAGGTCAACACCGGGCTGGTCGCTGCCGGCCGCAACGCCGACTTCGTCGTCCTCGACGCCAACCCGCTCGACAACATCGCGAACTCACGGCGGATCAACAAGGTGTTTCTGCGGGGCCAGGAAGTCGATCGGGCCCGGCTTCGGGCGAAATGGCAGGCAGAGTGGGGCGGCAAGACGCAGTAGTCCAAAGTCACAAGTCGAAAGTCGAAGGTCGAGAGTCACAAGTCGAAAGTCAGAGATTGAAGGCCGCAGTCGAAAAATGAGGGTGCCCCCCATGGTCAGCGGCAGTCGGCGGTTGTTTCGCGCACACCTGTTCCTTGTGGCAATACTTCTTGTCGGCGTGGCGTGGCCGGACTACGCGGTGGCAGGTCAGGCCGACGCCAGCATCTACGGTCTCGTGACGGACGAGAGCGGCGCGGTGCTGCCCGGCGTCACCGTGACGGTCTCCAGCCCGGCGCTGCAGGTGAAGAACGTCTCGGCTGTCACGGCCGCCGACGGTGAGTACCGGGTGACGCCGCTGCCGATTGGCGTCTACGAGGTGGAGTACACGCTGCAGGGATTTCAGACCGTCAGGCACCCGGACGTTCGTCTGACGGTCGGCTTCGCCGCGCGGCTCGACGTGAAGATGAAAGTCGGCAGCCTCGAGGAGACGGTGACCGTGTCCGCCGCCGCGCCGATCGTCGACGTGACGCAGACCTCGCATACGACGACGCTGACGAGGGAAGTTCTCGAGCTGACGCCCACCGGCCGCGCCGGCGTGACCACGCTGCTCGCGCAGGTGCCGGGCACGCGGGCGCTGCTCGACATCGGCGGCAGCAGCTTCAACACCGACGTCTCGGTCAGCTCGTTCGGCCAGCCGGGCGAGCCGCAGTCGGCGCTCGAGGGGGTGATCACCCGGTTTGCCGCCTACTGGAACTATCTGACGGTCGACGAAGTGCAGGCGACCACGGTCGGGAGCGGCGCGGAGGTCGAGACCCGCGGGGTCCAGATCAACGCGATTACCAAGTCCGGTGGCAACCAGATGCACGGTGAGATGGGCATCGGCGCCGGCGGCGGCCCGCTGCAAAGCGACAACGTGACCGACGAGTTGAAGGCGCAAGGCATCAGCTCCGGCGGCAACCAGGTCGAATACCGCTACGACGTCTACGGCGATCTCGGCGGCCGGATCAAACGGGACCGGCTCTGGTTCTACGCGGCGACGCGCGAGACGAAGGAAGTCAGCGAGGTCTTCGACGCGGCCCCCAAGCCGGACGGCACACCGGCACAGAGCCTTCAGACGGCCAGATATTTCACGAACAAGATCACCTGGCAACCGAGCCAGGGCAACCGGGTGATCGGCTTCTACGCCTGGTCGTACAAAGGCAACGTCGGCGGCATCAGCCAGTTCGTTCCGTGGGATTCGCGGACGGTGCAGCACAACAACCAGGACCTGGCCAAAGTGGAATGGCAGGCGGTCAAGGGCAAAGGACTGGTGCTGTCGGCTCAGTACGCCTACTGGGGACACGCGGCGCCACGACTGCGCAACGAGAACACGGTTCCGGGCGCCGTGCGCACGCAGGACATCGCCACCCAGTACGTCACCGGGCCGAGCACGCGCGCCGGCCAGTTGAATTACCAGAACATGAACGACGTCCGGTTCAAGGCGACGATGTACCGGCCGAACCTGTTCGTCGGCGATCACGAGTTCAAGACCGGCATCAGCGGCACGCACACCGACTTCGGACGCTGGTACCCGATCTCCGACGACCTGCCGCAGCCGAACTATCGCCTGCGCTTCCAGAACGGCAACCCGATCGAGCTCGAGGTGCCGAACTACCCGAACAACCCCAAGGTCGTGCACAGCTACATCGGCGGGTTCATCCAGGATCGCTGGACGGTGGCGCGCCGCCTGACGCTCAATCTCGGGATCAGGCACGCCCGCGATCACGGCTACGCTGCGGAAGCCTGCCGGGACGCGGCGCTGCCGCCGGCCCACCTCGCGTTCCCGGCGCAGTGCTTCCCTGAAGTCGGCTACCCGGTGTTCAACCCGTGGGATCCGCGCATCAACGCGGCGTTCGATGTGACGGGCGACGGCAAGACCGTCGTCAAGGCCGGCTGGTCGGCGTTCAGCCACCAGAACTTCGTCGAGGACATGATCCCGCTGGATGCGAACACGCCTGGCACGGCGCGCTATCGCTGGCGGGATCTCAACGGCGATCGCGACTACGATCCCGGCGAGGTCAACCTCGACCCGAGGGGGAGCGACTTCATCACCCAGTCGATCGTCCTCGGCGTGCCGAATCCGGACCTGACGGTGCCGTCGATGAACGAGTACATGGTGTCGGTCGAGCGGCAGCTGGTGCGCAACCTGGCGGTCAGGGTGCTCGGCCTGTATTCAAAGAACGTCGACAATTTCCGGCAGGTGGAAGTGGCGCGGCCCTATGCGGCCTACAACATCCCGGTGACGCGTCCCGACCCCGGGCCCGATGCGCGGCTCGGAACCGCCGACGACCCCGGCACCAGCATCACGTATTACGAGTACGCGCCGTCGCTCGTCGGCCAGGCGTTCGAGCGGACGATGTATACCAACGATCCGCGGATCGACCAGACGTTCAAGAGCGTCGAGGTCGCGGTCGACAAGCGGTACGCGAACGGCTGGCAGCTGTTCGCGTCCCACACCGCGACGAAGAAGTTCGTGCCGTTCTTCGTCGGCAACATGATCACGGAAATCGACGCGCTGACCGAGGGCGCGCGGCTGAACCCGAACGCGGAGATCAACACCACTGACTCGACCTGGGAATGGAACAGCCGGATCTCGGGCTCGTATCAGCTGCCGTACGGCGTCCGCTTCGGCGCGAACTACCAGATTCGGAGCGGACGCCCGTTCGCGCGCACCGTCCAGGTCTCCGGCGGCCAGACGATTCCGAACATCGTGCTGAACGTGGAGCCCTTCGGCACCCGGCAGCTGCCGAACATCCATTTGATGGACGTGCGCGCCGAAAAGACGTTTAATCTCGGGGCAGGGAAGAAGCTGGTGACCCGGGCGAGCCTCTTCAACCTCCTCAACAAGAGCACGGTGACGCTTTTGAACACACGCTCCGGCGCGACGTTCCTCCGCCCGAGCACGATCATCCGGCCACGAATTGCAGAATTGAATGCGTCGTTCAGTTTTTAATCGCGTCAACGGCAACATCATCGGAAGGAGAGCGGCCCCTATGCGAACTGTGTTCTGGGCGATGATCGCGATCTTCGCGCTGCTCATTGCCGGCCCGACCGCCGCGCTGACGGCGGGACAGGCGGGCGCGGCGCCGAAGGCGCTCGACTACGAGTACTTCAAGACCAAGGTGCAGCCGGTCTTTCTCGAGAAGCGCACCGGCTATACCCGCTGCGTCGTCTGCCACGCCGGCAGCGGGGAAGGTGGGGGCGCCGGCTTCCTGCAGCGCCTCTCGCCGGGCGCCGCGGCGTGGGACGAAGAGCAGTCGCGCAAGAACTTCGCCGCCGTCTCCCGCCTGGTGGTGCCGGGGCAGCCGATGAAGAGCCGGCTGCTGACGCATCCGCTCGAGCCGACCGCCGGCGGCGACGAGTTCCACAACGGCGGGCGGCAGTTCAAGTCGCAGGACGACCCGCAGTTCCAGACCCTGGCCGCCTGGGTCAACGGCAGGACCGGCGGCGGATCCGATCGCTAATCATCGCGGTTGAAGGGAGATCTCACGATATGACCAGCTTCATCAAATCGCTCGCCATCCTTGCGGCGCTCGCGCTCCTCGTCTTCACGCTGCCCCTGACCGCCGCCAACGGCGGCCTGGTGCGGATCATTCAAACCAACAGCGCCGGCGATTCGGTGCACATCATCGACGCGGCCACCAATAAGGTGATCGCCGAGATCCCGGGCATCGAGCGCGCGCACGGCGCGGCGGCCTCGCCCGACGGCAGCCTGATGTGGATCAGCAACGAAGCGGACAACACCGTCGACGTCATCGACAGCAAGACGATGAAGGTGACGAAGAAGATTCCGCTCAGCGGTCACCCCAACAACCTGGCGATCACGCCCGATGGCCGGAAGCTCTATGTCGCGATCGCGCAGGCGCCGGGCGCGGTGGACGTGATCGACGCCGCCAAGCAGACCAGGGCCAAGACCATCTCGGTGCACGGCGGCGTCCACAACACCTACGTGACGCCTGACGGGAAGTACGCGGTCGCCGGCATGATCGGCGCCCGCAACATCACCGTCATCGACACCAAGACCGACATGCCGGTGTGGGCGCACTACTTCGACCTCGGCGTCCGCCCGATTGCGTTCGATCGGAAGCCGGACGGCTCGACCGCCCACGCCTTCGCGCAGCTCACCGACTTCAACGGCTTCGCTGTGCTCGACTTCGACACGCGGAAGGAAGTGGCGCGCATCAAGTACCCGGATGTCGACAAGAAGACGCCCGGCCACGGCGGCAACACCTCGCACGGCATCGCCGTGACGCCCGACAACAAGACGCTGGTTGCCAACAGCAGCATCAACAGCGTCGTCTACATCTACTCGCTGCCCGATCTCAAGCTGACGGGCCAGATCCCGGTCGGCCACTCGCCGAACTGGATCACGCTGACGCCCGACGGCAAGTACGCCTACGTCTCGCTCGCCGGCGCGAACAGCGTGTCGGTGATTGACATCAAGGCGGCGAAGCAGGTGACCGAGATCAAGACCGGCGGGCAGGTGCCGAAGCGGAATGCGACGATCGTGATGTCACAGTAGTTGCTAGTAGCTGGTTGCTAGTTGCTAGGAGTGGATGGTGGCCGCTCGAGGCGCCAGCCACTCCCGCACCAGCAATGGCTGACAGCTAGCAACGCAACTAGTAACCAGCAACGAGTTCACGGCTCTCCCGCGTCGACTCTGATCTCTTTGAGCAGCTCGAGATCGGTCGGGAGAGCCGTTTGCCCCGCCGGCAGCTGGTTGCCGCTCAGGATGTACGCGACCAGCGCCGCGGTTTCCTCCGGCGACAGCGTATTCGGCTTGTCCTGCGGCATCGTCTCGCGGATGCGCTCGAACAGCTGGGCGAGCGACCGATCCTTCCAGAGGCTCTGAAAGCCGCTGTCGTTCAGCAGCGGCGCCATGTCGGGCGTGACCGACGCCATCGAGCCGTGGCACGACGCGCACTTCTCGTCGTACGCGGTCTTGCCGCGCCCCGCCTGCTCGGTGGTGTAGACCCCTTCTTTCGCCGAGCGCGCCGGCGCCTGTCCGGCGTGAACCACGGCGACGATGCCCGCGACGATCGCTGCTGCCTGAACCGGACGCTTCATCTGCAGTTCTCCCTATGCCGCTGAACAGCGCACGACCAGCGCAGTCACGTTGTCGCGGCTTCCCTGCTGCAGCGCCGCGCTGACCAGCGTCCGCGCGACCGCCGCCACCTCCTGATCGGACATCAGCGCGTCGCGCAGCGTGTCATCGGACAGCGAGCCGTGCAGCCCGTCGCTGCACAGCAGCATCGTCTCGTCGCCGGCGAGATCGCGCTCCAGCAGATGAATGAATGTCTCCCGGCGCGCGCCGAGCACGTTGGTCAGGACGTGCCTGGTTGCCGCCGCCGCGGCGCTGCCGCCGTTGCCGCCGGCGCGCATCGTCGCCGCCCAGGAATCGTCTTCCGTCAGCTGCGTCAGCGTCCCGCCGGCGCAGAGATACAGGCGGCTGTCGCCGACGTGCGCCGCGACCAGGTGATGGTCGGAGAGGAGCGCGCAGACCACCGTCGTGCCCATGCCGAGGTAGTCGTCATGGTCTTCGGCCATGCGGTTGATGCGGCGGTTCGCCAGGTTGACGGCGGTCTTGAGGCGGTTGGCGTCGTGGGAAATCGCCGGATCGACGCCGAACGGCCACGAGAAATCCGCCGTCGCGTGCGAGCGGCGGATGAAGCTCTCGATCGACTCGACCGCGAGCCGCGCTGCGACCTCGCCCGCCGCGTGCCCGCCCATGCCGTCGGCGACGACGAACAGGCGCAGGTCTTCGGCGCTGACGAAGCGGTCTTCGTTGGTATGCCGGACGGGTCCGGTTTCGCTCAGGCCGAAAGCTTTCACGGCATCCGCGTGTCGGCGGCGAGTCTACCACGCGCCGCGCGGCCTGCAGCGCCAGGCGCGTGAGCTATTCGAACCCGCTGCTGCTCACCGTTGCCTGAAGCCTCAATCCCGAGGTGCCGACGAGCGTGACGTGGCCGAGGTGCGACTCGTAACTGAATGAGCCGGACTTGATCCTCAGCCCATCGGCGGCCTGCAGCGGCGTCAGTAGCAGGACGAATGCGCACGCCGTTTTCACAATTTGAAGAATCCTGTTCATGTCGCCTCGCTTTGAGGTGGGTTGCACGACGGGGTGCAAGGCGACTGCCGGTTGAATGCTGCAGGGCGGCCGGGCCCGCTTTCCGGCATAATGCAACCACACCTCATGTTCATCAGGCTTGGTGCGCATCTGCATCACGTGCTGGTCGAGGGGCCGGCCGATCGCCCGGTGGTGATCCTCGTCCATTCGCTCGGGACCAGCCTTCGGGCCTGGGACGCCGTGGTCGCGCCGGTTACCGGTTCGTTACGCGTCGTCCGATACGACATCCGCGGCCACGGGCTCACGCCGCCATCCGATCCGCCGTACTCGATTCCGGAGCTCGCGGGCGATCTGGGGCGGTTGATGGATGCGTTGCAGATCCAGCGGGCGACGCTGTGCGGGATCTCGATCGGCGGTCAGATCGCGCTGCAGGCGGCGCACGATCGGCCCGAGCAGGTGGAAAACCTGATTCTCTGCGACACGTCGTACCGCATCGGGACGAGCGAGATGTGGTCGCAGCGCATCGCGGCGGTGAACGAGGGCGGGCTGCAGGCCATCTCCGCGGCGGTGGTCGGGCGCTGGCTCACGGAGCAGTATCAGCAGTCGAATCCCGACGCAACCGCGGGATGCCGCTACATGCTCGAGCGCTGCACGGTCGCCGGATACATCGGCGCCTGCGCCGCGCTCCGTGATGCCGATCTCGAGCCGCTCGCCCGCGCCACGGGCTGCCGCACGCTCGTCCTCTGCGGCGACCAGGACCAGGCGACGACGCCCGAACAGAACCGCGCGCTCGCCGATGCGATTCCCGGCGCGCGCTTCGAGCTGATCCAGGGCGCGGCGCATCTGCCGTGCATCGAGAAGCCGGGCGCCGTGTCAGCCCACCTCGTGTCGTTCATCGGACACTATGCCGACGTATGACGATGCGTTCGCGCGCGGCCTGGCCGTGCGCAAAGCAATCCTCGGCGACGAGCTGAAGGAAGTGCTGCTGTACCATGTTGCGAACGCCGCGGCTCGGGTGTACAACGGGCGCAGACAACTCCACAGGGGCAGAATGGCGGCTCATATGAACATCACCAGATTCCTCATCGGCGCCGGGCTTGCGGCGGCGCTGTCGCTGCCGGTTTACGCGCACCACTCGTTCGCGGCGGAGTTCGACGCCGCCAAGCCGGTGACGCTGACCGGCTCGGTCACCAAAGTCGAGTGGCAGACCCCGCACATCTGGGTCTACCTCGAGGTGAAGGACGAGCAGGGGCGGGTGCAGCCGTGGCAGTGCGAGGGCGGAGCGCCGAACACGCTGACGCGCAACGGCTGGGGCGCGAACTCGCTGAAGTCCGGCGAGCCGGTGACCATCGACGGCGTGCTGGCGAAGGACGGGTCGAAGACGTGCAACATGCGGGCGGTGAAACTGCCCGACGGCCGCACCGTGTTCGCCGGATCGTCGGGCGGCGATGCGCCGCCGAAGAAATAGGAGGCCGGTGTGAAGGCGCGTTTCGCCGCGACCGTGAGCGTCGCGTGCGCCATCGCGACGGCGATGGCGATGCCGGCGACCGTTTCGGGCCAGGATAACTACAAACCGCCAACCGGCCCGACGCCGCGCACCGCGTCGGGCAAGGTCGACTTCAGCGGCGTCTGGCAGAAGCCGTACGTGCCCGATCTGACCAGGGACGGCAAGGATCATAAAGGTGTGGCCGATCTGCCGTTCACGCCGTGGGGCGAGGCCGACTGGAAGAAGTACGACGCCGCGGACGGCGACTACACCGGCGCCTGCCTGCCGTTCGGCATGACGCGGTCCGTGAACACCCCGGAACCGATGCAGATCGTGCAGAGCGACACCTATTTCACGTTCCTCTTCGAGCAGAACTCCTGGTTCCACGTGGTGCCGATCGACGGGCGGCCGCACCGGAAGGGCGAACCGACCTGGTTCGGCGATTCGGTCGGCCACTGGGAGGGGGATACGCTCGTCATCGACACGGTCAACTTCAACGGCCGCACTCGGCTCGACACCATCGGGCACCCGCACAGCGATCAGCTGCATCTCGTCCAGCGCTTCTCGCGCCCCGATCTCGGGCACATCGCCCACGAGATGATCATCGAGGACCCGAAGACATTCACGAAACCGTGGAAGAGCACGCGCACCTTCACGCTCCGCACCGACTGGGAGATGATGGAGTACTCCTGCGAGGAAAATAACAAGAGCCTGTGGGAGGGGCGCATCAAGATTCCCAAGCGCCCATGAGATTCGCCGCCGCATTCGTCGGCTGCGTGTCGCTTCTCGTTGCCGCCGCCTGCTCCAGACCGAAAGAGCCGCCGCCGGCGCCGCCGGCGGCCGACAGCGCAGCCACCGCCAACCTCGTCGACTACCGCAACGGCCTCTCCGAACTCGATCGCGAGAACTTCTACCACCTCTCGGAGGGCGGAGAGCTCATCCCGCTGGCCGTCCTCCAGAGCCTCGAGCGTCCGCGAACGGCACAGGATCCGGCGGGCGAGGGCCTGGTGCCGTTCATGGACAACCTGGCGCGCTACGGGTTCATCCCCGACCGCAGGCACGACAAGAATCGTGCGGGGCTGCCGGTCGGCATGACCGTCGCGCGATCGCGCCTGACCAATCGCGTGATGGTCGGCTTCAACTGCACAGCGTGCCACGTCGGCGAGTTGTGGCGCGGCGGCCGCCGCGTCCGCATCGACGGCGGGCCGAACATGATCCGCCTGAACAACCTGTTCGCGGACATGAACACCGAGCTCGAGTCGACGCTGAAATCGACCGACGGCCGGCGCGAACGGCTCCTGGTCAACGTTGCCTTCCACCGCCGCGAGAACGACGATCTGTTTCCATCCGAGCGGACGCTGTCGGAGCGCGTGCGCGACCTGGCAACCGACATCGAGCTCGCGCAGGCGTTCGTCGGCTACTTGAAGATGATGCCGACGCTCAAGGCGCAGACGGCGACGCAGAACGGCTACGGCCGCGCCGACGCGTTCGGCGTCGCCAGGAACCTGCTCTTCGGCAAGGACCCGGGGAACCTGCGCCCGCAGAACGCGCCGGTCAGCTTCCCGCACATGTGGGGCATCGAGACCACCGCCTGGCTGCAGTGGGGCGCCAACATGAATTCGGTGATGGAGCGCAACATCGGCCAGTCGCTCGGTGTCGGCGCGGTGTTCGATCCTGACAGCTTCGCGTCGACATCGCGCCTCGACAACCTGAACACGCTCGAGCACCTGGTCTACAAGCTCACGCGGCCCGAATGGCCGGCCGGCGTATTCGGGGCGATCGATGAGACGAAAGCCGCTCGGGGCGCCCCCATCTACGATCGTCAGTGCGCCAACTGCCACGAGAAGCCGTTCGCGATCACGCCGTCGGGGCTCGTCGTCTACCAGCTGTTCACGCTGCGCGAGACCGGCGTCAGCCCGCTCGTTGCCCAGAATTTCGACGACACCGTCATCGTCGACGGCAAGACGCTGCGCTTCGCCGAGGCGGCGTTCACGGCGCTCGAGGCGCTGAAGCAGCGCTACTACCAGGCGAACCACATCCCCGACGCCACACAGGCCGAATGGGAAGGGCGCACGCGGCGTCCGCCGCCCGAGTGGCGACCGGCGATGCGGAGCACGCTGGCCGACGCTGACAAATATCCCGACACGCGCGGCGGGCGCGTCTTCCCGGCGAAGCCGCTCGCCGGCATCTGGGCGACGGCGCCGTACCTGAACAACGGCTCGGTCGCCAACATGTGGGACCTCTTGACGCCGCCCGCTGATCGGCCGAAGACGTTCTGGCTCGGCTCGCGCGAATACGACGTCGACAAGCTCGGCTACCGCACGATGCCGGACGACAAGGCGCCGGCGCCAGGCTTCGAGTTCAAGACGGCGGAGACCGGCAACGCGAACGGCGGCCACGTCTACGGCACCAACCTGCCGGACGACGACAAGTGGGCGCTGATCGAGTACCTGAAAAAACTTCGGCCCGGCGACGTCAAGAAGGAGCCCCTGCACGCGTCGCGCTGACGCTGACATCGGGGAGCTGAGCGGCAGTCGACCCTCATGCCTGATCTCACCGCGCCGCATGCTCGCGTCCTGCCGTTCGACGTCGCCGCCGTGCGCCGCGACTTTCCGATCCTTGCCGCTGCGGCCGGCACGCGTGCACTCGTTTACCTCGACAACGCGTCGACGACCCAGAAGCCTCAGGCGGTGATCGATCGGTTGATGGCGTTCTACGCCGGCGAGAACGCGAACGTGCACCGCGGCGTCTACGAACTGAGCGAGCGTGCGACCGCGGCATACGAAGCGGCGCGGGCGACCGTCGCGCGGTTTCTGAACGCCGCGTCGACGAGCGAGATCGTCTTCGTCCGCGGCACCACCGAAGCCGTCAACCTCGTGGCCGCAACCCATGGCCGTGCGCACCTCGCTGCTGGCAGCGAGGTGTTGATCACGGCGATGGAGCACCACTCGAACCTCGTGCCGTGGCAGCGCGTCTGCGAGGAGACCGGCGCGCGGCTGCGGGTCGCGCCGGTGACGCCGGCCGGTGAGCTCGACCTCGCCGCGCTCGAGGAGCTCTTGAGCGAGTCGACGCGGATGGTTGCCGTTGCCCACGTCTCGAATGCGCTGGGAACGGTCAATCCAGTCCGCGCCATCGTCGAGCTCGCGCACCGGCGGCGGATTCCGGTGCTGGTCGACGGGGCGCAGGCGGTCGCGCATCTGCCGGTCGACGTGCAGGCCCTCGGCTGCGATTTTTACGCCTTCTCCGGCCACAAGGTTTTCGGGCCGACCGGCATCGGTGTTCTCTACGGCAGGCTGGATCTGCTGGAGGCGATGCCGCCGTACCAGAGCGGCGGCGACATGATCAGGTCGGTCGCGTTCGAGCACACCTGCTACAACGACGTGCCGTACAAGTTCGAGGCCGGTACCCCTCACGTCGCCGGCGTCGTCGGCCTCGCCGCTGCGATCCAGTATCTGAGCAGCTTCGACACAGAGCGTGTCGTCGAGCACGAGAACGACGTGCTGAGGTATGCGACGGAGCAGCTGTCATCGCTCCCGCACGTCAGGCTCGTCGGACGCGCCGCCGCGAAGGCCGGCGTGCTGTCGTTCCTGGTCGACGACGTGCACCCGCACGATGTCGCGACGGTTCTCGATCGCGCCGGTGTCGCCGTCCGCGCCGGCCATCACTGCTGCCAGCCGTTGATGGATCGGTTCGGTCTCCCCGGAACGGTCCGGGCGTCGTTCGCCCTCTACAACACGCGCGCCGACGCCGACGCGCTCGCCGCCGCCGTCCGCGCCGCCTGCGAGCGGTTCGCGTGAGCGCCGACCTCGACGCGCTCTACCGCGAGGTCATCCTCGAGCACAACCGTCATCCGCGCCACTTCCACGCGCTCGAGGACGGCCGGAGCGCCGAGGGTCACAACCCGCTCTGCGGGGATCGGCTGCGCGTCTACGTGCGGCTGCACGACAGCATCATTGCCGACGCGTCGTTCCAGGGATTCGGCTGCGCGATCGCCATGGCGTCGGCGTCGCTCATGACCGACAGCGTGGCCGGCCGGACGATCGACGAGGCCGTGGCGCTGTTCGAGCGGCTTCGTGCCGTGCTTCACCAGCCGGAGTCAGCCTCCGTCGACGAGATCGGTCCGCTTTCGGCGCTTGCAGGCGTCAGGAAGTTTCCGGCGCGGGTGAAGTGCGCGACGCTGCCGTGGCAGGCGCTGCTCGCCGCAGCACGATCAGATAAAGAGATAGTGTCGACCGAGTAGCGAGCCGCGCCTGCGAAACCGCGGAGAACGCAGAGACCGCAGAGCCCAATCGGTGTCTTCCTGCTTCCCTAGCGGAACGGCCTTCCGAACCGCACGTTCGTCATTGAAACCGGAGAGCAGAAGTGTCTGCGGTCTCAGCGCGCTCTGCGGTTCCACCGGCGCTGCGAGTAACCCGATCGCCGCTGAAACCGGGCTCGCGGTTGTTCGGCGACGGCCATTTGTGCCAAGGTTGGCTGCAATGGATCGCCGCGAGATCGAACATCTCCTCGACAGCATCCGCGCCGCGCGCGCCGCCGGCGAGCCGGTCGCGATCGCGACCGTCGTCCGCGTGCGCGGCAGCGCCTATCGCCGCGAGGGGACGCGCATGGTGATCCGCCGCGACGGCAGCTACGAGTGCGCGCTTTCCGGCGGTTGCCTGGAACCCGCTGTCGCCGAAGCGGCCGCGCGCGTGATCGCCACCGGAGATCCCGTCGTCATCAACTACGACCTCGCCGACGACTCGATCTGGGGCCTCGGCATCGGCTGCAGCGGTGCGGTCGACGTGCGCATCGAGCGGCTCGACGACGATGACGTGGCGACCGCGTGGTGGGAGACGCTCGAGCGCGGCGGCGCCGCGGCGCTGGTGACGCCGCTGGCCAGGGGGCCGGAAGCCCCCGGCAATACCAGACGGCTCCTGGTGAGGCCAACCGGCGAGACAGTTGGCACGCTGGGCAGCGAGTCGCTCGATCGCGAAGCCGCGCACCGCTCGCTCGAGCGGTTGCGCGAGCCAGAACCGTCTCCGGGCACCGAATGGATTGGCAGCGACGAGCTGTTTTTCGAATTCAATACGCCGCCGCCCGAGCTGGTGATTTTCGGCGGCGGCTTCGACGCCGTGCCGATGGCCGACCTGGCCTGGACGCTCGGGTTCAGCGTGACGGTGGTGGACGTCCGCGACGCGTTCCTGAGCGGCGGCCGTTTCCCGCACGCGAAGTTGATCGCCGCGCACTTCAGCCAGTTTGCCGATGCCGTGAAGCTCGGCGCGCAGAGCTTCGTGCTGGTGATGAACCATCACCTCGAGCGCGATCAGGAGAGCCTGCGCTTCGCGCTCGATGCAGGGGCGTCGTACATCGGCGTCCTCGGGCCGCGCTCCCGGCTGCAGACGCTGCTCGCGCGGCTTGCGACCCAGGCGTACGAGCCGCCGCCCGCGGCGCTTGCGTGCGTCCGCAGCCCGGTCGGCGTCGCGCTCGGCGCCGAGACGCCGGCCGAGATCGCGGTGTCGGTCGTTGGCGAAATCATGGCGATCCGGCGCGGGTTCAGCGGCGGATTCCTCAACGGCTCGGCCGCGACGCTTCACAAGTCCGCGGACAAGCGACTCCTGGCCAGCTCGTAATCTTCCGGCGTATCGACGTCCAGCAGCAGATCGGGCGGGAAGTGCACGACCCGGGCCCTGGCGGCATGACGCTGGAGGACCGGCCGGGCGCCGTGCTCGAGCGCGGCAAGCTCGGGAAAGAACTCGCGCGTAAAGAGATGCGGTGGCGCCATCACCTCGCCGTATCGAACGCTGACGATCGGCGGCGCATCCTGCAGATAAATGTCGAGCAGCGTCCGGTACTCGCGCGTCGTCACCAGCGGCTGATCCGCAAGGGCAAAGAGCGCGGCGTCGGCGTCCAGGTTCTCAATCGCGGTGCGGAACGACGTCCCCATCCCGCGAGCGTAGTCCGCGTTCACCGCGTGACGGAGCGGCAGCCCTTTCAGAGCCGCGACAACTTCCGTATACTCATGGCCGACGACCACCAGCACGTCGTCGAAACCGACCTCGCAGATCTGCCGCGCGACTCGCCTGATCAGCGGTTCGCTGCCGAATCGCAGCAGGAGCTTTTGCTTGCCCATCCGTGTCGAGGCGCCCGCGGCGAGGATGACGGCCGTGACCATCGGCGCAGTCTAGCAAAGGAGGTTCGCCAGGTGTTCCCCGCAGCCTTCAACTACCTTCGCGCACACAATCCTGACGAAGCGTTTGCCTTCCTGCAGCAGCACGGCGCGGAAGCGCGCGTGCTGGCGGGCGGGCAGAGCCTGATTCCCGCGATGCGGTTCCGCCTGGCACGCCCCGGCGTGCTGGTCGACATCAACGCCGTGCGCGAGTTCGCCTACCTGCGCAACGACGCCCAGGCGCTCGCGATTGGTCCGATTGCCCGCGATTCCGAAATCGAGCGCGCGCCGTGGATCCGCGAGCGCCGCTGGAGCTTGATCTACGACGTCTCGCGGGTGGTCGCCGATCCGGTCGTGCGGCAGATGGGCACGATCGTCGGCAGCCTGTGCCACAACGATCCGTCCGGCGACTGGGCGGCGGCCGCGCTGGCGTCGCGCGCCGAGGTCGACGTGCGGGGGACCGGCGGCACGCGCAAGGTGAAGATCGACGACTTCCTCGTGGACAGCTTCACCGCCGCCGTCGGCGAAGGAGAGATGGCGACCGGCGTGCGCTTCAGGGTGGCTGACGAAGCGACCGCGGGGTCGTATCAGAAGCTGGAGCGCAAGGTCGGCGACTTCGCGACCGCCGCCGCGGCGGTGCAGGTGTCGCTGAACAGTGACGGCACGATCCGCGAAGCCGGCATCGCACTGTCGGCGGCCGGCCCGTGCGCCGTGCGAGTTGAGGAAGCCGAGCGCGCGCTCGTCGGCCGCAAGCCGACCGGCGACGCGATTCGCGCCGCGGCCGACGCGGCCGAGCGTAAGAGCGCGCCGCAGGCGGACCTGCGCGGCAGCGTCGAGTACAAGAAGCATCTCGCCGGCGTGCTGGTGGCGCGCGGGCTGCGGCAGGCGTTCGCGCGGCTGGGGGTGCAGTCATGAAGGTCAGCGTCAAGGTCAACGGCGTCACCTACGAGCGCGATGTCGAGCCGCGCACGCTGCTCGCCTACTTCCTGCGCGAAGACTGCGGCCTGACCGGCGCGCACGTCGGCTGCGACACCTCGAGCTGCGGCTGCTGCGTCGTCGTCGTCGACGGCGCGCGCGCGGTGAAGTCGTGCACGATGTTCGCGGCGCAGGCCGACGGCCACGAGGTGCTCACCGTCGAGGGGCTTGCACAAGCCGGCACGCTGCATCCGCTGCAGCAGGGATTCTGGGATCAGCACGGCCTGCAGTGCGGTTTCTGCACGCCCGGCATGCTGCTGACGTCGTACGCGCTGCTGCAGCAGAACGCGACGCCGAGCGAAACCGACATCCGGGAAGGGCTCGCCGGCAACCTGTGCCGGTGCACCGGCTATCAGAACATCGTCAAGGCCGTGCAGCAGGCCTCGGGCCAGCTGCCCGCGGCGGTTGCGGCAGCCAGCTGACCTCACGGGGGATGTCATGAGCATCGAATCGAAACCTCGACACTCGGTCGGCAAGGCGATGAAGCGCAAGGAAGACCCGCGCTTCCTGCAGGGCAAGGGGAACTACGTCGACGACCTCAAGGTGCCCGGGATGCTCTACCTGTCGCTGGCGCGCAGCCCCTATCCGCACGCGGAGATCAAGAACATCGACATCTCCGAGGCGATGAAGGTGCCCGGCGTGAAGGCCGTGATCATCGGCAAGGATCTCGAGGCCGCCGGCCTCGGCTGGCTGCCGACCTTCCACGGCTTCGACAAGCAGATGGTGCTGGCGATCGGCAAGGTGCTCTTCCAGTACCAGGAAGTGGCCGCCGTGTTCGCCGAGTCGCGGGCGGCGGCAGAGGACGGCGCCGAAGCGGTGCAGGTGGATTACGCGCCGCTGCCGGTGGTCGCCGATCCGTTCGCGTCGAAGACCGACCAGGTGCTGCTGCGGCCCGATCGCGACAGCAAGACCAACCACATCTTCCACTGGGAAGTCGGCAACAAGGACGGCACCGAGCGGGCGCTCGCCTCGAGCGCGAAGAAGATCAAGCAGCGAATCTGGTTCCAGCGCTGCCACCCGGCGCCGCTCGAGCCCTGCGGCTGCGTCGCCTGGTTCGACACGATGGGGCGGCTGCAGTTCCACGTCACCTCGCAGGCGCCGCACGTGTATCGCACGGCGCTCGCGCTGGTGACCGGCATCGCCGAGGACAAGATCCACGTCGTCTCGCCGGATATCGGCGGCGGCTTCGGCAACAAGGTGCCGGTGTATCCGGGGTATGTCTGCGCGATCGTCGGCGCGCTGAAGATCGGGCGCCCGGTCAAGTGGATCGAGACCAGGACCGAGAACCTGACCAGCACCGGGTTCGCGCGCGACTATCACATGGACGTCGAGATCGGCGCGACGCCCGACGGCCGCGTCACCGCGCTGCACGTCGCGACGACCGCGGACCACGGCGCGTTCGACGCGGCCGCGGATCCGTCGAAGTACCCGGCCGGCATCTTCGGCATCGTCACCGGCAGCTACGACTTCCCGGTGGCCCACGCGGAGGTCGACGCCTACTTCACGAACAAGGCGCCGGGCGGCATCGCCTATCGCTGCTCGTTCCGCGTCACCGAGGCGAGCTATGCGATCGAGCGCGGGATGGACATCCTCGCCGACGAGCTCGGCATGGACGCGGTGGAGCTGCGGCAGAAGAACTTCGTGAAGAAGGATCAGTTCCCGTATCCGTCGGCGCTCGGCTTCACCTACGACAGCGGCGACTACCACAACACGCTCGGCGTCGCGCTCGAGAAAGTCGGCTACAAGGCGCTGCTCAAGGAGCAGGCGGAGAGGCGCGCGAAAGGCGAGCTGATGGGGATCGGCTTCTCCACCTTCACCGAGGTCGTCGGCGCCGGGCCGTCGAAGCACTTCGACATCCTCGGGATCAAGATGTTCGACAGCGCCGAAATCCGAATCCACCCGACCGGCGCCGGCATCGTGCGCGCCGGCACGAAATCGCAGGGGCAGGGGCACGAAACGACCTGGGCGCAGATCGTCGCCGAAGAGCTCGGGCTCGATCCGCAGACGATCATGGTAGAGGAGGGCGATACCGACACGGCGCCGTACGGCCTCGGTACTTATGCCAGCCGCAGTACACCCGTCGCCGGCGCGGCGATCACGATGGCGGCGCGGCGCGTACGCGAGAAGGCGCGGAAGATCGCGGCGCACCTCCTCGAGGTCGGCGAGGGCGACGTCGAGTGGGTCGACTACAAGTTCCAGGTGAAAGGCGTCCCGGCGAAGACGGTGACGATGAAAGAGGTGGCGTTCGCGGCCTACACGAACATGGCGACGAACGAGCCCGGCCTGGAGGCGACGTATTACTACGATCCGCCGAACATGACCTATCCGTGCGGCGCCTACGTCGCCGTCGTCGACATCGATCGCGAGACCGGCGAAGTGAAGGTGCGGCGCTTCCTCGCCGTCGACGACTGCGGCGTCGTCATCAACCCGATGGTCGTCGAGGGGCAGATCCACGGCGGCCTGACCGAAGGGTTTGCGATGGCGTACATGCAGGAGATCCAGTACGACGCCGAGGGCAACCACCTGAACACGAACTTCGCCGACTACCTCGTGCCGACCTCGGCGGAAACGCCGCGGTGGGAAACGGCGAACACGGTGACGCCGAGCCCGCACCATCCGATGGGCGCAAAAGGCGTTGGCGAGAGCCCGAACGTCGGCAGCCCGGCCGCATTCGTCAACGCGGTGATCGACGCGCTGTCGCCGCTCGGGATCAGGCATCTCGACATGCCGGTCAACCGCGACAAGGTGTGGCGCGCGATCCGCGACGCCGAAGCGGGGAAGACCGGCGCCGCCGTGTTCGCATGATGTAGTGTCCGGCTTTAGCCGGACCGTTTGGGAACCCCGTAGTGTCCGGCTTTAGCCGGACCGTTTTGGGACCATCGTGAAGCTTCAATACACCGGCGAAGAAAAAATCCCGGTCGCCCCGCCGGCCGTGTGGGCGTTCGTCAGCGACGCGGAGAAGGTGGCGCGCTGCCTTCCCGATGTCGTTGAGGTCGCCGTCAAGGATCCGACGCACGTCGATACGGTCGTCCAGGTCGCGGTTGGCCCGGTGCGCGGGAAGTTCAAGATGGCGATGGAGCTGATGCCAGACCCCGCGCGCCAGCGGATCGAGATGAAAGTGTCGGGCGGCGGCTTTGGCAGCGCTGTCGATCTGAAAGCCGGCGCCGACGCTGTCGACGCCGGCGACGGCACCACGCTGCTCAAGTGGTCGGGCGAAGCCGAGGTTCGCGGTCCGGTGGCGGCGGTGGGCGGGCGTGTGCTCGACGCGCAGGCGCACAAGGTGATCGCGCAGGCGTTCGCCAACGTCAGGCAGACGTTGATCGACCTCAATCCAGGCGGGACGCCGGGTGCCCAGGGCCAGCCTGCGTGAGCGGTTTTTTCCGCTTCACCAGCCCGGGGAAGTCGATCGATTTCTCGGCGCGTTCGAATGGTGCGCCGTCTTCAAGGCGGGCACGAGCGACAAGACGTTCGACGCATGGGAAGTGGCGCAGAAGGCGCTCGAGCCGCGGCCCGACGTCGCCGTCGGCTTCATCCGCCTGCCGGAGGATCGCGCGGCGAGCGACCACGTGAGCGCGATCGCCGGCATCGCCCATCGCAGCCCGCAGCTGATCCTGTTCCACCGAGGCGTGCCTCGGTTTCACCTCGACGAGCTGGCCATCGTCCCGAACGAGCTGGTGCCGGCGCTGCGCGAACATCTTCCCGCCGAAGCCGGCGCGAGAGTCCAGAACGAAGCGGTCGTCTCGATCGACCCGTACCGGCGCCTGCTGCGCGACTACGTCGCCGGCACGCTGCAGGAGGAGCGCTTCCAGTGGGGCTACCTCGATCGCCTGCAGCGGGAGGCGATCTGGCGCGACGACGAGACGTTTGCGCTGTTGAACAGCCTGTTCGAGAACAGCTGGGGGCGCGACGTCCAGGCGGCGCGGCTGGTGGCGCTCGAGTTCCAGGGCCAGCTGGCCGGCCGCCTCCGGCCGCTCAAGGAACGGGCCTCGCGATTACTGGCTAACATGGAGACATGACCGACTTCTTCGAGCGCGTCGCCGCCTTGCGCCGCGAAGGGCAGTCGTTCGCGGTCGCGACCGTCGTCGCCAGGCGCGCGCCGGTGTCGGCGCACCTCGGCGACCGCGCGATCGTCTTCGCCGACGGCCGCATGGAAGGCTTTGTCGGCGGCGCGTGCTCGCGCGAAATCGTGCGCCGCCAGGCGCGCGAGGCGCTGCAGGCACGGCTCGGCCGTTTGGTGTCGATTCGACCGGATGCCGGTGCAGGATCCGAGTCGACGCCGGAGCACGTCGTCGTGCCGATGACCTGCGCCTCGGAAGGAGCGATCGACGTGTACATCGAACCGTTCGTGCGGGCGCGAACGCTGGTTGTGGTCGGCGCGACGCCGGTGGCCGGCGCCGTGGCCCGGCTGGCGCGCGCGCTGGAATACGACGTCGTCCGCGTCGTCGATGCGCGCGAGCAGAGCGATCTCGAGCCGGAGGCGAAGGCGCTTGGGATGCGCATCACGTCGCTCGAATCGCTGGACGCGCAGCTGCAGAAAGGCAGCGGGGAACTCTTTGCTGTTGTCGCCTCACAGGGGCATTACGACGAGGAGGCGCTCGCCGGGATCCTGAAAGCGCGGCCGACATACGTCGGCCTGGTCGCGTCGCGCAAGCGCGGCGGGATGGTACGCGGAGGGCTCGAAAAGAGCGGTGCGATCGGCGCGGACGCCGTCCGCATTCCGGCCGGCCTCGATCTTGGCGCCCGCACCGCTCCCGAAGTCGCGTTGTCGATCCTGGCCGAAATCGTCCAGATGCATCCAAGCGGCGCCCCGCTCGAGGGAGGAGCCGTTCCGAGCCTGCAGACAAGCGCGCTGCCGACGAGCGCGATCGATCCCGTCTGCGGCATGGATGTCGACCTCGCCGGCGCGCGTCACACGGCGACGGTCGACGGGGTCGATTACGCGTTCTGCTGTGCGGGCTGCCGCACGCGATTCGTGGACGATCCGCAGTCCTACCTTCAACCGCGGCCATGACCGACGCTGCCGCCATCCGCGACCGCTTCCGCGAGCGCGGCTTCATCGTCGACGACGCGTTTGCGACCGCGCTGCAGATCATGCTGGCGCTGGAGAAGCCGCTGCTGGTCGAGGGGCCGGCGGGCGTCGGCAAGACCGAGAGCGCCAAGGTGCTCGCCGACGTGCTCGGCACCCGGCTGATCCGGCTGCAGTGCTACGAGGGGCTCGACGCGATGTCGGCGCTCTACGAGTGGAACTACCCGCGGCAGATGCTGCACGCCCGCCTCAGCGAAACCAGCGGCGCGACGCTGGCCGAGCGCGAAGCGCAGATCTTCAGCGAGCCGTTCCTGCTCAGGCGGCCGCTGCTCGACGCGATCACGCAGGATCGTTCACCGGTGCTGCTGGTCGACGAAGTGGATCGCGCGGACGAGGCGTTCGAGGCGTTCCTCCTCGAGGTGCTGGCGGAGTGGCAGGTGACGATCCCGGAGCTCGGGACGATTCGCGCGCGCCACAAGCCGCACGTCATCCTGACCAGCAATCGGACGAGGGAATTGTCCGACGCGCTGCGCCGGCGCGCCCTCTTCCTCTGGATCCCGTATCCGTCGCTCGAGCAGGAAATCGAGATCCTGCATGCGCGCGCGCCGCAGCTGTCGCAGCGGTTGGCCGAGCAGGTCGCGCGGGTGATGCAGATCCTCCGTGCCTTGCCGCTGCAGAAGACGCCGGGTGTCGCCGAGAGCCTCGACTGGGCCCTCGCCCTGATCGCGCTGCATCGCGATCACCTCGACGCGCGCGCGATGGAGCAGACGCTGGGCTGCGTGCTGAAGGTGCACGAGGATCGGCGCGTGTTCGACGACCATCGCTCGCAGCTCACGCCGATTCTGGAGGAGGGATCGGCCCGCTCGCTCGAACCGGGCGGGCACAGCCTCGAGACCGACTTCGGTTTCGGGTCGGTGTCGACACCGCGCCGGTGATGTATCCGTTCGGCAGCCTCCCCGACAACCTTGCCGCCTTCTGCGACGTGCTTCGCCGCACGCACCGGTTCCGGATCGGCCCCGGCGAGCTGCACGACGCGGCGCGGGCCCTGGAGCTCATCGATCTGGCGAGCGAGCCGGCGGTACGCCACACGCTTCGTCCGATCCTGAGCGCGGACCGCGACGAGGCGGCGCTCTTCGACCCGGCATTCAGGAAATTCTTCATCCCGGCGGCCGGGGAATCGTGGGCCGACGAGGTCGCGGCGAGAGGATCCGAGCCGGGCGCAGCCGCAGGCGGATCGGGAGAGCGCC
>Ga0111538_10002122_pt1 | contig 27936 bp, 26 predicted proteins | sample SoiMethybrSBSTD1_FD_79669 | JGI IMG/M metagenome (GOLD analysis project Ga0111538, IMG submission 79669) | Bulk soil microbial communities from a Populus tree surrounding site in Tennessee, USA - Soil MetaG P. TD hybrid SBSTD1 (version 2)... | ecosystem: Environmental > Terrestrial > Soil >...
AAAGATGGAAAGGTTGTGCCTTACAGTGACGAAAGCGCGAAATTTGTCGATGCAAAGGAAAAAGATCCCAGACTGGTGGAGGTAGTGTCTACGCTTTTCCTGGACACGAAAACGGCGTCACGACTTGATGGCTTTAGTCTGAAGCAATGGTACGGTCCACTGGCGCCGGGCCTATACCGATTGACCGATCGTCGTCGCTTTGAAATCGGCGGGCCGTGGACTAAAGACTCTGCGGCATTGATCTTTGAGGTTGCGCCTTGAGCGATTGGGTATGGCAAGCTTGGCGTCGGAGCAGGGAATTTGGCAAACACATGGCGACTGCTATAGATCAGCCGTGATCCTCCAAGAAGGTGAAGCTTATGTACAAGAAATGGCTTGGAGCATGCGGATTTGTTCTGGGTTTCGCTTTCTCAGCTTCATCTCAGGATACTACCAATCAATCAGGCGTTTATCATCCTACGCAAGAGGAAATCATAGCGGCCAATAAGCGACGCGCCGAACAATAATTCGACCAAATATGCAAACGCTGCAACGTCTGACTGCTTAACTGGTGAAGCCCACCGCTTGCATTCACCAACTATCATGCCGTTCCCAACTACGGTGATGAGTGCAAAGTCGAACGTCCATGTGGGGCCACCAAGGTCGATGGCCACATCAATACCATCGCCCGAGTATGGAATCAGGCCCTTATCGAACCCAAGCGTCTCGACGATCCTTCGCGCCAGAACTTGGTAGTTACGATCGATTCCAGTTGCTTTGCCTTTTCCCATCGCCTTTGCAACATTTCAGAATATCAGTTTTGTTGCGTCGGTTATAATCTAAACTCGCCAGCAGTACTTTGACACTGACTCATCCTGGTCCGCTTCTGAAATTGTTACAATTTCGAGGATCAAAAATCTCTTGATGCCAGCAACACAGATTTAGCCCACTACCAGCTGACACGATTGATTGCTCACTGCAATGAAATCAACGACAATCGAAAGATAATAGCTATGGACAAGACCGAATTAGTCAACACGATAACGCAATATGTGATTGTTGCGGCGCCTTACCTGAAAGAGTTGGGCTCCGTCGCCGGCGTGGAAGCTGCAAAGGAAATATCAAAGCAGGCCGTTAGGAAAATTGGTGTAGGCACGTGGACTGTGGCAAAGAGCATTTGGCAAAAATTACAGGCAGCTAGCCCTGCGGAGCTAACGGCAATTGATTCCGCTTTGGTTCGAGTCTCTGCGAATCCCAATGACATGGAAGCTCAAACAAAGCTCGCATTGGAGTTGAAAAATGCTCTGAAAAGTAACTCATCGCTATTCGAGCAACTCGCAGAGCTTATGCGCCAAGCACGCGCTGGGACTGGGGAAAAGATTATTGCCATCGGCGACGGAATCATTATCGGGGACGGAAATGTTAATGTCGTAAACAAAAGGTCATCGTGATTTGCGGGTTCGAGGTTATGCGAATTTCTTCTCAAACCCTAAAAGATGCGCTTAATGCCAAGCTGACCGAAGAGGCTCGGTCCGCCTTACTACGTGAACTCCATAATGCCCCTTCCTCTGAGGTGATTGAGGCAGCGAGATTAGCTGGGATTCAGATTACGGGCGATGGGAACGTAGTAGGCAATAACAACATCAACGTCGTCGTCAAAGCAGATCTCGCCGAAGCGCTACGTGCTGCCTTTGATCGCAATCGTAAGCTTTTCCAGTTACCGGCACCGCTTGGAGACTTCGTCGGGCGCCTCGACGAGATTGACCACCTAAGGAACTCCTTGCGCCACGATGCTTCGCCAATAAGCGCCGTCAATGGGATGGGGGGCGTCGGTAAGACCGAACTCGCTTTTTACGTCGCACATCAACTGAGAGAAGAATACTCTGATGGGCACTTGCTGTTGAATATGCGCGGTACGGAGGATACTCCGCGTGACCCAAAAGATGCCCTAGTGGAATGTGTGCGATCTTTGATTGGTGGAGAAAGAAAACTACCAGACAGCCTTGACGAGCTGGCAAATCTTTATCGAAGTTTGTTGAGCGGTAGGAAGGTGCTTTTGGTTTTGGACAATGCGGCGGACGGCACACAAATCTCTCCTCTGCGACCACCGCAGGGATGCGGAATGCTCATCACGTGTCGCAGCCCTATCGCACTGCCGGGTATTACCAACATTTCACTTGGAGAGTTGGGTCCATCGGAGGCACGTGAACTGCTGCTGCATATCGCTGGCGAGGTTGAAAGTTCCGTCGCTGATCTTATCTGCCGACTTTGCGGATATTTACCATTGGCGATTCGAGCAGTCAGTAGTCTACTGGCGGTCACCGCAGATCTTGATCCTTCAGAGTTTGCAAATCGGCTACGGGATGAGCGCACTCGACTGGAACAGCTCGGGACGGAGGGCGTGAACATCGGCGTCAGAGCATCATTCAATCTAAGTTACGAGCATTGCTCGGTGGAATCTGCCGCAGTGTTCAGACAGCTCGCCGCGTTCCCGGCCTCATTCGACTCAAAGGCGGCGGAATTTGTTTGCAGTGATGAAGATCATCAGCGCCTGAGTGACCTTTTACGTCGCAGTTTGGTGCTCTTTGATAAAGATACAAGTCGGTATCGTTTGCATGAATTGATGCGCATTTTTGGGAAATCTCTGACCGATAGACAAGAAAGCGCAGCATCAGAATTGCTGTTCGCGCGACACTACCTAAGCGTACTCAGTCAAGCTAATAGGCTGTATCTACAAACCGGGGTACCGCATTCCAACGGCCTGGAGATGTTTGACGCCGAGTGGGAAAACATCCGCAAAGGATGGACTTGGTCTTCTGAGGAAGCCGACAACGACGATAACGCAGCTAAGATTTGCTGGAGTTATTCGTCAGACGGCTCAAATATACTTCTTGATCGACTTTCCGCTGAGGAGCTAGAAACCTGGTGTCAACGATCTATCTCAATAGCAAAACATCTCAACAACCGAGAAGCAGAATTAAATCCACGAACCCTGCTAGGGTTGGTTTACGCATCAGTCGGCGAATACAATTCTGCCGAAGAGTCCTTCCGCAAAGCACTCCACGTTGCTGAAGAAGTCGATGATCCGCGCGCCGCGGCTGTTATTTACGAACATTTGGGGCGAGCACTCGAAGAGCGAGGAATCCTCTATGATGCAATTGAGAGCCTTGAACGAGCCAAACAAATTTGGTGCGATCTCGACGAACACGAGAGGGAGGGAAAACTCGTATCGGAAATTGGATTGGCCTATTCAAGTCTAAGAGAAACTAGTCGTGCAATCCAGCATCTTCGATTAGTCCTTGAGAATTCGCGTAGAGATGGAAGGGCACTGGATGAAGCTAACGCTCTAGCAAATCTCGGCAACGTCTACAGTAAACGAAACCGCCAGGAGGCGATTTCTTTGTCGGAAGAGGCAGCACAGATTTTTGAAAAATTGAATTACAAACATTGGGCTGCTCAGACGTTATCAGCATCAGGACTTTGGCTGGTTGAAAGCGGAGAGTCCGTACGCGGAATAGAGCGGATTCAGCAGGCAATAACTGTTCTAAGCGAGTTAAAGGACCAACGTCTAGAGGTGCTTGCCATGGGAACGCTTGGTGAGGCGTATATGTTTCTCAACAAACCACGCGAAGCCATCACGTCGTTCGATCGGCAGTGCGAAATTGCTCGTGAAATCGGCGATCGACACAGAGAGGCAAACGCGCTTGGAGATAAGGGGATTATGTTGCTTCGTCTCAATGAGCTTGAGTTAGCAATGGCCGCCTTTGATGAAGCACGGCGAGTAGCTCAACTGACAGGGAACCTCTCTCACGAATTTAACACTCTTTGTAAGATTGGTGAGGCGTATGCCAAGGCCGGCAAGCGCGACGAAGCGATCAACGCTTTTGAAGATCAAGCAAGACTAGGTAAGTCCACGGGGGTAGTGAGCAAAGAACTTCACGCACTCAAACATATCGCTGACTTGTTCGCGGAGTGGGGAGACATAGAACGGGCAACTGATTATATGCGAACCAGGATTACCGTCAGCACAACAAGCAAGGACGCCCACGACCATCCCGAAAGTACACTTGAACTAGCCGAATTCCTTTCAGGTTCAGGACGGTACGACGAAGCTATTGAACAGGCTGAGAATGCAGCTTCTCTCTTTCAGTTAAGCAATGACTTTTCGTGCGCTAGGAAGGCGCTAGACAAGATTGATCTTTGGAAGACTGGCCGGGTGGAAAGTCCATGTAGTTCGTAGCTGCTGCTAACCAATGAATGTCTGCGTGCCATGCCCGCACCACCTGGACTCAAACGTTCGGCGCATTTTCATTCCAAAGGATGAACAGCGATGAGCACATGGATGTACCAGTTGAATCAAAGGAATTGGCCGCCGAGTCGCTATAGGCTTGAAATCTGGGAAGGCGAGAAGTGGGTTTGGCCCGTGGGTCAGCGATTGAGTCGCGGAGAAATCCCAAATCCCGGCGATACTCTACTTTTCTTCTATGCTCCTAGCGGCGGGAATGATCCTGGTTTTTATGGCTGGGCCGTAATACTCGAATGGCTTGAAAATCAGTCGCATCTCTATTTCCGCGCCGTCGCTCCCAGCGATTACTTGAAAATGCATCCTTGGTGGGACGATGAGGCTCGCAACGTCGCCGAAGCTATTCGCGGTAAAATGAAACAGCGAACCTTGTGGATCGTGTCCGACGATCTCGTCGCACAGGTGCGCGAGGGCATTAAGTCCTGGGTGCGGGGTGGCACCAAACACTGAATATGCCATCAGAATCACCATCCGTATTCATCGGCTCGTCTAGCGAAGGCTTGGACATCGCCAGGGAAGTCGAATTGCAGCTGGTGCCAGTTGCAACCGTGAACTTGTGGACGAATGGGATCTTCGTCCTTGGCGAAGGAACTCTTGAATCGCTTGTAAACGCTCTCGACAGATTCGACTTCGCAATCTTGATTCTTTCTCCCGACGATCTGCTCGAAACACGCGGACAGAACTTTGCATCTCCCAGGGACAACGTTCTTTTCGAATTGGGATTGTTCATGGGCCGCCTGGGCCGGCGGCGAACCATTATCCTGAATGAAGAAGGCGCACAGTTGAAACTACCTTCTGACCTAAACGGCATCACACGCGCGACGTACGTCAAGCGTGAAAATCAACCTCTTTCTGCGGCTGTGTCCCCCGCGTGCACCAAGATTATCAATGCAGTTCGTTCTCAGGGTAAATTCGTCCCTGGAAGAGATACGCGCGCCTCGGAATTCGATCGGATGTCTAAACATATTAATAATTATCTCGTTGCTAATCGCTTTCACAGCGTAAGCTTCGAACGGGTCCGTAAGAATATTAACCCGACGTACTCCGATGAATTGCTTTTGGAACTCATCAACAGGACTCCGGACAAATACCGTCGCGTCATGCTGTCTGGCAGCCGCCCTGGGATTGGTTTCGTGTAAACCGGCGCGGCATAACAACAAATCGTTGGACGCGAGCCGCGGAAGCGTGCTTCTCAAGAAGCTCTGTAAATCAGAGTTGGGGCTACCGCGCGGCCGCTCGCGGTGTGATTGCCGAACGAGTCGTAGGTAAGTTGCTCGACCAGATTGGCGCTCGAATCCGTCAATCCAACCGTCGAGCCCAAATGATCTGTCAGGAAATACGAGACGCCGGTAGTCGCATTTGTTTGCCGCAGGTGATTGTCGAGACCGGGGCCGTTCAGGTAACTGGTGACGACCGACGAGCTGGAGTTCACGGCGCTGGTCGTTCGCTGAATTCTTCGCCCTAGGGCATCGTACTTGTAATTGACCACCGTACCATTCGGCAGCGTGACTTGCTTCAGGCGGTTCTCAAAGTCCCAAACATATTGCGTCGTGTCGGTGCCGACGACCTTCGTCAACAGATTACCGTTGTTGTCGTAGGTATAGGTGGCCCCGCCGGCACTCGTGACTTTGTTGAAGGGCTGATAAGCGTAGCTGGCACTGAGATGCGAAGCCGTGCGATTGCCCACCGCGTCATAGGTGTACGACTCTGATGTCGTGCCATAGGTGAAATCGAAGATGGAGGCCTGCCCCCCAGTTTCCAGTTTTCCCCAGTTTCACATGAGGCGAATCGCACAAATCGCATCTATGAAGGAGGCGTCCAGGCCTGACCCCAGTCTTCCGTTTACCACAGTCTTCCGTAACCATTTGTGTGCCGTTACCATTTGAACACCGTATCCGGGTCCATCCAATGCTGTCATGGGCCAAGAACCTCATCCGAGACATTGACAGGTTTGCCATTACGAATCTCAAAGAATAAGGCAGTTTCGGCGTCCTTATCTCCGAGGATTCGGGCAACGTAAAGCTTATCTGCTGTGAATTGGGGAGGCGTACCATGATCGGGGATTGTCTGTGAGAAACCATTCGGGATTTGGCCGTATATGATGCTCGGCCAATTAGCGGCCTTGATACTCTCTGTGGCCGAAATCTTCCAAATGGTTGTTCCTGTGAAGGAGAAAGGGTTCGTCTTGCTCACAGGTTTGGTTCGCGGCAATTCCAAAATCTCAAAATCGGTCGCGGTAGATCTGCCGGAAAAAGAAAATGTTGCTGGCGCCTTCTTCTTCTCAAGAAAAACATTAAGATTTGGCTCCTGTGCGCACGCGACTGCGATCATCGCAGCTACCAAGGTGACGAATGCTATTCTGGGCATCATTGTTAACCTCAAAACCTGACTTTTCATATCTGCCAATCTCGACGCGTAAGGAGCTAAGGTCCGAAAAATCGGTCGATAATATGAGCAGGGCCGTTAGGGTTAGTCGCATGACAGTGAACAGTTATCTGTGGTGTGGGCGCTCGCTGATCTAGCTGGAGATTGCCAAAGAGGTCTGTATCAGTTCCTTTTGGAAACTCGACAATCACGTGATACCAAAGTCCATCATTGAATTTCTTTTGGAAACCCCAGCCTTCAGGGTGGTCAAGAGAATAGTTCTCTGAGAAGCCGTTTGTATAGAGCGTGTTAACAACCTTTCCAAAACTTTGACCGCCCGGATCAATTTGAGCGCCCGGAAAAGGTTTGTTGGGTTGCTGTAATGCGCCGGCCTTCCCGTGTAATGTCTTAGCGATGGCACTAATGTCCCTCCGCACGTCATTGGTGCGGTCGATGCAGGGCTGTTCTAGGGGTTTGGGAGGCCGGTAATTTGGTGGCAGCGGTTGAGCCGGAGGGGTTGGACTGGGGTTCTGCGGACAGAGGCCGGATGGATCGATGAAGCTGACAGGATTGTTTCCCACATAAGCATACTGATTGATCCCGCCTTTCAAACCAATCGGGTCTTCGTTGATGAATCTCCCAACCTGCGGATCATAGAACCGCGCCCGGTAGTACATCAGCCCGGTATCCGCATCGCGTTCGCGTCCGGTGTAGGTATAGCGAGTGCGACCACTTGCAACGTGATTGCCAAACGAATCGTAGGTAAGTTGCTCGACCAGATTGGCGCTCGAGTCCATCAAACCAATCGTCGAGCCCAAATGATCGGTCAGGAAATACGAGACGCCGGTAGTCGCATTTGTTTGCCGCAGGTGATTGTCGAGACCCGGGCCGTTCAGGTAACTGGTGACGACCGACGAGCTGGAGCTTAGATCCTGAATGACATTCTGACCGTCGTAAACATACCGCTCATCTGCACCAGCGCTGGTTGTACGCTGAATTCTTCGGCCCAATGCGTCGTACGACTGGTAACATGTACGTGGAACAGCATGATTATCAGAGTTCCGGACTGACTGTGACCCGCAGCTATAACAGCGCCACCAGCACTAGCCCCAGGGATCAGTTCAGCACCATATCCGAGCGCAGTAGCGCGAGCTATTAGAACAACCGAAACTAGTGACCGAAACTACAATCAGGCTTGCGATCTTTTGCGATTTCGCCTTCAGTTTTTTTCTATTCATGGCCTATTCATAGATTTTTGCGGCTGAAAGCATTTGGATTATCAAGTCCCAGGAAGGTGCTGGATCATGTTTCTTCCCGTATCCGTCGAGCCATGCGGCCATCGCTTCCAAGTATTCAGACAATTCCGCGTTTGGCCAGTAATCCTGATTCTGTTGCAGGTCTAATACCAGATCGCGAATTGCTTCGATCGTATCGTCGCGTGTCTTCATGAAAACTCCTTTAAGGTCGCCAGCCCGATGGCGTCCGCACGGTAATGAACTGTCCCCATCCCTGGGTGCCAGTAGTTGTAAACTTATTTGCCCACTCAGCACTAATTTCGGCCCCTGTGGCCATCCTGAAGGGGATGTCTCGGCCTGTCCCAGCAAACGCTGCTAAACGCCGATTGTCCAAGGTCCAAAGCAACCCATCTTTTTCAACCAGCCTAATGGGCTCCATGCCTCTGGCGACATTAGCACCGTCGGGACCTCGTAACGTCGCTGCTAGTTCGTCAATACTTTGTCCTGATTTTAGCGTGGCGCGGATACTATCCTGCGTGAATCGAACATTGCTGGGGTTTATTAATCCTTCACCAGCGCCCGCCTGAGTAGCCATTGCATCAGCACCATCTCCGAGCGCAGTAGCGCCAGCCCTCACTCCTGCTCCGCCCCCACTTCTTAATAATCCACCGAGGAGACCGAGTCCGCGTCCGATGAGGGGAGGGGCTGCGACAACCGCAGCCGTCATGCCTACAAGCTTACCCCCAGCCCAAACCCGCTCACTGGTAGGCAAACAGTGATTTGCGCTTTGCCAACTCCACTGAGCTGTCTTGTCGAGGATATATCCGCCCGGCGGGATTAGATCTACTTGTGTATTCCATATTGCGTTAATAACCCAGTGATCAGCCGAAAAAGGATTTTTAGTTGATTCAAGAAAATTCTGCGGCCCCTGTTGTTGGAGGCCCGAAGGATCGATTAATGACGTCGGATGATTGCCAACGTAGGCGTAAGGATTAATGCCGCCGTTAAGCCCGATTGGGTCGCTGCCGATAAATCGTCCTATTCCCGGGTCGTAGAACCTCGCCCGGTAGTACATCAACCCCGTATCCGCATCGCGTTCACGTCCGGTGTAGGTATAACGAGTGCGACTGCTCGCAACGTGATTGCCAAACGAATCGTAGGTGATTTGCTCGACCAGATTGGCGCTCGCGTCCGTCAATCCAACCGTTGAGCCCAAATGATCGGTCAGGAAGTACGAGGCGCCGGTAGTCGTATTTGTCTGCCGCAGGTGATTGTCGAGGCCCGGGCCGTTGAGGTAACTGGTGACGACCGACGAGCTGGAGTTCAGATCCTGAACTACATTCTTTCCGTCATAAACGTAACGCTCATCAGCTCCGGCGCTGGTCGTTCGCTGAATTCTCCGCCCCAGGGCATCGTACTTGTAGTTGACTACCGTACCATTCGGCAGAGTCACTTGCGTAAGACGATTCTCAAAGTCCCAGGCATATTGCGTCGTATCCGTGCCCGAGACCTTCGTCAACAGATTGCCGTTGTTGTCGTAGGTAAATGTGACTCCGCCGGCGTTCGTGACTTTGTTGAAGGGTTGATAAGTGTAACTGGCGCTGATGTGCGAAGCCGTGCGATTGCCCACCGCGTCATAGGTGTATGACTCTGACGTTGTGCCAGGATAAGTCGCCGACGTAAGTCTATCAATTGAGTCGTAAGAGTAGGCGTGAGCACCTCCGATATCGGTCATCTGGCTGATCCGGTTCGCGTTGTCGTAGCCATACTGATTGTCGGTGAGTGTCGCGGTCGCCGTCGTGTGCCGCAACCTCGTCAGGCGGTTCAGACCGTCATAGTCGTAGGCGGTGGTGATCCCGTTCGGAAGCGTTCGCGAAGTTAGCTTGTTGGTGTTGTCGTAGGCATAGGTGACCGCCAACGAACCACTATCTGTAATTGTGTTGAGCCGATTGGCAACATCGTAGCCGTAGCTGGCGTAAGTCGAGCCGCCAATAGCCATCGACGTGCGATTGCCGCCAACGTCGTACCCATAACTTACGGCTGGGCCAAAGACGCCCCCAACACTCGCGGTGCGGCCCCGATTGTCATAACTCATCGTGACCGTGCCATTCGAGTTGGTCGCCGTCGCTAATCGAGACAATTCGTCGTATCCATACGTAACTGTGGTTGAATCAGGATATGTGACCGTGGTCAGTCGATTCAGATCGTCGTATCCGTAGTTCGTAACAACGCCGTTGTAATCGGTCCGTTGCGTACGATTGCCGGCGTCGTCATAGACATAGCTCATCGACACTCCGCCACGGGTGATTTGGGTCTGGCGACCCACCGCGTCGTAGGCAAACTGATACTGCTGACTTAGCGCATCTGTGACTGAGGTAATCCGGCTCAACGCATCGTACTGGAAATCGGTCGGCTTGTTGGCCGCGTCGGTCGTGCGGGTTATCCGATTCGCATTGTCGTAAGTGTAAGCCGTCGCCCGTCCCGCAGTGTCGGTGCGCTGAGCGATATTCCCTGCCGCATTGTAAGTAATGGTTTCGAATAAGCGCGTCGCTCCCGTAGTGGCTGCCGGATAGGTAATCTTCACGAGCCGGTTGAAATCGTCGTATTCGTAATTCGTTACCCGCGACAACGCATCGGTGACGCTGATCAACCTCGACATGGAATCGTAGCCGTAGGTCATTGGATGATTGGCGGCGTCGGTCACACTGGTCAAACGATTCGCGCCGTCATATGTATAGTTAGTCGGATTACCGCGTTCGTCGGTCACTACTGTTCGTCGTCCCGCGAGGTCATAGGTGAAGCTGACAAAAGAAAGGTCAGGGTGGGTAACCTTTTTGATTCGACCGGCCGCGTCGTACTCGTAACTAGTAGCATGACTCAGCGCATCCTCCGCTTCCGTGATGCGCCCACGCGCGTCGTAAGTCAAAGTGGTTACGTTGTGGTTTGCATCCTCTCGCTCAGATACGTTCCCGTTCGTATCGTACGTCAGGGTGGTAACTTTTCCACGCGGGTCGGTGGCCGTGAGCACTTGACCGCGTGCGTTGTAGGTCAACGTAGTCGTGTTATCCAACGCGTCCTTTGACGTCAGGAGATTTCCCTGGGCGTCGTAGGTGTTGGTGGTCATTCCGTTTAGCTGATCTTTGCGAGTAAGAATTTCACCGCGAGCGTTGTAGGTGTAGGTGACCGTGCCGGTGGCGTCGGTCTCAGTGAGCGGATTACCGTTAGCATCGTATGTATAGGATCGGCTATGTCCTGACGCGTCAGTCTTAGCGGTCAGGTTAAGCTTGTCGTCATAAGTCCATGTCTGCACTTGCGAACCACTGCCGCCGCAACCGCAAACACCTTCAATCCTGGTCAACAACGTCCGACCCTTGACCTTATCGAAAGTGTATTTAGTAATGTGTCCGAGGCCATCAGTAACATCAGTTTGGGTCTCGCTCAAGTAATTCAGGGAGTAATGCTCGACGCCTCCCTGTACTTCAGAGGTTGTGGCCCGTCCCTGGCCATCGTATTGATGCGATTCGACTATGTTGCTCAGCGCGTCCGTTACGTTCAGTAGACGATAGCTTCCGTCATAGCTGAAGTTAAATGCAGAGCTGTCAGGGTAAGTGACAGAAAGTAATTGATGAGCAGGGCCGTAGGTATACGTCGCAATCGTTCCGATCGCGTCAGAGATCGAAGTGATCTGGCCGTTCGAATCGGTGGCCACGCTAAGCTGACGTCCGAAAGGATCGGTGATAGCGGTAAGAAAACTGTTTGCTCCATAGGTGAGCGCAGTCGTGTTCCCATTTCGTTCAGCAAACGATAGAACCTTACCGGCCGAATCAAACTGCTGTGTACTACCATCAAGGAAACTCAGAGAATAGCCACTCCCCGTTTGAGTCAGCTGTGCATGGAAATCGGGAGTTACCGGTATATAAGAGCCTGAAGTGCTGGCACGATAGAAATAGATCACTCGACCATCGCCCTGCCGGAAGTGAACAACATAGGCGTTGTCGGCGACGATGGAATTGTCGTAATCGGTTGACCAACCGCGACCGAATAGACCTGTAGCCTGCGACTTACTGTTGTAGGTGCGGGCAACATTGAGCGCCGAACTCGAATAATCAAGGTGTTGCACGTACATGTTGCCGGTCGTTACATCCACCGGCCTGCCCACCTGCCCACAATCATCTCGTTTGCCAAGGTTCCACGTGTCATCTGTGACCAGTATGAGTGAGAGTCCAGTGTCGGTGAGGCCCAAGCCGTCCTTAATTCTATAGGTGAAGAGATCCACCAGGGTGCCACCATTAGGATAATAAATGTAGGTTCCCGGGCTAATCCCTTGTAAATTCCCGAACGCTGCCGTGTCTATTATGCTTTGGAATGTGATTCCATCAGCATCGGGATCAATATCGTTTGCGGTGGGAGTCATTTGTAAGCCCCATTTCCAGAAGAACAGATCCGGAACCGCGATCGGTGTCAGGTTAACTACATTGACATGAACCGTGCCAGTGGCGGTAGCGCCATAGGTGTCAACTATGGTGTATGTAAAGCTGTCCTCACCTACATAAGCGTCATTTGGTCGGTAGATATACGCTCCCGGTGCCCAACCCGTCAGCGTGCCGTGCTGTGGCTGGCTGGCGATGCTCTGAAAGGTTACGCTGTCGTGTTCGGGATCAGTATCATTTTGAGCTGGCCAGATTAGGAGTTGGCCATGCACAGTCACCGAGTCTTCCACCGCAACCGGATTCTCATTGACGACCGTAATGTGAGCAGTTCCGGTCGCGACCGCTCCGTAGCCGTCTTGAATTCTGTAGGTAAAACTATCCTGGCCTAAGTAAGGGGCCGTCGGACGGTAGATAAACATCGTCGCATTGTATTGAGTAAGCGTCCCGTGCTGTGGTGGCGTAACGATGGTTTGAAATGTGACTCCGTCAGACTCAGGGTCATGATCGTTGGCAATGGGCGCGATCATCATCTGGCCGTGGGTTGTATAAGAGTCGTCCTCTGCAACCGGGGTTTGATTCACGACCGTAATGTTGACGGTTCCCGTGGCGGTATTACCGAAACTATCTCGAATCGTGTAGGAGAAACTGTCGGAACCCACGTATCCGTAGGCGGCTACATAGTTGTAAGTGGTTGATGAAATCGCTGTGACCGTTCCATGTTGCGCGGGGGTGAAGGTGTAAAGGGTGATGGCGTCGTTGTCGGGATCATAATCATTGGACATCGGCAATATCTGCTTCCCGCCGTGGACCGTGTGAGAGTCATTCACAGCGACTGGCGCGCTATTGCTTTCAATCTCCCGAGCGGACGAGTGGCGAATCCAGACAGTGGATCCGACTAGAAGTGACAAAAGGACCAAGCCCGTAACAGAGATCAGGCGATGAAACCGGCGACAAGACATAGAAATACAGCTCTCCCTTAATAATTTTTCGGACGACGGTAATGCAGCCGGTCAGACGATCTTAAGGAAGACCCAATTTAAGTCGCAGGATTCTGCGGGAAGCCAAGGCGGGATAAACTACCTAAAGAAACAAACCAACTTCAAACCACCAACGACTATAGAGATAGGTTTTCAGCACGTCAATCGTATTTACAACTACAGCTGAATGGGACTTACAACTACAGCGGAAGGAATCGAAGAATCGAAGGCCTGCTCTGAAAATAGAGGCTTTGATGGTTGAAAATCGGCTATTTTCATCATTAATAGTGAGGCGAAGCTTCATGTCTGGCTGACCCGTTTTTCCAGTTTCCGAGTGAGCCTCCGGATTTGGTTGCATTTTTAGACGCGACCGCAGCACGAGATCTACTCAGGGAATCTCGACTTGTCGTTTGAATGTGGCATGTTCCTCTTTAATGTGTGTTGACGCGGGCGTCATCGACTCTGTTTTGAGCTGCAGCTAGCGCCAGTTCTGCGCCCTCACGCCCAGGAGCCTCTCCGTCATTGGCACCCAAGAGCTTTCGGCATCGATCATAGTTCTTGTCAATCGGATTACGGGCGCTGTTACGCTCGGCGTCAGTGATCGCCCCGGGGTTCTGCGGGACTCTCAGTGCAAAACCGCCGAGCCAAATCGTACGTGAAGCTCATAGTCGTAGTCGCATCACCGGGAACGCCTGCAATCACTTTCCTTGGTACTGTATATATCGGCGGGCTCATCCAGGACAGGCAGGACTTCATCATCTAGTAGATTTAGGTATAGGAGGCCACAAAGCCACTTTGATTGTAAACCGCTGGCTCTCTGATTGAGATTCTGTCGTACCCGAGAAAGAATCTCTCTTGCCAATGCTTTCTCAAGTCCGCTTTCGCCAATACGCTTGAGAGTTGACCTCTCCGAGATCTTCGAATCAAATCGATAATAGTGCCTTAGATAGGTGGTATCTTGGATTTCAAGCTTCTTGTAGGCGGTGCTCCAAGCGAAGCGAATCTTGTAGGCTGCCTGTTTGACGCCAAGTCGGCTCATCTTATCCATCCATGCCTTGTGCGCTCCATGGCCACGATCTCCCCTCTCAAGGGCCACTCGAAGGGTATTGTCCGGCTCAAGACTCGCGATCACACTTTGAACGTGCTCGTCACTCGATTGAGGACGGGCGACCGTTTGAACCTGCTGTGCGTACAGTGAGCAAGTAAGCGCGACGATTACCAAAACTGAGACTACTGCTTCGAGGTAGTTGGCAATTCCAACTGTGATGACATTCTTGACCCGCATAAAGTGTTTCTTACCTCCCGCATAAGCTATTGAGCTGCTTGATTTGTGCAGGCGTGAATTTCCATAATCCTTCCGACGGCTTGCCAAACCACTCAGAGCCTTTGAAGTTGCTATGCATCACTCTTGTACGGCTCTTGCAAGGCACTTCAATATCTTGAGCACCAGGCAGAGGCGTAGGCGCGGGCTGAGCACCGGACCGGGTAAGGGTTTCTGCGGTACTCCGTTTCTACTCACTTGACGATGTTGATCGTAAACTTATTGCTTCGCGCCACACCAACCGCAGTTTTGGCGTTACTCGAATTTGCCGTCACCACCACTAAATCATTTCCCTGCTCGACTGTTATGCTATATGAACCTGGATGGCGAGCGCTCAAACATAGATCGCCCCAGTTTACAAATCTGTTCTCTTCAAACTGTCTTGTGCTGTCCTTCTCGTTAAGCCCACGAGCCATATTGTCAGACGCTCTTTTGTCGCAGCCTGCAAGCAGCGCGAAGGATCGGGTAGTCATCTCGCCGGGTTGTAGAAGTATGTAGGAATCAAGGCTAGTCGGGGCCTCGATCAGTATGTAGGGAAGTAAAGGCTTGGACTGCCCTCGGCTACCTTGGACGTAGAAATTCGGTTGCAAGAATTTGTGAAAGAAAACGGGAATTTTGGACGTATTTAAGAGCGCCACGTCAAGACTTATCATTTCGCCAAGTCGATAACTGGTCCTTCTCGACGCGAGTTTGAACTTTGACACTTTGGTGTAGTCCATTCCGAGGTCTGGGCGCTTTTCCGAAGCTTCCAATGAATTTTCCGTCACGGATACCTTCATATTTCTCTGCCCAACAATTAGTGATTGGCTGCAAAATGCAGCTAAAAACGTGAGCGTTAGCGTAATGGTTCGCATAGTTTTCCGCCTTTTGAATACTAGCCATCATCTTTACAGACAGAGCTTCTTCAGTTGCCGTAATTGCTCTTCAGTAAACTTCCAATCCGAGGAGGATCTGTACGAATTGCCCTCTCTCATAAGACCTTGGCCACTCGCGTTATGCCCAGCCTGCAGGAACCAATGCGTAATTTCGTGGGCACCTACGCCTCCTGCAATTCCGAAAGTCTGAGGGTATTTGAATCCGCCAAGCCACTTATCTATATAATCCGTCGCAACCCACCCTTGATTTTGAGACCTACCGTTTTTGGTCAAAGTAATACCAAACGCCCCATTTGGATGATCCTTAAGGACAATAGGCAAAACATTGGGTGGGAACTGAGTTACAATGTTGAGAGTGTATGAATGGTCGGTCCTCACCGCCTTTGGATTATTGAACACGACGCCTACTCCGGCCCTGGCGAGCGTGTCCACAATGAGCCCTTCAACGGTGTCGACAATGCCTGGATATGAGCTGTTGTTTATGTTGATGTTCAAGCACGGTTTCAGTGCTTTACCATTTCCACTGGGGTTCTGCGGACAGAGGCCGGATGGATCGATGAAGCTGACCGGATTGTTGCCAACATAAGCATAAGGGTTGATCCCGCCATCCAAACCAATCGGGTCTTCGTTAATGAATCTGCCAACCTGCGGATCATAGAACCGCGCTCGGTAGTACATCAACCCCGTATCCGCGTCGCGTTCCCGTCCGGTGTAGGTATAGCGAGTGCGACCACTTGCAACGTGATTGCCAAACGAGTCGTAGGTGATTTGCTCGACCAGATTGGCGCTCGAGTCCGTCAATCCAACCGTTGAGCCCAAATGATCACTCAGGAAATACGAGACGCCGGTAGTCGCATTTGTTTGCCGCAGGTGATTGTCGAGACCGGGGCCGTTCAGGTAGCTGGTGACGACCGACGAGCTCGAGTTCAGATCCTGAACTACATTCTCTCCGTCATAGACATAACGCTCATCAGCTCCGGCGCTGGTCGTTCGCTGAATTCTTCGCCCCAGGGCATCGTACTTGTAATTGACCACCGTCCCGTTCGGCAGCGTGACCTGCTTCAGGCGGTTCTCAAAATCCCAGGCGTATTGCGTCGTGTCGGTGCCCACGACCTTCGTCAACAGATTACCGTTGTTGTCGTAGGTATAGGTGGCCCCGCCGGCACTCGTGACTTTGTTGAAAGGTTGATAAGTGTAGCTGGAGCTTACATGCGAAGCCGTGCGATTACCCACCGCGTCATAGGTGTACGACTCTGATGTTGTGCCAGGATAAGTCGCCGACGTAAGTCTATCAATTGAGTCGTAAGAGTAGGCGTGAGCGCCTCCGAGATCAGTCATCTGGCTGATCCGTTTCGCGTTGTCGTAACCGTACTGATTGTCGGTGAGCGTCGCGGTCGCCGTCGTGTGCCGCAACCTCGTCAGCCGGTTCAGGCCGTCATAATCATAAGCGGTGCTGATCCCGTTCGGAAGCGTTCGCGAAGTTAGCTTGTTGCTGTTGTCGTAGACATACGTGACCGCCAACGAGCCACTATCTGTGATTGTGTTGAGCCGATTGGCAACATCGTACCCGTAGCTGGCGTAAGTCGAGCCGCCAATAGCCATCGACGTGCGATTGCCGCCAACGTCGCACCCGTAACTTACAGCTTGGCCAAAACACGCCCGCAAGACGCAGAGCGCACTTGTCATCCTTGATGCTACCGCGAATTTGGGTGGGAGTGGAAACGGCCGGGCATGGAGGTAAGCTTGAACATTCGTTAATCACGAAGCCTGTCTTTCGCCAGGATCTTTCCGTCGCTGCTTTGCACATGTGACCAATTCTTGCTTTGACAGACCACCCATTCCGCGCATATAGATAACGAATTCATCTCTCACCTTGTCACAGTGTTCGAATCGTTCTAGACGAAGAAGAGTCAGAGCTCGAATGAAATGGGAACTCTCCGTACTCGCCTGCACATCGGAATGTTCTTCAAGATTGATGGCTTCTGTTAGGTCAGTCAGTGCCGGTTCGAGGTCTCCGTCGAGACGCCACCAACCCCTAAAGAAGAAGTCCATTGATTGCGCTCCAATTCGAATTGCTGAAGTTCGATCATCAATAGCCTTTCCAACATCGCCTATCAATCGATAAACTTGCGATTTGTTGTGAAAATATCAGGCAACTGCGGAAACTCCTCGATAGCTTAACCACAAATGGTCAAACCGTGTCGAAATCATTTGCCATTGCCGCCCTAATTGCTTCATTTAGTCTTGATTGTAGATCGTTCGTTACAGCTCCCTCCTTTACCAAAGGAGCCTTCTCCTTTTCCATGATTCTTAAATTCATACTATGCGATTCCACCGATCTGATTTCTTCAGAATCAGATGGAGCATAAAGGTCTGTCTCGATCTGGCCCTTGTTGGGACCATCGAAGTTTAAAAGACATTTCCTTGGCGAGCCTCAATCTGAACCTTGTACGAGGCCCTTCACGAAACTCTGCGGCTTTCCTCCGCCAACGCGTCGTGCCATCAGCCTTCGTGAGTCATCATCGTGTCCTGATAGACGTCGGTAGCGTTGTCAGCCTGACCAACGATCGTTACTTGATTGAGAGCATTGAGAGTGTTCGTGGTAGTGGAATAACGTTGCCTTCCTAATCCAATCCTACGTCTTCACTTCAGAGGTTTGGCTCCAACCTTAGCCCAGCCTCTTATCATTGTGATCTTCTCTATTCCGGTATTGTAATTACCGTACAACTTACCTTTGGCGCTGCCGTAAAAAGTCCCCTCCACAACGACGTAGCCATCGTTTAAGTCCTTATACTTCGTCAAATCTGACCTCGGGATATCAAGCCAAATCCCATTTGTGATCAACCCGTATTGGTAGTCTTCACGACTGAGGTAGATTGCCGTGCTCTCCAGTTCGACATGCATAAAACCCATGATTTGTACTTGTTTCCCGTCGAACTGAGTTGGGTCACCAATCAAGGCGATCATTGATGTAAGCGAAGGTCGCGGTACGTCGCGTGATGCGAATGGCGAAGGTTTTGGCTGGGTGTTTTCGACCGATGTCGACGGTCGAGTTTGACAGGAATGACAGCTAATGCTCGCCAGGAGCAACACAAAAATAAGGAGTTTTGTCTTCATGGGAATATTGGCGCTGGGGTTTTTGGCTTAAGAGTAACCGGCACCCCCGCTCCGAGATAAGGATCCCGACGGGGGTTGGGATCAAATCTTCTGATACCGCCTGTGGGTGTACCAAGATAAACAGGTCTTGGAGTATCAAGGAATATGGCTCCAGTTTGAGGATCTTTCGAAACTCCATTTGCGTGTTGTCGATCTTTCAGTGAAAACATCTCGCCATCACCTTCATACCTAGCGCGAGCATGGGTATGATAAATTGCCACCTTCTCTGTTCCACATGGACAATCGCTTTCGTACGAGCCTTCGCTACTTCCAGGCTCTGGTTTTGAGAATATATAGTTCCATCGAGAAATGCGACAAATGCTTCCCGCGTACTCTCGGTCTGAAACAATGGACATGGGATTATAGATTATGAGCGCCGCAATAGCCGCCCCGTCCATTGTCAAAAAACCATTCTGTGGGCCCTGCTGCAGTCCAAGCGGATCAACGGCGTTAACTGGATTATTGGTCGTATAAGCGTAGAGATTGATTCCTCCGTCGTAACCGATCGGATCGTGCGTCAGGAATCGGCCACCGCTCGGATCGTAGTAGCGATGTGTGAGGAGTTGTAGTTCGGTTTCATTGTCAGTGTAGTAACCAACTTGGCCTTTGTAACCGAATGGTTCGCTCAGCGTGCCGCTGAGAATGCTGCCCTGCGCTGAGAAGTAGTAAGTCGACAGGACGCTGCCGCTGGAATCGGACCGCTGAGCAACATTGCCTTCTGAATCGAAGCTGTAAAAGACACTAGCGCTGCCCGCGTTGCGAGAAACTAGTCCCGTCGAGCCGAACGTGTTTGCTGCAATGACGGCACCAGTTGAATTCAGCTCGACAACAGGAACAATTCCGTCGTAAAGAAAGTAAGTTCGTCCGGCTGAGCTTTGTTTCCATCCACGCACACCGTCGCCGTTGTAGCCAGCAGTGAGAACTGTGCCGAACGCGGTCATTCGGTTTTCAGGATCAAAGGTTAGAGTCGTACCAGCGTAGGCTGTGGGATTTCCGTTTCCGTCATAAGAGAAGCCACTACCGGTTTGTTGGTTGTTGGAGTTGTAAGTTTTGCTGATTCCCTTGAACGTCGTTGGATTTCCGGCAGAGTCATATCCGAAATTATCAGTGAGGCCGCCGTGGCGCGTCGAAGTCTCCTGAGTGATCTGATCCTTGCTGTCGTAACTGTAGCCTGTAGTTCCGCTCAACGAACCCGATGCTGGAATACTGGCCGTGACTGCGGTGCGGTTTCCGACTCCATCATAACCAATGCTGCTAAAGTCGGAAATCGTGCTTCCGCCGATTTGATTCAGCAGCCGTGTTGCTTGGCCCAGTGGATTGTATGTGTAGGTTGCGACCGCACCGTTCGCGAGAGTCTGTGTATTCAGCCAGTTATTGTTCTCGTAACTCCAGGTCGTCGTCTCGCTGAATGGGTTAGTCATGGTGGACTGCCGGCCTGTAGCGTCGTAACTGTAATCAAAAGTTCCCGCTGGTGTTGTCATGCTTTCCCGGCTACCGTCAGGATAGTAAGCATAGGAAATGGTCTTTGCTGAAAGGCCTGTGTACGTCGTATTAACGCTCAGCAACTCATCCAGATTGCCGTAGGAGTAGCTCTGACTGCCGGTCGAATCGGTCATCGATGAGCGTCGGCCAAAGCTGTCATAATCAAAATGGACATTAAGACTGCTTGTCGCTGGATATTGAATGTCCGTCAACAAGCTTTCCGCATCATTGTAGATATAGTTGGTAGTGACATTGTTCCCGTCCACGCGCTGGAGCAGATTTCCAGCGTTGTCATATGAGGAGAATTGGGTCACTTCGTTGCCGGGCATTGTGATCGAGGCGAGTTGGCCGATGCTGTTATAGGCATACGTCGTCGTATTGTTATTGCCGTCCTTCAGTGTCTTCAAGCGATAAAGGGCGTCGTAAGTCTTCGTGACGGACTCAGTGCTGCCGGAGAGGGAGAGCAATTCACCTTCGGCGCCGTATCCGTAGCTGACTTGTCGCACCTGCGTGTTCGCTTCATCAAAGGAAGTGACGGCGGTCACAGGACCTCCGACATAAAGATAAGCATTTGTCGTGTGGCTGTGACCGCTTCCCGTTTGGCCAGTGGCGGGATACGTAGTCGTATCAAGCTGGCCAATCAAGTTGTAGCTAAATTCGGTTTCATTACCCAACGCGTCGGTGATCGATGTTCGCCGGCCTTGCGAGTCATACCTTAAGTGGGTTGTGTGGCTGAGATTGTCGGTGACAGTCAGTGGTTGTCCTCGCTTCGGTGACTGTGAATACGAACCATCCGTCGTGTAGTTGAAGGTGGTTGTTATTGAAGTCGTCGAGTTATTTCCCGGCGTGACGACCGTCAAGACATTACCAAAGCTATCATAGGTAAAACTCGTAGTGGTCGTGCCCACACCCTTGTTCGGTTCTGGCCGCGTAATCGTGTGAACCAAGCCGCTTGGCTCATAGTAAGTAAACATCGTCGCCGGTTTGCTGCCTTCCTGAATACTAGTCAGCCTGCCTAAGGCAAAATTTGTGTAGTCCCACGTGTATATCGTCGTCACGTTACGCGAACTCGTGGCGGTACGGACATTCCCAAAAGAGTCATACGTGTAATTTGTGGCGTGGTTATTCCGGTCGGTGACGCTTGTCGGTTTTAGAGGATTTACACTATCCGTATACGCAACCGTGGTGCCGTGAGTCGCCGCGTCTGTGATTCCTGTATTCAGATTGGCGCTATTAAATTTCTGCGTCCATGACAGGGCGACATTGTTGGCAGCGTCCTTAACTTCGACTTGAGTTGTACCGCTGTTGTACGTATAGACGCGCTGGTTGCCGTTCCCATCAACAAGTGAGCTTACTCTGCCCGTGGAATCATAGTTAATCGTTGCCGTGCTGTTTCCGGTTCCCGTCGGGCTCGGCACGGTAATCGTGCTCAGTTGCTGACCCTTGTTGACATCGTAGGTATAAGTCCAGTGTGCCGGCGGATTTGAAGTGCCGGACGTCACCACCTGCGACACTGTCTGTAGCATGCTTTCAGCCGTGCTACTTACAGTAGAGAACTCATAGCGAATCTGGCGCGAATACGCATCTGTTGCGGCGAGTAATTTGCTGTTGCTGTCGTAAGCTAGAGTTAAGAGCGTCGTACTCGTCGTTGCATCAGCAATTTGAGTGAGCGCTCTACTGCTATTCCAGCTGAAGATAAGACTTTGGCCTGTTTGATTTGTCACTTGGTTAAGGGAGTAAGTTGTTCCTGAGAGTAGTGTAAACTTCCACTGAGTTTGATCTTTCCAGGTCACCGTAACTGATTGCCAGGTACCGGTTGGCGTGCCTGCAACACCCGTTACGACATACGGCACACCCGACGCGCTGGTGAATGCGCCGGTTGGCTGCCCGCCACTTAATTGGGGATTCAATGTTTCCTTCGCGCCGTTGGGATATATTAGCGTAAGCGCGCCCCAGCCGCCTGATGTGCCCTGAAGGCTGAGATCATAGCTATGCACCCAACCGCGCGATAACCCTGGAGAACCATAGCCCTGCGGATCAGCCAGCGCTTGGTTAGACAAGTAACTTCGTTGCCAATTAACGTCTGGTCCAGATGGGTTGTAGATTGTTAAATCTGGATCGGGCGTGTAAGTCTCACGTCCCGTTGCAAGGTTTACGGGATCGTGTGCTTGGGGTCCTGTGCTTCCGCCTGGGCCGTTCGGTGTAGTGCGGAGACCTCCACCACTAGGGTTAAAGCCTGAGTGGCCGGACGGATCATCCGGACAGGCACAGCTATGGGGCGGACCTGACGTAGTTGGTGATTGAGTAACAAAAACGTATACAGTCCCGGACGAGACCGCGCCATAGCCGTCGAAGACTGTGTAAGTGAAACTGTCGAAACCTGAAAACCCCGCACTCGGCCAATAGATATAGATCCCCGGAGCCCAACCAGTCAGTGTACCGTGCTGCGGTTGAGAGGTAATGTTTTGAAGCGTCACGCCGTCACTCTCCGGGTCAATGTCGTTCTGAGCCGGAATCAAATGGAGGCCCCACTTCCACACATAAAAATCTGGCATGGCGATTGGCGATTGATTTACTACATTGATGTTCACAGTTCCGGTAGCCGTCGCGCCCCACCCGTCTTGAATTGAATAGGTAAAGGAATCCGAGCCCACATAGGCGTATGTGGGCCGGTAGGTATACACGCCAGTTGTATAAGCGGTGAGTGTTCCGTGTTGAGGCTGTGTGACTATGGCCTGGAACGTTACGCCATCACTTTCAGGATCATAATCGTTGTCCTTTGGGGAGACCATCAGTTGCCCGTGGACCGTGTAAGAATCTGTGACGGCTACTGGCGATTGATTGACAACAGTGATGTTGATGGTAGCGCTGGCAAAATTTCCGGCCCCGTCTCTTATGGTGTAGGTAAAGCTGTCTGAGCCGACGTACCCCGAAGCCGCGACATAGTTGCACCGCGTGGCGGAGGTTATCGTTGCCGTTCCATGCTGCGGTTGTGTAGTGGAATAAAGATTGATGACATCGTTGTCAGGATCAGAATCATTATCCATCGGTGTTAAGCCAAGTTGGCCGTGCACCGTATAAGAGTCGTTTACAGCTATCGGGGCGGAATTGCTTTCCATCCTCCGAGCCGAAGAGTGGCGAATCCAGGCAGTGGATCCGATTAGAAGTGACAAGAGGACCAAGCCCGCAACTGAGATCAGGCGACAAAACCGGCGACAAGACATAGAAATACAGTTCTCCCTTAAGAATTTTTCAGACAGACGGTTAATGCAGCCGGTCAGACGATCTTAAGGAAGAGCCATTTCAGTCGCAGGATTCTGCGGGAAGTTAAAGGCGGGATATTACCTAAAGAAACAAACCAACTTCAAACCACCAACGACTATAGAGATCGGTGTTCAGCACGTCAATCGTATTTACAACTACAGCTGAATGGGGCTTACAACTACATTTGAAAATGGAGAACCAGCATATCGAACTTACTCTACTCCTGCCAGAATTCTGGTTTTATTTGGAATTCAAACATGCTTTGAATTACGCAGCACAAGTTGTGACAGAGAATCTTGCAAAGTGCTTCATTCACCTGAGCTGTTTTCGTTTTACTTCTTAGCGAGTCGCCGAATTTCGCCTTGATCATACTAAAAGTCGATTCAACGTTACTTCTTTGATGGTAACGTTCCATAAAGTACTGCTGATTGTACGCAAAGTAGTAATACATTCGGCGCCATGTCGGATTAGGATTAGGGCTTTTCTTCGCGGGATCGCTGTTCGCCTTGAATGGGATATACGGCATGGCGTTGTGGTCCAGGACAGTCTGGAGATTGTCGACGGATAAATACGCTTTGTCGGCCGACACTGCGGCCATAGTGAAGTTTCGTCCGGTTGCTTCTACCAGTGGCTTGAATAGCGGAGAGTCGCCGGCGAAACGATCTGTAATCTGAACAGCGGTGACTACATTCGTTTTCACGCCACAAATGGACTTTCACCCAATCGCGCGCTTCCAGCAGTTTGGGATTGTGATGCTTTGCCTGAACCCATTGAACGAATTTAGAAATTGAAAATCCGGACGAGTCCACGGCGAAAGAGGATTCACGCGTTTGTAACGGCAAAGAACTCTCCTCAATGAGGATCTCTAAATGAGGCGTGAGGATTTCGTCTTCAAAATATCTGAAGATGGAATTGTAGCAGGGTAGTTTCGAGATGTAGCCCTTTGCATGAGCTTCCCTCAAATCACACACGAAGCGTCGGGCCGACACGGTTGAATAAACTTTGAATGCCGCGCTAAAGATCATGTCTGGCAGTGACAAGCGTGGTCGTCCCATAACCTGGGAAGGCTCGCCAATGCCTTCGCAGAGATGATGTAGCAACCTTTGGAAGATACCTTTTTCTTCCGTCTGAGCTTTGTTGTAAGCCGGCCAATCCTGTGGGTAGGTCTTTTGGCTGATCTTCAGAGTTTCAGTGATGGTAGTTTGACCATCACTGGTTTGCTCCCTCTGAATCGTGTACTCAACAGCGAAAATGTGCTTGCATCGCAGTTTGCGGGCTTCAAAGTCAGGACAGTTGCAGTGAGGTTGCAAGGGATCAGGTTTGACCGTGTAGTAATAATCACCGCCCTTGCCTCTCGTTTGAGAAGGAACAAACCACCTGTCACCACTTCTCTGGAGTTTCGATTTTGCCGCTATTTCCAGTGCTTTGAGTTCTCTTGGAGACAATGCGTCCATGTGAGTCTTGCCTTTCTTGGGGCGACTGGCTCACAATGGCGCGTAGCGGAGACCGAACGTGAGCAATCGCGTTTGTTTTCAAAGGGCTCTGTCGGTTCGCGCCGGCAGGGCCTTAATTGTTTGGTAAGAGTTTCATTACTATATTCCGAGCCTACTTGTTCGCCGCCTTGTTATTTTCAAGGTTACGTTTCGTAGCAATAGTTAGATTTTCTCAGGTTCAGGATCGTCAGGATCATCTCGCGGGTAACTGGGATTGATTATTTGTGGGCTTCTTGCTTGGCGAGGTGGCTCACATCACGCGGTGGCTGATCTCGTCGCTTTTTCTTTTCTAGAGACCGTGACGGCAATCTACGTTTGCCTTGAAGCGTTTTGCCCAAAAAAGTCTTCAGCTCGCCCAAAAAGTCGCCTCAAGACCCGACTTTTTAGGCAAAGCCCCGCCGCGTCGACTCAAGGGTTCGATCGCTTTTCTTATGCCAACCGATCCTAAGAGGAGCGGCCCTTACCAAACAGGTTGGACACCTCGCCAAATCTGCCTCGCAATCGTGTCTGCCATTTTCTCTCTCATTATCTCCGGCGGTGCCTTGGTCGCGGCTGCCCTAATCATGGAACGCATGGAAAGCCCAGGTGACCGTTGGCCTAATTGGGTTGTAAATTTCGCTGTCATCATTTTTCTTGGTATTTTCGTCGGGCTTTGGAAATTGGCGTTCGTCTTCTTGACGGAACGCTACGACACGGATGCGTCCTAATCTAACCGCGGGATCGAACTCGTTGGACAGGAGCCATTGAGTCCGGTTACATAAGAGTCATGACAACTGTACCTAAAAGTGCTGACGTCTCGTTTTTGGCGCCGGTGTCACGAGATTTAGGTAACGGATTGTCCGCCCCCTCCTCATATGATGGTGGAAACGTTGTGTTCATGGCCGTACAAACAGAACGTCAATGTTTTGTTAGAGATCCTCCGCAACTTTCACCCGACAGCGACCATAATTCCGCAAAACATCAGAAAGGCTATACGAGCTATGAAGACCCCTGCGGCTCGCATTCTCTCTACTGAAGACGATTCTGATACTCGCGATCTTATTCAGTTCGTATTAGAACGTGAAGCGGACGACGCGGAGCACGCAGTTACTTTAGCCAGAACTGAAAAATTCCATCTCTATCTTTTGGATGCATGGACACCGGACGTGGCCGGAGCTGACATCTGCCGAAGTCTACGGGAACTCGATCAGACCACACCGATTCTGTTTTATTCCGGAGCTTCGTCTGATGCCGACCAGGCGGCCGCAATTAAAGCTGGCGCGCAGGGCTACGTGGTCAAACCATCGAATCCCGACATTCTCCTGCGCGAAATAGTAGGGTTATTGGATCGAAACTAAAGACCCGACGCCGAAGTCAAACTTGCGGCTCATCGCTCCGCATGTGTGCGAACCTCAATTCTGAATGCAGATGCTCGCAACGGAGAACTGGAAGATCCCAGCACATGATAATAGCCACTACTTATGAAGCCAGAAGTTTGCCGCATAAGGTGAGACTCACCAAAGGCCGGCACAAGCTCATGTTCAAACAGTGACGGAATGGATAATCGGATGACCGTTCTTATCTGAGGGTGGTCGCGTCTGGCGTGGTAGAATTCGCTCTCCAAACGAATTCGAACTCAAGCGCGTCCAATGCCCTCATGAGCCAACGAGAACGCCTCAGGGAACTCGCCTTAACGGTCAATCAAGGTTTGACCGCGTACATCGCCGTTCACAACGAAGTCTTTGAAGAAGCAGCCACCGTCAAAAGCTTGTTTAAGAACTTGTCAGGAAGCGGTGTGCCTATGTCCAAATTGCTTGAGGACTCCGAGGCCCTGGTGCCGTTATGGGATGGTATCAGCGAAGAATTGGAGGACTTCAAGTCGACCTACTACTTAGTCTTGTCCGAAGACGAAAGTGGTTTCTTCGATGTCCTGTCTCGCTATGTCGAGGCTCTTCAAAAGACAGTCATCGCACTCGTTGAGCGTCAGCGACTAATGAACGAAGGAGCCAAAGGGGGGCGAAATAATCCAATGACTTGGGGCGCATACCAGGAAATAGAAGCGCTTTATCGACAGTCCGTCGATGGATATATGACGATCGGCGAAGCGTTGAATGAGATTCGCCCGCTTATTTTCGATGACGAGGCGGAAGCGATGGTGTCATTGGATGCTCAGTGCGCATCAGCCTTCGCAGTGGTAAGTAGAACTGTACTTGATGACGCTCACTGGCGAGCTTTTGGATTTAAGAAATGTCCGCACCGTGGGAAGATTTTCCAGGGACTTGTAGCGGCTGCAAGGCTTGAGCGTGAAACTACGCTTCTTCGCGAGTTATGGGCAGCAAGTTTTGGCGCTATCTGTCGATGGTCAGTGGAGCAGGATCAGTTTATTCATCGAGAAGTCTTTATAGCTAGGTTAATGGAATATGCCATAGATGGAGTCGGCGAACCGCTCTGGCCTGTCTTTCGATTTGTCACCCGTCGGGACGCAATCGACTTTCTTCAAAAAGCGTGCGCAGATTATGTGCAGACCGAAGATAACGGTGGTCCGCAAGTGTTTCTAAATCGCTGCATGGAGCGCATGGCACAACAGATTCCAAGCGAGTGGGTAGTCGGAGCTGCGTGGCTCTTTGCCTATCCAAACTCATACGTTTTCAACACAGCTTTTGCCCTGACCAAGGCGGGGATTGCGAGTAATCCAGATTGCGACATCGAACTTCATGATGACGAATTTTTTGTGGTCGTCGATGAAGTACTAGCATGACAGCAATATGTGAATCTCGTTTCTGCCTGTTCGCGGTCTACCCAACTGGCAACTCTCCAATTTGACATTTGTTCTTAGACTCGTCGAACTCAATTTATGATCAAAACTGCGCCATTTTATGACCGACAGAATTTCATTTTATGACCCACCAATTTCACTTTATGACCGACAAATTTCATTTTATGACGGAACCCACAACGTTTACAGGTTGTTTTTCCGGCCCCGATCTACTTGCTGAATGAATGCTCATTCAGTATTATTACCCGCCATGAAAGCTGTGAAAAAAGCTGCTGTATTGGGAGCGGGAACTATGGGGGCCC